>Ga0207705_10000598_pt1 | contig 30200 bp, 32 predicted proteins | sample KBSC13metaG_FD_184314 | JGI IMG/M metagenome (GOLD analysis project Ga0207705, IMG submission 184314) | Corn rhizosphere microbial communities from Kellogg Biological Station, Michigan, USA - KBS C1-3 metaG (SPAdes) (version 2) | ecosystem: Host-associated > Plants > Roots > Rhizosphere > Soil ... | reverse complement strand
GCGAAGGAAGTGCAGGACGAGATCATGCGCAGCGTGAAGCAGGAGTTCTTCCGGAAGCAGTACGCCGACGTCTTCAAGGGCGACAAGGACTGGCAGCAGCTCGACGTGCCGAAGGGCGAGACGTACGCGTGGCAGGACGACTCGACGTACGTCAAGAATCCGCCGTACTTCGAGGGGATGACGATGCAGCCGCCCGGCGTGCAGCCGATCACCGGCGCGAAGGCGCTGGCGCTGCTGGGTGATTCCATCACGACCGATCACATCTCGCCCGCCGGCAACATCCCCGCGTCGAGCCCCGCTGGCCAGTGGCTGATCGCCCAGGGCGTCGAGAGGAAGGACTTCAACTCCTACGGCTCGCGCCGCGGCAATCACGAGGTGATGATGCGCGGCACGTTCGCCAACATCCGCCTGCGGAACGAGATGGCGCCCGGCACCGAGGGCGGCTGGACCGCCACCGAACCGGGCGGCACGCCGAAGTTCATCTACGACGCGGCGATGGAATACCAGAAGCAGGGCACGCCGCTCGTCATCATCGCCGGCAAGGAGTACGGCACCGGTTCGTCACGCGACTGGGCCGCGAAAGGGACGCTGCTGCTCGGCGTGCGCGCGGTGATCGCCGAGAGCTTCGAGCGCATCCATCGCTCGAACCTCGTCGGGATGGGTGTGCTGCCACTCGAGTTCACGGGTGGCGACACGCGTCAGACACTCGGACTCACGGGCTTCGAGACGTTCGAGATCCAGGGTCTCGACGATGGACTCAAGGCGCACTCGACGCTCACCGTGCAGGCCACCGGCCGCGACGGCAAGAGCAAGACGTTCAAGGTGCTCTGCCGCATCGACACGCCCGAGGAGCTGAACTACTACAAGAACGGGGGCATCCTTCCGTACGTGCTTCGCACTCTGGCGCGGAAGTAGGTCCAACGGCAGTAGTCGGTCCGTCGTGGCAGGACCCGGGGGCTGGCCATTCTTCCGAATGGCTGGCCTCTCTGGCTTTCAGGACTATGAAGGCAGCGGGGAGGACAAGGCTGAACGGACTGGAACTGCACGATCTCCCTCGGCTGGACCGGCCTCAGCGCGCCGCGGAGAGGCTCATGCCCTTTCAAGCAGCTTCCGCCGTGCCATCTGGCGCTTCATGATCGGTCGGAAACGCGTTCCGACAGAAACGCGCGCCGCGTCTCGGAGAGACGCGGCGCGTTGGTCCATCTCGAGCCACGAAGCACAGCTACGTCAGTTGCGGCGCATCACTTGGAGTACACGACCGTATAGCTCGTCCCCGATGCGTAGTTCGTGAATACGAGCTGGTTGCCCGATACCGTAGCGTAGTACGGATTGCTCGGATCGTTGGCGTCGGTGAGCTGCAGCGAGTTGCCGCTCAGCGACCAGGTGCCGGTGATCGTGTCGTCATAGGGCTGCCCCGCGACACCACCCGGGGGCGTGTCGCGCAGCGTCACGACGTCCGTGTAGTAGCCATTCCGGTCGAGCTGGACATAGCCACCGAGCAGCTCTTCCGTGCCGTAGACCGGGTCGGCGTAGAGGACGTAGGCCGGCGGCACGGACACGTTGTTCACGGAGCGCAGTGTGTACGTACCCGACAGCACGGCGCCGGGGCTCGTGTTGTCCTGGCACGCGCCCGCACCAACCGAGAGCGCGGCGGCGAAGGCGAGCATGAGGATTCGCTTCATGGAAATCTCTCCGGGTGAACCAGCACCTGCAGAAGTCCGCGCTGCTCTGCGGAGGGTGGGCTTGCTGCTACCAGCGGGACGATAAGAAGCATCTCGTGTCACTGATCGGCCTCCCTTCGGTCCGATCACTACGACAATGCCCGTCCCCATCCAGCATCCGGATGAAGACGGGCATCTCTGTCATCGCGTCGCTCTGCGTCCTACGGGCGCTGAACGTCCACGTTGTTGCCGATCACACCACCGAGGATGGCGCCGGCTGCCGCGCCGATGATGCCACCCTTGATCTTGTCGCGACTCGTCACGGCGCCGATCACCGCGCCAGCACCGGCACCGATTGCAGCATCACGCTTGGTGTGCTTGACCACCGGTCGCGGAGCGGGAGCCGGAGCCGGATAGTAGGTACCCGAGCTCGAGCCGCGCGAGCTCGACGAGCTGCGGCGCGCCGTGGTCGTCGTGCGTCGTGCAGGCGCCGGAGCCGGCGCACGCATCACGGGCTGCGGATAGCTCGCCACCGCGTTGTACTGCTGCGGCATGCCGTTGCCGACGTACGGCTGCTCGGTGGGCGACACGAACTGCTGCGCCTGGTATGGCTGCGCCTGCGCCGCGAGCGCGAGATCGTTCTTCAGCGCGTCATCGGGTCGCGCGTCGTTGCTTCGGCTGCACGCTCCCAGCAGTGCGAGAGCGGCGAGCGGAGCGATCATCCCAAGTTTGCGCATCGAAATTCCTCCAGTTCGGAAACGATCATTCGTCGGCCCTTGTATAGGCAGGGACCGGACCACTCGTTGACCCGCGCTCGGGGCGCTTCCGGACCCTCTTCTCCCTCGGGGACGTCCCGTGCACGGGAGTCCGCTGTCCACTTTTCTGCACATGCCCGGCATGCGAGCCGGGCTGGAGCAGCACTCTGCGTGATCCACGTCACGCCATTGCGCGCGTCGCGACCGCGCGGCATCATTTCGCTCGACCAGCACGAGGTGTTCGATGCAACTCTCGGCAGTGACACGCTTCAGCCTCGCGGCCCTGCTCGCCGTCGCCGCCACGCGGTCGGCAGGGGCACAGCAGTCCACGCCAGCGCCCGCTTCCACGGCGCCCGAGGTGGGGACGATGGCGCCCGACTTCGCGTTGTCCGCAGCGACCCGCTACGGCCTGCTGCGCGATCCGGTGCATCTCTCCGATTTTCGCGGCAAGACGGTCGTGCTCGCCTTCTTCTACAGGGCACGGACCAAGGGCTGAACGATCCAAATGGAGGCGTACCGTGATCAGTACGCCAAGCTCTTCAATAACGGACGCAACGTCGTCGTGCTCGCTGTGAGCGTGGACGCCGACACGACGCTCGCCGCGTGGGCGCGCGAGCTCGACACGCCCGTGCTGTTTGCCAGCGACCCCGGCCAGGTGGTCGGCAAGCTGTACGGCTCGACGCGCGGTACGCTGGACAACCGCAACCTGTTCGTGATCGATTCCGCCGGACGCATCGTGAAGCGCATGCTGCCATTCAACGAGCTCGCGCAGCCGGCGTACGACGACCTCGCAGCCGCCGTGAAGCAGGCCCTTCCGGCCGCAGGCGGCACGCGCTGACTCGAGTCCCGCGGAGGCGGCGTTGACGTCGCCTCCGCCCAGCCACGTCCTGCTCGAAGCGCTGTACGAGGCGGCGGTGGCGGCGGTGGCTCCCGCCCCACTCGCCGCAGCCGCGCTCGCCGACCTCGACGCACGCCACGACCAGCGATTCTGGTTGTTCGCCTTCGGCAAGGCCGCCGCAGCGATGGCTTCCGGCGCAGCGAACACGTTGCGGCGCTCGCTGCACATCATCGCCGGCGGAGTCGTCGTACCGGCCGAGCCAGCGCCGCCGCCGTTCAGCACCGTCCGCGTCATGCCGGGTGATCATCCGCTGCCGCGCGGCAGGTCGTTTGCCGCCGCCCGGCTGATCGATCAGACGGTGTCGTCGGTGCGCGGCGACGATGCGGCGGTCGTGCTGGTGAGCGGCGGCACGACGAGCCTCATCGCCGCGCCCGTTCGCGGGGTGGGCGAGCAGGACCTCGAGCAGCTGTTCGTCCAGCTGATGGACGCCGGACTCGAGATCGGCGCCATGAATGCAGTGCGGAAGCGGTTCCTGCGCTGGGGTGCGGGCCGGCTCGCCGTTGCGCTCGCCCCGGCGCGCACGCACGTGCTGCTGTTGAGCGACGTCGCTGGCGACTCGCCAGCCGATATCGGCTCCGGGCCCTGTGCACCCGACGAGTGGGCTGCGCGCGACGTGAGCGCTCTGCTGGACGACGCGAAGCTGCTCGGCCGGCTCGCTCCATCGCTGCGCGAGTACCTCTCCTCCGTGATGCGGGGCGTGTCGCCCGAGACGCCCAAGCCGGGCCATCCTGCGTTCGCGCACGTGAGCACCCGTGTCGTCGGCAGCAACTCCCTCGCGCTCGACGCAGCGCTGGCGCGGGCGAGAGCGCTCGGCTACGACGCAAGACGCGGATCGTTCGCCCTCGCCGGCGAGGCGTCGGGATGCGGCGAACGGATTGCGCTGGAGCTGCTCGAATGTGCGCAGCATGCCGAGCGCCGGTGCATCGCATGGGGTGGGGAGACCACGGTCCACCTCCGCGACACGTCGACCGCGGAGGGAACGGGGGGACGCTGCCAGGAGCTCGCGCTCGCCGCCTCGCGCGTGCTCGCCGGCGCGGGCGACGTGGCCAAGCGAATCACACTTCTCGCCGCTGGCACCGACGGGCGCGACGGTCCCACCGACGCGACCGGCGCATTTGCCGATGCGTCTCTCTGGCAGCGCATCCGCGAGGCGGGAGCGAACCCCGACGACGCACTTGCGCGACATCGCTCGCACGCCGCGCTCGATGCTGCGGGCGCACTGCTGCGCCGCGGGCCGACGGGAACCAACGTGATGGATCTGGTACTTGCTGTAGTCGAGTAGCGCGCCCGTTCCTTGCGCTACTTTGCGTGCAGACCCTGCAGCCGCGAGTTCTCCATGACCACACGTCCGTTCACTGTCGGCATCATCCAGGACAGCGCTTCTCACGACGCGCAGGCCACGCTGGACCAGGCCGTTGCGCATGTGCGCACGGCCGCCGAACGCGGCGCGCAGATCATCTGCCTCAAGGAGCTCTTCAACGCGCCGTACTTCTGCAAGTCGCAGCAGTGCGAGCGCTTCGACATCGCCGAATCCATTCCGGGCCCCACCACCGACGTCATGCAGAAGCTGGCGCAGGAGCTGGAGGTGGTGCTCATCGTGCCGGTGTTCGAGCGCCAGGCCAAGGGCGTCTACCGCAACTCGGCGGCGATCATCGACGCCGACGGCCGGCTGCTCGGCGTGTATCGCAAGATGCACATTCCCGATGATCCGCTCTTCAACGAGAAGTACTACTTCATCCCGGGTGACGCGTCGCACGACGATCGCATCGACAAGATCGGTGAGATCGCCAAGCAGGCGAGCGGCTTCCGGGTGTGGCATACCCGGTACGCCAACATCGGCGTGCTGATCTGCTGGGACCAGTGGTATCCGGAGGCGGCACGCATCACGAGCCTCCTCGGCGCCGACATCCTGTTCTATCCCACGGCCATCGGCTGGCATCCGTCGGAGAAGGCGTCGTTCGGCGAAGCGCAGGTGGATGCGTGGCGCACGATCCAGCGCTCGCACGCCATCGCCAACGGCGTGTTCGTCGCGTCGCCCAACCGCATCGGTCACGAGGAAGAGCCGGGGACCAACGGCATCGAGTTCTTCGGCCACTCGTTCATCGCCGACCCGTTCGGCCGCATCCTCGCCGACGCGCCGAACACCGAGGAAGCGATCCTCATCGCGAAGTGCGATCCGAAGCTGATCGAGGAGACGAGGCGCAACTGGCCGTTCCTGCGGGATCGGAGGATCGATGCGTACGCGCCGATCCTGTCGAGATACCTCGGTGCCTGACGGCCTGTGAACCGTGAACGGTGCACCGTTTCTGCGTGTGAAGTTTCGGTTCACGGTTCATGGTTCACGGTTTACCGTTTACGTCATGTCTTCATTTACCCTCCCCGCCGAGTGGTCCCCCCACGCGGCCACCTGGATCGCGTGGCCGCACCATGAGCCCGACTGGCCCGGAAAGCTGGGCGCGATCGTCTGGGTGTATGCGGAGATTGCGCGCGTTCTCGCCGAGCATGAGCGCGTGGAGATTCTCTGCCACAGCGAGGAGATACGGCAGTCGGCGCAGGAGCATCTCGCGGCGCATGGCGTCGACGGCAACGCGCGTCTGCACGTGGTGCCGAGCGATCGCGTCTGGCTTCGCGATTCAGCGCCCACCTTCGTGCGTGACGACGAGGACCGCGTGACGCTCATGAACTGGGGCTTCAACGCGTGGGCCAAGTACCCCAACTACGCGCTCGATGCGCAGGTGGGCAACGCGATCGCCAGCATCACCGGCCTGCCGCGAGTCGAGCCCGTTCGCCCGGATGACGGTACGCGTCTCATCCTCGAAGGTGGCGGCATCGAGACCGATGGCGAGGGCACCCTGCTCGTCACGGAGGAGTGGCTCCTTTCCGACGTGCAGGTGAGGAATCCCGGCCTCACGCGCGCCGGCTACGAACGCGCCTTCCGCGACTACCTTGGCATTCGCGAGACGATCTGGCTCGGCGAGGGCTGCGTCGGCGACGACACCCACGGGCATGTGGATGACATCGCGCGCTTCGTCGCGCCCGGCGTGATCGTGCTTGCGTACGAGGAGGATCCGGCCGACGACGAGAACCATCGCCGCTCGATGGACAACATGCGGCGGCTGGAGCTCGCCGGCGCGGGCGATGGCGCGCTGAAGGTGGTGAAGCTTCCCTTCCCGCGTCCGGTCACGATGAATGGCGAGCGCCTTCCGGCGAGCTACGCAAACTTCTACATCGCCAATGGTGCCGTACTCGTGCCCACCTTCAACGATCGGAACGACCGCCACGCGCTCAATGCCATCGCGGCGTTGATGCCGGACCGGAAGGTGATCGGCGTGCACGCGCTCGATCTGGTGTGGGGCTTCGGCACGCTGCACTGCCTGACGCAGCAGCAACCGGCCTGACGAGCGAGTCGCGAAGCGACGAGCGGGTCCGACCCCCAAGGTCTGACCTTTGCACCCCATCCCGGCATGAAGATCACCCTGATCTCCGACGACGCCATCCGCCTCGAGCCGACCGCCGGTCCGCTCACCATCGAGGCGCCGTCGGCCGACGTGCAATACTCGCCATTCCAGATGCTGGCGAGCGGCCTGGCGAGCTGCACCTTTTCGGTGATCTACTCCTGGGCCACCCATGCGGACCTCTCCGTGGACGACCTCGCGATCGAGGTGCACTGGAGCTTCGCCGACGATCCGCATCGCATGGCGGACATTCGCGTCGTGCTCGATTGGCCGTCACTGCCGAAGAACCGCATCCCGGCCGCCAAGCGCGCCTCGGAGCTGTGCACGATCCACGCGACGCTGACGCATTCGCCGTCCGTTACCGTCATGACGAAGAGCGAGCTGCCGGCGCACGAGCACGATCACGCCAGGGCGACCGCGTGACGGTTCCCGTCGTTCGCTTCACCGTCGCCGGCCAGGAAGCGGCGAGTCACGGGCTCGGTCGCGCGTACACCGTCGTGTACGATGGCGACTGCAAAGTGTGCACACGCCTCTCGGGGGTCCTGCGCAAGTGGGATGGCGGCCGGATGCTCGAGGTCGTCCCCTCGCAGCAGCCCGGAGTGACGGCGCGCTTCCCCTGGATTCCAGCCCACGCGTACGCCGAGGCGCTGCAGCTGATCGCCGCCGATGGAACCACTTGGCAGGGCGCAGCCGCGATCGAGCAGCTGCTCACCGTGCTCCCGCGCGGCAAGCTGATCGCGTGGATCTTCAGGATTCCCTTCGTGCGCACCATCGCCGACCGGTTCTACCGCTGGTTCGCGCGCAACCGGTACCGCCTCGGCTGCGGCTCGCATTGTCAGTCGCGCCCGCTCGAGGTGATCTGGGAGGAAGCCGAGAAGGCGCGCTGAACGCTCAGGCGGTGCTGTTGATCCGCTCGGCGTTTTCGGCGCGCTTCCGCCGCAGCGCGAGATCGTCGAGCCGCTTCTCCACCCGCTCCGCTTCCTCCTCGTCCAGCGACCGGCTCTCGTGCTGCACGCCGTCGGGCGCGCGGCCGCCACTCAGCTCGATCATGTTCTCCACGACTTCGGTCCATGTCTGCCCCTGCAGACGATCGCCGAGCGTGCGCATGGCGATCAGGTCGAGCATGTTGGCGGCGCGATCGAACACCTCCACCTGAAAGCGCACGCCGCTTCCCACCGGGGCAGCTGAAAAGTGTACCGCCCCGGCGAGCGGATGCCCTTCGAGGGTGAGAAGAGTGGTATCGCGATCGCCCAGCTGGGCGACTCGCACCTGCACGTGACCGCGCATCGGCAGCGCGAGCGTGATGCTCTCCCCTTCCTCGATCACGTCCGACGTCGCCGGCTCCGGTGCGGCTTCGACGAACACGGGAAGCACGTGGTTGAAGTGCGTGCGGAAGAGATCGAACAGTGAATCAGCGTCGTACGTCGTGCCGGCGATGTCGGCCCAGTAGCGCTTCCGCTTGAGCGTGCCGATGCCCTCCGACGGCAGCTGTTCGGGCTGCAGGTCGGCGAGCTGTCGCAAGCCGTCGTCGAGCGGCGTCGGCTCGATGCGAAGCACCTCGACGAGCGCGTTCGGCCGGCCGGGCGCGATGGCGTTGCCCTCGTGCAGCATCGTGACCTGCTGCTCGTTGAACGACATGTCCCACCCGACGAGCGATACGGCCTTCGAGCCGAGGGTCGCGAGGAAATCCGGGACCGAGACCGGCATCACCGAACGGCCGGTGATGCGCGACAACCGCTCGATGAGATCGTTCTGCGACGTGCGCTCTCCGCCGGCGAGGTCGAGCTCGCGCTTCGCGAGGTCGGGGCGCTCCACCACGGTCGCGAGCGCATTGGCGACGTCTTCCCACCAGATGGGCTGGATCGGCTGATCACCGTCGCCGATGCGCGGCACGACGTGAGTCGGGCTCCGTACCATCCTGAGGAGCAGCGAGATCTGCTCGTCGCCCGGACCATAGACGTTCCCGGGCCGGCAGACGGTCCATGCGCCATGAAATCGCCGCACGAGCTCTTCGGCTTCGCGCTTGGACTTGTGATACGCCGACTCGCCGGTCGGCGCGCCGAGAGACGAGACGAAGATGAACCGGCCCACCTTCGCGCGTTCGCCTTCGGCGATCATGTTCGCCGTGCCCTGGACGTTGACGTCCTGGAAGCTCGCGTCGTCGCTTTCGTCCACGATGCCGACCATGTGGAGCACCACGTCGCACCCGTCGGCGGCGCCACGGATGGACGAGGCGCGCGCCACGTCGCCGGGCCAGGGTGTCACCCCGCTGGGCCACTGCCGCGCATCGTGCGCCGCGTGGCGCGATACAAGGACCACCGAATGGCCGCGCCTGACCAGTTCCGTGACAGTGCCAGCGCCGACGACTCCCGTTCCCCCCGTGACAAGCACCTTCATGCGGCCACCTCCGTGGGGCCGGTCAAGGCAGGACGGGTGCCAGCCGATACTGGAGTGACGCGGGCCACGTCGTCTCGTCATTCCACCGAACGGCGACGCCGCCGGCTCTCGTTCCCCAGACCCGACTTCCGTTGCCGAAGCGACTTCTGCTGCTGCTCCTGCTGGCCGCCTGTTCGCGCGGCGGCTCCTCGACCGTCACCTTTGGTGCGGCGGGGCCGTGGAAGCAGGGCTATGGCGCCATGACCCGACGCGGCATCGAGCTCGCGCTCGAGGAGATCAACGAGCGACCCGAGCGCCAGGCGCATCCGCTGCGCATCGTCTTCCAGGACGACGACGGCGACGGGCAGAAGGCGAGCCGGATCGCCCAGCAGTTCGTCGATTCCGCCGACATCTCCGCCGTCATCGGGCACGTGAATTCGGGTGCCATGGTCGCCGCGGCGCAGGTCTATGACGGTCATCTCGCGGCGGTGGCGACGTCCGCCACGTCCCCCGCACTCACCGGCATCTCCCCGTGGGCGTTTCGCGTCATCTCGAGCGACTCGGCCAACGGTATCGACATCGCGCGCTTCGCCAACCGGCTCGGCCTCAAGCGCGCGGCGATCCTCTACGAGAACAACACCTACGGCCGCGGCCTCAGCGACTCCTTCCGTCGCGGGTTCGCCGGCGACGTGATCAGCATGGATCCCATCGGTGAAAGCGGGGATCAGTCGTTCGAGCCATTCGTGTCCTATTACAAGCAGCACAAGCCCGACGTGATCTTCGTCGCCGGCACCGACGCATCGGGGCTGGCATTTCTGAAGGAAGTGCGACGCCAGCAGCTCGCCGTGGACCTCATTGGCGGCGACGGCTGGAGCGGACTGAGCGTGGACACGCTGCGCTCGCAGGGCGTATTCGCCGGGGTGCCCTTCACGGCGCAGGATCCGCGGCCGGAAGCGCAGAAGTTCGTGCAGGCCTTCACGGCGAAGTTCCACATGTCGCCCGACAACAACGCCGCGCTCGCCTACGACGCCACCCAATTGCTCTACCAGGCCTCGCAGAGCGTCGGTACCAACCGCAAGGCGATCCGCGATTACCTCGCGAGCCTGACGCCGGAGAACGCGTTTCACGGCGTGACGGGCGCGATCTCGTTTCTTCCGACCGGCGATCCGGTGGGCAAGAGCGTCGTCATGACTCGAATCGATCACGGTGTCCTGCGCGTCGCGGGGATGAGCGAATGACCGGCCCTACTGCCACTTTCGCCGCCATGACGCGCGGCAAGCGCGGCACGATCCGCACGCGTCTCGTGCGCGGCTTCGGCGCGCTGGTCCTGCTGCTCATCGTTGCCGGCGTACTGGCGCGCCGCACGATGACGCAGATGGCCGACGCGATCGGCACCACGCTCGACGGCGTGCAGACCGAAGCGCAGCAGAGTGCCCAGCTGTCGGCCGCCGTGTCGCAGACCCTGGAAGCGGGAAGCCGCTACGTGGAGACGCGCGACTCCAGCGCGCTCGACGCATTTCACCGCTACGGCGCACAGGCGCACCTCGTGCAGCGCGACATGAACGCGCGGCTCAGCCAGACGTCGGACAACGCGGCGATCCGCAAGGAAGAGGAGGCCGGCGTCATCGCCGCCATCGATGCGCGCTTCTCGGCGATCGAGGTGGAGTACGCGCTGGCGCACCGCCTCGCCGATCTCGGCCGACCCGCCGAAGCGCACCAGGAGGCGCTCAAGGCGCGGGTGATCGTCGGACAGCTGCTGAGCGACATCGAGCGCCTCGGGCGGCTCAAGGCCGCCAAGGTGGCAGCGGTGCGGCAGCGCCTCGCGAGCGATGCGAGCCGGCGCTCGGCGGCATTCGTCACGCTGATCGGCTTCGCCGCCATCATCGGCCTCGGCGTCGTGTTCTTCACCGTGCGCTCCATCAGCCACCCGCTCGCGCTGCTCGTCCGCCACGCGCGCTCGCTGAGCGAGGGCGACCTCACCGTACGCACCACTGCGCGGCTCCCGGGCGAGTTCCAGATCCTCGCCAACGCGATGAACCAGACCGGCGACTCGCTGTCGCGCGTCGTTGCCGTGGCCGCCGAGACTGCGGAGAGCGTGGCCAGCTCGGCGCACGAGCTGGCATCGGTCTCGGAGCAGATCTCGCTCTCGGCCGGCCAGATGGCGAGCGCGATGACCGAGGTCTCGCACGGCGCCGAGCATCAGGTGACGCAGCTGCGCACCGTGGACGAGGCGCTGCAGGCGATCCGCGAGGCGGCCGACAGCGTCATGGAACGCTCGGCCGAAGTGAACACGCTGGCCAAGGACATCGAGTCCGCGGCCGGCCAGAAGCGCATCGAGATCGAGCGTGCACTCGGCATCCTCAAGGACGTGAAGCGCTCGGTGGAGAGCGCGACGCGCGAGGTGGTGGGGCTCAACGGCACCGCCGCCGACATCAACAAGTTCGTGCAGACGGTGAGCACGATCGCCGAGCAGACGAACCTGCTCGCCTTGAACGCGGCGATCGAGGCGGCGCGCGCCGGTCACGCCGGCCGGGGCTTCGCCGTCGTCGCCGACGAGGTGCGCAAGCTGGCGGAGCAGTCGCAGCGCGCGGCAGACGAGATCGTGCAGATGACGGGCATCGTCACGACCCGCGTGACGACGAGCTCCAAGGCGATGGAAGCGAGCGCATCGCGCGTCGCGGAGATCGAGACCGTGTCACGCGAGATCGACGCCGCGCTCGCGACGATCTCGGAAGCCGCCGAGCGCGCCCGGGTGGCGGCGGGTGGCGTGACGAGCGCCGCCGGCCTCAACGCCGATGCCGCTGCGAGCGCCGCGAGCGGGCTGCAATCCATCGCCCGCACCGCAGAAGGCCACGCCTCGGCGGCGCAGCAGGTGAACGCCTCGACTCAGGAACAGAGCGCGGCGTGCGAGGAGATGACCTCGGCGTCCAATCACCTCCTGGAAGGATCGACGCAGCTCAGGGAACTCGTGGGCGGGCTGAGGACGGCGTAGAAGACCATTTGCGAGACGTGAAGCGTGAGGCGAAGCGCCACGTCAAACGCAGATTCGAGGAAGCACCCGAAAGAACGGAAACGGCAGGATTCTCATTGAAGAATCCTGCCGTTTCCGTTCGTTCCAGCGATGTGCCCTCAGATGCAGTTACATCTCACGCTCTACGTCACACGCTTCGCGGCGTTAGCGTTGCGCGCTCACTGCCGGCACGCTCCCTTCGGGTCCGGCTTCGGCTTGTCCACCACGGGGCGGTGATCGAGGTCGGCGACGCGGTCGGCGAGGTCGAACACGAGCTTCCCGACGCGGGCCATGTGCGGGTAGTCGATGTACTGCGGCTCGTCAGTGACCTGGTGATAGTCGCCGTGCAGACCCGTGGTGAGGAACACCACCGGGATACCCCAGCGCGCATACTCGTAATGGTCGCTGCGGCAGTAGATGTTCTCGGGATGCCCGTTCGCGTCGTAGGTGTAATCGAAGTTGAACGGCAGCGCTTCGGTCCTGTTCACCGTTTCCACCAGGTTCCCGAGCTCGGTCGACAGGCGACGTGAACCCACGAGCTGGAGATAGCGCTCGCTTCCGGCAGCGAGATCGGTGGCGGCACCGCGGCCCACCATGTCGATGTTGATCTGTGCCACGATGGAATCGCGCGGAACCGTCGGGTTGTCGGTGAAGTAGCGTGAACCGAGCAGTCCCTTCTCTTCGCCGGTGTGCCAGACGAAGAGGATCGAGCGCTTCGGCTTCACGCTGCCCCTGGCGAACGCTTCTGCCACCTCGAGCACGGTCACCGTTCCCGAACCGTCGTCATCGGCGCCGTTGTTGATGGAGTCAGGGCGCGGGGCGCGCAGCCGGCGCACCGAATCGAGGTTCACGCGGATGGCCGCGAGGCGCTCGCGCTGCTGCTCCTGCTGCTCCGGCGTGAGCCGCGCGCCACTCGGGTTTTCCGTCGCGAAGTAGCGCTGCTGGTTGTAGAGGTGCAGCGAGTCGTGGTCCACGGGGCCCGCGGCGCGAATGCCGATATGGTCGCTGTGGGCGCCGATCGCCACGTACTCGCCACGCAGCGCCGGGTCGCTGCCCGGGAGGATCGCCACCACGTTCCGCGTCGGCGCGTCGGCGGTGATGTAACGCAGGTTCCCCTGCACCGTGCGCCCCGCCGTACCGACAGCCATCTGATCGGGCGAGCCACCGAGGAGCTTTGCCGCCGCGTTCTCGGTGACGTAGAGCGTGACCGGCACGGCCGCCGCGCCAGGCTCCGGCTTGAGCGTGAGCGACGCGGTGCGTCCGGATGAAAGTTCCTGCGCCGTGAACTGCTGACCCGCGATGATCGCGACGGCTGCCGCACCGGCGAGCGGATTGTTGCCGCCGAACCGCCCGAAGCGGCGACCGGACGGCGCGGACATCACTACCAGCTTGCCCGCGGCCTGCTCGGCAGTGATCTCGTGCGCCGTGTCTCCCAGCATACCGCCGTAGACGACCTGGACGCCGTCGATGGAGCGCGGGAGCGCGCCACGGAACGGCGAGGCGACGAAGTCGGTGAACGCGGTGAGCGTATTTCCATCCACCGTCAACGTCGTGGCCGGGTCGAAGCGCCGCGAGATGAACGGCACGTTCTGGAAGTACGTCCCGTTGTCGCCCGCCGGCACGAGGCCGAGCTTGCGCACCTGGTCGGCGATGTAGGCCGTGGCCTTCATGTGACCGATCGTTCCCGCTTCACGCCCCTGAAGCGAGTCGTCGGCGTAGATGTAGAGGCGCGTCATCAGATCCTGCGCACTGATGGCGGCGCTCGTCGACGGGCCAGTGTACTTGAGCGGCAGCGGACCGGACACGGGCATCGCCGCGGAAGTGGTCTTTGCCGGCGTCTGGGTGGACGAGCATGCGCCAGCCAGCGCGAGCGCGCTCACGGGAATGAGCGTACGGAGTCGTAGCACGGATAATCCTCGGTGTGAAGACAGGGCGCGACGTCAGTGCGCGTCCGTCCAAGCTACGCACCGGACAGTCTCCATGTTGCGTCGGTGCGGACGCGGATATCTTCTCGCCATGCGCATCGAGACGCTTGCCGCCCACGCCGGCCTTGCGGTGGATCCCACGACCGGCGCCGTGACCCCGCCGATCCACCTGTCCACCACTTTCGAGCGGGAGCCGGACGGCAGCTATCGCGCCGGCCACGTCTACTCCCGCACCTCGAACCCCAACCGTCGCGCACTGGAGCAGGCGCTCGCCACCCTCGAGGGCGGTGAGGCGGCGCTCGCCTTCTCCTCCGGCTCGGCGGCGACCATGTCCGTGTTCCAGGCCCTCGCGCCGGGCGATCACGTCCTCGCCCCGGACGACGCCTACTACGGCACGCTGCGCACAGCGCGTGAGCTGCTCGGCCCGTGGGGGCTCGAGCTCGACGTGGTGGACATGACCGATCTCGACGCCGTCCGTCGCGCCCTCAAGCCGACGACGCGCATCATGTGGGTGGAGACGCCGTCCAACCCCCTCGTGCGCATCGTCGACATCGAAGCGCTCGCGCGGCTCGCCCACTCGGCCGGCGCGCGCTGCGTGGTGGACAACACGTGGGCGACGCCCGTGCTGCAGCATCCGCTCGCCCTGGGCGCCGACGTCGTGATGCACTCGACGACGAAATACCTCGGTGGACACAGCGACCTGCTCGGCGGAGCGCTGGTGTTCGGCAGGCGCGACGAGTTCCTCGACCGGCTGTTCGCGCTCCAGACGCTCGGCGGTGCCGTGCCATCGCCGTTCGACTGCTGGCTCCTTCTTCGCGGGATTCGGTCACTTCCCTGGCGCATGCGAGCGCATTGCGCGAATGCGATGGGCATCGCGCAGTTCCTCGCGTCGCGCAAGGAAGTGGAGATCGTGCATTACCCCGGCCTGCCGGCGCATCCCGGACACGCGCTCGCCGCGACGCAGATGAGCGACTTCGGCGGCATGCTGAGCGTGCAGGTGCGCGGCAGACGCGAAGAAGCCCTCGCGCTCACCACGCGGCTCAAGCTCTTCACGCGCGCCACCAGCCTCGGCGGCCCCGAGTCCCTGATCGAGCATCGTGCGTCGGTGGAAGGCCCGACGACGAAGGCGCCGGAGAACCTGCTCCGCATCTCGGTGGGGCTGGAGCACGTCGACGACCTGATCGAGGACCTGAAGCAGGCACTGGAAGGCTAGGCGGCGGGCGCTCGGCGACCGCCTATCTTTTACGCATGCCCCCCGCCGTCCTGCTCCTCTCCGGTGGCCTCGACTCCACGACGATGCTCGCCTACGCGCTCGATCGTGGCTTCGACGTGCACGCCATGACCTTCCGCTACGGTCAACGACATGCGAGCGAGATCGAAGCGGCGCGCCGAGTCGCTCGCCACTACGGGGTGCGCGATCACGTGATCGTCGACATCGACCTGCGCACCTTCGGTGGCTCGGCGCTCACGGCGGACATCGCGGTTCCGAAGGACCGCACGCCGGCCGCGATGTCGGACGGGATCCCGATCACGTACGTGCCGGCGCGCAACACCATCTTTCTCTCCTTCTGCCTTGCCTGGGCAGAAGTGCTCGGTGCGTCCGACATCTTCATCGGCGTCAACGCGCTGGATTACTCCGGATATCCCGATTGCCGGCCTGAGTACATCGCGGCGTTCGAGCGGATGGCGAACCTCGCGACGCGCGGTGGCGTGGAAGGCAGTGCACCGATCCACATTCGCGCGCCGCTGCTCGATCTCACGAAGCGGCAGATCGTCGAGCTCGGTCGTTCACTCGGCGTGGACTATTCCATGACGTTGAGCTGCTACGACCCGGGTGATGCCGGGGAAGCCTGCGGTCACTGCGACGCCTGTACGCTGCGGCTGAAGGGATTCACCGAAGCGGGCATGCACGATCCGGCCGCGTACTCCCAGCCACGCAATGAAGCTCGGCGCTGACGGGCCGAACACCGTGTCGGCATCATGAGCTACGTCGTGAAGGAGATCTTCTACACGCTCCAGGGCGAAGGCAGGAATGCGGGTCGCCCGGCCGTGTTCTGCCGCTTCAGCGGCTGCAATCTCTGGACGGGACGCGAGGTCGATCGCGCGAAAGCGATCTGCCAGTTCTGCGATACCGACTTCGTCGGTGTCGGGTCGGACGGCGGCAGGTTCGAGTCGCCCGATGCGCTCGCCGACGCCGTGCTCGCGCGCTGGCCCGGCGTCCGGTACGGGCGCGCCGATGGCGGGCGGCCACTCGTCGTGTGCACCGGTGGCGAACCGCTGCTGCAGCTCGACGTCGCAGCGATCGATGCGCTGCATGCGCGCGGGTTTCAGGTGGCCGTCGAGACCAACGGCACCCGGCACGCGCCCGCCGGTATCGATCACCTGTGCGTGAGTCCGAAGGCCGGCGCGCCGCTCGTACTCACGCGTGGTGACGAGCTCAAGCTCGTGTACCCGCAATCGCATGCCGATGGTGATCCGGCGCGCTACACGTCGCTCGCATTCACCGAATTCGTGCTTCAGCCGCTCGATGCCGGTGACGACGCGACTTCGCGAGCCAATGTGCGCGCTGCGCTCGCGTACTGTCTCGAGCATCCGCAGTGGCGGCTCGGGCTCCAGACCCACAAGCTGCTCGACATCCGCTGATCGCGCGCGTCGCGTGACCAGCGCGACTGGCAATGCGTCGTTGCGGAGCCGGACTCGCACGCGCGGAAAGGTTGACCTCGCCGGTCGCGGCGAGTACGATCAGCCTGTCGCCGCTGTGGGCATTTCGAGTGCCGAACACAGCCGTTCCGGCATCTCGCCCTCCCGGTGCCGCTGTCCAGACCTCAATGACCACACTCTCCACGCCGTTGCGTCGTCGAACCCTGCGCGTGCGTATCATCGCCGCAGGTGCGTTCACGCTCGTCGTGGCGGCCGCGCCATCGGCGTTCGGACAGGTGCCGCGTCCGCACGTGACTGCGCCGGCGCCTCTGCCCCTCGCGAACTCCGCACCCCCGAAGCCATTCGCGAAGTTCAGCGCATCCCTGGAGTCGCTCCGCGACTCCATTGTCGTTTCCGTCGTCCGCAACCAGATCGGAACGCGGTACGTACTCGGCGGAACGTCGCCCAAAAGCGGCTTCGATTGCAGCGGGCTGGTGCGCTACGTGATGGCAGCGATGCATGTCCCGTTGCCGCGCACCGCGGCGCAGCAGGCCACGATGGGGCTCGCCGTCGGGCGCGACACCACGCGCCTGCGGCCGGGCGACCTACTCACCTTCAGCCGCACCCGTGACGGCGGCGTGAGCCACATCGGCATCTACATCGGCAATGGCCGCTACGTGCACGCCAGCAGCGTCGCGGGCCAGGTGATCGAGAGCGCACTCGACCGTCCGGCGTCGCCGCTGATCAAGAAGTGGCGCGGCTCGCGGCGGGTCGTTGCCGGCGCGGCCGACTCCACCGCGCGCGGCGACAGCTAGCGCCGCTCGGCGGGACTCAGCGCGCCGCGCGAATTCACGTGCGCGGCGCTCGCCGGAAAGTCCGCTCGCCCGAGCGCATTCACCAGCGCAAAGGCACGGCGCAACCGGTCGCGTGAGACCACGCCCGCCACGCGCTGCATCGTCGGCGCGAGCGTCGCCGCGCTGACACGACCTGTGGTGTCGATCGTGGCACAGAGCACGGCGCCGCGATTCAGCGGCTCGTGCAGCACGAACGGACCGTACGTCAGCAGGTTGCCGAGCGAATACGCGATCAGTGCACCGTGCTCCGGCCACTCCACGGCGCGCAGCACGTGGGGACCGTGCCCGATCACGAGCGACGCGCCGCCGCGCACCGCCGCTTCGGCAAACGCAACCGGATTGCCGCGATCGATGCCGAGGAACAGCTCCGTGGAATCCGTCGTGTGCTGCGCGCGGCGTCCCTCGGCGCCGAGGTGCATCGTGACGATGACGATCGGGTACTGATCGGCCGCGCGCTGCACCAGCCGGCGCACCTCAGCGGTGTCGCGCGCGTCGGGGGTCTCGTTCGACGTGTAGAAGCCGAGCACCGCCACCGTGTCACCGGAGCGGGTCGGAACGAGCGTGGGGAGCGTGTCATCGCCGCTGACGAGCACGCCCGCGCGCTGCAGCGCGGCAACGCTGCTGTCCTGCCCCGCCCTGCCCGCGTCGCGCGCGTGGTTGTTGGCGAGGTTGCCCACCACCTGCGCGCGCGGCGCGAGCGAGCGAATAGCGTGCGCACTCGCCATCGGTGCACGAAAGGCGAAACAGTTGGTCGACGTCAGACCACACTTGGAGGGGGACGGGCCCTCACCGATGGCGGACTCCACGTTCACGAGCGCGATGTCGGCGCCGGCAAACAGCGGCCGCAGCGGGGCGACGAGTGACGACGGCGCATCCGAGCGGCGCAGCACCTCGCGCATGTGCTTCGAGGCGCGATTGGCCCACGCCGTGTCGAGGTTCGTGCCGAGCGTGACGTCACCGCCGGCGCAGACGCGAACGGGAGCGCGCACCGGCCGTGTGTCGAGCGTATCGAGTCGCGAGGCTGGTCGCGGAAGCGTCGCGAACCGCCCAACGGGCACCGCATGCGCGGCGCGCTCCGCTGCCGCGTCCCGTGCAGTACGGACGCTGTCTTCCCGGGCAGCTGCCGCAGCGCGTTCGGCGGCTGTCGGGTGTACCGGCGCCGGAGCAGGAGCGGGCGCCGGGGCCGCCGGCGAGCACGCGGCGAGCATTGCCCACACCGCGCCGAAGGAGAGCGACTGGCGAGCGAAGCGGACGGCGCGCGGACTCATCGCCGGAGCCGGGTGACGCATGTTATGCCGGTCAGCGATTGGGACGCGCGTTCCCGCCGTCCACGACGTAGCGCCAGCTGCCATCGTGCTGTCGCTTCCAGACGGTGAGATACTTGGAGTACCGCACCTGCGGCGCGCCGTCGAGGCTCTTGCCCGTGAACACGGCGTTGCCCACGGTGAAGCCCAGGTCGCCCGAACGCGCGACTTCACCAGTCACCGGATGCCACACCAGCTTGCTGTCCTCCGTGGTCGGCCCGAACGCCTGACTGATGGCGTCGGGACCGGTGATGAACTCGCCCGGCGTGGAGAAGATCTGCGCGTTCTCGGCGGCGAACGTACCGAAGGCGCGTCCCGTACCCAGCCTGGTGGCGAGTTGCGCGAACTCGTCGTCGGCCGCACGCATGTCCTCCAGCGGGCCACGCGCGCGGCGCATCGGCACGTCGGCGAGCACGGAGTCAGCGGCGTCCTGGGGGAGCGTGATCGCCGGTGGCGGCGCGCCGTAGGTTTCCGCGTAGGCAGCGATCTGCCACTTGTCACCCTCACGTCGCCAGAAGGCGATGTAGCGATCCATGCGGATGGATGGCGCAGCGCCCGCGCCCGTACCGATCACGGTGTAGCCGTAGCTGTAGCCACTGCGCCCGTCACGGCTCGCTTCGGCGCGCACTGGCTGCCAGCGCACCGTGACGGGGCCGCCGAGCGATTCCGCAGCGATGATCGCCTGGGCGGCGGCGCGACTGCGGACGATGGGCAGGCCGCCACGCAGGTAGACGACGTCGCTGGTGAAGTTGGCCGCGAGCCCGTGCGCGATGCCGAGCTGGGCAACGGAGTCCGAGCGCGCGAGGTCGGCGCGCAGGAGGGCGTCGTGCGCCTCGGCCGCGTCGGACAGGGGAGCGAGCAGCGACGCCCCCGCGAAGGGTGAGCCCGGCACGCGCGAGCCGTGACACCCCGTCGCGACGACGGCCGTCAGCATGACAACGGAAATTGCTCGCACGCCCACGCTCCTCGCGTCGGGTGGTCCTGCGGGCCGGGCGGGCCCGCTGCATGAGACTACTGCGGTTGTACTCAGGGCGCTACTGGAAGGTCCGGGTCGCAGGGCGGGATCCGGGACGGTCAGGAGGTCGGCACGTCCCGAGCATGCTCCCGACGTCCCCGCATCTCCAGTTCCCGCTTTTAGCATCCCGAGGCTCACCGCTAGATTCACCAGCGTGACTCCACCCCGGAAGCGACCTTCGCGGCGCCGGAAGCGCGGCGCGCCGCAACCTCAGTTGACGTCGAGCCCGACGAGCCGGACCGCATACGCCGAAACGAAGCGCTGGCTGCTCGGGCTGCACGGCCCGGTCTGCGCGTACTGCGGGCGACGCGTGAATCCGAACTCCATCACACTTGACCACGTGGCGCCGCGCCGTGGCCGCAGCGCGTACGACCGCCGCGACAACCTCGTGCTGGCCTGCGAGGACTGCAATGGCGCGAAGGCGGACATGCCGATTCTCGCCTTCCTGTTGCGCAAGCGCGAGCGCGCGGCAGTGCTGTTGCGCTATGGCGGCCACCTGAGCCCGATGCTCGTCGACCTCGTGCGAGGTCTCGTCCCGGCCGACGAGGAACTGCCACGTGAGAAGGAGCGGTTCGACGACCTCTTTCCCGACGACGAGTCGCCGTACTACGAATCGCCGTACGCCGACTGAAGCGCGCTCAGGCGTCCCGGCCCGCGCTGGCGTCCCGCTCGAAGTAGTAGGCCTCGACGAACCATCGGCGTACCAGCTGCCGGTCACGCGCCTGCGAATCGGCTTCGGGATGACGCTGCAGCAGGAGCGTCTTGAGCTCCAGCATCGCTGCGACGGCCGCCAGGCCACGCGCTCGCGCCTCGTGGGCGAAGCTCCGTACGGTGTGCTCTACACTTCCCGGCCCGTCGGCAGAAGCCGATGAGCCGAGGGTCGCCGCCATCGCCGCGTCCGTCGTCTCTCTCGTGTCCGCGGTGTCCGCCGCGCCGGTCGTGTCGTCAGGTTCGCTGTCCAGCGTGCTCCGCTTGATGCGAGGGCGAAGGCGACGATCGAGCGGATAGCGCGGTGCCGGCGCAACCCGCGCCGACTCGCACAGCGCCTCGAGCTCGGCGTCGTTCATGCCCTCCCACGTTTCGGGAAATGGCGAGAGCCGGCGCTTGTGTTCACCGCTGGCGAAGGCGAGCCAGCCGTTCTCGAGGCCCGGCGACACGGCGCCCGGCTTCTTCGAGGCGCGGTGCACCTCGAATACGTCCCACGTCAGCCCTGCTGAGTCGGTGAACGTCCTGGCCGCCATTTCTTTCGCTGTCGCGTACGGGAAAATCACCGACTACACCGGACGGTGGGTCGGTTACTGCGCCGAAGCGCGCGCAAGGAATGTTCCGGGATTGGCAGCTTTTCGGAAGGCCGGGTCGAGTGCTCGGCCTTCCGGACGTCCTACTTCCCGCCGGCCGGCGTCGCGATCGGGACGACATCGTTCTCATCGTCCTCGTCGCGGTTCGCATAGCGGATCGACCCCTCCAGAGTACTCGGCGACCACTCGATCGCCCAGCGCTCGCCGGGCGTCGTGTCCGATTGGAGCGTCGCCTCGAGACTGCGTACGCCGTCGCCCACGTCGTTCCACCGGCCGGCCACCACCACCGTGTGCGGGTGTCCCTCGACCTGCAGCGTCCCCGAGCCGAGCACGCTGTCGATACCAGCAGGGCGAAGATCGAGGCTCACGCGGGTCGAGCCATCGGGGGAAAGACCGTCAACCCGCTCACGCGGGGGAACACAGGCGGTGACGAAGGCCGCCGCGGCGGCGAAGGAAAGGAGGCGGAGGGCTGGGCGACGCATCGTGTGGTACCGTGAGCGCGGTGATCGGCGCGGGTGGTTGGGCCCTACAGACGACGCTCATCCGATCGCGTCACCACGCGCCTGCGCGCGACCTCCGATGCTCCAATTCACTAGTGCGCACCGCTCGAGTCCGGCTCGAATCCTGTGATCAGAGTCACAGTCGGCGCACGATGCTTGCAGCCACGGCACTCAGCCTTCGAGGGAGTCGGCCACGGGTGGCCGGCCGAGGAGCCAGGGGAGCGATAGCGGCGTGCGAACATTCCGCGACGGCGGGAACCGCGAGTGGGAAGTGCGGGCAATCCAGGAACAGCTCACCGAACGACGCACGCGGTTGCTCCCGCGTCCGGAGCTGGCGCAGGGGTGGCTGCTCTTCACCTGCGGCGAAGAGCGGCGGCGGTTCGACGCCCTGCCGCCCGGATGGACGCTGGCCAGCGACGCGCTGCTCTGCCGCTGGTGCGATGACGCCGCGCCGGTGCTTCCCATGGAGTCGCGTCGTCGAGCATCGTCACTCGGCTAGGATCGCGACTCCCACTCACCAGTTTCTGCAGGTTGTACAGCCGCCGAGCTCGGCCCGGGCACGGTTGCTGCTTGCGAGGGCGGCCATGGCGCTACGCACCTTCGTCGCATCGGACGGCAAGACGTGGACGGCGTGGCTCGTTCAATCGAGTGGCATCACCATGGTGCCAGGTACGCCGACGGAGTGGCTCGCCTTCCAGAGCGACGACGGGCTCGAACGTCGCCGGCTGCTCGAGGTCCCCGACGGATGGGAGGCCCTCTCCGACGATCGCCTCGACCTCGTGCGTCGCATGGCCGAGCCGGTGAAGCGGTGGGCAAGCCGACACACGCCTCCAGGCGGCATTGACCAGCAGGACCCAAGCGGAGCCGGCGGAGCGAGCAACACCCACGATTGATCCGGCGCGGCGCCGACGGCATTCGGCGCACCACATTTCCCTCGAGCTCGACCCCGTCCATGCAGCAGTTCTTTCGTCGTCTGGCTCAGGCCACCGCGCAGGCCGTGGGAACACCATGGACGTTCCTCGGCGCGGTGTTCATCGTCCTCGTGTGGGCCCTCAGCGGGCCCGCGTTTCATTTCTCGGATACGTGGCAGCTCGTCATCAACACCGGCACCACGATCGTCACGTTCCTGATGGTGTTCCTGATCCAGAACACGCAGAACCGGGACGCGAAGGTGATGCACCTCAAGCTGGACGAGCTGATTCGCGCGACCCACACGGCGCGGAATCGCCTCGTCGACATGGAAGCGATGTCGGACGCGGAGCTTGCGGCACTCCAGAAGGAGTTCAAGGAGCTGCACCGCCGCGCCGGCGAAGCGCTCGACGAGCGGCGGCAGCACGACCGCCGCATCACGCCCTCCGGCATTCCGCTGAATGGATCCGCAGTGGGCGGCGACAGCGCGCCGTCCGGAACGTCCGCCGAGCCGATATCGGCGCGGCCGGCGAACGGCCAGGGCTGAGCTCCTGGCCGAGCGCGCGTGCGATCAGCGCTTGCCGCGCTTCGTTTCGCCTTTGTCGCCCTGACCCTTCGGCACCTTGGTGCTCGACGAGCGACGGCGATCTGCCGACAGCGAGCGGCCGACGTCACTCTGGTCTTCGGTGAAGCGCCCGGATGCATCGCGCCGGACATAACGCTTGTCGCCAGGATTCGGCTGGATCTCTTCGCGCTTGCGAGCCATGTCTGCACTCCGTTGAAGGATGCTCATGAGTGGAAGCATCCGGCGTGCCGTTCGGCCGCCTGATCCGCGGGCCGATGCCGCGCGACTCCCGGCCGTCGCGCGACGAGCGCAGAATTGCGCCAGCCAGCTACTGGAGGCTTCGCGGATTGACCACGACTACGTTCAAGTCGCCGAATTGTGAAGTCTTCCGTCCTTCGCCGCTCTTCGCCTGACGCAACGCCGCTTCGAGGCGTCCGCGTCGTTCGGCGGGGATTTCGAACCTGGTTTCCGCGAACGGCATTGAGGCTACGTCGGTCGTGGTCGGGTTCGGACTATTGCGACGCAGGTCGCGAAGCAGCGTGATGGCGCCCATCAGCGTGTGCTGCGCGTTCGCATCGGGCGCGAGGACGACCAGATCCATCTGGGCACCATTGGCGGTGCGAACGATGACGGCCCGCTCGCCATTCGGAAGCTGCTGCTTGGCGATCGCGAGCAGAAAGGGCCGCGTATCGGCACCCCCCTGCGCGCCGGCCGCGGCGACTGGAGCGGAAAGCGCCGCGACGACCAGCGACGCCCTGATGAAGAGATTGCGCATGTGTGTTCCTCGGTGTCGGTGGCTGATGCGTCAGGCAGCGTAGACGTCGTAGCAGTACAGCGTCTCGGTATAGATGTATTCGCCGCTGCTCGAGTAGTGGTCGAGACGGTGGCAGATGCGAAGGCCGCCGGAGAGCTGGGTGCCTTCGACGGTCTCCTGGGTCTGGCCGCTCGTCTCGGATATCTGCTGGCACTTCGACTGATACATCATCTGCGATTCTGACGGACCACTGAAGGACAGCGTACGTCCGGCCGCGGTACCGGAGATAAGATGCTGCGAGACGCCGAACCCTCGACCGCCGCACGTCGGCCCTGGAATGCTCCCGCTTGTTTCCATGTCGAGCGCTTGCGGCATGATCACCGGCCAGATCCTGGCTGTGCTGAACTTCAGACTGCCGATCATGCCGCCGTCCGGTCGGTAGGTGTACAGCGTCATGTCCTGATTCGCGTGGTCCACGAACTGAAAAGTCATCAATGCGTGTCCCTTGAGAACGTCTCGCTCCCAGTACGCTTCGGTGTACGCCCTGAGAAGGGTGATTCCGTCCAGCTCCGCGTCAGCATCGGGATCGCTCGTCGTTTCTCCCGGGTCGCCGCCGTCGCAGATGTCATAACATCCGCCGATGGGATCGTCGGGCTGCACCAGCCGCTTTGGAGCTGACGCATGCGGATCGACAGCTCCCTCGGTCGGCCGCAGCTTCGGCACGGAGATGGTCGTCGGCACACGAGCGACGTCCATCGATGGAGACGTCAGTGGGGGCGGACTATCGGTGCAGCCGCTGATTGCCAGCGCTCCCCCCAGCGCCAGTGCCGTCCAGATCTGCTTCATGCGTACCTCCTGTCGAGGTGCCAGTCGCCCCTCTGCAATCCACTCTCACGCCGAGAGTGCGCGACACGGGGGGCCCCTCGCCCGGGATCAGGCGCGGCATCGTCGCGAGGATGAGGGAGCGGTCTCCGCTCGCCACACCATTCGTCAGAAACGCGTATGGAAATGCGATACGTCCGATCGCCACTGGCTCTCCATTCGCGACGACTGCGACTTCTGCCGAATCAACGCTGCTCGGCGCCTGGTACACCCACACAGGCCTGATCCGCCCATCCTCCGGCACGCCGAGGAACTTGAAGCGTGCGACTCCCTCGACGAGCAGTTGGCGCTTCGACGGATCATTCTCCCGCGTCGGGTCGAGCGCCTGATACCAGGCCGACGCGCGTTGGCCGTCCCGACCTTCCTCCCACCACGTCGTGTACATCGTGTCGCCGACCACGAGCTCGACGGGATCGTTCATGCTCTCGAGCGTCCCACGTCGCACGATTCGCCAGTTCGCGGGCCTGGTTGCATTCACCGAGAGCAGCGACCCGGGAAAGAAATCAGCGCCTTCCCAGATGCCGGCTACCGGGAAGAAGGCTGCTTCGCGAGCCGAGGTGAAATCGCCTTGCAAGGCATCATCCGCTGGAGTCGTCAACGTCAGCGACGGCCCCTCTACCGGAATCGTGTCAACAGTCCATCGGTTGGCGCGCAGGCGATGAAACATCATCAGGCCTCCGACGCTCTTCAGTTGCACCGGATCCCCATACCCGACCGCGAAGTACAGCTCGCCATTACGCGAGATGAGATCGGATGAGGCGGGCCGCGCGACGATCGCGTTCTCGACGTGCGCCACGCGTTCCAGCCCGCTCCAGCGGCGGCCAGTCAGGCGAGCGTACCAGAGCGTCCCCGAATCCAGGAAGCGCGCACCGACGATGGTGTCGCGGTCGGGGACAAAGAAGACGGACTCCCAGCCGTGTGGCGTGGCACGGGTGCGAAAGTAGCGCGCGCTGGGGAACGCGTGTGGCGCCGGAATCGACGTCGCCACGCGACGCTCGTCGGTCAACACGAAGCCAACGAGGGAGCTGTCGTCGCCCGTCAGCGAAATCGTCTTGCCCGCGGAATCCACGGTGGCAGCGAGGCCCAGGATGAGCAGCGAATCACCGTTGGCGACCATCTCAACCGGGAAGACCATACCAAGGCTTCCGTCGCGGAGAACGATCGGGCGTAGCTCGTCCGTAGTCAGCGAGCAGCGAGGAGTGGGTCGCTGGGCCGGCGACGAGATCGCAATGCCCGACGTGCAGGTCAGGAAGGCGAAGATCGTTTTTCGCAGTCGGAGACGCATGGAGGGACTCTCAGGCATGATGGACGTGCGGGCGCGGGTGAGACTCGGCTCCTCGAAACGCGAGGTCCAAAGGCTCGGCAACGTGCGAAGGGGTCGTCATCCCAGCGTCACCTGTCCGTCGACGAGGGCCAGGGGTGCGCGATCCGATCGGCAGACACCTTACAAGTCCGCCCGAATTGGTCGTCATCAGAACCATGCGCGCAGCATCTCGCGAACAGATCGACCGAGAATGCAAGAAGGCCCGCGAGCACCTAAGTGCTCGCGGGCCTTCTCCATTGCCCCTCCTGGGATCGAACCAGGACTCTCCTGATCCAGAGTCAGGCGTGTTGCCAGTTACACCAAGGGGCACCAAAACGCCGAACGTACAAGCTTCTGCGCATTCGGCGGAACCCGTGTAAAATACTCCGGATACGATGTCGCTTCAACCCCTCGCGCACCGCCGGACCCCGCCCTGCTCGCCCCCCTGATCCGCCCTTCCTTCCGCCGCACCGGCGCGCGCGCGGCCGCCATCGCGCGGCTCGCATTCGCCGGCATGCTTGTCATCGCGACCACCGCCTGTCGCGACACCTTCGCCGGATTCGGCGCCGGCGCCCGGGGACGAGCGGCCGCCGAGCAGGCATTCGGTGCGATTGCGGAACGCCACCTCGACGTCCTCCGCAACGCCCGCTACGAGTACGCCCGCCTCCATCTCACCAAGGGCGCGCTCTCCCCGTCGCGCGTCTTCGACGACAGTGCGGCGTGGACCGCCATGACGGGCGACGTTCGCCTCCTCGAGGTGTTCGGCACCGTGGCCGACGGACGCTACACGATGACCGCCCGTTCCGCCGTTCCCGCGCCGGCTCGGCCCGGCGATGGGCGCCACGTCACGTCGCTCGCGCGGCTCTCCGACAACGAATATCGGTGGGAGACGACGGTGGACTATGCCATCGGCAGCGTTCGTCCGGCCGACGTGGCAACCGTGATCGCGCGGCTGTTTGCCGCAGGCGAGGGACGCACGGAACGTGAGCTGCGCGCCGAGCTGGCCGCCGTCGCTCCGCGAACGTCGGCGGCGCTGGGGAGCGTGTTCACGCTCGACTCGCTGCGCCCGACCGTACTCGCCGATGGTTCCACCGCCGTCACGGTCGGGATCGCGATCAATTCGACGCCGCTGCGCCGTCGCTTTCCCGCCTTTGCGGAGTACCTCCGCAAGTACATCGAGCCGACGTCGTACCACGTCGTGGTCGCCGACCGGGCGAGCGTGCCGTTCATCGACATCGGCCAGCGCGATCGCTACGTGACCATTCGCCTGCGCACGCTCGGCGGACGGCTGGTGCCGCTCGCCGGTCCGGCGCGACCGATCCCCGATACGCTGGTCATGCACGCCGACTTCCGGACGAAAGTGAAGATCTTCCACGTCGGCTTCCACGATCTCGTCATGAACCTGGTGAACCAGTCACAGGGCGACCGCGAGCGCAGCTGGGCGGTGACGGCGCACCGGGAACCGAAGTGGGACCTTCCGCTCGTGACGGCGAGGCTGCTGCGCGCACCGCTGCGCCGGCCGTTCGTTGGCGAAGGCGCGCTGTTCCGCATCGGCGTTCGCGCCGGAGAGAATGGCGCGCCAACGGTGATCATGCGTCAGTCGCACCTCACCGTGCAGGAGAGCGGGATCCTCAACTTCATCAACTCGCTCGGCAACACGGCGATGGACGACTTCGACGGAGCCGTGGAGCGCGAGGAGAATGCGTGGCTGCGCGAGCTGTTCATGGCGCTGCGCGACGACGCGCGCTCGGCGATCGACTGACACGCGCCGACGAGAGTGGATGCGGCGGCAGGCGGGAGCGCCGAAGCACGACCGGATATAATGGAAATAAGAACGCCGCGCGCTTTGCAGCGTCGCGGCGTCTATATGTCATCCGATTGGCTTGGCCTCACCGGTTCGCCTCGCACGCCGTCATTGGAACTGTACGTCCTACCGAGCGGCGGCGGGCAGATACCGGGATTGGCCAGTTGCGTGCCAATCGGTCGAGACATCGATGGAGCTGAGGGGGATCGAACCCCTGACCTCTGCAGTGCGATTGCAGCGCTCTCCCAGCTGAGCTACAGCCCCGCGTCGCACCACGTCTGAATGTTGTACCCCCTTCAGACGACCAAGGTGCCAGACGGCAACGGCCCCGCAACCGAGCGGGGCCGCCGTCACCCTGTGAAATCTAGCCCGGAGGGCGAGAGTGTCAACTACGGCTGGTCAGGACGTCGAGAAGTGACGAGGTCTCCGAGGCGCTCGGCGAGTACGTTCCGACATCCCGATCCCTCGACATCCCACGCCCGGTTCCATGCTCCCCTCTCCCGCTGACATCCTTGCCGCCGCCTATCGCCTGCGGGGCGTGACGGAGCGAACACCGCTCGTCCGATCGGCGGCGCTCGGTGCGCGCGTCGGCACGGACGTCTGGCTCAAGTGCGAGAACCTTCAGCGTACGGGGTCGTTCAAGCTGCGCGGCGCGACGAACGCCCTCACCGCGCTCAGCGACGAGCAGCGCGCGCGCGGCGTGGTGGCGTCGTCGGCCGGAAATCACGGCCTGGGCCTCGCGCATGCGGCGCGCGTGCTCGGGGTTCGCGCGCGGATCTTCGTGCCGGCGACAGCACCGGAGGTGAAGCGCAGCGGCATCGTCGCGCTCGGCGCGGAGGTCGACGACAGCCAGCCCGATTACGACGCTGCGCATCACGCCGCGGAGGTGTACGCACGCGAGCACGGGATGTCGTTCGTGAATCCCTGTGCCGGCCAGGCGCTGCTCGCCGGCCAGGGAACGGTGGCGCTGGAGATCATCGAGGAGCTGCCTTCCGTATCCACGTTTGTCGTGCCGGTGGGTGGCGCGGGGCTGGTCGGGGGAATGGCGGCACTGATTCGCGCTGTGCTGCCGGCGGCGCGCATCGTCGGTGTGCAGAGCGAAGCCACCAATGCGATGGCGGCATCGCTAGCGTCGGGCGCCCGCGTGAACGTTCCGGTGGTGCCCACGCTCGCCGACGGATTGGCGGGGCAGATCGACGACGAGGGATTCGCCATCGGTCGTGTCTCGATCGACGCGATGGTCCTCGTACGTGAGACGGAGATCGCCGAATCGATCCGGTGGCTGGCGCGCGAACACCAGCTGCGCGCGGAAGGATCGGGGGCGGTGGCGACAGCCGCGTTGCTGCACGGGCTCGTGCCCGACATCGTCGGCCCCGTGGTCGCCGTGATCAGCGGCGGCAATGTGGACGACGCGAAGTGGCGCGCGATCATCGAATGAAACGCGCACGGCTCATCGGTGCGCGACGAAGGCGCACCGATGAGCCGTGCCCGGACAGCTGGTAGCGCTTACGGCCGCTCGATGTTCCGCTCGGCGTTCGCGCTGGAGTTCCGTTCGCCGCCGAGCGAGTTGCCGCTCGAACGGTTGGCGCTCGATGCATTGCCGTTGGCGAGCCCGCCGTTCTGCAGGCCGACCTCGCGATCACCCTGGAAACGCGCCGAGTTGTTGCTCGACTGCGCGTTCGCCTGCGAGTTCTGCTGGCTGCTCGGGGCGGATGCCGACAGGCCGTTGCCGCCCTGCTGCATGCGGGCGGCACGGTTGGCGCCACGAGCCTCGCCGCCGCGACGACCGATGGCGGCCATGTGCTCGCGGTTGCGGCTCACCGTCACGCCGCCCTTGCGCCCCGCGGCGCGCGCTTCGCCCGAGTCGAACTCGTGCGCCGTTCCCTTCTGGTGCGCGGCGCGGCCACCCTTGCTGGCGATCTCACGCTGCTTCTCACGATCCATGGATGCGAAGCCGCGATTGCTGCGCGAGCGCGACTGCCCGGCGTCCGTCGCCTGATCGCCCCGGGCAGCGTGGTCGCTGCTGTTGGACGCACGCGCGCTGCGGCTGTTCTCGTTCGACACTTCGCGCTGCCGCTCACGGTCGGCGCCAAAGCTGCGCTCTTCGCTGTTTGGTCTGATCGCCATTACAACTCCTCCTGGAAGTGTGAGGCCCCTGCCTGATGCGGCGCCCACCGCTCAGGGCTCGGCGCCATCCGCTTCGGCCCTCGCGGGCCACGACTTTGTCACGACGTGTGCAAACTGCGGACCCATGTGTTCGCGCTCTGCACGAGTGTCCGGCTCGGCATTCGT
>Ga0207705_10000596_pt1 | contig 30242 bp, 23 predicted proteins | sample KBSC13metaG_FD_184314 | JGI IMG/M metagenome (GOLD analysis project Ga0207705, IMG submission 184314) | Corn rhizosphere microbial communities from Kellogg Biological Station, Michigan, USA - KBS C1-3 metaG (SPAdes) (version 2) | ecosystem: Host-associated > Plants > Roots > Rhizosphere > Soil ... | reverse complement strand
AAATAAATGAATGCCGCAGCAAGGAGACCGATGACCAACTGCCAGAAAAGCTTGGTCCTGCTGCTGACTCCATCGGAGGTTTTCTCCTTCACCTTCTTGTAATCATCACAGAAACCCAGCAGCCCGCAGGCCGCCATGGAACAGGCGCACACCGCGACGAAGGGGTTGAGAGGACGTGCGCAGATCAAGGTGGAAATCAATACGGAGCCCAGAATCAAGACACCACCCATGGTAGGAGTGCCGATTTTGCCACCATGCAGTTCCGCGAGCTTATGCACTTCCTCCGCCGTCCGGATTGGTTGACCAAGCTTGAGGGAGATCAGTTTCCGGATCACCCATGGGCCGAAGAGCAAGGAAAGCACAAAAGACAGAAGTCCAGCAGTGGCCGCCCGGAAAGTAATGTATTGGAAAAGATTGAGAAACGAAAACGTGTAGGCCCAGCCGTGATGGCCGGAAGCTTGTTCCGCCTCGAAGGCCTGACGCCAGAAGTCGTAGATTGCGGGGAGCATTTGAGTGATTATCGGGGAAAGGCAGCGTTCATCACGCGTTCAACAGTGGCGGTCCGGCTGCCTTTGAAAAGGACGGCATCGCCGGGTTTCACTTCACGGGAAAGCCATTGGGCTGCTTCCTGAAGATCTTGAAAATACGGAGCATCCTTCGCTCCTTTAGCGATGCCTTCTGCCCCATCGCCTACTGCAATGACATCGAGATGGCGGGCTGCAGCCAGTTCGCCAGTGCGGAGATGAGCGGCTGGCGCGTGTTCACCGAGTTCTCCCATGCGGCCGAGCACGATGATGCGGCGGCTGCCATCGGCCACGGGGGTATCAGCCAAGGTTTCGATGGCGGCTGCCATGGATTCCGGGTTCGCATTATAGGTATCATCGAAAACGGTGACACCCTGATAATCGAAACGCCGGAGACGACCACTGGTGAGCTGCACGCTGGAAAGTCCAATCGCGATTTCCGCCGGTGTAACGCCGAGCTTCCAACCTACTGCGGCGGCAAGAAGCGCATTGGTCACCATGTGGCGGCCCGGTACGGGCAGATTCACTTCCACGGATGCGGCTCCCTGGATCACCAGATCGAAACGGGTGCCATCCGCACCGAAAACCAGATTTTCCGCACGGACAACGCCGCGCCCATTACCTACGCAAATCACCGTCGCACGTGTGCGACTGCGGAGGTATTCATTGAAATCACAAGTAGCAGGAACAAAAAGAATGCCATCGGCAGGCAGGGAACGGGCAACGGTGGCCTTTTCATCTGCAATCGCTTCGCGTGAGCCCATGTATTCAATGTGGGCGGTCCCGATGTTGGTGATAATGCCGTATTTCGGTTGGGCGATCTGGCAGAGCGGGGCCAGTTCACCCGCATGGTTCATGCCCATTTCCCACACGGCGGCGGTATGATCCTCCGTAGTGGCCAGCACCGTGAGAGGAACACCGATGTGGTTGTTCAGATTTCCGCGAGTGGCGGAAACCTTGAAGCGCTGGGACAGCACGGCATTCGTGAAATCCTTGGTGCTGGTTTTTCCATTTGAACCGGTAATCGCGACGACCGGCAGGTCCAATTGCTTGCGCCACCAGAGTGCCAGACGCTGGAGTGCGAGGAGGGTGTCCGACACAACGATCACCGCCGTATTTTCCGGACACTCCCCTTCCCACTTGTGCACGATGGCAAGGGTGGAACCTCCCTGGAGAGCTTGGATGGCAAAGGCATCGCCATCGAAGTTATCTCCGCGTAAGGCAAAAAAGGCTGAACCGGCAGCGAGTTTCCTCGTGTCGGTAGAGACGCCACCGGAGACGATGACGCCGGGGCTACCTGCAGCGATGGTGCCGCTGAGGATATCCGCAATTTGTTGGACTGATAGTGGTTTCATCGGTTTTCCGAGATTTCGCGGGCGCGCTCTCGCAACGCCTTGCTGGCTTGTTTCCGGTCATCGAAGTCAATTGTCCGATCTGAAAACTGCTGGGTGGTCTCGTGCCCCTTGCCCGCGATCAGTATGACGTCGCCCGAGAGCGATGCATTCACGGCAAATGCGATGGCGTCCGCGCGATCCGCGATGCTCTTGGCTGGCTTGGAGCCAACCCCGGCCTCGATCTCGCGGATGATCTGAAGCGGGTCTTCCGAGCGGGGATTGTCCGAGGTAATGACCTGTGCATCACTATGGCGGCCTGCTGCAGCCGCCATGAGCGGGCGCTTGCCAGTATCGCGATCACCACCGCAACCGAAAACGGTGATGAGGCGGCGGGGATTGAGCTCTTTGAGAGTGCGGCACGCATTTTCAAGTGCGTCCGGCGTGTGGGCGTAATCGACGAAAACGGTGGCACCACCGGCGCTGCCGACGTTTTCCATGCGGCCTGGAACCTGCGGAGCTTCCGCCAGAGCGGAGATCGCATCACGCGGGCGGATGCCACAGGCGTTGGCAGCGGTTATGGCGGCAAGGATGTTATACACGTTGAAACGCCCGATGAGCGGGGTGCGGACGAGATAGGATTTCGATTTCGTGGTGAGCTCGAATTCCATGCCCCGCGCGCTCTGCCGGAAATTGTTAGCCCGGAAATCGCAATGCACGCCGAAGCCGAAACGGAGGATCGGCAGCTTGCCTTCTAAAGAGTTGGCCAGCTCGATGCCGCGGGCGTCATCATAGTTGATGACAGCCACCGGCTTCTTGCCGTGTGGGTCTGCGGCCAGGGCGTGGAACCAATCGGCCTTCGCCTTGTAGTAATTTTCGATGGTGCCGTGGTAGTCGAGATGATCCTGGGTGAGGTTCGTGAAAACAGCGGCGTCGAAACCGATGCCCGAGATCCGATGCTGATGGATGCCATGGGAGGAAACCTCCATCGCCAGTCCCCGGCAGCCATTGTCTGCCATGCGGGTGATCAGCTTGGAAAGCTCGATGGAGCCCGGTGTGGTGTGGTGGGCAGGCTCAGTCGTCTCGCCATCATCCACCAGGATCGTCCCCAATAAGCCGGCACGGTGCCACTGGGCCTTCATGATGTGGTGAAGAAGGAAACTGGTGGTGGTCTTGCCATTCGTGCCGGTCACGCCGACGACGGACAGATCCTTCCATGGATGGCCGTAGAAAGCGGAAGAGAGGGCAGAAAGAGCGGAACGGCTGTCCGGCACGTGCAGCCAGGTAACAGTAGGCGGCAAATCCACAGGAGGAGCCGTTTCTGCGAGAATGGCGGCGGCACCTGCCGTGATGGCGTCCTTAATGAACTTATGACCGTCCACGGAAGTGCCACGAATGGCAGCGAACAATACACCGGGCGAAACCTCACGTGAGGAAGCGCTGAGGGAAACGATATCGGTATCAAGCGATCCTGCGATCGTGACACGGGAAATGGAGGAGGCTAGTTCGCGGAGAATCATCGTGAAGCGGAAGTAACGGGCAGAGGAGTAATAGGTTCAGTCGGTTGTAAATTCATGCGGGCGGCCACGCGGGCGGCCATTTTCCCGAAAACGGGGGCCGCGACCGTGCCGCCGTAGCGGGTCACCTTATTGGTGTGCGGATCATCGATCACGACGATAGCAACAAAGGCAGGATCCTGGATCGGCATCATGCCGGCGAAGGAAACGGTGTAGCTGTTGTTCAAATAGCCGCGACCATTCGGATTATGCCGCTTGGCCGTGCCGGTCTTACCACCAGCGCGGAAGCCGGGCACCGCAGCCAGGGTGGCGGTGCCTCCGGGAAGCACAACCTTTTCCAAGGCAGCGCGCATTTTGGTGGAGGTGGCGACCGTGATCGGCTGCGAAACCGTTTCGGTAGGATAGTTCTCTACTACCGTCCCGTCATTGGCCACCAGAGCCTTCACAATCCGGGGCTTCAGAAGTTTGCCACCATTGGCAATGGCGGAGTAGGCACAGGCCATCTGGAGAGGGGTGACGTTCAGCGCATAGCCGTAGCTGGCACGGGAAAAGTCCACCGGGTTTCCTGTGTTTTTGGCGATGCCGGAACTCTCACCACTGAGGAGAATGCCGGTTTTTTTACCGAAGCCGAAGGCCTTCACATAATCGTAAAAGCGGGAGTTCCCGAGCTGGAGGGCGAACTTGTAGGCTCCCACGTTACTGGATTTCTGCAGCACGCCTTCCAGAGTGAGATTTCCATACGGGTGGTGATCCGGCACCTGAATTTTTCCGACCGAGTAGAGACCATTATGGCAGAAAACCGTCGTGAACGGGGTGGCCAACCCTTCATTGATCACGCCGGAAGTGGCCACTATCTTGAAGGTGGAGCCTGGTTCATAAATCCCCTGGATGGCAAAGTTGAAGCCATTCTCGGCAACGTTTTGCTTATGGTTCAGATCGAAATGCGGACGGCTGGCCAAAGCGAGGATATCGCCCGTCTTCGGGTCCATCAGAATAATCGTTCCCCGTGGCGCTTCATACTCCGCTAGGGCAGCATCCAGCTCTTCTTCCACGATGGTTTGCAAACCGATGTCCAGAGTGAGTTGCACGTTCAAGCCGGCACGCGGCGGCATCAGGCTGGAAGCATCTCCAGGAACGAGAAGTCCCCGGGCGTCACGCATGTGCTCCTTGAAACCATCACGGCCCGCAAGGAACTGCTCCATGGAGGACTCGATGCCGAAACGGCCCACCATTTTCTGGTGAACCATGCCTGCCTCATCCTTTTCCTCTACTTCACCGGTGAATCCCATCACGTGGGTGGCCAGATTGGGTGCGGTGTACCACCGCTTGATCGAGCTTTCGAACTCGAAACCCTGGAGCCAGTGCTCGTCCACCAATTCACGAAGATTATCGGCGATGTCCTCTGGAAGTTCCTTCGCAATAGGAAACCATTTTGATTTAGATCCCTCGATTTTCTCACGCAGTTCCTCACGGCGCATGCGCAGTGGGCTGGCAAGAAGACCGATGGCGTAGGCCAAGTGTTTCTCGACGATGATCTCCGGGCTTTCACGATCCAGGATTTCTCCGCGCAGGGCATTAATGCGTTTCCGGCGCTTGGAAACATCCAAGTCTGCCCACCCTTGCTCAGCACTAGCTTCTTGATATGCAAGACCATACGAAGCCAACTTGGGATCCGTAAGGTGGTTTTTATCGATGAAAACCGAGCACACAGGAATACTCTTGGCCAGAGGTTCCTCATGACGATCCACAATCATTCCGCGCAAGGCGGGAAGCTTTTCCGTGCGGTGAAATGCCTTCCGTGAACTGGTGGCATATCTCTGACGATCAACCAGTTGAATCTGAACCAACCGCCCTGAAAGCACACTGAGCCCGGCCACAAGGACCGAGCACAATAAGATGCAGCGAGATTGGAAGGATGATTTCACGGACTAGGGAACAGCGGAAGCGACGCTGTGACGGATGGGCGACCCCGGGTCAACCTCTTCGACAAGACCGACGGGAATCGGCCGCAATTTCGAATGGGAATCTTCCAGTTGTTTCCGGATCACGTAGCGGTTCAAAAGTTGATCCATGCGCATATCCGTGGTGCGGATATCGAGCTGGGCCTGCTCCGTGCGGCGCTCGCTGGCATCGATGTCACGGGAAACCTGCACCTGGCGGTTTTTGTAGAATGCATGCAAGACTCCACCAGCGGCAATGATCGCAAAGGCAAGGATCAGCGCGAAATACACATACACAGGAGTACGGGGTTCGTTACGGCGGCGGTTCATGACGGTAGATTCAAAAGTTGGGCAACCCGAAGTTTTGCGCTGCGGGCCCGGGGGTTCGAAGAGATCTCTCCAGCAGAGGGAGCGATGGCTTTGCGGCTGAGCAGCCGGAATTGGAAATCGGGATTCGGCCTTGGCTCCGGCCATCCCGGCTCATCGAGAAATTCGGTGGAGCGGTGCTTGAGAAAGCGCTTCACCATCCGATCTTCCAGACTGTGGAAGGTGATGATGAGCAGGCGGCCTCCAGGTTTCAGGACTTTCGGCACATTGTTGAGGGCGATCGCGAGGGACTCCAGTTCCTCATTCACGGCCATCCGGATGGCTTGGAAAGATTTGGTAGCCGGGTGGGTCTTTCCAGTGCGGCCCACCGCTTTTTCAATGCAGTTGGCCAAGTCCAGAGTGGTGACAAATGGCTTCACCGCACGATGACGGACGATGGCACCCGCGATGCGGCGGGCTTTCGATTCCTCACCGAATTCGAACAGGATGCGGACGATGTCTGCCTCCGGCCAATGATTCACGATATCTGCCGCCGTGCGCGGGCTGGATGGCCCCATCCGCATATCGAGCGGACCTTCACGCATGAAGGAAAAGCCACGTTCTGCGGAGTCCAACTGGCGGGAGGAAACCCCCAGATCCAAAAGAATGCCATCCACGAGTTCACCCTGCTGCACGGAAGGGATCTCCGGCATTTGCGAGAAGTTCCCCTCAAACGTAGAAAAGCGGCTGCCGAATCCGGCGAGCCGCGTGCGGGCGTGGGCCAAGGCTTCCGGATCCCGATCGACCCCTATGACCCTGGCACCGGTTTTGAGAAACATCTCGCTGTGCCCTCCTCCCCCAAGCGTGCCATCAATGATGAGCTTGTCCGGGGCTGCTTCCATCCATTCCACGATCTCTGCAGGGAAGACAGGAATGTGATAACCTCCGTGGACAGGCGCTTCCGAAAAGTCCACCTGAGCATGCGATTGAGAAATTTGAAAAGGCCGCGCCAGCAACCAGCCAGGAGTGGCGCGGACCTTTGTTTCAAATAGCGAAAGAAGCTCTGTCCCGAGAGACTTCTTCCGCCCAGCCAGAAAATTTTGCGATGGCCGCGCCGACAACCAGCCAGAAGCAGCGCGGACCATCGTTTCAAATAGCGAAAGAAGCTCTGTCCCGAGAGACTTCTTCCGCCCAGCCAGAAAAGGCGAAAGCATTCCCAACTCCCGCGCATGGGCGAGGACGGCCGAAGCCGCCACAGGGCGGACCGCTTCAAGCGCAGGAGTTGGTGGGGTGAACAACATTGCTGTCGTTAGGTGTGGGTGTGAAATTTAGAAAATACCGAGGTCGTCGTCCTCTTCGTCCGCAGTCTCGATTTCGAGGACGCGATCAAAGTTGCTCTTGCTCCAAACTTCGAAGTGGATGCCGCGACCGGCGAGGACCACTTCTGACTCGGAGGATATGTTTGCCTTCTCGCTGAGGTCCTTGGGGACGAGCAACTTGCCTTGGTCATTGAGGGTTACCTCACGGCAGAGCATCGCCAGCTTGCCGAGCTTCTTGTTCTTCTCAGCGGGAGTGAGGTCACTCTCTTTGATCAGCTCGACTTTTTCGTTGTAGGCCTCTTCGGAAAGCACTTTCACGACAGGCATTTCATGTTCTTTTGAAAAAAGAAGAAACAGTGTCGCACCATTGGCTGGACGCCAATTCGTTGGGACGGATACCCGGAATTTGGGATCCATCTTGTAAGGGTGAAAACCCTTATAGTGCTGACCAGTAATACTCACTTCAAAGATGCTGACTGTCGCGTCAGTATCCTTTGATACACCAAAGTACACTTTTACATCAAGGGTAATTTGGAAGAATTTGAAACAGCTCGTAAAATTCTAATAATCAGACGGTTGCGAAGCTTATTCATAGGTCTTTAATTTACAAAATGAGGCCTTTTGATTCATTTTTTTGAAAAAAATCATGGCAAAACGCTCAAATACCAGTGCAATTTGCCAAATAATTGTCTCAGTGTACTGAAAATCCTAAAAATCAGTTCCAGTGTACTGAAGTGAACCTCACAGGAAACGTGTCAGGCCATCCACGGTCTCCTGATCAAGCCTCTTAAGGAGCGCGATGGTCAGAGCAAGCATCGCCAGGTAGTCATTCACATCGATAATCGAATTATGAGAATGGATGCATCGTGCAGGAGTGCTTAGCACGATGGAGGGGATGCCATGATTGGCCAGATGAAATGAACCGGCATCTGTCCCGCCACTTCGGCGGACCGTGATCTGGTGAGGTATTCCCTCTTCTTTGGCCACCCGTGCCGTCAATGCCGCCAGACGTGGATTTGCAATGGCAGTGGGATCGAACAAGCGGATCTGAACTCCGCCACCCAGGCGGGCCTGACTATCGGATCTGGAAAATCCCGGCGTATCATCTGCAGGAGCACCCTCCAGCACAATGGCTACGTCCGGCTGGCTATATACTGCTGCTGCCTTCGCTCCGCGCGCGCCGACTTCCTCCTGCACAGTGCCACAGAGAATGAGCTGATTGGGATGGGAGGAGGCAGCCAGGATCTGGCCTGCCTGAATGGCGCCCGCCATTCCTACTCTGTTATCGAAGGCCTTGGCCAGAAACCAATCCTCCCGCGCCATGGGAGTGAAGGATGAAACGGGAGCGATGGGATCTCCCAATGAGATGCCCAGCCCATCAGTGACATCCTGCCGGGAATCCGCCCCTACATCGATGAACATCTGGTCTATAGACATCACCTGCTTCCGCTGGGCCTCTGCCAGGAAGTGCGGAGGTTTCGAGGAAATGAGGCCGAGAATTTTTTCCCCGCTGCGGGTGAGGATTTCCACGCGCTGCGAAAGGAGATTGTGCTCCCACCAGCCACCGATGCCGATGAACTGGATGAAGCCATCGTGCGTGATATTCTGCACCATGAAGCCCACTTCATCCATGTGCCCGGCTACCAGCACGCGCGGCCCGGTGTCTCCGATGGCGCAGAAAACCGAGCCGGATTTGTCCGTGGAAAGTTCACCTACATCAGCCAACTCATCGACGAAGATCGCTCTTACCTCATCCTCGTGACCTGAAACCGAGTGAGCCTCCGTGAGTTCCTGCAGAAGGGTAAGGGCTTTCGCGCGCATGAGAGTTACGCTGCATGGCCTGAGCTTTTCTTCCAAGTGCGAATTAAGGAAGAGGTGGGCTTCAAAAAAATTTGGCCCAGCCCCTGCTTGCTGTAAACTATGCGCTTCACAGTCTCGACAACAAGCGACTGAAAAGCGTGATATCACCCATAATGAATCGGTTACGCATCCTCAAACTCGGCTGGGAATTTCCGCCCATGATCAATGGCGGACTCGGCATCGCCAGCCTCGGGCTTTCCCGTGCTCTGGCGAAGCAGGTGGATCTTACCGTGATCGTGCCGCAGGTGTCTGCAAACGGAGAATACGATGACTTCGAACTGCGTGGACTGAATCAACTCAACACGGATGATCTGCGCACGGTGGAAGGAATCTATCGCTATCAGAGTTTCGCTCAAATCCGGAAAGTGCCGGTCGAGCTGGATCCCTACTCCAGCCAACCTACCACCTATGCGACACTGGATGCTCTGGAGGAATGGCCCGGGGGTGAATTGAGATTCTCGCAAACCACGCGTGAGCAACTCGAATCATTTCAAGTAGGTGACCTTTATGGCACAGACATCGGCACCAAGGTGGTGGAGTTTTCAAAGATTGCTGCCAAATTGGCGCTGATGGAAGACTTCGATGTCATTCACGCGCACGACTGGATGACGTTTCTGGCAGGCGTGGAAATCAAGAAGGCCACGGGTAAGCCGCTCGTCGTCCACGTGCATGCCTCGCAGTATGATCGTGCGGGAGCAGACTCACGAGGATGGATTTACGACATCGAAAAATACGGCATGGATCAGGCGGATGCAGTCATCCCTGTGAGCCATTATACCGGCCAGATCCTGAGAGAGCACTACGGCATTCCGCAGGAGAAAATCCATCCGGTACACAATGGGGCAGACCCGGTGCATTCGTTTGTCACCAACAAGAAATTCCCTGAAAAACTGGTCTTGTTCCTGGGCAGACTGACCGCGCAGAAAGGCCCGGAGTTTTTCCTGGAGATCGCCTCCAAGGTAATCGCAAAAGATCCGAATGTGCGCTTTGTAGTCGCAGGCACCGGTGAAAAACTAAGGCCCATGATCGAAACCGGAGCCTTCCGTGGATTGGGCGATCATTTCCACTTCACCGGATTTCTCGATCACGAGAAAGTCCGGGATCTACTCTCGATGACGGATGTTTATTGCATGCCCTCGGTCTCGGAGCCATTCGGTCTATCAGCGCTGGAGGCTGCGCAATTCGGCATCCCGGCGGTCATTTCCAAGCAGTCCGGTGTTTCAGAATTACTCAAGGGAGCGCTCAAGGCGGACTACTGGGATGTGGACCTGATGGCAAAGCACATCATTGACCTCCTGTCTGATGAAGAGCTCCGGGCAAAAGTGATCCTACAGGCGCGCGAGGACATCTCCCCCGCCACATGGGATGCCGCTGCCGAAAAGGTGCTAACCGTTTACCGCACGCTTCTCGCCTGAGAGGCATCCATTTTTAAGAACCCATTTATCTCATGCCAGATATCTGCCTCTACTTCCAGGTGCATCAGCCGAACCGGCTGAGCCCGTATGATTTTTTCCGAATAGGTGACAATGCCCACTACGAGAATGATGCGCTGAACGCGGAAATCCTCAGCAAGGTGGCGGACAACTGTTATCTGCCGGCCAACCGGATGTTTCAAAAACTGATCGAGGAAAATGGCGGCCGCTTCCGCATGGCCCTCTCCATCAGCGGCACGGTGATCGAGCAAATGGAGCGCTTCCGTCCGGATGTGCTGGAGTCCTTCCAGAAACTGGTGGCCACAGGCAGCGTGGAATTGCTGGCAGAGACTTACTATCACTCACTGTCCTTCGTTCATTCCAAAAGAGAATTTGAACGTCAGGTGGAAATGCACTTGGACAAGTTGGAAAAGGTCTTCCGTGTGCGTCCCAGGGTTTTCCGAAATACGGAACTGATTTATAATAATGCCATCGCTGCCCAGGCGGAGACAATGGGCTTTGAGGGAATCATCGCGGAAGGAGTGGATCGCACGCTGGGTAGCCGCACGCCGAACAATCTCTATCAGGCACCTGACACCGCCCGTATCACCACACTGCTGCGGAATTATAAATTATCGGATGACCTGGGGTTCCGCTTTTCCGATCAAAACTGGCCGGAGTATCCACTTACACCTACGAAATTTGCCCAATGGCTGTCCGAGGCACCGGGTGATGTGGTGACGCTTTTTCTCGATTACGAATCCATCGGCGAGCACCAGAAGCCGGAGACGGGGATTTATGATTTCTGGCAGCAGTTGCCGGAAGCGGTGGATGAGGCAGGCCTGCAATGGGTGACGCCCATGGAGGCTGTTAGTTTTTACCGGGCCATGGATGAATATGATGCTCCATTTATGACCTCATGGGCAGACACCGAGCGCGACCTTTCCGCATGGATGGGGAATGTCATGCAGCAGGAAGCCATTGCCAAAGTGCATCGTCTGGAAAAGGAGATCCTGGCGGTAAAGGATGAAGAACTCACCCACACATGGGCGAAGATGCAGACCTCGGATCATTTCTACTGGATGTCCACCAAGGGCGGCACGGATGGAATGGTGCACACGTATTTCACGCCCTATCCTTCGCCTTATGATGCCTACATTTACTTCATGAATGTGCTGGCGGATCTGCAGATCCGGCTGCGGCGGGCACAGGAAAAACTGAACGCATGAAGGCGGCGGCTTGCCTCTGTCTCTACCTATGCACTGCGGCATACGGGCAGGATTTCCAAAAAACCGAGCGCAAGATTACGATTCAATCGCCCTCGATAAAGGAGGCGAGTGGGCTGGCGGTATCCTCGCGTAACCCAGATTTTCTCTGGCTGATCAATGACAGTGGTGCGCCTCCCCTACTCCATTTGTGCGATGTGAATGGAAACGAGCGCGGTGTGGTTTCCGTAAAAGGGGCGAGGAATGTGGATTGGGAAGACATCACCAGCTTTTCCGTGAATGGCGAAAACTTCCTGCTGATCGCGGATACGGGGGACAATAGCTCCAAGAGGGATAACTGTACGCTGTATGTGATAGAAGAGCCAATCCTCCCGTCTCCAGGGAGCAACCTGGCCATGGAAACCACGCCCCGGCTGACGATTTCCTTTACTTACGAAGATGGGCCGCGCGATTGCGAATCGGTGGCAGTGGATGTTTCCTCTCAGGAGATTCTGCTGATTTCAAAGCGCACCAAACCACCTGCACTCTATCAGCTCCCCCTGCAACTGCATGGACACGATTCCACCTTGGTAGCGCGGAGAGTCTGTGCTCTGGAGGTAAACGCCCCACCTTCCGGCTTTCCCGTGCCTTTTGGTAATCAACCAACCGGCATGACAATCACTCCAGACGGCTGCATTGCGGCGGTCCTAACATACTACGGAGTGTTTCTTTTCCCGAAAACGAAACCGGAATCATGGAAAGATGCGTTTTCCAGAAAACCGCAGGTCCTGGCTCCGCACCAACTCCCACAGGCCGAGGCGATTGGCTTCGCGAAAGATGGGAAGACGATCTTCGTGACGAGCGAGGGAAAGAACCCAAGCCTGGTGATCTATCAGAGATAATACGTAGCCAGGACATTCTTTCCTGAATTGATAGATCAAGATCGGGACGAGTCGTCCTGGTCACTTTTTAAATTCCTTAACGCTTCAAAAACACCCAGGTCGCGCCCCATGAGCCGCAACCCGCACCTGCAGGGTATTGAAAAGACTCTACTTCAGGTAGTCTTTCGATAAGCCGATGCACGCCTTCCCGCAAGGCTCCAGTGCCTTTTCCGTGGACCACTCTAACTGAACATATTCCGCGCTTCATGCATTCTTGGAAATATTCAGGCAGCAGTTCACCTATCTCCGATGGCCTGAAGGTGTGAAGATCCAACTCACCGGTGATAGGAATTTCATGAGGAGGTTCTTCATCCATGATCGCAGCAGGTAGCGTCGTGGCTTCGCCATGACGGCTGGGTAAATGGCGTTTAAGATTACAGTTTACCTTACCCGGAGATCGTCTGAAGGCACGCGTAAATCCCCATCACCCTCCGAAGGTGATTTCCACGCCCTTCTTTCTCCAGGCATCGGAAATTTCCTTTTCCAGTTTTTCGTAGGAGCCTCCACCCAACAAGGGTGCCAGAGCACTTTCACCCGTGGCACCTTGTTGCAAACCTCGCAAATACGAGGTGATGCGCGTGGCTTTTCCTTCGCCTTCCATGTGGAAGAAGTAGTGAACAATGAGCAATCCGCCTCCGTAGTTCCGGTTCGCAAACTGGCCGGAAAATTCCTGATAGGACATCAGGAAGAAATTACGCAGCGGTGGCAGAGATATCCTGTTCCCCAGATTCCGGCCAAACTGGCCATCGCTTCCATACGCGGTAACATACTTCAATGCCGCATTGCCATAGGGGTCCGGCTGAAAATAGCCCCAAGTGTAGGCCGTGGAACCAAAGTATTCCGCCAGCCCTTCGCTGAACCATCCCCGGCTAGGCGGCATCAGATAGGCCAGTGGAGTGAGCTGGTGGGAAAGTTCATGCACCAATACGGCATTGTGCCGTGTGGTATCCAGACTGAATCCAGTTCCTGTTCTCTTCAGGCCCAGACTTTCCATCGGCACGAGAACCACACCAGGGTCAGCCTTGAAAACTCCCGCGCTTCCGGCAGGTCCACCCGACTGGATGTAGCCCGCCATGCTTTCAAACAGAAGGATGTTCAGCTTCCCCTTGTGCAGGGTTCCCGGTTGCAGGGAAATCGGCAGCGCCCTAGCATACTTGTAGGTGGCCTCGAACATCATCGCGAAATTCGTTAGCACATCCAGCGTGAGTCGGGCATCGCTGTAGAAGCGGTAATGCGGGCTCTCATAAATGTAGAGGCCCTTTTGGCGATCCTCCGAGATTATTTTTGAAACTACTTCTTCATCCACACGCACTCCACGCGGCCATGGCGCGCCGAAGTTCATTGAGGATCTAGGAGATTGAATGAAGGAAAGTGTCGGCCTTACCTGCTGGAGAGTAGCCCGATCCGCATCGCCTAACTCTGACAGCGGTGTGACAAACGTGCGGCCATTCTCGAATTTGAATATCGCCTTGTCCCCATCCATTTGCACGAACTCCGCATCGAACGTCCGCCCGAGTGATGTCGTCCACGTGCGCGTTTGCGCCACAGCGGTCGAAGCGAGCAGAATGCAGCTAAGCAGGAATGGAGCAACCTTCGAAGGCATGCCCCATAAAATGATAGAATCACCCGTTAGGCGAGGCCACAGCCCTTACGCATTCGCGTATGGAAACCGGGAGCGCGGGATTCATCCCGCCCCCATTTACATCGGCCATCTCCCAGCGCATTGCTTTGCAAAGCCAAGCGGGATAAATCCCGCGCTCCCGGTTTTATAATAAAAAGGCCGGGCAGGTTTCCCTGTCCGGCCTTTGAGGAGGAGGGACTTTCCTGTCCCTCACTTATGATGATGCTTAGTAGCCGCCCATGCCACCCATGCCGTGGTCGTGACCACCGGCTGCGGCTGGAGCTTCCTTCGCAGGAAGATCTGTGATGAGCGCCTCAGTGGTGAGGAGCAGACCAGAGATGGAGGCTGCGTTTTGAAGAGCGGAACGGGTCACCTTGGTAGGATCCACCACACCGGAAACGATGAGGTCTTCGAACTTATCGGTCGCCACGTTGTAGCCTTCGCCACCCTTGCCTTGCTTCACGCGCTCGACAACGAGTGCGCCTTCGCGGCCGGCATTGGCCACGAGCTGGCGGAGAGGAGCTTCCACAGCGCGGGCGATGATGCCTGCGCCGGTTGCTTCATCACCTACCAGGCCGAGGTCGCCTACGAGGGCTTGTGCACGGATGAGTGCAGTGCCACCGCCAGGAACGATGCCTTCTTCCACCGCAGCGCGGGTGGCGTGAAGGGCGTCGTCCACGCGATCCTTTTTCTCTTTCATTTCAGTCTCGGTGGCAGCACCCACGTTGATCACGGCCACGCCGCCTGCGAGCTTGGCAAGACGCTCCTGGAGCTTCTCGCGGTCGTAGTCGCTGGAGGTGTCTTCGATCTGCTTGCGGATGAGGTTCACGCGGCCGGTGATGGCATCGGAAGTGCCTGCACCTTCGACGATGACAGTGCTGTCCTTGCCGATGGTGATGCGCTTGGCCTGGCCGAGGTCGCTGAGTTCAACGGTCTCGAGCTTGATGCCGAGGTCTTCCGTGATCACGCGGCCACCGGTGAGGATGGAGATGTCTTCCAGCATGGCCTTGCGGCGATCGCCGAAGCCAGGAGCCTTCACAGCGGCGATGTTGAGGATGCCGCGGAGCTTGTTCACCACGAGGGTGGCAAGGGCTTCACCTTCCACGTCTTCCGCGATGATGAGAAGCGGCTTGCCGGTCTTCGCCACCTTTTCGAGGAGAGGAAGCATGTCCTTGAGGGAGGAAATCTTCTTCTCGTTGATGAGGATGTATGGGCTTTCCAGCACGGCTTCCATGCTCTCTGGATTGGTCACGAAGTAAGGGGAAAGGTAGCCCTTGTCGAACTGCATGCCTTCCACCACGTCGAGCGTGGTTTCGATGCCCTTTGCTTCTTCCACAGTGATGGTGCCGTCCTTGCCGACCTTGTCCATCGCTTCGGCAATGATGTTGCCGATCTCGGTGTCCCAGTTGGCGGAAACGGTGGCGACCTGGGCGATTTCCTTGGTGTCGTTGACTTGCTTGGAGATCACCTTGAGCTGGGCCACGATGGCCTCGGTGGCCTTCATGATGCCGCGTTGCAGGGAGATCGGGTTTGCACCGGCGGTCACGTTGCGGAGGCCTTCCTTGTAGATGGCTTCTGCAAGAACGGTGGCGGTGGTGGTGCCGTCACCTGCGATGTCGGAAGTCTTGGAGGAAACTTCGCGGATCAGTTGCGCGCCCATGTTTTCATATGGGTCTTCGAGTTCGATTTCCTTGGCTACGGAGACACCGTCCTTGGTGATCGTTGGGGAACCGAACTTCTTGTCGAGGATGACATTGCGACCGGCTGGTCCGAGGGTGGCCTTGACGGCCCGGGCGAGTTTTTCAACACCGCGCAGGAGGGCCTGGCGTGCGGCTTCGTCGAATTGGAGTTGTTTAGCCATAATAGGTTGAGAGTGGTTGGTTGAGAGTTGAGAGAAAAAGCGAATTTATCCGATGATGCCGAGGATGTCAGCTTCGTTGAGGATGAGGACTTCCTGTCCGTCGATCTTCACTTCGGTGCCGCCGTACTTGGAGATGAGAACGCGGTCACCAGCCTTGACGGTGAAGTCGATGGCCTTGCCGTTTTCGTCCTTGCCGCCGGTGCCGAGGGCGAGCACTTCGGCTTCCTGTGGCTTTTCCTTGGCGGTGTCTGGCAGGACGATGCCACCGGCACTGATGCCTTCAGCTTCGATACGCTTTACGAGGACACGTTGTCCGAGGGGTTTGATGTTAGCCATATTGTATCTAGGTATTATTAGTTTTGGTTTATGAAAAGCCGCTCTGTCTCTTGGAGAGACAGAGCGGAAATTGTTTGGTCGGATCAATCCACGACTTCGGCATCCACGACCTTGCCCTTGGCTTGCTTAGGCTCGTTGGAGTCGGCGGCTTGCTCTTCGGCTGGCTCCACGTCCGGCTGACCTGCACCGGCGGCTTGCGCTGCTTGGGCGAGGGCTTGGAGGGAGTTTTCGAGGTCGGTGGTAGCGGAGGTGATTTGGGCGAGGTCGTCGCTGGAGATCGCGTCCTTCACGGCCTTGATCTTGGCTTCGAGACCGTCCTTGAGTTCGGCTGGGGCCTTGTCACCGAGGTCGGCGAGTTGCTTCTCGACCTGGAAGACGAGGTTGTCCGCCTTGTTCTTGGCATCGACCTTTTCCACGCGCTTCTTGTCTTCTTCGGCGTGGGCTTCCGCTTCCTGCTTGGCCTTTTCGATCTCGTCCTTGGAAAGACCGGAAGAGCCCTGGATGGAGATCTTCTGTTCCTTGCCGGATTGCTTGTCCTTGGCGGAGACGTGGAGGATGCCGTTGGCGTCGATATCGAAGGTCACTTCGATCTGAGGCTCACCACGGCGGGCCGGGGCGATGCCATCGAGCTTGAAGTTTCCGAGGAGCTTGTTGTCCGCGAACATCTTGCGCTCGCCCTGGCAGATCTGAATGTCCACGGCTGGCTGATTGTCCGCAGCGGTGGAGAACACCTGGGACTTCTTGGCAGGGATGGTGGTGTTCCGCTCGATCATGGCAGTGGCAACGCCGCCCATGGTCTCGATGGAGAGGGTGAGCGGGCTGACATCGAGGAGGAGAACGTCCTTCACATCGCCACGAAGCACACCGCCCTGGATGGAGGCACCGATGGCCACCACTTCGTCCGGGTTCACGCCTTGGTGAGGAGTCTGGCCTGCGAGTTCGCGGGCGATTTCCAACACCTTGGGCATACGAGTCATGCCGCCGACGAGAACGAGTTCATCGATGTTCGATGCGCTGAGGCCTGCTTCCTTGAAAGCAGCAAGAACCGGCTTCTTGGTGCGCTCGAAGAGGCTGTCTGTGAGCTGCTCCAGCTTGGAACGGCTGAGGGTGAGTTGGATGTGCTTTGGTCCGGTAGCGTCTGCAGTGATGAACGGCAGGCTGATATCGTAGGACTGAGTGGAGGAAAGGGCGATCTTGGCCTTTTCCGCTTCTTCCTTGATGCGCTGAAGAGCGTCCGGCTGGCCGGAAAGGTCGATACCTTGCTCCTTCTTGAATTCGCCGACGATCCACTGGATCAGCGCGTTGTCCCAGTCGTCACCACCGAGTTGGGTGTCACCATCGGTAGCGAGCACTTCAAACACGCCGTCGCCGATTTCCAGCACGGAGATGTCGAACGTGCCACCGCCGAGGTCGTAAACAGCGATCTTCTCATCGGACTTCTTATCAAGTCCGTAAGCGAGGGCTGCGGCGGTAGGCTCATTGATGATGCGGAGCACTTCCAGACCGGCGATCTCACCAGCAGCCTTAGTGGCATTCCGCTGGGAGTCATTGAAATAGGCAGGAACGGTGATCACAGCCTGGGTGATCTTTTCGCCCAGCTTGGCTTCGGCATCTGCCTTGAGCTTGCCGAGGACCATGGCGGCGATTTCCTGCGGAGAGTAGGTTTTCTTTTCACCAGCGACTTCCACTTCGATGTGGGCATCGCCATTCGCAGCCGCCACGATGGCATATGGCATGCGCTTATCTGCTTCGGTCAGCTCGGAGAACTTGCGGCCGATGAGACGCTTTGCGGAGAAAATGGTGTTTTTCGGGTTGGTGACGGCTTGGCGCTTGGCGGCCTGCCCGACGAGACGCTCGCCGTTTTTAGCGAATGCGACTACGGATGGCGTGGTGCGTGCGCCTTCGGAGTTTTCGAGGACGATGGATTCGCCACCCTCCATGACAGCCATACAGGAGTTGGTGGTACCGAGGTCGATGCCGAGAATCTTGGACATAAGTGGGTGGGGTTGGTTGCGTTAGGATTTGCCCTTAAACTTATTTATGAGTTTGGGCGGTTTATTGATGGCCACTCTTTTGCAAAACGCGTGCCTCCCACAGAAAAGGAACCGCGAATCTGGCGAATCTAGCGAATTTTCAAGAGGTGAAATCCGTGGAACCTCGCTGATTAAAGGAATACCTCTTATTCGTCAGATTCGTGAGATTCGCGGTGACTTACCTTTTTCGCTATCGATCCAAGGTAATTGGTCGGAAAATTGGGACATTTTGTCGCAGAAGATGCGCGCCAATGTGTCACAGTGCGCACTTTTACGCATCTGACGTTTCATGTCTTGTGTGAGAGATGCGAACCCCTCTACGTTCTCCCAGCGAATGCGAGCTTTGCCGTTCAAATGGATTCCGCGCGGCGAACCCTTTCATCAATCAGGAAGTGGTTCGCCCGGTGCGTTTCCACCGATCCTCGAACACCTCATCCGCCAGCGGGGACTCCCTGCCGGTGCGGATTTGGAGGGATTCCTGCGTCCACGTTTGCGGGATCTGGCGGATCCATTCCTCATTCCTGACATGGCCCTGGCCGTGGAGCGCATCCTGCTGGCCGTGGATCGGAAAGAAAAAATCTGCATCTATGGTGACTACGACGTGGACGGAGTCACCTCCATCACGCTGATGCGCCAAATTCTCCGCGCCTACGGGCTGGAGCCACGCCATTTCATCCCACGCCGTGGTCCGGAAGGATACGGCCTGAGCACGGCTGCGCTGAAACGCTGCATGATGGAAGGCATCAAGCCGGATCTGCTGATCTCCGTGGACTGCGGCACCGTATCCGTCAATGAAGTGGCGGCACTGAGGGCGGATGGGATCGAGGTCATCATCGTGGACCACCATGAACCGCTTCCCGGCATACGCCCGGACTGCACTGCACTGGTGAACCCCAAGTGCGGCACGGACTTCACCTATCTCTGCGCAGCAGGCGTGGTTTTCAAACTTGGGCACGCGCTATTAAAGACACGTCCCACGAATCTGGATCTGAAAGGCCTGCTCGATCTGGTGGCCGTGGCGACCATCGCGGACATCGTGCCGATGATTGGCGAAAACCGCCTCCTCGTCCGCCATGGTTTGAAGCACCTGCCCAGCACGCTGAATCCCGGCCTGCGCGCCCTCCAGGAAGTGACCGGCATGAATGGCCACGCCACCTCCATGGATGTGGGATTCCGCATCGGCCCCCGGCTGAATGCTGCCGGGCGCATGGATGCCCCAGAAGATGCTCTGGCAACGCTGACAACCGACTGCCGCCGCCTGGCGATGGAGATGGCACTGCGCCTGGATGAGTATAACAAGGAACGGCAGGCTCATGAAAACCTGATCCGCAAGGAGGCGGTGGAGCTGCTTTTACAAAACTTCGACCCTTCCCGCGATCCGGTGATCGTGCTTGGCTCGCGTGATTGGCACCACGGGGTGGTCGGCATCGTGGCCTCACGGCTGATGCGCCAATATCACAAGCCCACCTTCATCATCGCCATCGACGAGGATGGCATCGGCAAAGGCTCCGGCCGCAGCATCGATGGAATTTCCCTGGTGGATGCCATCCGTGCCTGCACCGAGGATCTTCTGGCAGGTGGTGGCCACGCCATGGCCGCCGGCCTTTCCATCGATGAGCAGCGGATGGACAGCTTCCGCGAAAGTTTCACCCGCTACGTATTGGAGACAACGGACGAGGATCAGCGCCGTCCCAAGCTGGTGTATGATGCGGAGATCGGCTTCGACCAACTCTCGCTCGATTTCTTGGCCAGCTACGATCTTCTGCAGCCCTTCGGCAATGGCAACCCCCAGCCGGTTTTTGTCTCCCGAAAGGTAGGCCTGAGCCGCCCACCGCTGCACATGAAGAACAATCACCTGCGCTTCATGCTCCGCCAGGGCTATCATGAGCAGGACGCCGTCTTCTTCGGCGGTGGAGAATATCCCCTCCCAGATCCGCCGTGGGACATCGCCTTCACCATCGATCGGAATACCTTCCGGGGAAGAACGACACTGCAACTGGTGATCCAGGATGTGCGGGCAGCGGGCGAGTGAAAGGACCTCAGCGGATGCTCTCTACCGATAAACCGCTCACTCGCCGGAATTCCTTCTCATTATTTGTTACCACAGTGAGTCCATGAGCCTTTGCGCAGGCCGCAATCAATAAATCTGCGGTGCCGATGGGCGTTCCTGCGTGGGAGAGTTCTTCGCGAATTTCTGCGGCCACTGCTGCTTCCTCCGCATCAAAGGGGATAATCGAAAACTGCCTCACCAATGCTTCCACAGCCTGCATTTTCTCGGTGTTGCCCATCTGTGCATGCAAAGCTCCATATCTCAGCTCAAAAACGGTGATGGCTGAGAGCGTGCAATCGTCGCGATGGTAGGATGTTAGGAATCGGGAAAAAACCGGTTCCTGATTTCTGAGCAGGGAAACACAAATGCAGGTATCGATCAGAAATTTCATAATTCGATTTCGCGCATTTCACCTAGCGGCTGAATTTCAAAGTCAGGAATGTGGATTTGGTGGCTGAAATCTTCAGGCCACCCCATTTCGGTAAGTGGCTCGATGATGACTCGATGCCCCTCGCGTGAAATGGCAACTCTCTCGAGAGGCAACTCGAAGCCTTTTGGCAACCTTACGCAGAGCGAGTTTCCGGATTTGAAAACCGTAGTTGTGGCCGAAATGGACGAAGCTTTCACAAGCGCAATATACAACTAAGATATACAAGAACGACTAAAAACTCTTACATTGGGCAAAATTTCAGATTTGCAAGACGCCATTCCGGCATTTGAATCCCGGCCCCGTCCCAAGTCTCATGAGCCATCCTACCTTTCGCATCGCCATCGGAGCCGATCACGGCGCCCTCGACCTTAAGAACGCCGTCGTTTCCCATTTGAAGGGTCTCGGCCATGAAGTTCAGGATTTCGGCACGTATACCACAGCATCAGTGGATTATGCGGATTACGCAAACATCGTTGCTCGCAATGTAGCGGATGAGACGTATGACTTCGGCATTCTGGCCTGCACCTCCGGTGTGGGCATGAGCATCGCTGCGAACCGCCACCGCCACGTTCGTGCGGCAAACATCCGCACCGTGGAAGAAGCCATCATCACCCGTGAGCACAACGATTCCAACGTGCTCTGCCTAGCTGGCAAGTATACCGATGCCGAAACCGCCTGTAAAATGGCAGAGGCATTCCTGAACACCGCCTTCGAAGGTGGCCGCCACGAAAGCCGCGTGTGCAAGTCCTCCGGCAGCCGCATCGCTGAAATCGATCCGGAGCTCTATGCCGCCATCACTGCCGAAGAGCGCCGCCAGCGCAACAACATCGAGCTGATCGCTTCCGAAAACTTCGCCTCCCCTGCCGTGATGGAGGCCCAAGGCTCCCTGCTCACCAACAAGTATGCGGAAGGCTATCCTGGCCGCCGCTGGTATGGTGGCTGTGAAAACGTGGATGTGGTGGAGCAACTCGCCATCGACCGCGCCAAGGAAATCTTCGGAGCAGCCCACGCGAACGTGCAGCCGCACTCCGGCTCCCAGGCGAACACCGCCGTTTACTTCTCCGTCCTCAAGCCGGGCGACAAGATTTTCACCATGGACCTGGCCCATGGCGGCCACCTCACCCACGGCCACAAGGCCAACTTCTCCGGCCGTTTCTACGATGTGACCCACTACGGTGTTTCCCCGGACGATGAACACATCAACTACGAGGAGTTGGAAAAAACCGCGCGCGAGCTGAAGCCAGCCCTCATCACCGTGGGTGCCTCCGCTTACTCCCGCATCATCGACTTCGAACGCATGGGCAAGCTGGCCCGTGAGATCGGCGCCTACCTTTTCGTGGACATGGCGCACATCGCCGGTCTGGTGGCTGCAGGCCTGCACCCGAACCCAGTGCCGCACGCGGACTTCGTAACCTCCACCACCCACAAATCCCTGCGCGGACCACGTGGCGGCCTGATCCTCTGCAAAGAGGAATTCGCCAAGAAAATCGATGCCCAGGTTTTCCCAGGCATCCAGGGTGGCCCACTCATGCACGTGATCGCTGCCAAGGCCGTCTGCTTCGGTGAGGCCCTCAAGCCTGAGTTCAAGGAATACTCTGCCCAGATCATCAAGAACGCCCAGGCCATTTCCAAGCGTCTGACCGAGCACGGCTTCCGCATCGTTTCCGGTGGCACGGACAACCACGTCATGCTGGTGGACCTGCGCAACAAGGGCCTGAACGGCACTGAAGCCTCCCACGCCCTGGACGAAGCAGGCATCACCGTGAACAAGAACGGTATCCCCTTCGACACCGGCAGCCCGATGAAGCCAAGCGGCATCCGCATCGGCACCCCGGCCGTCACTACCCGTGGCATGAAGGAAGCCGATGTGATCCAAGTGGCAGACTTCATCAACGAAGCCCTGTCCGACCACACGAACATCGAGAAACTCCACGCCATCCGCGAGCGCGTTTACGCCTTCAACCGCGCGTTCCCGCTTCCTTGGTAAGAGACGGATTAATCCTCTGAAACAAAAAGGCCGGGCATTCGTGTCCGGCCTTTTTATTGCGTCCCATCGAGCGAATAGAGCAGTTGACTGAAACTCAAATCCTTCGTGAGCCGCCGCTCATTCTTCACATGAGCCAAATTTTGACCTAAAGCCGGATTTGGCTTTGCGTCGCGGGACGGTTTCCGGTGAAATCCCGCCCCACCTCATGAGCAATCCTTTCCGCGAAGACCTTGTCTCACGCTCCCGCCCGGAGCCTTGCACCGTCGTTATTTTCGGTGCCACCGGCGACCTTACCCACCGCAAGCTTATCCCTGCCTTGTATAACCTCGCCGTCGATGGCGAACTGCCTACGGGTGTGAAGATCATCGGCTTTGCCCGGCGCGATAAAACGGACGCAGATTTCCGCACGGGACTGGAAGAGCTGAACCGCAAGGTTTCCCGCTCCGGTCATGATGAGAAGATCTGGGGAAATTTCATCCAATCTGTTACCTACCACACTTCCGAGTTCAACGATCAGTCGGGCTATGACTCTCTGGCCAAGAAGCTGGATGCCATCGACGCAGAGCGTGGTGGCAAGGGCAACCGCCTGTTCTACATCGCTTCCGCGCCGGAGTTTTTCGATGAAATCCTCATCAATCTCAAGAACGCCGGCCTCAATAAGGCTAAGGAAGGTTGCTGGGCACGTGTGATCGTAGAGAAGCCATTCGGCACCGATCTGGCAACGGCCAAGCACCTGAACCAAGTGGTGAATGAGACGTTCCACGAAAGCGACACCTACCGGATCGACCATTATCTGGGTAAGGAAACGGCCCAGAACATCATGGTGCTGCGCTTTGCCAACGCCATTTTCGAGCCTCTCTGGAATCGCAAATACATCAGCCACATCCAGATCACCTGTGCAGAAAACCTGGGCATGGAAGGTGGCCGTGGCGGCTATTATGAAAAATCCGGCGCGCTGCGGGACATGGTGCAGAACCACCTGCTCCAGCTCCTGAGTTTGATCGCCATGGAGCCCCCGACCGATCTCACCGCCGATGGCGTGCGTGATGAAAAGGTGAAGGTGATCCGCTCCCTCCGCCAATGGGATACCACTGAAAAGGTGGCTCAGAACGTGGTGCGTGCGCAATACACTGCCGGCCACATCGATGGCACGCCCGTCCCCGGCTACCGTGAGGAAGACCGCGTGAGCCCGGAATCCAAGACGGAATCCTATGTGGCGCTGCGCCTGCTCATCGATACCTGGCGCTGGAGTGGCGTTCCTTTCTACATCCGCATGGGCAAGCGCCTGCCGAAGAAGTCCACGGAAATTTCCATCCACTTCAAGGAAGTGCCGGGCGTTCTTTTCAATGCGCTCTCCGGCGGCGTTCCCGGTGGCAACGTGCTGGTGATCCGCATCCAGCCGGACGAAGGCATTTCCCTCCGCATGGTATCCAAGATCCCAGGCACCAGCCTGCGCCTGGAGCCAGTGAAGATGGATTTCCACTATTCAACGAGCTTCGGCAAGGGCAGCCCGGAAGCCTATGAGCGTCTGCTTCTGGATGCCATCGCCGGTGATGCCACTCTCTTCGCCCGCCGTGACGAAGTGGAGGAAGCATGGAAATTCATCGACCATATCGAAAATGCCTGGCACCAGTCCGAAGCACCTCCGGTGATGGCAGAATTCGTGGCCGGTTCATGGGGTCCCAAGGAAGCTGACGACCTGCTCCAACAGGACGGCAACGCCTGGCGCAGACTCTGAAAAAGAGTGGGCCAAGCAACAGTGTTCAGTTTTCAGACATCATCTTCCATTCAAGTGTCCAACGACTCCATTCCCGCCAACTGCCCCGAGCTGGGCGTCGAAGTTCCCATCGCCTCCATCGAGAAGGAACTGCGCAAGCTCTGGGAGCAGGATGAAGCGCAGACCAATGCCTCTCTGATGAACCTCGCGGTTTACTCGGAGCGCTGTGGCGGCCTGCTGGAAAATTCACAGATCCTGCGTGAACTCACCCGGGAGCATGCATGCCGTGCCCTGCTCATCGAGATCGATCGCTCCGTGACTGATCCGAGCCTGCGGGCATGGATCACCGCCCACTGCCATCTGGCAGAAGGAAGAAAGTCTGTCTGCTGTGAGCAGGTGGCATTCCGCCTGACGGGACGTGTGACCGGCCGTTTCCGGAATACGGTTTTCGCCCACCTCAACTCGGATCTACCGCTGGTCTTCTGGTGGCAGGGTGAGCTTTCCGATGTTTTCACGGAACGTCTCGTCGCGGTGATCGACCGCCTGATCATCGACAGTTCATCCTGGGCAGATGTGAAGGGCAGCCTGGATACCATCGTGGCGAATTCCGAGCGGAATGCAGACTTGATCATTCAGGATCTGGCATGGACCCGGACCTGGCAATACCGTGTAGGCATCGCTGGACTTTTCGATGACCCCATCGCGCAGACAGCTCTGGCTGAGATGAATCGTGTGGAAATCCTGCACCATCCCCAGCACCGGAACTCTGCCCTGCAGATCCTTGCCTGGCTTTCCACGCAGGCCGGATGGACGCTAAGCAGCCAGCAAAACGGCACCTATCATTTCACGAAAGGAGAAGCAGTCATCAGTGCAGCCGTAATTGAGGATGAAGCTTCCACCGCCGTAGGTAAAGTGGAACTCCGTTCCGCAGATGTGAGTGTCCGGGTGACCCGTGATCCGAACAACGGGCATCTGACCCGGGAGATCGAGGCTCCTCACTATCACGCCACTGCGCTCTCGCCCTGCGATCCGGACGATGCCGCCGAACTGGTGGCCCTGCAGCTCTCACGCGGAGGAAAGAATTCCCTCTATCAGAAAATCCTTCCCCGTTTCAGGGAACTGCTTTGAATAGAATAAGGGGGCGGGACATTCTTGTCCTGCCTCCATGATGCTGGCGAAACTAAGCAGGACAAGAATGTCCCGCCTCCTTATCCCTGCAGAGAGCGGAGCGCCCCACGGATGAGATCTTCCACCGGAGAGGCGGGAGCCGTATCCAATACCTTGCGCACGGCCTTGCGCGCATCCACCTGCTTGTAGCCCAGAGCGATGAGTGCCAGTTCGGCATCGGCTGCCGGAGCACTCACCTGACCCGCGGCTGCATCCTGCCAGGTATCGGTCACGCCTACCTTGTCCTTCAGTTCCAGAATGATGCGATCTGCGGTTTTTTTCCCCAGGCCTTTGATTTTGGAAAGCGCGGTGCTGTCTCCGGCGACCACGGCGGTCTTGAACTGCGGTACCTGCATGCCACTCAGCACCGCCATGGCGATGGAGGGGCCGATGCCGCTCACGCGATCGATCAGCATCAGGAAAACATCCCGCTCCTCCTCACTGGAAAAGCCGTAGAGCGTGTGGGCCTGCTCGCGGATGTGCAGGTGGGTGCGGAGGTCCACCTCCAGCCCTTCATGGGCGTGCAGCCGATCAAAGGTGGAGAGCGGCACAAAGACTTCGTAGCCCACTCCATGCACATCCACCACCAGCCGATTCGGATAGGCTTCGATCACTTTTCCACGCAGTCTTGCAATCATCTTCCGGTGAACCATGGAGGCCCGTGGAAATGCGTCAATTCCAGACATTGACTGTCTCTCTTCCATCGTCTCCCATCCGCGCATGTCAGAGCCGCGCCGGAAGAAGCCCCTTTCCTCAAACCGATGGATCTTCGGCTACCTCATGCAGGAAAAGGCGATCTTTTTCCCATCCCTGGCGGCCCTTTTCCTCACAGCCATCCTTTCTCTGGCATTCCCCTATTTCCTCAAGCAACTGGTGGGAAATCCGCTGGATGCCTTGAAGAACCAGATCGATCCCCAGATTGTCCTCGCGCGCTCGAATGAGGTGGTGCTGAAGCTGATGGCAGTCTTGCTTCTCCAGGCAACGGTGGGCTTTTTCCGCGTGCAGGGCTTCATCCGCTCTGGAGAATCCGCACTGAACCGCCTGCGGAAGGATCTCTTCGATCACATCGTGCGCCTGCCGATGCCTTATTTTCAGGAGCAACGTGCCGGTGCGCTGAGCAATCGTGTATCCTCCGATCTGGGAGTGGTGCGGGATACGCTGCTCAATACCGTGCCGCAGGCCGTGCGCCAGAGCGTCATTTTGATAGGCGGCCTGGTTTTCATCTTCGTCTCGTCCTGGAAACTTTCGCTCATCATGCTGTGCAGCGTGCCGGTGGTGGTGCTGGCCATCGCCTTCTTCGGCCGGAAAGTGCGCGGTCATTCCAAGGAGGCACAGGACTCTCTGGCAGAAGCAGGCATGGTCATCGAGGAAACCGTGCAGAGCATCGCAGATGTGAAGTCCTTCACCAATGAGAGGTTTGAAAACGCCCGCTACACCCGGGCACTGGATCGCTTTTTCGGAGTGACCATGCATGGCGCGAAGAATCGTGCGATGTTCCTTTCCTTCATCATCTTCGCCCTTTTCGGCACCATTTCCTTCGTCATCTGGTATGGCGCGCGCATGCTGGCCACGGATCAGATCAGTTGGGGAAATTTCGTCGCGTTCATCCTGTTTTCCGTTTTTGTGGGTGCCTCACTCGGCTCATTCCCAGAAATCATCTCCCAGTTCCAGCAGACAGCAGGCGCGACCGAGAGACTGCGTGAACTTCTGGACACTCCAACTGAGCGCACCAATGGTGATCCAGCGGCCAAGCTGGGCGGCTGGCTGTCCTTCGATCACGTTTCCTTCCGCTATCCCTCGCGGCCGGATGTGCAGGTGCTGCGGGATCTGAGTTTCCTCGTCACTCCAGGCCAACGCGTGGCTCTGGTAGGCCCGTCCGGAGCAGGAAAATCCACCGTTTTCTCACTCATCCTTGGCTTCAATGAGCCGGAAAGCGGGCAGGTGCTTTTCGACTCCCGCCCTACCACGGAGCTGGCGCTCTCCGCGCTGCGCTCCCAAATCGCCATCGTCCCGCAGGAAGTCATGCTCTTCGGCGGCAGCATCCTGGAAAACATCGAGTATGGCCGCCCTGGGACCACACCGCAGGAAGTGGAGGAAGCGGCCCGTCAGGCGAATGCCCACGATTTCATCGCCTCCCTGCCGGAAGGCTACCAGACACTGGTAGGACCACGCGGCACCAAGCTCTCCGGCGGACAACGCCAGCGCATCGCCATCGCCCGTGCCATCCTGGCAGACCCAGCCATCCTGCTGCTGGACGAAGCCACATCCGCCCTGGACTCTGAAAGCGAGCGACTGGTGAATGAAGCGCTGGAACGCCTGATGAAAGGCCGCACCAGCCTGGTCATTGCCCACCGCCTATCCACCGTTAGACACGCAGATCATATCCTCGTGTTCAATCAAGGAAACATCGCAGAGAGAGGAAATCACGATGAACTGATAGATCAGAATGGCATCTACCGCTTCCTCGTTGATACACAGTTGGTATAAGCGCGAAGGACACAGCCTACTTGCACGCAGCGAAGCAAAATAGGCTATTGCTCACCTTTTAAGCCCTCATCAATGGTGTCTTTACCGTAGAATCGGCACAGCTCCATTCCCATTCGGCAGCATTCGCCGCCTTTTCCGCTCCAGAACGATCCATGGCAATGGGAACACAGCCGGGCTGTAGTATCCTCCTCGCTATGCCCTGATCTCAGCGGCGGATGTGACACAAGCTGAAGAGGATAGCTATTCTAACAATTTAATAAACAGCTCAGTCAGCGCGATTTCATTTCAATGTTAGATCGTATAACACCTATCCGAACCAGACCCACGCAATGACGTAGGATGCTTGAATCCTATTGAATACACACTCAAAATCGGACATATGTGATCCCGTTCTCCCCCGAACCCTTTCAACTACCTCCCCCCGTTCTGAGATGAAAAACAAATCATTATTCGTGGCCCTCGCCATCCTCGCCGCCGGTCCTGCTTATGCCCAGGACTCTGTAAAAGAAGCAGAAGCCCAAACCCTTCAAGCATCCGCCCGCGAAGAGCGCGCGACAGCCAAAGAGTTGGAAACTGCTGAAAAGCAAACGATCTCCGGCAAGGTCAGCGATATTCAATCGCCAGCCCGCCCCTTCGATCTGGATATCGTCAGCCCGGTGCAAGTGGCTGCCTCCGACAAGGCTTCCGAGATCTTCCAAAAACAGGCTCTGCCAGGGTATATCAAGATTTCTGAAACGCGCCTCAATGAGTCGGAAGCCGCCAAATCCCTGGATGCGATACGTGTGGATCCAAACAAGCTCACCCTCGCGGAAGACACCTCCGTGCGTGTTTACTTCGTGGGCGAAGGGGCCGGCTATCACAACACTCTCGGGTTCTACACCAGCAGCAAGGGTGGCGACCAAAGGGATACCGCGCTGATTTTCCCGGATGCTTCCTCCAACCTCGGTCTGGATGGTACGGGCAAGGCTTTGCGCGATAAAAAGAACCCATTGCTTCCGGGTGACTTCGTGGATCTGGGCAATTTCAAGGCCGGGACCAAGCTGGACTTCTTCCTGATCGCTGATGGCGCAAATTCCTGGAAAACGGTTTACTCCACCGATGATAGCCTCAACCCAGATGGCATCTTCCATGCGGTAAGCCTCGCGCCGGAAGGTTCTCCATACCTCCTGCTTAGCTTCGAAGATCTTCTGGGCGGTGGTGATGCGGATTACAATGATGTGGTCTTCGCCGTGGAAATCGGCAAGGCGAACGTGAAGCACCTCGCCGAGCACTCCCGCCTCACGGCTCCTGAGCCTACACTGGCTCTGGGTGGCCTGCTCTCATGCGGAGTTCTCCTCATGAACCGCCGCCGCCGCACGATGCGCTGAAATTTTCCGGGAAAGTAAGTTTTCCCCAACATGGCATGCGTTCCGGGTTTTTCCCGGAGCGCATTTTTCATGTCTGGAGAAACTCGCTTGATTTGAGGGAAATAGATGTTTTTCTCGTAGCCACTGCCATGCGCTACCTCCTCTTTGCCCTCATGATCCTCGGTCTGCTGACCGGTGGACCATTGCGTGCAGAGGGATGCAGCAACTCTTGCCAACCTCCTGTATCCAACGATTGCTGCGAAGGTCATGGCCAGGAGAAGGGTCATCCGGAAAGCCAATGCCCGGAAGGCCACCACCACCACGGCATGGGCTGCCATGTTTCCCCTGCCATGACGGCAGAGGATGAAGAGCACCTCGGGCTGACTGCCATTTCCCATGAGGGATCGAGCTGCCGCCCCCAGAGTGAAGTGATTCCGGAAGGACCATTCCTGTCCTCCGAGAAGCCCCCATTGATTTGAGCGTCTCCTTCTGACGCTCCATCGTGCCCACACGGCATGATGGGATCTCCTGTATTCCTGATCCATTTCATTTTCCCAGAACCATGTTCAAATTTATGGCCGGCGCCGTGCTGGCCTTCTTCGCCACGGCTGATTTTCTAACGGCGGAACCCGCTGTCGTCATCACATTACCCGGTGTTTCGGACCGCGTCCGCTCACAGAACCCGGACCTTGCCGCCGCCCGCTTCCGCATCAAGGAAGCACAGGGGCGGATGAATCAATCCGGCCGACTGGACAATCCGGCGCTGGAAACCTCCGTGGAACACAATCCGCGCTTCCGCGAAGGGAAGCTGGAAATCGGCTTCTCCCAACGCTTTCCGCTCACCCAGCGGCT
>Ga0207705_10000593_pt1 | contig 30377 bp, 19 predicted proteins | sample KBSC13metaG_FD_184314 | JGI IMG/M metagenome (GOLD analysis project Ga0207705, IMG submission 184314) | Corn rhizosphere microbial communities from Kellogg Biological Station, Michigan, USA - KBS C1-3 metaG (SPAdes) (version 2) | ecosystem: Host-associated > Plants > Roots > Rhizosphere > Soil ... | reverse complement strand
AGATCGCGAGGCCGATGCCCAGCAGGAACATCGCGAGGCCGATGCCCTCCAACCAGGGGTCGTGCGTCGCGTGTCGATGGAGGGCATGGATGCGCAGCAACAGGATGACTGCCAGTGCGATGGCCAGCCGCGCGCCGCCCGCCTGTTGCCACCGACTGTGGCCGGGTTTCACGTTGAGCGACTGAGACAGCCAATAGAGCCAGAACGCGGCCCATCCGACACCGATGATCGTGTCGACCGCATGCATGTCCCACCCCTGAAATTTGACTCGGTGCCGTTAGCTCCGCTCGTCGATCAGCGCTCCTGCGACCAGCTCGTCGAAGCGCGCCGTGGCATCGGTGCTGTCGGCGATGCCGCGCAGCGGATCGCGATCGGCGAGATGTTCCGCGCACCACAGCTGCGCGACCAGCGTCTTGCGCTCGGCGTCCTGCGTGCGCTGCTCGAAGCCGGCCTGTTCGACCAACAGTGCACCGGTGAGCACGTCGATCATCAGCTGCGCCAACGGATACAGGCGCGCCTCGGCAACGTCGGCAGGAAGGCGCTGCCACGCCTCGATCGCGTTCTCGAGGTCTGTCAGCCGGCGTTCGACCAGCGCTGACGTCGCATCGCCTACACCGGCCGCAGCGACCTCCTGGATGTGCGCCAGCAGGGCCTTGTGCGCGTCTTCGCGTTGCATGGCCCGGCGTACGTCGAGGCACAGGATGTTGTCGCCGCCCTCCCAGACCGTGTTGACCTGAGCGTCACGCAGGATCCGGGCGACCGGCCAGGTCTCGCAGTAGCCATTGCCGCCGTGCACCTCGATGGCCGTGCTCGCGGCGGTGATGCCCAGGCGGGCGGCGCGCAGCTTCACCAGCGCCGGCGTCAGCCGCAGTGGCCGGGCGTGCGCATCGAAGACCAAGGCCTGCGCCGCCTCCACGTCCACGATCAGCTCGGTCAACGTACGACGCATCAGTGGCTGGTCGATCAGCCGTGCGCCGAACGCCTCACGGGAGCGCGCGTAGCAGAGCGCTTCCACCAGCGACCGTCGCGCGCAGCCGAGACCCATCATCGCGATCCCGAGCCGCGCGCCGTTTGTGAGCTGCATCAGCCGGCTGAGACCGTGTCCATCGCCAATGTTGGGCCCGTCTGACCCGTGGGGCGCTCCGTCCGAGGGCGGATCGGAGAGCAGGAACGCCTCCGCGTCGACAAGCTCGACTTCCGCGGACGCAACTGCCTTGGTGCCGAGCTTGTCCTTCAGCCGACGCACGTGCACACCGTTCGGTGTTCCGTCGCGCCGTTGCCGCAGGACGAGGAACGACGCGACACCACGCACCCCGTCGGGCGATCCTGCCGGCCGTGCGAGCACCACCCAGGCGCCGCCGTTGGCGTTGGAGACGAACCACTTGACGCCGTTCAGCGCCCACGCGTCGCCGACGGGCGTCGCCGTCGTTTCCAAGGCCCCGAGGTCGGAGCCGCCGCTGCGCTCGGTGAACGACTGCGCGGTTTCGCCCATCAGCCCGCCCGGGCCGGCGATCTCGTCGAGCATTGCCCGCACGTCGCTCGGGGCGTAGCGCTCGGCCAGGCGGTAGACCATCTCCCCGCCGGTGCCGAGCGCGCACATCATGCCGATCTCGGCCTGGTCCAGCAGGTAGCCGGAGGCGGCTCCCGGCATGCGCAGGTCCACGCCGGCGGCTGCCGCGTCGGTCCGTACGGCGGTGCTGGAGAAGCTCTGCGCGACCAGCTCCCGACGGCTGTCCTGGAACGACGCCGGCATCACGATGTCGCCGACGTCGTGCCCCCAGCGGTCATAGCGCTCCAGCCGCGGTGGGTTGCGGTCCGTCTCCTCCGCCCGCTGCGCCACCGGGCCGCCGCACAGTGCGCCGTACGCCTCGAGTCGAGGTCGCGCCCACTCCAGGTCCTCGGCCGACATGTGCTGTGCCAACACCAGTTGCAGCGTCGGGTCGCACGTGTACCAGTTGAGGCCGATCGCCCCTCGGTAGCGCTCGGTCGTGTAGCGATTCATGCCCTGATCTTCGCGCAGGCCACCACCTCTACGGCGCGTCGGGACGAAAACTGGTCGCCGGCGCGAAGATCAACTGGTCGTGCGCTTCGGCGAGATCGGCGAAGTGACCGATGCCGATACCTTGCACGAGCGCGTTGCCGAGCGCGGTCGCCTCGGCCGGACCACGTACGACGGGGATGCGGCAGTGCGCTTCCAGCAGATCGAGCAGCAGCTGATTACGAACGCCGCCCCCCAGCGCGACCAGGCGGCGGGGGCGCACACCGGTGACGTCCGCGACCTCGTCGAGGACGCGTGCCGTCGCCGCCGCCAATGAGGCGAGAACGCAGCGCACGATGAGCCCTCGGCTCGCGGCGGAACCGAGGCGAGTGATGTCACGCAGCGTCGCGTCCAGGCCGGGCGAGGCGAACAGCTGGTCGTCCGGGTCGACAAGTGGGACGTCACCACTTGACGCGGCAGCATCCGCGAGCAGCCGGTCGAGCGGAGGGTCGCCCCACTCGCTGCGCAGCCGCTCGAGCAGGTGCAGACCGGTCACGTTCTTCAGCAGCCGCACGCCGCCGCTGACAACAGGGCCGCCGACCGCAGGTTCGTTGGTGAAGTTCGCCTCGGCCGCTGCCGTGCTCAGAACCGGTTGAGCGGAGAGCACGCCAACCAGGAACCAGCTGCCGGTCGCGACGTACGCCGTCCCGTCGCCAGGCCGCACGGGCACAGCGGCGACGGCAGAGGCGGTGTCGTGGCCCCCAACGAGCGTCACCGGGATCCCATGCCATTGCCCTAGTTGTCGGCCCGGCGCTTCGATCGGCGGCAGGAGCGTCGAATCCACGTCGATGGCGTCGAGCAGTTCGGCCGACCACGTCCCGTCGGCGATGTCGACCAGCCCGGTGGTGCCTGCGGACGTCACTTCGCCGGTGACCGCACCGGTCAGGTGGTGGGCGATGAGCTCGGGCAGCATCAGCAATCGGCTCGCTCGCTGCAGCTCGCTGCGATCGTGTGCAGCGAGCTGGAACAGCGTGTTGAACGGTTGCAGCTGGATGCCGGTCGTGCGGTAGAGGTGCTCGGCGCCGATGCGGTCGACCACCGAACGCCATCCGGACGTGCGCTCGCTGCGATAGCAGTGCGGCCAGGACAGCAGCGCGCCGGTGTCATCGAGCAGGCCGTAGTCGACGCCCCAGGTGTCGACGCCGATCGAGGCGACCGGACCTGCTGCGAGACCGAGCGCGAGCCCGTGCTCCACCGCGGCGAGCAACCCCGGCCAGTCCCACCGCGGTGACCCGTCGGCCAGTTGCACCGGTGCGTGCGGCCATCGGTGCAGAACCTCGGGCTCGCGGCGGCTGTCGAGGTCGACGGAGCAGACGCGGACCGACGTCGCGCCGCAGTCGACGGCGAGCACCCGCGTCGGCATGCCGATCTGTCAGAGACCGGTTGCCCGCGCGTCCCGACCGCGCAGTTCGGTGACTGCCGCGCGGTAGCCGAGCGCCCGGAACGCCGCGAGCGGGTCGAGCGCAGCGCCGTTGCGCCGCCGTGCCTCCCGAACGATCGGCCGGACGTCACTTCGGTAGGCGCGGTGCAGCACCTCCTGTGCCGCCGCCACATCGTCCGCGTGCTGGGCGGCGGCGAGCGCGCTGCGGTCGACCAGAAGTGCTTGCGCGACCGCGACCTGCAGCGCGTCGGTGGCCTGGATGAGGTCCTCGAGCGGGTCCTTGACGTTGTGCGACTCGTCGACCATGTAGGCAAGGTCGGGCATGCGGCCGCCGCCGTGCTCGACGAGTTCGAGCACGATCAGGAACAGCTGGTAGGGATGGATCGACCCGACGGTGAGGTCGTCATCGCCGTACTTCGAGTCGTTGAAGTGGAAGCCGCCGAGCCGGCCCACCATCGACAGCCGCGCGACGATCTGCTCGATGTTGGCGCCGGGCAGGTGATGGCCGAGGTCGACCAGGCAGCGGGTCTGCGGTCCCGCCGCCTGCGCGAGCAGGAGCGACGATCCCCAGTCGGCATTCACAGAGGAGTAGAACGCGGGCTCGTAGGGCTTGTGCTCGGTGAGCAGTGTCCAGTCCGCCGGCAGCAGCCCATGGATCTCGGCCAGGCCGGCGGCGACTCGTTCGAACTGGCCACGGAAGCTTGCCTGGCCCGGATGGTTGGTGCCGTCGGCCAGCCAGACCGTGAGCGCCGTCGAGCCGAGACGCTGGCCGAGCTCGATGCAGTAGGCGTTGTGCTCGACCGCGAGCTTGCGCACGACCGGGTCGACGGCCGCGAGCGATCCGAACTTGTACGACGCGGACCCGCCGCCGGTCGTCGACGGGTTGTCCTGGAACGTGTTGCTGTTCATCGCGTCGAACCCGATGCCGAGGGCGGCGGCGTAGTCGCGCAACGCGGCCGGGTCGGCCGGGTCGTCCCACGGCACGTGCAGGCTGATGGTGCGGTTGGCGCCGGTGAGGGCATTGACCGCGGCGACGTCGTCGAGCTTCTCCTCGGTGGTCCGCGGCTCACCCGGTCCGGGGAAGCGGCCGAACCGCGTCGAGCCGGTGCCGAGCGCCCATGACGGCGCGGCGACGGAGAAGCGGGCGAGTTCGGCGACGACCGCGTCGGCATCGACGCCATCGCGCGCCGCAACCGACCGGGCATGGTCGAGGTCGGCCGAGTGGTCGGCCATCAGCCGTGCCTCGGCGTCGAGGAGCTGAGCCGGGTCTATTCGCGCAGTGGCGGTCATCGCAGGCTCAGTCATCGCAGGAACGCTGCCGGGACGCCGCCGTCGACCGGGATGATCGTGCCGGTCGTGAGCGAAAGCTGTCCGCTGGTGAGGGCGATGACGGCGTCCGCGACGTGCTCGGGCAGCACCTCGGACTTGAGCAGCGTGCGCTGCGCGTAGAACTCGCCGAGCTTGTCGACCGGCACTCCGTAGACGGCCGCCCGCTGCGCTCCCCAGCCGTTGGCGAAGATGCCGGACCCGGCCACCACGCCATCCGGGTTGATGCCGTTGACCCGCACCCCGAACTCACCGAGCTCGGCGGCGAGAAGCCGCACCTGATGCGCCTGGTCGGCCTTCGCCGCGCCGTACGCGATGTTGGCCGGGCCGGCGAAGACGGCGTTCTTGCTCACGACATAGATGATGTCGGCACCCATGCCGGCCTGCTTCACCAGCAGCCGGGCCGCCTCGCGCGCCACCAGGAACGACCCCCGCGCCATCACCGCATGCTGCCGATCCCAGTCGTCAGTGGTGGTTTCCGTCAGCGGCTTCGAGATGGACAGGCCGGCGTTGTTGACGACGAGGTCGACGCCGCCGAAGGCGAGTGCGGTCGCGGCGAATGCGGCACGCACGGCGCTCTCGTCGGTGACGTCGAGCTCGAGCGCGATCGCCTGGTCGGCGCCGAAACCGTCGATGGTTTCCGTTGCTGCTGCGCCGTCGAGGTCGGTCGCGACGATGCAGGCGCCCTCGGCGACGAGCCGCTTCGCGATGGCGCGGCCGATCCCCGACCCGGCGCCGGTGACGAGCGCGACCCGCCCGGCGAGTGGCTTCGGCTTCGGGCGGCGCGCGAGCTTGGCCTCCTCGAGTGCCCAGTATTCGATCCGGAACTTCTCCGACTCCGGGATCGGCTGGTAGGTCGACACCGCCTCCGCGCCGCGCATCACGCGGATCGCGTTGCGGTAGAACTCACCGGCCACCCGGGCGGTCTGCTTGTCGGCGCCGAGACTCACCATGCCGAAGCCGGGCAGCAACACGATGGCCGGATCGGCACCGCGCATCGCCGGCGAGTCGGCGGTCGCATAGCGCTGGTAGTAAGCGCGGTAGTCGTTGCGGTAGTCGGCGTGCAGCTGGGTGAGTCGCGCGGCCTGCTCGTCGTACGACGCGGCCGCGGGCAGGTCGAGCAGCAGCGGCCGCACCTTGGTGCGCAGGAAGTGGTCGGGGCAGCTGGTGCCGAGTGCTGCGAGCGACGGGGCCTTCTCCGCGCCGAGGAACTCCAGCACCTCGTCGGCGTCGTCGAAGTGCGCGACCATGCGGGCATCGGTGCTGCACAACCCGCGGATGAGCGGCAGCAGCTCGGCGGCTCGGGCGCGGCGCTCTGCAACCGGCAACCCCGCGAAGCCGGGACGGTCGGCGCCGAACGGTCGCTCGACCCCGCGAGCCGCGATGAACTCCGCGGCGCCGCGGACGATGGCGAGACTGTTGCCTTCGCACTGCTCGCTCGTCGCGCCCCAGGCGGTGATGCCGTGACCGCCGAGAACGACGCCGCGCAGGTCCGGATTCTCGTTGTGCAGCGCGGCGATCTGCAGTGCGAGTTCGAAGCCGGGACGTCGCCACGGCAGCCAGCCGACGTCGCCGCCGAAGCATTCCTTGGTCAGCCGCTCGCCGTCGACGGCGGTGGCGAACGCGATGCCCGAGTCGGGATGCAGGTGGTCGACATGTGCCGGTGGCAGCAGGCCGTGCATCGCCGCGTCGATGGACGGTGCCGCGCCACCGGCGCCGAACGAGCAGTGGTCGAGCAGCGCGACCATCTCGTCCTCGTGCTCCTCACCGCGGTAGACGCCGGTGAGGGAGCGCAGCCGGTCCACCCGCAGTGCCGCGAGCCCGGAACGGGCGAGCGTGCCGAGGTCGCCGCCCGACCCCTTCACCCACAGCACCTCGATGTCCTCGCCGGAGACAGGATCGGGGGTCACGACGGTCACCGACGTGTTGCCGCCGGCGTAGTTGGTCGTGGTGGGGTCGGCGCCCAACCGGTGCGAGCGCGCAAGAAGCGCGTCGACCTCGGTCGTTGCGTCCGGCATCTAGCTTCTCCTCGTTGTCAGGCGTGTCGGGTTGCTGCGGCCTGCTGCAGGCCGAGCTTGTCGACCGACACCTCGCGCATCTCGACCTTGCGGATCTTTCCGGTGACGGTCATCGGGAACGCGTCGACGAACATGACGTAGCGCGGCACCTTGAAGTGCGCGAGCTTGCCGCGGCAGAACTCGCGGATGTCGTCCTCGCTTGTGGTCTCGCCTTCGCGAAGGCGCACCCACGCGCACAGCTCCTCGCCGTACCTCTCGTCCGGCACTCCGATGACCTGGACGTCGGCGACTGCCGGATGCGTGTAGAGGAACTCCTCGATCTCGCGCGGGTAGACGTTCTCGCCGCCGCGGATGACGAGGTCCTTGATGCGGCCGACGATGTTGAGGTAGCCCTCGGCGTCCATCGTGGCGAGGTCACCGGTGTGCATCCAGCCGGCAGCGTCGATCGCCTCGGCGGTCTTGTCCGGCTGGTTCCAGTAGCCGAGCATCACCGAGTAGCCGCGGGTGCAGAACTCACCCGGCGTCCCGCGCGGCACGGTCAGTCCGGACTCCGGGTCGATCACCTTCACCTCGACGTGCGGATGCACGGTTCCTACGGTCGACACGCGACGGTCGAGGTCGTCATCGACACGTGTCTGCGTCGACACCGGCGACGTCTCGGTCATGCCGTAGCAAATGGTCACCTCCGCGCAGCCCATGTCGTTGATGACGCGCTTCATCACCTCGACCGGGCATGGCGAGCCGGCCATGATGCCGGTGCGCAGCGACGACAGCTCGTACGACGGGAAGTCCGGCAGCGCGAGCTCGGCGATGAACATCGTCGGCACGCCGTAGAGCGACGTGCACTTCTCGTCGGCAACTGCCTTCAACGTTGCGGCCGGCTCGAACGACGGCGCCGGGATGACCATGCACGCGCCGTGCGTGACCGCACCGAGGTTGCCCATCACCATGCCGAAGCAGTGGTAGAAGGGCACCGGGATGCAGACCCGGTCCGCCTCGGTGTAGCCGCACAGCTCGCCGACGAAGAAGCCGTTGTTGACGATGTTGTGGTGCGACAGCGTCGCGCCCTTGGGAAAGCCGGTCGTGCCTGACGTGTACTGGATGTTGATCGGGTCGTCCGCGGAGAGCTCCGCTTCCCGTGCGCGCACCGACGTCAGGTCGCCGGTGCCGGCGGCAAGTCGGTCCCACTCGGCGCTGCCGAGGTAGACCACGCTTTCGAGTGCTGTCAGGCCACCGCGGACCTCGTCGACCATGGCGGCGTAGTCGCTCGTCTTGAACGACGTCGCGGACACCAACACGCGGATGCCGGCCTGGTCCAGCACGTAGGCCAGCTCATGGCTGCGGTAGGCCGGGTTGATCGTCACGAGAATGACGCCGATGCGCGCAGTGGCGAACTGCAGGATCGTCCACTCCGCACAGTTGGGCGACCAGATGCCGACGCGGTCGCCCGTGGCGAGCCCGGCGTCGAGCAAGCCGCTGGCCAGCGTGTCGACCGCGGCGTCGAACTCCGCATATGTCCAGCGCCGTCCGGTCCACGTCTCGACCATCGCTTCGCGCCCTGCGTGCTCGGTGGAGATCCGGGCGAGCAGCTGCCCGGTGGTCTCGCCGATCAGCGGGGTGAGCGAGGTGCCGTGGCTGTAGGACGGGACGGTCATGACGCCTCCTCTGCTGGGTTCACGGTGCCAGTGTCCGTCGTGGCGAGCGGAACGGCGAGTGTCGACGGAGCGCTAATGCTGATTTCCACCGGTTGCAGCTCGGTGGCGAACGCCGCCTCCACGCAGGTGCCGGGATGGCGCAGCCAGCGAGGGTGCGCACCGCCGGCCAGCACCAGCCGAAGGCGCTCGCCCGCCCGCACGCGAGCGAACGTCGGCGCAAGCGTCACTCCGACGTCGCGCGCTTCACCGATCGGGCCGGCAGCGACGCGGGTCAGCCCGTCGACGAGGTTGGTGCTGCGGCCGTCGCCGGTCACGAGGCAGAGCCGGGCAACGACGTCGAACGATGCGGCTGATGCCGTCGTCCGCACCCGCACGACGGCGCTGCCGGCCACCATCGCGTCGGTCTCGAACGGCTCTGTCGTGAGGACGAGCGTGTCGGTGCGTGCTTCCAGCGCCGCATTGTCGGTCGGCCCTGCGCCGTCGCCGATGTAGTTGCCGCCGATGCTCGGTGTCGGTGTCGCCGGGTCGAACGTCCAATCGCCGACCGGCGTGCCGTCATCCGGCGCCTCATCGGCAAGTGCGCGCTCCGGCCCGAGCCACCAGGTTCGCGTCGCCATGCCCGGCGGCGGCCACGACTCGGCGCTGAACCAGGCGCCGTGTGGCTGTGCCTGCAAGCGCAGCGATGCGCGGCGCGCCGGCTCGGGCGACGATCCGGCGGCGTCGAGCGTTGCTTGCAGCCACTGCGCGGCTTCGGTCACCAGCCGGCTCCAGGAGGCGACGATCGACCCGTGCGTCCAGGCGCCCATCGTCAGGCTCACCGGCACGTCGCGATCACGCAGCGTCTCCCACTGCAGCAGCGAGTCGCGGGAGAACACGTCGTACCAACCGCCTTGCACCAGCACGGGAACCTCGATCGTGTCGAGGGCGGCGCGGAGGTCGAATTGGTCCCACCAGGCCGAGTCCGGCCCATGAACGAGCCAGTCCTCGAAGAACGGCACCGCCTCGCCGGTGGCGATCCGGTAGGAGGTCGTCAGCGGCGCGGTGCGCGCCGCCTGCTCGACGAGCCCCGCTCGCTCCTTGCCGTGGCGCGCCATGCTGACGACGTTTCTCGCAGTGAACCGCGGGTCCCGGTTGGCACCCTCGGCCCAGCCGAGTGCGGTCTGCACACCGAGCACGCCGTCCGGATAGACGACGCTGCGCAGATCGGCAGGTGCGAATTGCAGCACCATCGCGGCGAGCTCGGGCGGCTTGGAGACGGCGGTGGCGAGCTGCGTGTAGCCGAGATAGGAGCTGCCCACAGTCGCAAAGCGGCCGGGGAACCATGGCTGCTTCCGCAGCCACGCAACAGTGGCCGCGCCGTCGTCGACCTCGCTGACGAACGGCCGCCGGAAGTCACCGCCCGAGCCGTCGGTGCCGCGACAGCTCTGGATGACCACGCGGAAGCCCTGCCCGGCCAGCTGTCTGCCGAACTGCCACCCGACGAGCCCGCGCCGACCGTAGGGCGAGCGCACTAACAGCACATCCGGTTCGGCGACACCGCGCGGTGACCAGACATCGGTCCGTAGCACCACGCCGTCGGCGGCCCGCACGCTCAGATCGCGCGCATGCGCGACGTCGTGCACGGGCGCAGGCCAACGGTCGGGTCGCGCGAAACGACGGGCGACGAGCGCGCCTACCTTGTTGGGCAGCAGGCCGCGCAGCGGGGTGTTCAGGTCTTGCATGGCGCCGATGCCAAGTTCGCCGGAAGGACCGAGCTGGTGGGGAACGCACCGACGCGGAACCGTCGACCGTTGACGGCGTAGCACCAGCTGCCCGGCGGGTCGCCGCCGTACGGACTCTGCGCGCCGTTGTTCCACCATGAGATGGAGAAGTCGCCCACCATGCTGTGCCCGCTCCCGAAGTCGACGATCCCTTCGTGCAAGGGATCTTCCGGGTTGGGGAACGACGTGCTTTGCAGGCCGTGCTCGAACGTGTACGGAGTCAGGTGTGGCCCAGCCATCTGGATGCCCGAGGAGAGCATCAGCAGCTGCCAGTAGGTGAGCTGTCCGTAGAGGAAGTCGAGCGCCGTCGCGCACGGGCAGAAGCCGGGATCCACCGACTGCATGGCCCGGACGAAGAATGACTCGGTCTCGGGAATCTGCTCAGGGAACTCCGACACCATCAGCATCGAGTTGCGTTCGGAGGCGTTCCACCCCTGCGTCAGGATGTTCTGGTCGGACCGTTCGGTGATCCATTCCGGGTGGTAGCCCTGCTGCGCCGCGCCTTGACTCACACCGACGGTCGCCAGGATCTGGCAGAAGCAGATGACGGTGGAGACGCGAGCCGATGCCATCTTCGCCGCGGCGTTCGCCGACTGCGCTTCGTACGCCGAGGTGTCCTGCGAGCCCTGTGAGCTGTCGTCGGATCCTGTCTGTTGCAGGTAGATCGGAGCGGTGGCGAGCGTGATGCCGCAGCTCTTGAGCCGCGCAAGCAACAGCTTGTCGGAGGCCGGGTATTGCGTGTTCGTCGCGGAGACGATCAGGCCATAGGTGCGCTTCTGCCGTGAGAACACCGGGTCGGGTGAATACACGGCATCCTTGCCGGCCAGCTGTGTGCAGACGAAGTCGCCGGTCGCCTGCATGAGGTTGTCGCCGTCGCCTGGATAGGAATAGACGTAGGGCGCGAGCTTCTGCTGCTCCCACGCGTTCTCGGTGGTCTGGCCGGACAGACTGATCACCTTGTTGCGCGCCAGCTCGTCGTACCAGCAGGAGTCACTGCCGTTGTCGGCGGCCGCGAACACGTCGAGCTGCTTGGCGACCCAGTCGGCCTGCGCCTGGATGTCGCTGCACGTTCCGGTCGCGCTCGGTTCAGCACCGCTACCGGTCTGTTGCGGAGCGAGGTCAAGACGGCGGCCGTAGAACTCGAAGTGCGTGTTGAAGTACTGCTGCAGATCGCGGACTTCGCGGCTGTATTCGTTGTTGTCGAACAGCGGCGGCATGTAGACCCGGATCGCCGTCCCCGTCACCCCGTGCGTCGTCGCGCCGCCGTTGTTGCCCTGCCACGAGGAGACGCACGGCGGCGACTGCGGGTCGGCCGTTTGACGAGGCGGGTTGCCGACGCAGGTGAACGTCTTCGGCGGTGGCGGCAACGCCGGCGGTGGTGGCGTGGCGGACGGCGTCGGCGACGGCTTCTTGTTCGGTGTCGAGACCGGGATCGGCGCACCGCCCGGATTGCCGACGCTGCCCGACTGGTTGTCGGGGGCGTGCTTGATCTGGTGCAGCGACTGCGGAGCGAACGCCGCGATCGCGGGCGGGGCCGCACCCGGCGTCGTCAGCGCGAGAGTGGCGATCAGGAGCAGCACGGCGGCCGACGCCGCCCCGTAAACAGCGACCGGGCCGCGCGGTCCGCGTCGCGACGACGGCACGGCGGACGGCTCGGGCGGGGCGGGGGTGGTCACCGTGCCTCCTGCGGATCAACGACAGCTGACTGCCGACGGGCGAGCATCTGCGCCGGTGCCAGGCTCGCCGGGCTGGGACCGCCGGTCTCGACGAGGAAGACCTGCGGTCCGGCGGTGAAAACGACGCCTTCGACGAAGACGTTGGTGGACGCGGCGGCGCGGCCGTTGCCCCCGGTCACGTAGGCGTAGCCGGCGGCGAGGTCGGGCACCGGGAAGACCTGTCCCGACCGGGCGGCCATCTGGCCGCGGTACCAGCGAGTGAACGCGCCGGCGTCGGCCGCGTTGTCGAATCGCACCGCCTCGTCGAGAACGAACGCGCCGTCCGGCTGCGTCCAGACTCGACTGGCCGTCGTCCGTGCATGCAGGTGCCGAAGCTCGCGTCGGGTCGCATCAGGGTCGGCCGGTGTCGACGCGGCGAACGCGGCAAGCGACTGCCGGTCGCGCGATGCCGCGTGGTCGAGTGCGTAGCCGGTGTTGCCTGGGTCGGACAGCAGCGGTCCGGCCGCGGTCGCCGCACCGCCGCCGCAGCCGGCAGCAAGTCCGAGGACGCACATGGTCATGGCCGTCACCCGCAGTTGCCTGAGACCCACAGCTCGAGCCCGGTGTCGGCCGCGGCGTAGTCGCCGGGGGAGGTGAAGGACGCTTCGTTCGCGCGGAGCTGTGCGGCGGTGCCGGCGTCGGACAATGCCGCCGCTTCCTTCGCGAGTGCGGTGCGTTCGGTCGCCACGAGGGTGACCACCTGCGCAGGCACATCGCGCTTCGGCCCGTTGACCGAGGAGTAGCGGGCGGTTGTGTCGATGCGGCGGAAGACGCGCTGCGCGGCGGTCAAGTATTCCTGCACCGCTGCGCGGCTCGCCGCGACCGGCTCGGCGAGCGCGTTGTAGGCGCGCACTCCGTTGCAGACGTCGAGGCTTTCGCCGGCACCGGCGCTGGAGTGCGGTCCGACGTGGCACGCGGCCGCGCCGGTGAGCAGCGCGGCTGCGCCGGCGCAGCGCACCACCATCGTGACGACGCGCCTCATGTCTTGCCGTCGCTCTTCACCGGCGTGATCGACGCGATCGAGGCACTCAGGTGCTGCTTGATCTGGTGTCCGCCGCTGGTGCCGGTCACGGTCTGGTCGATGGCGAGCGGCAGCCCGCCGTACTCCGTGGCGATGTGCAACACGTCGGTCTCGCTGAGGTTCTCGTTGACGCCGAGAATCGTGGCGGTCAGCGTGACCTTCTCGGCGTCGAGCTTCGTGCCGCAGGCGTCCACGCGCTCGTCGCCGATGTCGGTGCCGGACACCGTTTCCGATTGTTGCGACTCGGGGTCGGCCGCAGCGGAGTTCCAGCTGGCACCGTTGCCGATCGGCTGGCTGGCGATCTGCACGCCCGGAGCGTTGGGCGCGAATGTCGCGCTGGTGTTGCCCGACGTCGTCACCACCTTGCTGAGGTAGATGCCGCCGGAGGACTCGAGAGTGATCGACTTGTTCAGCGGGGTCTCCGGCACGTCCACGGTCTGCGGCGTCGGCTGCGGGATGACCGAGTAAGTGGTCGTGGTGGTCGAGCCACCGAAACTCGGTCGCGTCACCGTGAAGCTCTCCGTCTCACCGGGAAGGGCAGTCGCCGTGGCGACGTGCCAGAGCTGCGTGCCCGCAAGCGCTGACTTCGCGCCGTCGACGGTCGACGTGCCGGCGGTGCGGTACTTCAGCGCGCCGGTGACGAGCCCGCCGGTGACCGTCGCGCTGGCCGGTGCCGGCGGCACGGCGAACGGGCTCGTGGGCGGACATGCCGGCAGGCGCGGGGCCACGAACGGAGTCATCGCGGGAAGTGCGGAGACGGGCGCCGGGATCGGTGAGACGGCGGCGTACGCCGGCACGACCGGCGGCGGGCCACCGGACGCCAGTTGCGGCGACGTCAGCGGCACGCCGAGCGCGATGTCGGTCGCCTGCAGCTGAACGCCGGCGTGCAGTTGAAGCTGGGGGCCACAAGCGGTGAGGCCGACCACGGCCAGCAGGCTGCCGGACCGGACGAGTCGTTGCATCGACAGGTTCACGCCACGCCTCCCACCGGCGTGAGGTCTGCCGGGGTCGGTCCGATGCCGAGCTGGTAGTCGACGATCGCGTGCACGAGGCGGCCGGCGTCGGCGAATCCGGTGCGCATCACGAAGACCTCCATGACGTTGTGCTCCGGCGGGAACCAGAGAGAGAGCGAGACGTTGCCGGTCTGGGCGATCAGGACCTTGGCGATTCCGAGGTGCTCGACCTGGAATCCCTGCCCGCTCGAGTCGAGCGCCTGCTCGATGTCGCGCTGGATCGACGAGTCCTGACCGTTGACGCCCGGCTTGAACAACGACACCTGCAACGAGCCGTCGACGGTTGCGCCCGACCGGATCACGTAGACATCGCCGCTGTCGACCAGGCTCTGCGGCCGGTGCTTCATCAACTGCTGCGACAGCGCCGGCTGCCGCGAGATCTGGTAGCCGGTCAGCGCCGCGGGGATGACCGTCGACGGCAGGGACTGCGTCGCCCCTTGTCCCGTCGTGCTGCCGCCGCAACCGGCGAGTGCGGTCACGGCCGCGACTGCTGTTGCAGCCACCGCCAGCCTGCGCTTGCGCCTGGTGTGCCGGCGCCAAAGGTTCGGCAGCTCGTCGGACCATGGGTCGCGCAGCGAGGTTCGCGTCACCGCGGCGACGAAACGGTTGATCGCCGTCTGTTCCATCGAGATGCGACGGGCGACCGACCTGGCCATCTCCTCGGCCTCGTGGACGTCGTCCTCCCTGAGGTCGCGGGCGAGGTCACCCCACACCGCCCTCGTCACCAGCCACGCCAGCTCTTCGTGCTCACGATCCGGTGCGACGGAGGTCAGGAACTGCAACGGCGTGGCCCGCGGGTCGCCGATGTTGAGGTCGTAGCAGCGGTCGCGGAGATCGGCGTACGCCGCAATCACCCGTCCGCGCGGGCCCTCGCGTCGTGCCCAGCGCGAACGGCGGCGGCGGCGCCACGACTTGAACAGCACTGGGTAGCAGACGACCACCAAAGCCACCGGGATGCCGATGCCGAGCACGCGCACCGCGTAGTAGCGGACCAGGGTGTAGAGCAGCTGCGGTGTGAACTCGCGGACCGGAATGTAGAGCGAGAGCGCAAGCTGGTTGGACTGCTTCGCGGACGACGTCTTCTGCTGCTGCTTGGTCAGCTGCGGCGTCGCCTGCTGCGGCGTGCCAACGATCGGGATCCAGCCGAACTTGCCGAAGTCGGCTTCGAGCCACGCCGAGCCATCGGTCGGCGTGAACTGCGTCGTGCCTCCGGTGACGGTTCCGCCGTAGAAGCCGTAGCCCACGCGCGCCGGGATGCCGGCCCAGCGCGCGAGCATGACCTGCGCGGCCACGATCTGGTAGGGCGTCGCGGACCCGCCGTTCATCATCGAGCTCACGTCGTCGGGCGTGATGTCCCTGGCCCCGCCGGAGCCGTCCGCAACCACCTTGGAGAGCAGCGCGAGGCGCACGACCTGTAGCCGGTCGAACAGCGGCCGTGCCGGTGCCTTGTCGAGGAGTGCCTGCACCGTCGCGGGCGGAGCGGGCAACTTGGTGTAGACGTCGAGCGCAGGATCGTCGCCAGTGACGGTTCGCAACTGCGCGGCGGAGGGCGGGTCGGTTGCCGTGACGGTGTAGGTCTCGTTCGACCGCAGATCATCGGCGCGGTGTTGCACAAGGCCGGTCTCGGGGTCGTACGCGGAGTCGCCGCGGGCACCGGAGAGCTGGGTGAGGCCGCCGGGTGCCGGCAGAACCTGTCCACGCAGACCCTGCACGGTCACGGTGGCGGTGAAGGTGGGCAACCCGGGCGGCGCCGGCAACGTGAGGCTGCCGCGAACGTGCGTCATCCGGGCGTCGTCGACGGACGGCAGGAGGAACGCGTTCTGGCCGTAGGAGTCGAGCACGCCCAGCCGCCACGGCACCGGCGCCGCGCTCGTGACGCTGAAGAGCTTCTCGTCCGGTGGCAGCGGGGGTGCGGACGGCGGCTTGCGCGGCGGGATGACCGCGTGCTGCTGCGTGGCCGGGAACAGGAAGTTGGACTGTGCCACCCCGACGAGAGCGGCGACGGCGACGACCAGCAGTGCGGCGCCGCGCACCAACCGTCGGGTCTCGAACCGCGCGCCGGCACCGACCTGGTCGGCGAGCTCCGCGCCATAGGCCACGCCCATCGCGGCCACGAGGAGGATGACCGCGCCGACGATCGGCGCGAGTTGGCCGCCCTTCGACTGCAGCACCGTGCCGAGGACGACAACGGTCGCGGGAACTCCGACGGCAAGCTTCGGCCGGTTCGTCGCGGTTGCGACCGTGGTGGCGAGTGCTGCGAGCGATGCAAAAAGGAAGACGAGCAGGAAACGCCAACCTGGATCGAACGGCACCGGTGGGTTGCGCAGCCCGCCCTCGTGCAGCGCCTGGTTGACCAGTGTCGGCAGGCTCCCGTCGCCGCCGGCGCCGAGCACGGTGAGCACGGCGCCGCAGATCAACGAGACCGGAAGCACGAGGTATTGCGTGACGGTCGAGCGTGTTCGCTGGGCGATCGCGATGCCGCCAGCACCGAGCACACAGCCAAGGCCGCCGGCAAGCAGTGCCGGGAAGACAGCATGGAAGAGGTGCGCAAGCACCCAGGCGCCCGCGGCCGACGCGAGGCCTGCGGCCAGTGCCACACGTCCGCGTCGCAGCGTGGTTTGCGTCGGCGGGGTCGGCTCCGGGATGTTCGGCGTTTCCGGAGTTGGCGTCGTCAGCGGCTGTTTGTCGGCTTCGACCAGCTCGGGCGGTTCGGCGATGATCGTCATCGCGCCCCCGATCGATGCAGCCGGCTGGCGAATGCGGCACTGAGCGAGCCGTCGGTGCTCACCGGGATGACCTGGCAGCCGAGCTCGGCGGCGTGCGCCCAGGACAGCGGGTCCGCCTCGTCCCAAACCAGCTTGACCAGCGCGACCGACGCACCGCGCTGCAGCACGAGGCGCAGCTGATCGGTCACGGTCCGGTCCAGGTGCGGGCTGATGACGACGAAGTGGGCGCCGCGACGTGACTCGCTGAGCAGTCGTGGCCCGGCGTTCTTCAGTGGTGTGTTCGTCATCTGCACTGCGGCGAGATGGTCGAGCAGGGTGAACCGGGCGCCCGGACCGCGGACACCGGCCGCCAGGACGTCGTCGTTGGTGTGCAGGCTGACGGCGAAGCCGTCGCCGACATGGCGGGCACAGAGTGATGCCGCGACCCGGATGCCCGCCTCGAACGTGTCGCTCGGGTCACCCGGCATGTGCCAGTCGCGGGCCGTGTCGAGGAAGACGCACACCCGGTCGCTGATGCCCTGCTCCGACTCGCGGACGAGCATCCGTCCTGTCTTCGCGACGGCGGTCCAGACCACGCGGCGTAGGTCGTCACCCTGGACGTAGTCGCGCATGCCGTAGAACTCGAATCCGGTCGGCCAGGGCTTGCTGACCGGCGGCCTGATCGGCGGGTCCTCCCACATGCGCGTCAGCACGCGGTCGTGCACGATCTCGATCTGCGGGTGCACGATCAGCGGTGTCGGGTCGGCGACCGTCTGCTGTTGCATCGTCAGACCGAACGGGTCGCTCCAGGTCGCCGCCACCGGCCCGACCGAATAGATCCCGCGTCGAGCCGGCGTGAACGAGTAGGTGTGTTCCAGCTCCTCGCCGGGTGCGATGGAAGGCAGCGGGAGTCTCGATGTCGTGCCCAAGGCCGGGTGCAGCGTGTCTTCGACGATGATCGTGCTGGCCCGGCGGGTGGCGGTGAGCGTCAGTGTCACCGCGACCTGTTGCCCGGCACGCACCCGGGCCGGCAACGACGAGCGCGCCACCGTCAGCGCCAACCGGCGTCGAGCGGCGACGTAGGAGACGGCCATCACGAGCAGTCCGGCGTAGACGAGCAGGTAGAGCGGCCGGGAGCCGATCAGCCGGGCCAGTCCCCAGCCGAGCACTGCGACCACGACGACCACCGCGCCGGCGATGGTCAGGTGCACGCGCTCCACCACGCGACCGAGGCCGTTGGAGGCACCGGTCAGCGCGAGGCGTCGGCTGGGACGGGACAAGGACATCGACGTCAGCGGCCGGAGGTGCCCAAGGGCAGCTTGACCCGGTCGACGATGCGGGCGATGACGTTGTCGACGGTCTCGTCGCGCAGGCTGGCGTCGGGGGTGAGGATCAGCCGGTGGCCGAGCACCGGCGTGACGAGCAGACGTACGTCGTCCGGCAGCACGTCCTCGCGCCCCTGGCTCGCAGCGAGTACGCAGCTCGCGCGCAACAGCGCCAACGCGGCGCGGGTGGACGCGCCCATCGCGAGTGCGCTGTCGATGCGGGTCTGCTGGCAGAGATCGACGATGTAGCGCTGCAAGGCGTCCGACACCGACACGCCGGTGACCCACTCCATCATCGCGCGCACGGTGGCGATGTCGACGACGCTGGTCAGCTCGTCGATGACCTCCTTGCGCTTGTTGGTCTGCAGCACCGCGACCTCGGCCTCGGCGTCCGGATAGCCGACCTCGAGCTTGAGCATGAAGCGGTCGAGCTGTGCCTCAGGGAGCGGGAAGGTGCCGGCGAGCTCGACCGGGTTCTCGGTCGCGAGCACGAAGAACGGCTTGGGCAACGCGTGCGTCTGCTTGCCGACGGTGACCCGGCGTTCCTGCATCGCCTCCAGCAGCGACGACTGGGTCTTCGGTGTCGCCCGGTTGATCTCGTCGGCGAGCAGCACGTTGGCGAACACCGGCCCCTCGTTGAACGTGAACTCACCGGTGCGCTGGTCGAACACCGGTGATCCGGTGATGTCCGAGGGCAGCAGGTCGGGCGTGCACTGGATCCGGTTGACGGTCGCGTCGATCGACTGCGCGATCGCGCGGGCCATCATCGTCTTGCCGGTGCCGGGCATGTCTTCCAGCAGCACGTGACCGTCACCGATCATTGCGACCAGCACCAGCCGGATCTGGTCGGTCTTGCCCTTGATGACCTTCTCGACGTTGGCGACGATCCCGTCGAACTCGGTCGCGAACGCCTCACGGCTCATCGTCGGCGTGCGCTTGCCGTTGCCGGCCGCGCGCGAAGGTGTACGCCGGGGAGAGATGGCCACCACGGGAGGGTCCTTTCAGGTGAAGAGGTCAGACCGGCTGGTCGAGCCGGGAAGCAGCGAGGGCAGTGGCGAGAGCAGAGGCGAGCAGCGGCCCGGATCGGGCGATGGCCGACTCGCTCGCGCCCAGGTAGGCGTGGACGACGTCGGGATGGCCGACGACCTCTGCCGGTGTGCCACCGGCGAGGACGCTGCCGAGGCGCAGCGCGATCATGCGGTCGGACAGTGCGGACACGAGCGGGATGTCGTGTTCGATGACGACGACTCCGCAGCCGGTCTCCTTGGCCAGGCGCCGGATGACGGGGCCGAGCAGCTCGACCTCGCTCTGGGCCAGACCTGAGGACGGCTCGTCGAGCAGCAGCACCTTGGGCTCGATCGCCATGATGGCGGCGATGTCCACCATCCGCCGGGAGCCGGTCGACAGCTCGCGGACGAACTTGTCGGCGTACGCATCGAGATGCATGAGGTCGATCAGGTAGTCGACGCGTCGCTGGATGCGGCGCTCGGCCCGCCGGACGTTGGGCAGCCAGAGCGCCGCCGCGACGGCGGAGCGCACGGCGAGGCGGCGTTCCAGTGCCACGGCGATCGCCTCGCGCACCGTGAGCGAACCGAACAGTCGCGCCTGCTGGAAAGATCGGGCCAGCCCGAGACGGGCGCGGGCGTCGGGGGTTAGTCCGGAGCAGTCGTGGCCGCCGATGAAGACCTTCCCGGACTCCGGCTTCAGGTAGCCCGAGACGACGTCGAACAGCGTGGTCTTGCCGGCCCCGTTCGGGCCGATGATGCCGAGCACCTCCGCCGGGTCGACCGACAGGCTCAGCTCGTCCAGGACCCGGCGTCCGCCGAAGGCGGCAACCAGCCCCTCGACGGCAAGAGCGGGGCCCTCGTCGGCCGAGGTCTCGTTGTTGCGCCGGCTGGCAACGAAACCGCTCGCGCTCGCCCCGGTGCCGCCCAGGAACACGGCGCGCAGCAGGTCACTGCGGCCGAGCAGTTCTTCGGTCGGCCCGTCGAAACGAATCTCGCCCTTGTCCATGAACACAGCCCGCTGAGCGACGGTGAGGGCGACATTGGCCGACTGTTCGACCAGCAGCACGGTCGTGCCATCGGCGTTGATCTGCCGGACGATGTCGAGCAGGCGCTCGACGACGGCGGGAGCGAGACCGAGTGACAGCTCGTCGATGAGCAGCAGCCGAGGGCGCATCAGGAAGACCTGGCCCAGCGCGACCATCTGCTGCTCGCCGCCGGACAGATGCCCGGCCGGAGTGTTCAGCCGGTCACGAAGCTCGGGGAACATCGACAGCACTTGCTCGAGCCGGTCGCGAACCTGCGCCGGATCGTCGTCGGCCCAGGTGCTCGCGTGCAGGTTCTGCTCAACCGTGAGGCTCGGGAAAATCGCCTGGCCGCCGGGCATGTAGACGATGCCGTCGCGTGCGTTGAGGTGCGGTGGCCGGTGCGTGACGTCGTAGCCGTCGTAGAAGATCGCGCCGTTGCTCGCCTCCTGCACACCGCAGATGGCGCGCAGCAGTGTCGACTTGCCGGCGCCGTTGGTGCCGAGCAGCGCCACCAGCTCTCCGCGCCGCAGATCGAGGTCGACGTTGAACAGCACCTGCGCCGCGTCGTAGGTGACATCAACATCGCGTACGACGAGCACCCGTTCTTCGCCTTCTTCGCGAGCCGTGCGTACGACGTCGTCGGCAAGGCTCGCGGCACGCGCGGCCCGCATGTCCCGCGCGACTCCCGGAGCGCCCGCGGCGACAACGACCGAGCCCACCGCGAAGATCGCTGACATCATCAGCAGGCTGCCGATGATGCCGAGGTTCGGCGCGGACAAGAAGATCAGCTGCACGCCGACGAAGCCCATCAGCGACCACGGCGCTGTCGTCTGCAGCCCGAACGCGCGGATGCGGGGCGGCACGACGAGTGACACCAGCGTGAGCAGCGTCGGGAGCACCAGGAAACCCATGGCCTGCGTCGGAAGCAGGATCACGATGGACAGCCACAACCACGGGCTGAGAACCAGCGCGACCATGGCGATCGCGTTGAACGCAAGCAGCGCCCCGGCCATGGTGAACACGCGGCCGGGGCGGCTGGCGAGGACCTTGTCCGCAACCGCCGTCGACATCGTCAGTCCGAGTAGCCCGAAGACACCCTGGAGCCCGAAGATCCAGCCGCGGCCGGACGAGCCCACGTTGAACTCGGTCGCGTAGTAGAGCGAGAACAGCGGTGTCAGGAACGTCGTCGCGCAGACGAGGAACGGTGTCATGTACCAGAGCCGGCGCAGTGAGGCGATGCTCGCGGCGGCGCGCCATCCCTCTCCCCAGCTGACCGGGCGCTGTTCGACCTTGGCAGCCTCCTCCGGCGCGCCCTGGGCCAGGCGGTCCTGAGCACCGCGCGGCGGGTCGCGCAGCACGAAGATGCTGAGCGCAGCCGCCAGCGATGCGACGCCGAGAGCGACGATGGTCGTGCGCCAGCCGAACGCCGAGCCGAGCTGTCCGGACACGACCGGCCCGACCACTTCACCGAGACCGAAGCAGACGAAGAAGAAGCTCATCGCCCGCGCGCGTGCGGCCACCGGGTAATAGTCGGTGATCAGCGGCAGGACCGCCGGCTGGGTGATCGACTGCCCGACGCCGCCACCTGCTCGCGCTCCTGCCATCACCGCAACCGACGGCGCCCGGCCGGCGACGATCTGTGCCGCGGCGCTGATGAGGTTGCCGATGCCGAGCATCCAGACCCGGTTGAACCGGTCGGCGAGGAAGCCGGCGAGCGGGTTGAGCAGTGTCGTGACGACGCCGAGGATCGTGCCGAGGGCGATGACGAATCCGGTGCCCTCGTGGAACGTGCGGGTCACGTCGGCGGAGAGCACGTTGAACCCGGCTGCGTCCCACGTCGCGAGCAGGCCGAGCACCGAGAACACCAGGAGCGGCAACGGCGAGGCGCCCAGCCGGCGGGGCGACAGCTCGCGGATGCTGGCGAGCAGCCGCTGCTTGTCGACGACCTCATCGACCGGGTCCGCGAACGCGGTTGCCGGCACGCTGTAGTCGGCTGCTGTGCTGTTGGGAAGCCCAGTGTTGTTGGAATACCCAGCGCCGTCCTCGACCTCGCGTTCCGAGGGCACGAAGCCGCGGCGGACCAGCGCAGTGTGGCTGTCGAGCTCAACCACGTGCCACCTCCCGTTGCAGCCGCTCGACGGCCCATTGCTGATCAGGTCGGTAGCGCACTGGCACGAACGCGGTTGCGCCGCCACTCGCGGTCTTGGCCGCGATCGGCGCGACGACGAGGCGGTTGCCGGCCCGGTCGGCGTACAGGCTCGGCACGTCGATCTTGTAGCGGTCGGCGACGCGGCGGAGGAACGCATCGCGCACTCCGTAGACGACCTGGCTGATGCCACCCGGTGCGAAGAGCAGCACGACGACAAGGCCGAGCCCGGTGGCGGCAAGCGCGAGCACGGTGTTGGACGAGAACACGGTCGTGGCGCCGACGTATAAGGCACCGAGAAGAGGACCGGCGATGGAACCGAGACCGCCGATCACCACAAGAACGAACACGCTGATGGACTGCTGCACGCCGAAGTTGGCGGCACTCACGCCGTACGCCGCGTAGGCATACATCCCGCCGGCGATGGCGGCGATGAAGCCGGAGACCATGAACGCCGACAGCCGCGCCCGCACCAGGTTCACGGCGTAGGCCTGCGCCAGCGCTTCGTTGTCACGGCAGGCGATGAGGACGCGGCCGGTCCGGCTGCGCCGCATGCCCATCACCGCCGCGACGACGAGCCCGAGCAGCGCGAGAGCGACGTAGTAGAAGGTGCGGTCGTCGCCGAGGCGCAAGCCGAGCAACGTGGGTCGCGCGACATGGGTGGGCAGGTAGCGCCCGAGCTGACTGGTGTCGAGGAGCAGTGATGTCGTCGCAGCGCCGAACGCCAATGTGGTGACAGCCAGGTGCAGTCCGCGCAGCCGCAGTGCTGGCAGCCCGACGATGAGTGCCGCGGCCGCGCCGGCGAGGCCGCCGACGAGAAGAGGGATCGGGAACGGTGCGTGCAGCATCGCGGTGATGTAGGCACCGACGGCCGCGATGCCCATCTGGCCGAGGCTGATCTGGCCGGCCCACCCGGTCAGCACGAGCAGAGACATGCCGACCATGGCGTAGACGACGACGGCGACGGTGAGCGTCGTCTGGCTGGGGCTGAGCAGCCAGGGCAGCACGAGTGCCACCGCGATGCCGGCGATGCGGAGCACCGTCGCCCATCGGACGACGGGCGCGAGACGCCGCAGTTCTCGCGGCACCGGACGAAACTCGAGGCTCTGGGTGAAGCCGGTGTCGACCGTGTCGACGCGCGATCGGCGGGCCCGTTGCACCAGCAGAGTGACGACGATGACGACGAGCGCTACCGCGTCCACGGCGCCGGAGGTGTTGAACGACCACAACGTGCTGCGCTCGACGATACCCAGCACGAGAGCCGCCGCGATGGTGAGCGGCACGCGAGTGAACCCGCCGACGACGGCGGCTGCGAGCACGGGCACCAGGCCCGCGGCCGATCCGGCGCTGCCGATCGACACCTGGGCCAGCAGCCCGCCCACCGCTGCCAGCACCGAGGCGAACAGCCAGGCCCGGCTGTTGACCGAAACGGTGTTGACACCGAGCGTCTGGGCTCGAGCGGGGTTCTCCGCAGCGCCGGTGAGCAACATGCCGTATGCCGTGCGGGTGAGGTAGACAGCGACGCCGATCGAGGCACCGACGAGCGCGACCACGGTGAGGATGTCGGGGGCTCCGAGCGCGGTCCCGCTGACCGTGACCTTCCAGTGGAACGGCAGCGTCGGGCTGATCGGCAAGACGTCGTGAAAGGCGTCGAAGACGAGGACGCTTAGCAGTCCCATCACCTGGGAAGCGCCGATCGTGAAGACGGTGACGACGAGACGTGACGCCTTGGTCAGGCGGGCGATGTGCACGACGGCGAACACCAGCATCAGGACGAGCACCGCGGCGAGCGCGCCGGCCAGCATCGCCAGCCAGTAGTCGAGCTGGTAGGCCCAGCCCGGGAGGCCGACCGCGACGTTGTAGGCCTTGCCCTCGAACTGGGGAACCTTCGCGACCGGAACGCAGCTGCCGCACACCTCGCGCCCGATCAGCAGGATCGCGGTGTGCTTGTTGAGCTCGGAGAAGACGGCACCGCCGAGAGCGCCCGCGGCGGGGAGCGCGAAACAGATGATGCGGTTGGCCCGGTAGACCAGCACCATGCCGATCGCTTCCAGCGCGATCGCGCTGCCGCTCACGACTCCCTGGACGCCGATCCCGAGCGGGAGCCCGAGGGGCAGCAGGAAGGCGGCGAGCAGGACGGCGGCGAGAACCAGCCCTTCGGACTGCGACACCACTACCGCACGTGCCCGGTCGCGCAGGAGCGCGAGACCGGGCGTGTCCGGCAGTGCCATCCGTGTCGCTCCAGAGGGTTAAATGTGGAAATATGTAAAGAAGGACACATTCGCACGGAGGCGGGACGCGGCGCAAGAGTCCTCGCGGCTGTTCGGATGTGAGAGGGGAGTCTGGCGTGCTGATCAACGATCTTGATGTGAGCGGGGTTACGGTCCGCTACGTCGACGAAGGCCCGGCGTCATCCCCATCGCCGCCACTGCTTCTCCTGCACGGCTACCTCGGCAGCTCGCTGGACTGGTACGACGTCCTGCCGCTGCTCGCGAGCCACCGTCGCGTCATCGCCATCGACCACCGCGGCCACGGTGATGGCGCGAAGTTCGGTCTGGCGTCGGCGTACACGTTCGACGCATTGCTCGACGACCTCGTTGGGTTCGTCGACGCGGTGGCACTCGACCAGTTCCACCTGGCCGGCCATTCCATGGGCGGCGTCATCGCGATGCGCTACGCGCTGGTCGCTCCCGAGCGGCTCGCCTCGCTCGTGCTGGTCGACACGGCGGCCGCGCCGGCCGGACGGCTGCCGCGCGAGATCCTCGACGGCCTCATCGCGACGGGGCGGACGGCCGGGATGGACGCTGTCGCCGAGCTGATCCTGAGCTCGTTGGCGGGCGTCAGCGATGTCCGGCGCGAGCGGGGGCGACGCAAGTTCGGGGCGGTCGACGTCGAGGCCATGGCAGCGCTCGCGGATGAGCTCGAGAGCTATCCGGACCTGCTTCCGCAGCTCGCCGATCTGACGGTGCCGACGACCGTCATTTGCGGTGCCAATGACGATCTGCTGACCGCATGCCGGCGTCTCGCCGACGTGATCCCGGGCGCAGAGCTGGAGGTCGTGCCCGGCGCCGGACACTCACCGTTCGAGGACGAGCCCGAGCACTGGGTCCGGATCGTCGAGTCGCATCTGGACCGGGCCGACACGCGGTTAGCCCGCTGAGGCAAGGTCCTGCCACCAACGCTGTACGACGGCGAGGGAGCGGCGGCCTTCGGGAAGAGCGTCGCCGGCGCTGGCGAAGCCGTGCACGGCGTTGCGCGCCACGTGTAGTTGCACCGGCACACCCGCAGCCTCGAACCGTTGCGCCAGACGCTCGGAGTCAGACAGCAGCAGGTCACGATCGCCCACCTGAAGATGGACCGGCGGGAGTCCTTCGACGTCGGCGAACACGGGCGAGGCGAGTGGATCGCGAGCGTCATGACCGGCGAGGAAGCTGGCGGCGCTGAGCTCGACCAGGGCGCGGGTGAGGAAGTCGCGGCCGGCGTTGCTCACCAGACTTGGGCCCGACAGGCTGCAGTCGGCGAACGGCCAATAGAGGATGAGCGCACGTGGCATGGGCAGCCCGGCGTCGCGCGCAGCCAGCGCGGTCGACAGCGCGACGCCTCCACCGGCCGACTCGCCGGCGAGGACGATCGACTCCGAGGGCATCCCGCGCTCGAGCAGTTCCCGGTAAGCCGCGATGCCGTCCTCGATCGGCGCCGGAAACGCGTGCTCGGGGGCGAGCCGGTAGTCCACAGATGTGCCCGCCAGGCCAAGAGTGCGCGCCAGCGCGGCGAACAAGCTGCGGAAGTGACGAGCAGTGCCGGCGATGTAGCCGCCGCCGTGAAAGGCGAGCAGCTCGCCGGCGGTTCCTCTGGTCAGCTCGTAGCGCTCCGCGGCCATGCCGCCGAGCCGGGTCGGCGAGACCGTGACGCCCTTGACGGCGTCGTCCTTGGTGGTCGGCGGGCCGAGCAGGCTGCGCAGACCGTCGACGGTGATGGTCTGGCCGGGCCGGTTGGCGAGGCGCACCAGCACTTCGGTCGTTGCGCGTGCGCGCAGACTCATGTCCGCGCGCTCTCGTGTGACCCCGCCGGGAGGAGCTCACCGCGAAGGCGTACCGGCACCGGGCTGTCCACTGCGATGCGTTCGGGCGTGACCTCGACCGTGACCGACCCGTACGGCGTGGGCACGCGGCCCGCGGCCCACTCCAGATCACCGAGCGCTGGCTCGACTGAGACTTCGGTGAAGCCCGGCGCCGCCGGGGTGACGCCGAGGACGCGGGTCATCAGGTCGCGGGTCGGTGTCGACGACCAGCCGTGGCAGATCGTGCCGCCATACCAGGTCTCGCTCCACGACGTCGGGCAGCGCTCGAGAAGGATGGCCCAGTCTCGGCATCGTTCGACGATGGCGTCCGTCCGGCCCAGGTCGTGCAGAGCGTCATGGACGACGTAGCGGAAGAACGGCTGCGCGGCGACGAGCAGGCTCCCGACCTCCCACCAGGGCGGCGGCAACGGTTCGCGCAGTGACCTGCCACCGATGTCCTGTTCGGACAGAGGGGTGACCGGACCGGTCGGGTTGCTGAACGCGGCGTGCACCAGGCGGTCCGTGTCGGTCAGCAGTGCGGCAAGGCGTGGTCGTCGATGTTCGGGGACAAGCCCTCCGACGACAGCGGCGGCCTGGCCGTGTTGGGAGGCGGCGGGGCGGAGCTCGCCCGCGGCCGTGCGGACGTCGGCGTAGCGCTCGCGCTCGGCGTCCCAGAGCAGCTCGAAGCCCTTGCCAAGTTCGGCATGCAGCGCGCGAGCAGTGCCGGCGCGTCCCTCGTCGCCGAGCCACTGTGACATGTCGGCCAGTTCGAGCAGGGCGCGTCCCCACAGGCCGTTGAGCGCAGCGCTTGCACCGTCGCTGGCGACTGCGGCCCAGTCGATGATGACCCAGCCGGGGACGTCGACGAGCAGCCCGGTTGCGGGGTCGCGCCAGGACAGGAACCAACGGACGACGCCCTCGACGACGGGTAGCAGCGAGGCGATCTCGTCGCGGTCACCGGCGTAGCGGTAGAGGTTGTGCACGCCGTGCACCCAGTGCAGCGCCCAGTCCGGGATGACCGTGTAGTCGAAATGTTCGATCTCGCCCGCGACGGCCATCGGCAACATGCCGTCCGATCGCGGTGCGGCGCCGAGACGTGAGTACCACCGGGCCAGTGACCAGTCGGTCGAGGTCGTGAGGTCCACCATCTGATGGACCACGCCGTCACCGGTCCAGGCGCGTTGCTCCCGGGTCGGACAGTCGAGGTAGGCGTCGGTGGAGCACAACGTGACGGTGCGGCGACCGACGGACCAGATCCGCTCCAGCACCGCGTCCGAGCAGCGGAAGTCCGCGCCGGTGCCGGGGTCTGGTGCGCGCTCGACGACACGTACTCCAGTGACGTCGCCGCCGTCGACAGTCAGCGCAGTCAAGCCGAAGGCGTCCAACGTCTCGATCGTCTCGGTCGCACCGCTGCCGACCAGCTCGAACCCTGCGTCGTGCTCGGTGGGCGCCGGCCGTTCGCCGTCGAGACGCTCCGAGACCTGCACCGTCAGGACGTCGCCGGGCGGGGCCGTGAACGTGACTTCGACGATGCCGGACACGACTCCGTCCGGGCTGGTCCAGATCCCGGCCGGACCTTCGGTCAACGCGACCGGTCGCGCCGTCGGCATGGGAATCGGTCTCGGCCCGACTGGACCGACACCGAGCGTCGGCGGATGCGGCCGCCACGCTTCGCCGACGGCATGCGCGACCCGCTGCGTCGCCGGCTGCCACTGCGCGTCGCGCAGCGCGGCCGGGTCGATGCGCTCCCGTCCACGGTTGGCGACGCCTCGCCCCCTCGCGAGTGCCCAGGTCGGCAAGTAGGCCGACTGCCAACTGCCGTCGGTCACCCACTGTTCGTCGGCGAGTTGCAGCTCGGCCGCGACGCCGCCGCGGCTGATGTCGCTGGTGAACGGCGGCGGCGGTGCCCACCACGGCATCGGGTCGAGGTAGCGCCAGGCAAGGACCTGGATCTCGTTGTCGCCCTCGTGCAGCAGCGGGGCCACATCGACAACGTCGTAGCGCTGCAGGTGCGGCGACGTGCGCACCGGCCCGCGCGCGACCTCGACGCCATTGAGCCGGAGGACGTAGCGCGAGACGGCCGCAACGCGCAGCGGCGCCGTCGCCGGGACCGTGTGGATCGTCCGGCTGGAGCGAAGGGCGACGACGACACGGCGGGAGTCCGCGGCGGAGTCGCCGGGCTCGTCGGCGCGCGCGTCCCAGATCCAGTTCGCCGACCAACGACCGGCGTCGAACCCGGTCTGGTGCTCGCCGGTCACCGTTTCCTCCCCGACTTGGTCCCGCGTGAAGAGTTGTGAGGTGCAACACGTTATTGCATGAACGGTCCTACACTGTCCACGTGACGATCGCGGGGAATCTCGCCTCGGTGGCCCGGCACGAATGGATTCTCGGCCGGCTCACCGATCAGGGAACCGTGACCATCCACGATGCGGCCGCCGCCCTGGACGTCAGTGAGATGACGATTCGCCGCGACTTGCTCGAGCTCGAGGCCAACGGCATGCTGCGGCGCACCCGCGGGGGTGCGGTCGCTCTCGGCCCGACAGGTTTCGCCGACCGGGACCGTCGCGGTGCTCGAGCGAAGGCCCGGGTGGCGACCAAGCTGTTGCCGCTGGTGCCGGAGACCGGGGCGATTGCTCTCGACGCGTCGTCGACGATGCTGCGGTTGGCTCGTGCGCTGGAAGGCGCGCGCGACCTCACCGTGCTGACCAACGGGCTGGAGACCTTTCACGCCCTGTCCGGCAAGCCCGGGATCCGCGCCATCCTCACCGGCGGCGAGATCGACCCGCGCACCGGCAGCCTGGTGGGGCCGGTCGCCGTGCGCGCCGCCGGCACCTTTCTGCTGACGACCGCATTCGTGTCGGCGGCGGCCGTCCACCCTGCGCTCGGGCCGAGCGAGGCCGCGCTCGAGGACGCCGAGATCAAGCAGGTCTTCGCCGGCTGTGCCGCCGCCGTGGTTCTTGCGGCCGATCACTCCAAGCTCGATCGGCGATCGCTGACCGTCGGGCTGCAGTGGTCCGACGTCTCGACCTTCGTCACCGACCTCGATCCCGACGACGCCCGCCTCGACAGCTACCGCGCCCAGGTCGCCGTCAGCTGAGGTCACCGGCCCACCCCGCGAAAGATCTTCGCCGCTGCGACCAGGTGGACGGCGTGTCGCGGCCCAAAGTGGTCGTGGCCGCGAAGATCAGCTCGGCGTGCCGACGGTGACCCGCAGCACCGACCGCACGTCTGTCGCCGACGCCGCGATGACGAGGTCGTAGTCGCCGGGATCCACCACCCAGTCGTCGGTGTCGACGTCCCAGCGACGGAAGGCGTCGTAGCCGAAATGAAGCTCGGCGGCGACTGTCGTCCCGGCGGGCGCCACCAGCTTCTGCCACGCGCGCAGCGCCTTCGGCTCCCGAGCCACCGGTGGGTCGACGGGGGCGATATAGCCCTGCACGACCACTGTGGCGTCGCGCGCCCCGGCCGTGACCGGAACCGAGACCGTGACCTCCCCGCCGACTCCGAGCGCGGTGCCGGACACCGCAGCTTCGCCCCAGGTGGCCGATCCGAAGGACAGTCCGTGCCCGAACGGGAACAGTGGCTCGCGCTCCTTGGCGTCGAAGCCGCGGTAGCCGATGAGATGACCCTCGCGGTAACGCTGGACGCCGTCCTCAGGTGCGTAGTGCCGCCAGGATTCGACGTCGTCGAGTGAGCGCGGGAAGGTGATCGGCAGCCGGCCACCGGGGTCTGCGACGCCGGTCAGGATGTCGGCGACGGCTTCGCTCATCTCCATTCCGCCGAAGAACGGGATGAGGACTGCGGCAGCGGCATCGATCCACGGCATCGCCACCGGGGACCCGGTGTTGACGACCACGACGGTCCGCGGGTTTGCCGCGGCCACGGCCGCCACCAGCTCGTCCTGCGCACCGGGAAGACTCAACGAACTCCGGTCGGAGCCTTCGGTCTCCCACTCGTCGTTGGTGCCCACGACGACGACCGCGACATCGGCGTCGCGAGCGGCTGCCACCGCGCGATCGAACATGCCCGCGTCCTGCGGCGGCCGAACGCCGAGGCGCATCGCGGCGAACCCTCCGTCGAGGAGGATCTCGATGTCGATCGGCACCGGCTGGTCCGCGACGCAGTCAAGCGGCAACAGCTGCTCGGTCGAGCCCATGCCGTAGTAGGCGTCCCCGATCGGCA
>Ga0207705_10000591_pt1 | contig 30449 bp, 30 predicted proteins | sample KBSC13metaG_FD_184314 | JGI IMG/M metagenome (GOLD analysis project Ga0207705, IMG submission 184314) | Corn rhizosphere microbial communities from Kellogg Biological Station, Michigan, USA - KBS C1-3 metaG (SPAdes) (version 2) | ecosystem: Host-associated > Plants > Roots > Rhizosphere > Soil ... | reverse complement strand
CCCTCCACCATCCTGCGGATGGTCCCCCTCCCCCTGAAGGGGGAGGATTGGGATGGTCAGAAGTTCGCCAGATCGGGGTCGCTGGCTTTGTCCTGGCGATCGGTGCGGGCATAGAGATCTCTGGTTGCCTCTTCCGTCCGCCGGCGATCCGCATCGGTGCGGCGCTTATTCCTGATTACGCCATAGAGTAACACCAGCACGAGCAGGAAGCCGCCGATCGCTGCAACCACGCCGAGATCAATCATATCCTGTCTCCTTTGCGAGCGATAACGAAGGAGAGAGCGGGGGTTTCCGGGGTGGTTTCCGGCGATGACACCCCTCCACCAAGCTTCCACCCGTCACCCCGGGCTTGATCCGGGGTCCATGGTGCCGCAAGCGTGGAGATTGAGCCTCTTGTCCTGAGCCCGCCTCGCGATGGACCCCGGATCAAGTCCGGGGTGACGGAATTGCTTTGATGTAGCGGGCACCCCCTCCACCATCCTGCGGATGGTCCCCCTCCCCCTGCAGGGGGAGGATTAAGATGATGCTGGAACGAACGATCACGCGGTCCATATAACAGGCTATGGCGCGCCTCGGCTCCTGGATCGAACCCACGCCCCAGGGGCTGTATGTGCCGGCGGCGGATGCGTGGATCGATCCTTCGACGCCGCAGGCGCGGGCGCTGGTGACGCATGGGCATGCCGATCATGCGCGCGGCGGGCACGGGGCGGTGCTGGCGACGGCGGAGACGCTGGCGATCATGGAATGCCGTTATGGGCCGCAGAATGGCCAGGCCGTGGCCTATGGCGAGACGACCAGGATCGGCGAGGTCGAGGTGAAGTTCGTGCCGGCGGGGCATGTGCTGGGATCGGCGCAGATCGTGCTGATGCATGCCACCGACTCCGGGGCTGAGCGGATCGTGGTTTCGGGCGATTACAAGCGCCGACCCGACCCGACCTGCGCCCCGTTCGAGCCGGTGCCGTGCGATGTGTTCATCACCGAGGCGACGTTCGGCCTGCCCGTGTTCCGCCATCCCGATACCGGATCGGAGATCGACCGGCTGCTGGAGGCGCTCCATGCCAACCCCGAACGGTGCGTGCTGGTCGGCGTCTATGCGCTGGGCAAGGCGCAAAGGCTGATCATGGAATTGCGCGGGCGCGATTATAGCGAGCCGATCTTCCTGCATGGCGCGCTGCAGCGGCTGTGCGATCTGTACCAGGAGCTGGGGGTCGATCTCGGCCCGCTCCTCCCCGCGACCGGGCGCAAGGCGGCGGAGATGAAAGGGGCGATCGTGCTGTGCCCGCCGGGCGCGCTCAATGACCGCTGGTCTCGCCGGCTGCCCGACCCGATCACCGCGATGGCGAGCGGATGGATGGGCGTCCGCCAGCGCGCGCGGCAACGCAATGTCGAGCTGCCGCTGGTCATATCCGACCATGCCGATTGGGACGAGCTGACCACGACGATCGCCGAGCTGGCGCCGAGCGAAGTGTGGGTGACGCATGGCCGCGAGGAGGCGCTGGTCCATTGGTGCATGACCCGCCAGATCAAGGCCCGCGCGCTGGCGCTGGCGCATTATGAGGACGAGGATGATTGAGGGCGTGAAATCAGGTAGTTACGAAGGGCAAAATAAAAAAACACCAGAAACGAACTTGATGATTTTTACGGGTGCGGAGCGGCCAAGGCAAGCGGAGCGTCGGCGAGCCCGGGTGGCGCTCTGCGTTTTATCGCCGATCCCCTTCAGGAGCCGTGGATCATATCCATTCTGAGAAAAAGCAGAGCCGCATGGTAAAACAGGTTCGACGGGGTTCTGTATGCTATATGCGTACGAACGTCAAGCCCAGCCTGGGCCATGTCCCGGAATCGGACCGATGCTGGTGTCCGCTGTCGGCGTCGATTTCAGGGAAAAAGTCCCGCAATTCCGGAACCTAAGCAGCTACCAGAGATTGACGTCGCATGGCAGTATCGATCCTCATCGTTGAAGACGAGATCCTGGTCGCGCTGGAGATGGAGTCCATCCTTCAGGACCGCGGATATGAGGTTGCGGGCATCGCCGCGGACCTCGCCGGCGCGCTCGCCTTTGCCAGCAGCAATATCGATCTCGCGCTGGTCGACCTCAATCTGCGCGACGGATTGACGGGGCCCGAGATCGGCAAAAGATTGGCCAACGAGCATAAGGCGAAGGTGCTGTTCGTCACGGCCAATCCCCGCCTGTTGGGCGATGGCATTGCCGGCGCGGTCGGCGTGCTGACCAAACCCACGGACGAAGCAAGCCTTACCGCGGCAATTGCCTATGCGCTCGCCCGATCAAGCGGCGAGCAGGTGCAGGCGCCGCCCTCGCTGCGCTGTTTCAGCTGATCAACCCCGATTGAGCGCGGATTCGGATATTTCGATCACGACGCGCAATCCACTCGGCAACCATGACCGTTCGATCGTGCCGCCGAGCTGCCGCACGATGCTCATCTCGGTAAGGCGACTGCCGAAGCCGAGGTTTTCGGGCGGGCCGGCGACGGGCGGACCTCCCTGTTCCTCCCAGGTCAGCCGGACCTTGCCATCCTGAACGATCGAGGTCAGCCGGACGTGGCCTTCAGGCATGGACAGCGCGCCATATTTGGCTGCGTTGGTGGCGAGTTCATGAACCACCAGGCCGATTGGGGTAGCGGCCCGATCATCGATCGGCAGTTCGTCAACCTCGATCGAGAGCCTGCCCTCATCCAGCGCGGGGTAAGGGTTGAGCAGCTCGACCAGCAGCGCCCTTAGCGTGGACGGCCCGACGCTTGGCGCACTCTCCTCCCCATGCGGACGGACGAAATTGTGCGCGCGGCCGAGCGCGGCGATACGATCCTGCAGCGCACGCGCGAATTCGATCACGCCCGGGAATTGCCGCGCCGACAGGCCGATCAGACCATTCAAAACCGCGAAGATATTCTTGATCCGGTGGCTGAGCTCCCGGCTCAAAACCTCATTATGCTCCGCGATCCGCTTCTGCTCGTCGATGTCGGTGCATGTGCCAACCCAGCGGATGATCCTGCCATCCTCGTCGCGCACGGGAAGGGCGCGGCCGAGGGTCCAGCGATAGACGCCGTCATGCCTGCGCAGCCGATATTCGATTTCATAGGGCTCGCCCGTCCCCAGGCTGTGCCGCCAGCGCGCCCAGGCCCGATCCTGATCGTCGGCGTGGAACATGCCGTTCCACCCCTCGCCATCGGTGGAACCGACGGGCGCGCCGGTGAATGAATACCATTGGGCGTTGTAATAATCGTGCGCGCCATCCGGCAGGGTCGACCATACCATTTGCGGCATGGCGTCGGCGAGCTGCTGAAAGGAAATTTCACTCGCTGCCAAAGTGGGCAGCCCCTCGCGCCCTGCCTTCATGCTTCCCCCCAACTCCAGATCACGAAGCAGCAGACCACGCCATAGGCGTGGTGTCGTCAGCGGCAGAGCTTACGTGAAATTGCGGGCACAGCCAAAACATCGTTCCGGCGCAACGACCCATGGCTCAATCAGGTTGCGCCAAGCGCGTTATATCTCAGGCATGGCCGCGAGGAGGCGTTGGTCCATTGGTGCATGACCCGTCAGATCAAGGCCCGCGCGCTCGCGCTCGCGCATTATGAAGACGAGGACAATTAAGGGCGGGAAATCAGGAGGTTACGAAGGGAAAAATAAAAAAACACCAGATTCAAACTTGATGATTTTATGAGCGCTGCGGACCGATCGGGAACGCTGCGGTGCTGAGCGGTTCAGCACCTGAGCCCACTTCGCGAGGCTGCGCGTAAAAACCAGTTCTGAGAAAGAGCCAAAATCTGTCGGCCTCTAATTGCCGACGCGGGATGAACCCCGCTTCACGGCCAGGCCCAGGAGGCAAAAACAAAAAAACACCAGAAACGAACTAAAGGATCGGCCCGCAGGCGGACCATTTCCGCGAGGAACATATACAGAACATAGCTTGAATGTCAAGCGAAGAGCGGGAGCAATCTTTCGCGCCGCGCCGCGACATCCGCGAGGCCGATCGGCGGCGCGGGCGGGGTTTTCGAGCCGCAATTGGTGAGCCCGCGCGCGCCGTAGAAATCCCCGTGATCGCAGCAATCATTGACCGCGCTACGCTTCCAGAAATCGAGCGCGATATGCAGGGAGACGGCGGGATCCGCCGCCAGATCCGGATGGCTGACCAGATCCACGCCGATATGCTGGCCCGCGGCCGCATAATTGTTGCGGAAGGTGAGCTGGAGCATGCCGCGCCCGCGGAAACGCCAGCCGTCGCCGGGCTGGGTGTTGCCTTCGTTCGGGCGGTTATACACCGCGTTGGCGATCGCCTCCCGTTGATGCGCGATCTGTTGCGCGAGCGCGTTCGGACGCTTCACCGCGGCGTGCGGATCGATCGCGAAACGATTTGGCCAGGTTTTGGCGAGGCCATCCGCGCCATAGTTCAAATTCTCATCGAACCGCGTGTAGCCGCCGGTTTCATGCGCGGTCTGCGCGACGAATTCGGCGATGCGGTTGGCCGTATCCATGCCATATTGCGGGAAATAAGCCGCCGCGGCATTGCCGATCGCCTCTATCGTGGCGTTGGCGGGATGGCCGGCCGCGAAGGCGAACAGAGCGATATAGACGTCGGCATCCGGATGCCCCGGCACCGGCGGGTGGGTGTAGCCGGCCGAAGCGAGACGGGCGCGCAGCTTGACGAGATCGATGGCCATATCCCTCCCCCCGAGGCGTGATCCTGATGCGGGATCGTCCGCCCCCGCCCCGGGCAAGTCAATCCGGTTAGCGTCCGGATCGGTTGGAGTGGGCCACGATCGCCGTCGGCCAAGAGGGGGGAAATAAAAAACACCGGAAACGAACTAAAGGATTACCCGCTGGCGGATCAACTTTCCGAAGGAACATATACAGAACAATAGATTGAGTTTGAAGCTGCAATCCTAACTCTGCCTTGCCGCCGTGCAGGGGGCAACTACGGAGTGATCACGATTTCCAATTCAACGATCGCGTCGGCAAGTGCCTGCCGTATTTTATAAAAATCCCGGTGCTTTAGGCGGCGGGTAGGCGCACCCGTTTTCTGTGAATGAGGATGGGCAGTAGTCGATTGTAACCTCAAATCGTGCAACAGGATAAGCGCGGCCATGAGCTTTGGAACCGAATGCGTAAGGGTTGGGTCCTTGATGGCGCTGCCGAAATTGGGGTAGTTCTTAGTTGGTTTTAATCTGACCCAAATTTCTCGTGTGAGAAAGTCGAAGAAGCTGTCCAACTGAACAAGGAAGGCGTCGATGTTGGTCTCACGATTTCTCTTGATAAATATCATCATCAATTCTGCGTGACGGTGGTTTTTGTGAAAAAATACATCCCATCGGTAATTGCTGAGCGGATGCTTGAATATATAGGCCATTATCCCGTTGATACGGCTTATTGGTTGTCCGGTGCTGCTGATAATGCCAGCCGCACGCAGAGCTCGCTTGGCGCTCTCAGCCACGTTGCCATACGGGCGGGATAGCCTCACCTTGTCGGACAGCAGCCGCGCGAATGCCACGTTCGCGGCCTCACCTTCAGAGGTCCGGAGAAGTTGGTTTATCAGGTGCGCATAACTAGGGGGCCCGTAAATATCGCGCGATAATGCTCGCATCGCTCGCATCTTTACCCACCAATCGACCTCGCCCTGAAAGAGCTTTTCGCTCTGATCGAACGTCAACGTTCTGGAACTAAGGCCCCACCTAATTAGGGCGGCTTTAAAGGTAGGCTGGAGCGGCAACGAATTCCGCTGCGGCTTAAAAAGTCGATCAACAGCATATTGGCCAAAGCGCGCGACCCATGCGGGATGCATATTTTCGACGCATGCATCTAAAATATTGGCATACACGGCATGATAAAGCTCCGGCTCATTCAGCATCGTCAAAATTGTTTGCGCTGCACTTTCCGGAATCCGTTTATATCTAGAAAAATAATTTGATATCGAACTAGAAAACTCCGGCTGGCTTCGCAGCACAGCGAGAAGTTTCCCATTAAGGCGCGCTGTTGGGTTGGAGTGCGCTACCAGATATTTAAATCTAGTTGTATTAGCAGACGTCACCTTACCTACACGAATCATGGACAATAATCTTTTTGTAATAGCATCCTGATTAACAAACGGCTTTATGGATATTTCTGGTGGACGACTTACCGACTTAATTTCTTCATCGGGGTCTCCGATTTTCCGCATATTTATTTTAGAAGTTTGCGGAAAGAGTCCTACTTCTTTCGCTGTTATATCAAGTTTGATAAGTTTTCGTCTCAGAACATCTTCAGACTTAGCCAAAATTTTTACGTCGTCTACGTACCTAATATATACAGTATTGCTACCCTTCTCCCCCGCTTCGTCCAAGTGGAGCAAGACCGCTTCTGACAACATACCAGACGACATAGGCCCCTGCGGAATACCATGACCGTGATAAATATTTTTGGGCCCGTTACTCCAAGTGGTCGAAGTCCACACCTTCAAGCAATCCAGGAGAAATGATATTGTATCTTCATCGATTTTTAGATCGATAAGGAAGTGCCGCAAGACGCTATGGTCGATAGAATCATAGAATGATGCCAGATCGAAATCTGCGATGTGAGTAAATCCCGCCGCATGAGATTTCCGGATCTTGTTTCCGAATTTCCTATACCCGATCTGCCAACGCCTATAAAAGAAAGGTGAAGATTTACCGCCGTAAAGATGAGCAAATATGGTTGTTTCGTATCGGCGACCTATGCGCCGCTTCAGCGCATCCGCTACAAGATTTACGCATGCCTGATAAACGATCTGATCTTGGACCGTTAGTAGCGTAATAGAACGGAGCGAGCCCGATGGTTTTGGTTGCAGCACCTTCGACGCATGAGATACTTGATATCGGTCATTTAGTCCCTCCTGTCGTATCCAACGGAGATGGGTTTCGGACGCCAACGCAAACGCGTCATAAGCATCTCGAAAATAACCTTTGTAAGTGGGATCCGGGTTCGACAGCAGCCATCGATAAGCTCGCCGGAGATTGTTAAGGTCGAATACGCGCCGCAGATCGCTCAAACAGCCAAACGCGTCTGCACCAGAGCCCCTCCACCTTCTCGCACCCGAGAGGGTCTAAACGTCTCCCGCACACAAACTCAACTAGAGATTAGGGTCGTATCGGATTGAACCTGAGCAAAAAATGTCTCAGTTACCTTACATGCTCATTAATCGGTGCAGTAAAAGTTTGGTGCCACCAGACCTCCCTATGAAGGGACAGAGGTAGGCACAGCTGCGACCTCAAGCTAAAGCGCAGCGATCGGCGACTCGAACATCACGAGTACGGACAGCCGTGAGCAATTTTCCGGTAATAGTGGCGTCTGGATCAACTCGCATCCCCGGTCAGTAAGGGTCGCGCGCCACTGCTTCTTCAATCATCTGATCCATCTCCGCCTCATCTTTTTCCATCCGGTCGAGAGCTCGCTCGAACAGTCCGGAAATGGAATCGATGGCTGCCATCAGCGCGTCAAGATCGACGCTGCCAATGCGTTCGAATTGCTTTTGGTCCAGAGCGTTGAGTGCGTAGCGGAACGCATCCGCCCGTGCGTCTAACTCGACCAGTTCGGTAATCAGCGCAGCGTGCGCCGCAGTCGGTTCAATCTGAAAATTGCCGAAGACCTTGGCGGTCTCTCGCCATAGCGCGGCCAGATCATGCCCAAACTTCCTGTCGGCGAGATCGATCGCAAATGCGCCCGCTGCGGCCAGAATGTCCTTCAGCGCGAGTTCGACATAATGGCGGAAGACGAAGAGCACCGGCATCGCCGACGCATTATTGCCTCGCCGCTCTCGCAAGTTGCTTGCTAGGTCGCGCGCGGATGCCAGATAACCTTCTCGGTAGTAGTCGCGCGCACCACTTCCCGAAATCAGCGGAACAACAGCACGATCCTGACCAAATGGGTAACGGTCGTAGTCGACGAGCTTTCGAGGTGCGCCATCAGTCATGCCAGCCCGCATAGGCTACCCGCCCGAGTCCGACCATAGGGCCCTAAAAATAGGCAGGAGATGTTCACGGCGTTGCAGTGGATGCATCAACATGCCGACGCAGATCACGGCGGTGATGATGGCGATTTAGCTTTCGACTGGTGCTGGTTTCATTTTATCCTATCGGTTCCCCTGGACCGGTTTCGTGGCTCTCCCCCCGCCCTTTCTTGCCCCTCGACCACTCGAAGACGTTGGCTCTCCACGGAAGCGCCAGCCCTGATCAAGCCGGAATTACCGAGCCGCGGAAGGGTGTAGAGAAGAGCTGCTCGAACTCGGCCGCCTCAAGCGGCGAAATCTGGATCGGGATGGCAACGACGCCCTGGTCACGCAGCCAGGAGAAACGATGGCGGTCGTCCGTGAAGAGGATGGTTCCCTCATCAAGGCTGGCAGCGACGATGTTGCAATGCCGATTGGACGCGAACCACTCGCCGACGCGAGCATAACGCTGGTCCTGGCCGTTGCCGCCGCCGGGAACGATATACTGATCGGTGCGGCGCCAAGCGCGGTTGAGAGCCACAACATCGACCCAGGCGACCACGTCGCGCTCAGAGTCTTCCCAACCATCGGCAGGCGGGACGTATCTCCAGTCGATTGTCATCCGCTCCATGCCACTAAGATAGCATTGGGAATTACGGTGACGGTGCACTTATATGCATCGTTACTCCGACGGGATTTCCGCAGACTCGAGTTCAAAGATTAAGTGCGCTGTCACCGTAATTCCGATCGATTAGGCCCTTCGCGACGTGTGGAAGCCCCGGGGGCATCCCGTGTCTGTGCAAGCATTGAACATAACCTAACCGCGAATGATTATTTCGATGGCGCTCGGCGACACCCCGAACTGGACCGCCAATCCCAGCTTCGCTTGATCAATCGATAGCGGCTCGACCGATACTCCAGCGCCGCCTCGCACTTCGCTCGGGCTTGCGGACTGGTCGACGCGGCCCCTCGACGGCGCCGGAGCGATTAAAACATTACGAACATGTTGATATCTGATGTTTAGGTAGCTTGCTATTTCGGATCGCGACGCCCCGAGTGAGGCCAGCTTGCGGATCTTGTCCGACTTGGTCGTAAGCCCTTTAACCGCTAGATTCATATCATCCTCCGTCATCGTGCTTCTCCTTGGAGTCGCAAATAACAAGCTATCAATTACCCGTCAATCCAACAGCTCATTGATAGGTTGTTCGACGCTGACGATTCTGCTCGCGAGTTTGTGTGAGCCGCACATGCGCATGAGGCTTGGACCCCCTGCCCGCGTGTGTTCCGGGGGAGGAATTACCTAATCGTCGATCGGGCCCGGTTTCACGCGAGCCTCCCCTGGGGCACGGCCATTCTCAGTTTTTCGCCGCAACCATGGAAACTCACGTCGCCCAATCTATGGACCGTGCGGGAGTAGCGACCTTTCGAAACGGCCTATCCTTCCGCACCCAATTGTAAGGCTGTGTATCGATCAGGCCTGCCCATGCGCCGCCGTTGAAAGGCTTGTGAAAACTCGCTGTTCGGGCGATCAAACCCCATGGCCGGCGCGCTCTGCTCCAATCTCCCGTACGATCATCGCGGGCGGGCCCGCCGGGCTGCGGCTGCGCTTGTGGCGATATTGACGCTCGCCGGCTGTCATCCGGCCACCGGCAAACATGTCGCCGTCGATCCGCGGACGCGTATCATCCTGCAGCGATCGGCCTGTTACGGCTCGTGCCCCGATTACAGGGTCATTATCGATGGTTTGGGCCGGGTTACGTTCACGACGGAGACGCGCCCCGTCGACCCCGTTTCAGGGCTTCATCGCAGCCATGCGCGGAGTATCGGGGTGCTGTTGCCGGGCACGCATCATGCGAGCATCGATCGGGGCGAAGTGCAGGCGCTGCTGGATCGCGCGACGGCCGCCAATTTCTTCGCGCTGAAGCCCGTATATCGGGCAGGCATGACCGACGCTCCGACCTATGTCGTCACGATCGCCACGGGACAGGCGACCAAGACAGTGACGGACTATGTCGGTCTTAAAGCCGGAATGCCGCGCGCGGTCAAAGACCTGGAAGATGCGATCGACGACGCAGCCGGGACCAAGCGTTGGATCGAGGGGACTCCGGCGGCGATCCCCGCGCTTCAGGCGGAAAAGGCGGATTTCAAAGGAAGGGACGGAGCCGCGCTGATGACCGTCGCTGCGAGCCGCGACGATGTTGCGATGATGCGACGGCTTCAGGCGCTCGGGACGCCTCCTACCGCGCGGCTCGGCTTTGATCCGCTGATGTTCGCGGCCGGCAACAAGGCGTTTGGAGCGGTGCGTTTCCTGATCGGCCAGGGTGCAGCGCACGACAGGGAATCGCTGATCGAAGCGACGCGCGCCTCGATCGTCGACAATGACGTACCGATGTTTCGGCTGCTGCTGGATGCCGGTGCGCGCACGGCAATCACGCCGCGCGACGCGACAAAGATGCTGCCCGAGGCTGCGGACAAGGGAAATCTCGAGATCTCCCAATATCTGTTGGGCGCTGGGGCCGATCTGCGCGGCCCGGCCGAGCGCCGCAAATATGATGAGCCGCCAATCTTCGCCGCCGCACAGGGCGGATCCGAGGAGGATGGACCCTCTACGATCGAACAACGGAGGAAGCTGGTCGCGTTGCTGCTGACGCGCGGCGCCAACATTCACCAATGCGCGACGGTGTGCGAAAATGTGCTCGCTTCCGTCGATGATCCGGTGATCGCCCGGATGCTCCTTCGTGCAGGTGCCGATCCCAAGAAGAATTGGGACGGGGAGCCGCTTATCTTCAGCATCTCAAACGAGGGCGTCGCGCTGGCGCTCTTCGAGGGCGGCGCGCCGCTCGACGCGGTGCGGCCCGGCGACGGAATGACGCTGCGCGGCTGGGCCGCGTACAACAAGTGGCCGCGCGTGCTTGCGCTTTTGAAAGCGCGGGGACGCTAAAGCGCGGATCAGCCCGCCTTACGGGCCGAGCTCAATCACTCACCAGCGCTAATGGACAGCGGACAAAGCGTTGTGGCCGATACCGTCCTGGTGATCTGAGACCCAAGATAGTTGTAAAAGCACTGCTTCGTCATGCCGGTCGTGTTTTCGCCGGTCTTGAAAGCGGTGCCTCCGCGATGTTGGGGTGGCGCCTGATCGGCGGCGGATTCCTGAGCCGGTGCGGTACGCACCTGGACCGAGAGTGGGCATAGGGACGCTGCTCCAATGGTCTGGGTATATTGGCTGCCCAATGCGTTGTAATAGCATTGCTTGGACATTCCGGTGGTCCCCGGTCTTATATGCCGTCACGGTTTGAGCGTGCAGGCCTGGCGCGATCGCCAGGATGGCGGCGATTGCGCTCCACTGTGATGCCTTTCGAATTGTTTTGAACGCCGACATTCTGGCCCCTCCGCTTTGGCGCCAAGGGTTCCACAGGTGGGCGGAGGAGCACAAGTGCCGAGGCTTGGTGACGTGGACGGATAAGAGACGAACGGCCGGAAGTGGGTGGGAAGCTGCCGTCCGAAGGCTACATTCCGCCCGCGTATCCAAACAGAAATGGAAGGATTGCGAAGCCAATTAGAAGCGATGGGATCACGATCAGCAGGGGCTTGCGGAAGAGGTTGCCCGCCCAGCCCGTAATTAGGCTGAGTGCGACAGCGATCATCGGAAAGATGATGTAATAATCGATTTGACCCGCGTTAGGTGCGATCCCTGGACCTTGCCCATACACTCCGCGGATAAGCCCTCGCCCTAACAGGAACAACGCGAACCAGACGATCGCAATCGTCCCAACAAAGATGTTTGCTACCCGCATGTGAGGGAGCTTAATCATAGTTTGGAATGTCCGCAAATGGGTGGAAAGCGGCTATTGCGTCGATCCGGCGACGAACGGCGCGCATTCGGCGGGAAGTCGTCCTTCACGCCATTAATCCTTCGGTAGCGGTTCGCCCATAGGCTGAGCGGAACTCCCAACGTTCGAGACCCCTATGACACCTCACAAAGCCGGACTGTTGCGGGCGCTCACGTCAGCCTTTCCATGCGGCATGGCGGCTTATCGCTTTCATCGTTTTGGGGCTGGCCAGGTCGTGATCTTTATCGTGCTTGCGGCCGCGCTTGCAGCGCTGGGGTATAGCTGCGCCTACCACCGCGAAAAGAATAAGCCTGCCGCATCGGATTGGAACCTGGACCGCTTCCGGCAAAATTCCCGCAAACGCGGCTGGTAGCCTACCGGCGACAAACGCTTGCTAATAAGCGGAAGCGGTCGTTGGAGCGAGCTCGCGACGAACGGACGGACGCGGGACGCCGCTGCCGGGATGCCCAGCAATACATACGAAAACGCCGCCGCATCCGAGGGACACGGCGGCGCTCGCGATCACAAAGGAAGTAACTTACGCGCGGGCGGCGATCGCCGTGCGACGGCTGCGCATCGCGCCGCCGATCGCGCCGAACCCGCCGACCATCATGGCCCACGAGGCAGGCTCTGGGGCAGACGAGGTCGTCCCCAGCACGAACAGGCCGGACCGACCGATGTGGGTGAGGCCGCCATTCGCAACAACGGTCTCGTCGCTAAGCACTCCAATACAGGTGAAGCCCGGCGTGGACGCTGCCGTGAGGCAGAACGCGCCGTTGCCGGTCGAGCTGAAATTGTCGAATTGCATATGGCCATAGCCATCGAAGTCGAACAGAAGCTGCGTGGCAGTCGCCGAAAACGCCGTCCCGCTGAGGTAGGTGAAGCCGGAGTTACCTTCGTTCATAACGACGTCGGAACCGCCATTGTTCAGCGTGATCGACCAAGCCGTCACGTCCGCCTGGGAAAGCACCCCGGTAGCACCATCGGTCGTGAAGTTCAGGCCGACACTGGTCCCACCGAAGCTGGCGGAGCCAACATAGTTGGTCGCGTTAGCGGCACCACAGGCGAGCGCCACGGCGCACGCCGAGATAAGAAGCTTGTACATTATATTCCCCCAATAGACCGCCGACTTCCCCGAAGTCCCTTAACGGTGAATTAACGTATGACACATTCAGGGCGATGCAGGCAAATCCTATCGGATCGCTGACGATGGGCATCATCGGTGCCCGGTCGTTGGGCGATTTAGCGATGCTCAGCGAAGGGCAGCTTCCCGGCAAATTTGAAATGCTCCCAGACGGCAGCAAATGGGGTCGAAAGCGGACGGTCTGCTCCTGCCAAGCGGAGGCGAGGAAGGCGCCGTTCCAGGCCGTGTTTCCGCGGACGACGGCAAATGATAAAAAGGCCGGGGTCAGGGCCAGCGAACGGGCCCCGCCAGTCAGCACCGTCCTGGTTCCAGCACTATTAACTTCATTGTAGGTCAATTAGTCTAAGCCAGCCCTCAATAAGCGTCATGGTGGGGCCGGGAGAGTGTAGGTGATCGTGGAACAGCGCCGCTGGGTCCTGGTGGATGCCTCGACCGCGGGGACCGTGCGGTTCGGCTCCGCCACTCCGGGCTCGGACCATATCGACGCGATCACATCGCTGGCAGCCGGTCCGCTGCCGACATTTACCGATGCGCTTCTTACCTATGAGCGGCAGTCCGGCACTCCGCTGCTCGGATGCGAATGCGTGCTTGCTGTTCCCGCACCGCCCGCGGGCGACGCGATCAAGATGATGCGATCGCATTGGACAATATCGCGCGCCGGGCTGAACGCCGTGTTCGGTCGTCCGGTGGTGGTGATCAACGATGTTGCCGCGACGGCCTGGTCGATGCTCGGTGCCGGATTGTCGAAGGTCGAGCATTTTGCCGGTCCGCAATTCGATTTCACCAAACCCGGCCGCTGGGCGGTGATATTGCTCGACGATGGCATCAACGCCGCCGCACTCGACCTGGGTGACGGCGGGCGATCCCATGTTACCGACGGCGAAGGGGGGCATGCCGGCTTCTCGCCCTCCGACGAGCGCGAGATCGAGCTGATGCGCCGCTTGCGCCTGCGCAGCCCGCACGTATCGTGGGAGATGGTGCTCAACGCCGGCTGGGCGGAGCAACATGCCCCCGCCGCCGATCGCGAGGCCTGGGCCGCGATGGCGGGCTCCTACGTTGGCGATTGCGTGCTGCAGCTGGGCGCGTGGAGCGGCGTGATCCTCACCGGGCGTCACGTTGCGACCCTGCGCGATCCGCGCCGCCAGGCGGTGTTCACGCGGCGGCTGGAGGAAAAGAGCCGGTACGGGCGCTTCCTCGCCGCCGGCTCGCGCGGCTTCCTGGCGGTGCGCGACCCGATCGCCGGCGGGCTGGCGCTGCTCACCGCACGGCAAAACGCCCGCTTCAACTAGGGTCCGGACCCATAACCGGCGATGACCGGGACGGAGGGTTGCGGTCCGGATCGGGTGATGGGCTGATTGGGCGGGGGGCGTGGGAGCCCGCCTTTCTCAGCGTTTCGCGGGATCGAACAAAGCGATCGTCATTCCCGCGAATGCTGGAATCCATAATGCCAGCCGATGCGGCTCCATCTGCAACGATGGGCGTATGGATCCCCGCCTTCGCGGGGATGACGGTTTGGGGGGACGGCGGTTTGGGTGACCCTGCTTATTCCGGCAGCGGGACGGCGTGGGTGGTGGTGAAGGTGGCGGAGGCGCCGGGGGTGCCGGTGTCGGGCTGGCCGGAGCCGACGCTCAGGCGGTAGGCGCCGGGCGCGACCAGGCGGGTGCCGTCGGGGGAGACGATGCTGAGGTCGCGCGGGCTGAGATCGAAGCTGACGGTGCGGCGCTCGCCGGGCTTCAAGGACAGGCGCTGATAGCCGCGGAGCGCCACGCGGGGCGTGCCCGGCACGTCGGGGAAGTTGAGGTAGAGCTCAGCCACTTCGTCGCCGGCGCGGGCGCCGGTGTTGTGGACCTCGGTGGTGACGTGGAGCCCCTGCTCCGCCCCGCCCGGCGCGGGCTGGAGCGTGAGCGGGCCGTAGGCGAAGCTGGTGTAGCTCAGGCCGTAGCCGAAGGGATAAACCGGCGTGCCGGTGAAATAGCGGTAGGTGCGGCCCTTCATCGCATAATCGCCGAAGGGCGGCAGATCATCGACGCTGCGATAGAAAGTGAGCGGGAGCCGGCCGGCGGGGTTGGTCTTTCCGGTGAGGATATTGGCGACCGCCTGCCCGCCCGACTGGCCGGGATACCAGGCCTCGAGGATCGCGGAGGCGTTGTCCTTCGCCCAGGCGAGGTTGATAGGGCTGCCGTTCATCGTGACCACGACCAGTTTCTTGCCGGTCGCCCTGGCCGCTTCGAGGAAGGCGACCTGATCGGCGGGGAGATCGAGGATGGTCTTGTCGCCGCCTTCGAAGCCGGTGATGTGGATGCCGGTTTCCTCCGCTTCGAGATCGGAGGTCAGGCCGACCACCGCGACGAGCACGTCGGCCTTGGCGGCCGCCTGTTGGAGATCGGCGTCGGGGTGGGCCGAGACTCGCTTCCACACCAGATCGGTGTTGGCGAAGCCGTGCGCCTGGGAGACGACCCGGATCGCGTAGCGGTGGCCCTTGACCAGCTGCATCGTCTGCATCTTGGCGAGGCTGCCGAACTGGTTCTTGCCGAGATCGACGAGCATCTTGCCGTCGAGCTCGAGCGTGCCGGTCGAGCCGCCGAGGCCGACGCGGTAGGTGCCGCTTTCGGGCGGCACGAGGAAGCCAGTCCAGACGGTGCGGTGGAAGCTCGACAGGTTCGAATGGAGCAGGCTACGGTTGGCGACATCGGGCTCGCGCAACGTGAGCACGGGCGTGTCGTCAAAGGCGATGTCCGACAGGATAGCCGGATATTTGGCGGGATCGAACGGCAGGTTCGGTTCCTGCTTCGCATTGTAATAACGCGCGGTGAGGCCGGGCTTGCCGTCGGGCGTACGCAGCGCGGATTCGGGGATGCGATCGCCGTCGGTGATGGATTCGCCGAACGGCACCAACGTCACCTGCGAAGGCGAGAGCGCGCGGCGGAGGCCGTCCACGACCGAGACCGGGGGTGCGGACAAAGGCGAGGAATAATTGCCGCGCAGCATGCGGGTGGCATCGCCGAGCGGGCCGATCACGGCGACGCGCAGGCCCTTCTTGAGCGGCAGGATGCCGTCATTCTTGAGCAGGACCATGCTTTCCTCGGACGCCTTGAGCGCGAGCGCGCCATGCGCCGGCGTGCCGATCGCCGAGACGGGCACGGTTTTGGGCGCGCGGATGCCCGGCAGATCGCCGTTGCGCAGCCGCGCGGAGAAGAGCCGGACCAGCGAGCGATCGAGATCGCTCTCGGCCAACAGACCCCGCTTGAGCGCGTCGCGATAGCGTTCGGGCAGGCCGCCCAGATCCATCACGGTCGCGACATTGCATTCATTGTCGACGCCCGCGATCATCGCGGCGGCGACGGCGGTGCCCTGATCGGGCGAATATTTGTGGCCGTCGGCAATGTCCTTCACCGCGTCGCAATCCGACACGACATAGCCCTTGAAACCCCAGGCGCCGCGCAGATGATCCTTGAGCAGCAGATCGTTGGCGCAGGCGGGCTGGCCGTCGATGCGGTTGTAGGCGCACATGATCGAGCCGGCCTTGCCCTCCGTGATCACCGCGCGGAACGCGGGGAGATAGGTGTCTTCCAGATCGTGGCGCGAGATGAAGACGTTGGCGCCGTGGCGGGTCGATTCCGGGCCGCTATGGACCGCGAAATGCTTGGGCGTGGCGATGACGTCGGGCAGATCGGGATTGTCGCCCTGCATGCCGGTGACGAAGGCGACGCCGGTATGCGCCGTCAGATAGGGATCCTCGCCATAGGTTTCCTGGCCCCGGCCCCAGCGCGGATCGCGGAAGATATTGATGTTGGGCGACCAGGTATCGAGCCCGGTGCCGATCTTGCCCAACTTGCCGGTCTGGCGGCCGAGCGTGTGGAGCGCGCGCACTTCGGTGCTGATCGTGCCGGCGACGTCATGGACGAGCGGCGCGTCGAAGGTCGCGGCGAGGCCGATCGGCTCGGGAAAGTTGGTGGTCGGCATGGTGCCGATCGCGCCGTGAAGCGATTCCGTCCACCAATTGTAGGCCGGGATATCGAGCCGCGGGATTGCGGGCGCGGTGTTGACGAGCTGCGCGATCTTTTCCTCGACCGTCAGCTTGGCGACGATCGCGGCGGCGGCGCGATCCGCCTCGGCACGGACGTCGCCGGTGGGTGCCTGCGCCTGGAGGGCCCCGCCGATCAGCATCGCACCCGCGAGCAAAAGGGATCGAGTGATCGTGAACGGCTTCATTTGCATCCTCCGGCTGATGCCGGGCACACGCGTGGCGGCCCGGTCTTTTGTCCGGACCGGCATGGCATAGCGCTTATGGTACCGCAATCAGGCGCGCGCGGGCGCAGCGGCTTTGCAAAACTTTACGTAACGCACATCCGCCAGAAAAACCGGCCGGCTACATCGCCCGACGCGGACGGAGCTTTCGTCGGCGTTTACGGAAAGGGTGAAGCATGAACGGGATTTTGGGACGAGGCTGGATGCTGGCGGGGATGCTGGCATTCACCGCCGGAGCAGCGGGTCTTGCGGGCGCCGGGATGGCGCAGAGCGGGCACGGCATGGCCACCATGCACATGATGCACGGCATGCATGGCGGCGCGATGGATCCGGCGGCGATGGACGCGCATGTCGACGCGATGCTGAAGGAGATGGTCCCCGATGCGACGCCCGATCAGGCGGCACGGCTGAAGGCGGCGATGAAGGCGATCCATGGCGATATGGGCGCCGTCCACGCGCAGTTCGAACAAACGCATCAGCGGATCCACGCCGTGTTGCTGCAGCCGGTGATCGACCGGGCTGCGCTGGAAAAGGTGCGGGCGGAGCAGATCCGCCAGATCGATGTGATTTCCCGGCAGATGGTGGACAAGATGGCCGACGCGGCGGAGGTGCTGAGCCCCGCGCAGCGGGCGGGCATCGCGGCCAAGCTGAAGGCACATAAAGGCTGAGCCACACAATGTCCGGGCGGCATACAGGCTTCGCACCGGGTGCGAAGCCTGTATGGTTCGGGCGGATGGCACTTCCCTCTTCGAGATGACCGCCGAATGTTGCCGCGCATCCTGATGATCGAGGACGACCAACGCCTCGCGGCGATGGTGCAGGCCTATCTTGCCGGCAACGGATATGAGGTTGCGCATGCCGCGACGGGCGAAGCCGGGCTGACCGCCTTGCGCGACGATGCCGGCGACCGGTTCGCGGCGGTGCTGCTGGATCTGATGCTGCCGGACACGGACGGGCTGGACGTCTGCCGCCGCGTGCGATCGCTGCCGCCGCCGGGCAACTCGCTGCCGATCGTGATGCTCACCGCCAAGGGTGATCCGTTCGATCGCGTGATCGGGCTGGAAATCGGCGCGGACGATTATCTGCCCAAGCCGTTCGAGCCGCGCGAATTGCTGGCGCGGCTGCGCGCGGTGCTGCGCCGCCCGCAGTTGGCGGACACAATGGGTGCGGCACCGCTGCGCTTCGGGCGGCTGGAGATCGATCGAGCGGCGCGGACGGTGTCGATCGACGGCTGCACACGCGTGCTGACCGCCTATCAGTTCGATCTGCTTGCGGCGCTGGCCGAATGCGCGGGACGGATCCTGTCGCGCGACCAGCTGATCGACCGGCTGAAGGGGGAGACGCACGATCCGTTCGACCGTTCGATCGACGTCCATATCGCGCGGCTGCGCGCCGCGATCGAGGACGACCCGAAGCAGCCGAGGCGGATCATCACGATAAGGGGATCGGGCTATATGTTCGCGAGGGTGCAGGATGGCTGAGCCCGGCACCGCTCCGCTGCGACGCCGGGCCCTGGGGCGGCGGCTCTATGTGCGCATCTACCTGGCGCAACTGGCGAGCCTGATGGTCGCCACCTTCCTGTTCGGCGTTGCGCATGTGCGGTTCGGCGCGGGGCCGATGCGCATGAGCCGGGTAAGCGTGCATCTCAGCATGCTGGCCGTGCTGATGGCGATCGCGCTGGTGGTGGCGGTAGTCGCTTTTCCGGTGGTGCGGCGGCTGACGCGCAGGCTCGAGCATCTCCAGGCGAGCGTGGAAGCCTGGGGTGCGGGCGATCTGTCGGCGCGGGTGGCGGTGGAAGGCGAGGATGAGGTGGCGCTGCTGGCGGCGAGCTTCAACCAATCGGCGGCGCGGGTAGAGGCGCTGATGGCGGCGCAGAGCAACCTGCTGGCGAACGCGTCACATGAATTGCGATCGCCGCTGACGCGGATCCGGATGGCGGTGGAATTATTGGGAGATGCCGCGCCAACGCCGATCCGCGACGAGATCGGGCGCAACGTCGCGGAGCTCGACCAATTGATCGGGGAAGTGCTGCTCGCAAGCCGGCTCGATGCCGCCACGGCGCCGGAGCGGCCGTTGGTGACGGTCGACCTGACCGCGCTGGCGGCGGAGGAATGCGCGCGCATGCAGGCGGATTGCGAGGGAGACAGGATCGCGATTGCGGGCGATCCGACGCTGTTGCGGCGGATGGTGCGCAACCTGCTGGAGAATGCCCGCCGCCATGGCGGCGGCACGCCCATCAAGCTGGTCCTGGCCGATCTGTCGCCCGAAACTGTCCAGCTGGACGTGTGCGATGGTGGGCCGGGTGTGCCGGAGGCCGAGCGGGAAGCGATCTTCGCACCCTTTTACCGCTTGCGTGGCGCGAGCGAAGCGGATGGCGGCCATGGGCTCGGCCTCAGCCTGGTGCGCCAGATCGCACACCGGCATGGCGGCGAGGTCCGCTATGTGGCGGGTTCAACGAGCGGAGGCTGCTTTCGCGTGACGCTGCCGCGCGGGAGGCCCTGAAGGCGAACCGCGCCGCCGCGCGGGCTCAGTCGTCCTCGTCAGCCAGATAACGTTGCGCCAGCACGGGCGACCTCGCCGCTGCCGTCTCATCGAGCCGGCGGCGCGGCGCGAAATGGGGGGCGGACTTGAGGCTTTCATCCCCCGCTTTGGCGCGTTCCGCGACCGAGCGCAGCGCGCCGATGAACTGATCGAGACCGGCCTTGCTCTCGGTCTCGGTCGGCTCGATCAGCATCGCGCCGTGGACGACCAAGGGGAAATAGACGGTCATCGGGTGAAAGCCCTCGTCGATCAGGCCCTTGGCGATATCGAGCGTGTTGAAGCCCGGCGCCATGCCTTCGTCGGAGAAGAGCGCCTCGTGCATGCACGGGCCCGACGCCGCGAACGGCGCGTCGAGCACATCTTCCAGCTGGCGCAAAATGTAATTGGCGTTGAGTACCGCGTCGCCCGACACCTGCCGCAGGCCGTCCGCGCCGTGGCTGAGGATGTAGGCCAAGGCGCGGGTGAACATGCCCATCTGGCCGTGGAAGGCGGTCATGCGGCCGAATGTGCCGGGATGTTCTTCCTCGAAACTGGCCTCTTCGATCAGCTTGAAGCTGCCGTCCTTCTGCTTCGCGACGAACGGCAGCGGGCCGTAGGGCGCGAGCGCCTCCGACAGCACGACCGGGCCCGAGCCCGGACCGCCGCCGCCATGCGGGGTGGAGAAGGTCTTGTGGAGGTTGATGTGCATCGCATCGATGCCGAGATCGCCCGGGCGCACGCGGCCGACGATCGCGTTGAAATTGGCGCCGTCGCAATAAACGTAGCCGCCGGCCGCGTGGACTGCGTCCGAAATCGCCTTCATGTCGCGTTCGAACAGGCCGCAGGTGTTGGGATTGGTGATCATCACCCCGGCAATGTCCGGCCCGAGCCGCGCCTGGAGCGCGGCGAGATCGACCCGGCCTTCGACCGTGGCGGGGATATTCTCGACCGAATAGCCGGCGAAGGCGGCGGTGGCGGGATTGGTGCCGTGCGCGCTTTCGGGCACGAGCAGGACGCGGCGGTGGCTTTCGCCGCGCGCATCGAGCGCTGCGCGGATGCAGAGGATGCCGCACAATTCGCCATGCGCGCCAGCCTTTGGCGCCATCGCCACGCCGTACATGCCGGTCAGGGTGATCAGCCATTCGGCCAACTCATGGATCACGCCAAGCGCGCCCTGGATGGTCGAGATCGGCTGGAGCGGATGCAGGTCGGCAAAGCCCGGCAGGCGCGCGATCCGCTCGTTCAAGCGCGGGTTGTGCTTCATCGTGCACGAACCGAGCGGGAAGACGCCGAGATCGATCGCATAATTCTGGCGGCTGAGGCGGGTGTAATGGCGAACGGTTTCGGGCTCGGACAAACCGGGCAGGTCGATCTTGCCGCGTTCCAGTCCGCCGAGGCGCGAGGCTACCTTCGGCGCCGCCTCGAAATCGACGCCCGTTCGGTCGATCGATCCGATCTCGAACAGCAGGGGCTCTTCGAGCATCAGAGCGCGGTTGCCGGTGAAGGTAGGCTGATCGCCCGCACCGTTGGCGAGAGGCGCCTCAGGGCGCCAGCCGGACTGGTTGATCGTCATGCCAGCGCCTCCCGGAGTGCGGAAGCAAGGGTGGCGACATGCTCCTCGGTGGTGGTTTCGGTGACCGCAACGATCAGACCGTTCTCTCGCCCGTCGCCATCGCGGTAGAGCCGGCCGAGCGCGACGCCCGCCAGCACATTCTTGTCGGCGAGGTTGCGCACTAGCGAGCGCGAACGCTTGCTGAGCTTCAGGGTGAATTCGTTGAAGAAAGTGTCGTTGAGCAATTCGACGCCCGGAACCTTGCTCAGGACCTCCGCCGCCGCGACCGCCTTGGCGTGGTTGATCGCCGCCAGTTCGCGCAACCCCTTCTCGCCCAGCAATGTCATGTGGATCGAGAAAGCCAGCGCGCACAGGCCGCTATTGGTGCAGATGTTCGAGGTCGCCTTCTCGCGCCGGATATGCTGTTCGCGCGTCGACAAAGTCAGCACGAAGCCGCGCTTGCCGTCCGCATCCACGGTCTGGCCGCACAGCCGGCCCGGCATCTGGCGGACATATTTGTCACGCGTCGCGAACAGGCCGAGATAGGGCCCGCCGAACTGGAGGCCGACGCCGATCGACTGGCCCTCGCCCACCACGATATCCGCGCCCATCTCGCCCGGCGATTTGATCGCGCCCAAAGCGACCGGCTCGGTCACGACTACGATCAGCAAGGCGCCCTTCGCGTGGCAGGCTTCGGCCAGTTCGGAGAGATCGGCGACATGGCCCATGATGTTGGGGTTCTGGACGACGACGCAGCTGGTCTGGTCGTCGATCGCCGCCAGCAGCCTTGCCATATCGTCGCCCGGCCTGCCCTTTTCGAGCGTGGGCAAAGCGATGTCGAGCGTGTCGCCGGTGAATTTGGCCATCGTCTGACACACCGAGACATAATGCGGGTGCAGGCCGGCCGAGAGGATCGCGCGGGTGCGGCGCGTGATGCGGCGCGCCATGCCGATCGCCTCCCAGCAGGCGGTCGAGCCGTCATACATCGACGCATTGGCGACATCGCAGCCATAGAGGCGCGCGACCTGCGTCTGGAATTCGAACAGGACCTGCAACGTGCCCTGCGCGATTTCCGGCTGATAAGGCGTGTAGGCGGTGAGGAATTCGCCGCGCTGGATCAAATGATCGACGCTCGACGGCACATGATGGCGATAGGCGCCCGCGCCGATGAAGAAGGCCGCATCGCCCGCCGCCAGATTGCGCTTGGCGAGCGCGCCCATTTTCCGTTCGACCGCCATTTCGGTCATATGCATCGGCAGCCCATCGACCGGGCCTGACAGCCGCGCCGCGGCGGGAACGTCCACGAACAGGTCGTCGACCGAAGCGACCCCGATCGCGTCGAGTATCGCGCGACGATCATCCTCGGCAAGCGGCAAATAACGCATCAAACAGGCTTTCTCATCGTGAAGCGGAGACGGACATAATCGGCGACCCAGCTGCCGTCGGGCTGTTGAAGCTGCGGCGCGAGCCGGCGTTCGACCGCCTGGGCAATCACCGGCTGATCGAAATCGGGGACGTTGGACGTATCCATGAACCCGCCGCGGAACACGCGCAGCCAGCCGGCCACGCCATCGGGCAGCGGCGTCGGGCGCGGTATCAGATCGGCCTGGATGTCGGTGAAGCCGGCCGCCCGGTAAATGGCGGTGAATTCAGCCGGGGCGGGATACCATTGCGGATCGCGTTCGGGCACGCGGTAGCCGCGCGCGGTAAGCTCCGCGCGCAGCCCGGCACGCACGGTGGCGATATTCCCTTCCCCGCCCATCTCGCCGACGAAGCGGCCGCCCGGCTTCAGCGCGCGGAACACGCTCGCGGCCACGGCCGGCGGATCGAGCATCCAGTGCAAGGCCGCGTTCGAGAAGACCGCGTCGAATTCGGATGCGAAGGGGAGATTTTGCCCATCGCCGACCCGGGCATCGAGCTTGCGCGCCTGCGCCGCCGCAACCATGTCGCCCGAGGAATCGATCCCGATCACCTTCGCGCCGGACGCCACCAATTTGGCGGTCAGCGCGCCATCGCCGCACCCGAGATCGAGGATCTGCTCACCGGGCTTGGGATCAAGCAGCGCCAGCACCTGCGCCCCGAGCGCGGGGACGAAATAAGCGTTGGCAATATAGTCCGCGGGGTTCCAGCGGCTGGCAGGATTATCAGGCATAGTCGGCTCCAGTGGGTCGCTTCGCTGGACCCGTCCCCGGAAAGGAAGGGGCTGATCCATCGAAACGGAGTTCGGAGATACTCATAGACCAGCCACGAAGGCTTTGTAGGCCGTCTCGTCCATCAGCCCCTCGAGCTCGGCCGGATTGGATAGAGTGAGCTTGAAGAACCAGCCCGATTCTTCGGGTGAGGTATTGACCAAGGACGGATCGGCCTCGAGCTCCGAATTGGCCTGCGTCACGGTGCCGGAGACCGGCGCATAGACGTCGGACGCAGCCTTGACCGATTCAACGACCGCGGCTTCCTTGCCCTTGGCGACCTCGGTTCCCGCAGGCGGGACTTCGACGAACACGACGTCACCGAGCTGCGCCTGGGCATAATCGGTGATGCCGACGGTGGCCGAGCCACCCTCGACCGAAATCCATTCATGGTCCTGGGTGAAATAGGTCGTCATCAGGCGGCTCCCTTGCGGACATAATGGTGTGGAACGAACGGCATCGGCGCGACGGTGGCGGCGAGGCGTTTGCCGCGCACTTCGATTTCAAGGCCGGTGCCCAGCGCCGAATGCGCGGCATCGACATAGCCCATCGCGATCGGCGCGCCGACTGTCGGCGCGAAGCCGCCCGACGTGACGGTGCCGACCCTGATATCGCCCGCGAAAATCTCGGCGCCCTCACGGGCAGGCAGCCGCCCCTCGATCGCCAAACCGATGCGCCTGGTCGGGGCGCCCTCGGTGAGCCGCTTGAGGATCAGGCCCGCGCCCGGGAAGCCGCCTTCGGTGCGGCGCCGCCTGGAGATGGCGAAGGCGAGGTCGGCCGAGACCGGATCGGTGTTGGTGTCGAGATCGTGCCCGTAAAGCGGGAGCCCCGCCTCCAACCGCAGCGAATCCCGCGCGCCGAGGCCAATCGGTTTGACCTCTGGTTGCGCGCAGAGAAGATCGGCGACCTTCTCGACCTGGCTCGCATCCACCGAAATCTCGAACCCGTCCTCGCCGGTATAACCCGAGCGCGTGATGAAGGCGTCGATGCCGTCGATCTCGTACGGGCCACCCATCATGAAGGTGAGCGCGCTCAGCGGCCAGCGGCCGGTCGTAACCCTTTCAAGCGCCGCGAATGCCTCTGGCCCCTGCAGCGCGAGCAAGGCGCGTTCGGTCATGTGCGTGAGCGTGATCGCGCTCGGCAGGTGCGCGCGCAAATGCGCGATGTCGCCCGCCTTCACCGCACCGTTGACGACCATGTAGATCTTGTCCGGCCAGCGGCAGAGCATCAGATCGTCGATGATCCCGCCATCGTCGTTGAGCAGCAAAGAATAGCGCATCCGGCCCAGGCCCAAGCTTTTGACGTCGGCGGGGAGCAGCGCCTCGAGCGCGTCGTCCAGCCCTTCGCCTGACAATGTGAGCTGGCCCATATGGCTGACGTCGAACAAACCGGCATGCGCGCGCGTCCAGCTATGTTCGGCGATGATGCCTTCATATTGGATCGGCATCGCATAGCCCGCGAACGGCACCATGCGGGCACCGCGCGCGCGGTGCCATGCGTCCAATGGCAAAGGTTCGGCGATATGATCGTCGGCGCTCATCAAAATCCCCGTTCCAGAAAGCACGACGGACAGCCGGCCTCACGGCCGTTTCTGCCCATCGCCCCCTCTGTCACGGAACCTGAGAGCTTTCGCATCGCCTGGAGGCGAGGCTTGCACCTTCGGTGGGGCGCGTCGCCACGCCCGCTTTCCAGAGTGTCTAAAGTTCCGCGCGGTCCGGTGACCTGAGAGATTCCGGGGCGGTTGCTCCTTCGGCAGGCGGGGACCTTTATTGCCCAGATCGGCCCGCCGGCAAGCCGGCTACGATCCAGGCGGGCCCTACCTTTCTCCCGCGCAGTCCTCCGACGGTCGCCCGCCGATGACGAAAACGACCCTGCACGGGCGGCAGATTCGAGTCAATCGAGGTTCGGACAAGCCAGCGGTCGGCGGTCGGGAGATCGATACCTCGCAGCGAGAGTTGCTGGAGCGCGCTCGTTCAAGAGCGTAGGGTTGGCTCATGCTTGAGCCGCTCGGGCAAGATCTGTGGTTTGCGGATGGTGAAATCGTCTCTTTCAAGGGATTCGATTACCCCACGCGGATGGTAATCGTGCGCCTTGCCGACGGTGGGCTCTGGCTGTGGTCGCCGGTGAAAAAGGCCGCCGCGCTCGAAGATCAGGTTCGGGCGCTGGGTCAGGTTCGGCACATCGTCAGCCCTAATAGCCTGCACTATCTCTTTCTAAGCGAGTGGCAGGCCGCTTTTCCCGAGGCGCAATTGTGGGGGACGGCCGCCACGATCGCGAAGTGCAAAGATCTCCCTTTTTCCAAGGCGCTGACCGGCGTCGCGCCGCCCGCATGGAAGCAACAGATAGAGCAATTCTATTTCGCGAACTCGCTTTTCATGGACGAGCTGATCTTCTTTCACCGCGCATCACGCACCGCCATTATTGCGGATCTGTCCCAAACTTTCAGCGAAGCATTCCTGAACAGCCACTGGCCCTGGTGGATGAGGCCAATCGCCAGGTTTTCGCAAATGATCGAGGGACGGGGTTATCCGCCAATCGATTACCGGATCAGTTTTCGCCATCGCGCAAGCGCGCGGCCGAAAATTCTGGCGTTGATCAACGAGCGTCCCGAGCACGTGGTCGTGGCGCACGGTGAGATCGTCAGGACGGAGGGTGAGACTTTTCTGCGCCGGGCATTTTCATGGTTGCTGCGATAGCCGGCGCGATCACGCGGGCTGGCTGACTCTCGCGCCGGTCAAGTCGTTGGCTATTCCGAGGGGATCAAAGCCACGAACAAGCCGCTTCGTGCTGGACGGAAAGCAATATGCTCGCGAACAGAGGCGATCAGCACGCGACCAAGGTGTTCGATCCCTCGATCAAGGGCGAGACCGATCGCTTCGCCTATCGGTTCGTAAGGCCCTGACACCTCCGCGCGCCGCGATCACTGGGCGGCAAGCCAGGCATCGCTGCAGATCAGAATGAGCTCTCGCCGGGCGGCCGGCTGCGCCAGATGCGCCTCGACCTCTGCCCGGTCCTGCGCCGCAAGGTGACGGATAATCTCAGAAATACCGCGACATTGACCCGATCTTGCCAGATCGAACGCCCGATCGATCGCCGATTTGTTCGCCATCGCCTCTTCCTAGCGCAACCAGGCTCATGAGCAAGCAAGCCGGCTGGCATAACTGCCGATCGACCCTGAAAGGGTGCAACCCGCCCGGAATTGGCGGGTTTTACCGGGATGCCTTCACGGACGATCCTGTTGATCGAAGACGAGCCGTTGGTCCGGCTCATGACGGCGGATATGCTATCGGAATCAGGCCATACGGTTCTCGAAGCCGAAAATTCGGCGCAGGCCTTGGCTCATCTCGAGCAGACATCGGAGATCGATACGATCGTAGCCGATGTGAATATCCCGGGTCAGCTCAATGGAATTGGCGTGAGTGAGGTGGCGCTCGCGCGCCGACCCGATCTGCGCGTCGTCTTCATTTCAGGAAGCGATCTGCCCGATCGGGTCACATCAGCGGGAGTGGGGCGTTTCCTGCTCAAACCATATCTGCCGCGGGATCTTGCGGAAGCCGTTGCTTGTTGAAGCCTCCGCGCCGCCGCTGGCCCTTCTTCTCGCCAGATTGCGCGCGGCGTGCTCAGCGCCCTGCCGACATCGCCGCACTCCGCGTCCAGCGGGCGCGACCGGTGCTGACCGTCCGGTATCATTTCACATGTGATACAATGATTTAGACGAGGAATCGTAGACTCATCGACTATATCTATGCTAGCCGTCGCCAAGGGGGCGCATGCGCAAAGCGACAACTGCATTGACGGATAGCGTGCTGTCGTGGGCAGTGCGCCAGAAGCTGGCGACCGGTTGGCGCTACCTTATCGCAACGGCAATCATCGTCGCGGTTGCCGGCCTTCGCATGCTCTACATCACCGGGCTTCTGCCGTGGCTTCCGTTCATTCCTGCCGTTATATTGCTGGCGCTTCTGCTGGGCGCCAGGTTCGGCTATTATACAACAGCGCTGGCCGCTGTGCTGGCAGCCCTCACAATTGCGCCCGGCCATGACCCGCGCCAGCTTACCAGCGACCAATGGACGGCGAGTTTGTTGTTCGTCGGGATCATGGCGTTCATGGTCTTCATCACCGGCGAATTGCGTGCAGCCTACCGCCGCAATGCAACCCTTCTGGCCGAAAGCGATGCGAGAGAGGCTGATCTTGCGCTGCTGAATGCGGAATTGGGGCACCGGCTGAAAAACCAGCTGGCCGTCGTCCAGGCGATCGCCGCCCAGGTCATTCGGCGCAGCGCCAGTCTTGAAGCCGCCGAGCGCGCGGTGTCGGAGCGGCTCTCCATCCTCGCTCGCGCAAGCGATCTGCTCCTCTATCCGATCGAAGGAAGGCCGGAGCTCGAAACACTCATAGCGACGGTGATCGCGCCGCTCGACCTTTCCGAGGATCGCATTTCCTGCAGCGGGGGCAAAGTCAGGCTTGGACGCGAGGCGGCGCTCGCTCTGGCGCTCTCGATCCACGAGCTCGCGACCAACGCGGTCAAATATGGCGCCTTGTCCAACGACAGCGGCAAGGTGGACATAGAATGGAGCTGCGAAGAGGATGAAGACGGCACCGCGCGGCTGCACTTCCTATGGCGCGAAATTGGCGGGCCCGAGGTTCAAAAGCCCGTGCGCCGCGGTTTCGGGACCGCTTTGCTCGATCGCGCGCTGAGCCCGTTCTTCAAGGGGACGATATCCACGGATTTCAGACCGGACGGCCTCGTCTTCGAGATCGATGCGAGGGTGGTTCCAGCAAGCGCGCGGACGGAGCCGCGACCGAACCTTCGCCAGAGTTAGGCGTCAGCTCAGTCGAGGTTGGGGCGTAGCCAGCGTTCGGCGGTCTGGAGATCGACGCCGCGCCGGCTGGTATAGTCGTCCAGCTGGTCCTTACCGATCCGCGCCACGCCGAAATATTGGCTGTCGGGGTGGCCGAAATAGAAGCCGGACACCGCCGCTGTGGGGAGCATGGCGAAGCTTTCGGTGAGGGTGATCGCGGTCGTGTCGGTGCCGCCGAGCAGATCGAACAGCAAGGGTTTGAGGCTGTGATCGGGGCAGGCAGGATAGCCCGGCGCCGGGCGGATGCCGCGATATTGCTCCTTGATCAGCGCCTCATTGGTTAGTTGCTCGCCAATTGCATAACCCCATAGGTTCGTACGGACATGGAGGTGCAGGCGTTCGGCGAACGCCTCCGCGAGACGATCCGCGAGCGCCTTGAGCAATATGTCGCGATAATCATCATGATCGGCCTTGAAGCGGGCCAGATGCGGTTCGGCGCCGTGGATTCCGACCGCAAAGCCGCCGAGCCAGTCGCCCGCCGGATCGATGAAGTCGGCGAGACACATATTGGCGCGGCCTTCGCGCTTCTTGATCTGCTGGCGGAGCATGGGGAGACGGACTTCCCCGTTCGTGCTGGGCGCAGTCGAAGCACGCTCCGAGCTGGCTGCGCGCCCTTCGACTTCGCTCAGGGCGAACGGGGTAACGAGGATATCATCCCCATCGCGCTTCGCCGGCCACAAGGCTGCGACGCCCTTCGCGGTCAGCCATTTCTCGCTGATGATCGTGTCGAGCATCGCCTCGGCATCGGCGAACAAGCCGCGCGCGCTTTCGCCGACGACGTCGTCTTCCAGGATCGCGGGATAGACGCCGGCCAGTTCCCAGGCGCGAAAGAAGGGGGTCCAGTCGATAAGCGGGCGCAGATCGTCGAGCGGCCAATCGTCGAAGACGTGCGTGCCGGGCTGGAGTGGCGCTGGCGGCTTGTTCGCAGCGTCGAACGGGAAGGCGTTGGCGCGTGCCTCTTCCAGCGAGGCGAGCTCATTCTGGCCCTTATTCTCGCGCGCGACGCGCACCGCCTGATAATCGGTCGCGGTCTTCTCGACGAAGGCATCGCGCTGCGTGTCGGACATCAAGGTCGAAGCGACGCCTACCGCGCGGCTTGCGTCGAGCACGTGCACGACGGGCCCTTCATAGGCGGGATCGATGCGAAGCGCGGTGTGGACCTTCGACGTGGTGGCGCCACCGATCAGCAGCGGCATCGTCATATTTGCCCGCGCCATTTCCTGCGCGACCGTCACCATCTCGTCGAGCGAGGGGGTGATCAGGCCGGACAGGCCGATCATGTCGGCATCATTCTCGTTCGCAGCCTCCAGGATCTTCGTCCACGGCACCATCACACCGAGATCGATGATCTCATAGCCGTTGCAGGCGAGCACGACGCCGACGATATTCTTGCCGATATCGTGGACGTCGCCCTTGACCGTCGCCATCACGATCCGGCCCTTGGAGCGCGCGCCGGCGACCTTCTCCGCCTCGATATAGGGCAGAAGGTGCGCGACCGCCTTCTTCATCACGCGCGCCGATTTCACCACCTGCGGCAGGAACATCTTGCCCGATCCGAACAGGTCGCCGACGACGTTCATACCGTCCATCAGCGGTCCTTCGATCACCTCGATCGGGCGCTTGTGCTGGAGCCGGGCCTCCTCGGTATCTTCGACCACATAAAGGTCGATGCCCTTGACGAGCGCATGTTCGAGCCGCCTGCGCACGTCCCAGCTGCGCCATTCCTCGGCCTGCTTCTCGGCGACCGCATCAGTGCCGCGATATTTCTCGGCGAGCGTGATCAGCCGGTCGGTCGCGTCGTCGCGACGATCCCAGATGACATCCTCGCAGGCTTCGCGCAGCTCGGGGTCGATCGCGTCATAGACGTCGAGCTGTCCGGCATTGACGATGCCCATGTCCATCCCCGCCTGGATGGCGTGGTAGAGGAACACGCTGTGCATCGCGCGACGCACGGGTTCATTGCCGCGGAAGCTGAAGCTCAGGTTCGAGACGCCGCCCGAAATGTGGCAATGCGGGCAGCGCGCCTTGATCTCGCGCGTCGCTTCGATGAAGTCGATCGCGTAGCGGCGATGCTCTTCGATACCGGTCGCGATCGCGAAGATATTGGGATCGAAGATGATGTCTTCGGGCGGGAAGCCGATGCCGGTGAGCAGGTGGTAAGC
>Ga0207705_10000590_pt1 | contig 30474 bp, 40 predicted proteins | sample KBSC13metaG_FD_184314 | JGI IMG/M metagenome (GOLD analysis project Ga0207705, IMG submission 184314) | Corn rhizosphere microbial communities from Kellogg Biological Station, Michigan, USA - KBS C1-3 metaG (SPAdes) (version 2) | ecosystem: Host-associated > Plants > Roots > Rhizosphere > Soil ... | reverse complement strand
GGCCATCGCGTGCTTCTCCTCGCTCGAGATCTTTCGCAGGAACTCGTTGAGGATCACGCGGTGGCCGTCTCAGTTCACGACGCCACGCACGAGCGAGGAATCAAACACCACTTCCCTGGACGCAACTGGCTGATGGCGCTGCTCCTGCAAGTCGAAGGTGCATCGACATGCAGGCGCAGGGTTCCGTTTGCTCTCGCCTCCGATGGAGGCTCTCGGGCTAGACGGGAGAGTGACTCGGTTCACCGCGAACTGCTGAGTCCGCGATTACTTCCGGTTCCTGCTTCACCGTGGCGTTGCAGCCACGGATCCGGACCTCGACCGAGGTTGAGAGCTGTCTCGGCCACTGTCAGGCGGGTTCCACCACCTGCCACCGGTAGGTGTCATCCACGTCGCACCGACGTCGGCGTCGTCCCCTGCCTTACGCCAGCGTCTCGCGATTGAAGATCCGCCTCACCTCCCTCGTCAGCCGCAACGTAGCGAACGCCGCCCGCCGCAGTCCCCTATTTTCGAGTCGGGCGGACGGCAGGCACCAACAACTGTCGTCGCATGGCCCGCATGCCAACGGAATGGCGATAGTTTGCGTCGGTGGCACAGTGGCGAGTCGAGCTAGGCGCCGAGGACGTGGCGGCGCTGAGCCGCGGCGAGGAGATCACACTCGCGGCGATCGACGAGGAATCGGAGCTGTCGGAAGACTCGATCGAGGTCACCATCACGCTCCGCGAGTACTGACCGTCGCGATAGTCGGCACTCTCAGTCGTCAACCGGCAGCGCCACGACGCGACGTTGCTCACCTCGATGTACAGCTCCAAGCGCTCAACATCGGTCAGCGACAGCGCCCAGGCGAAATGAGACGGAGTGCCTGCGTTGCCACACCCGCCCCTCGTCGCGCAGGCATCACCCAATAGCCGAGGCTCGCCCGGCCGTGCGCTTCCTCCCGGTATCCGGTTGTGCCATCCGGCGCGACGGCACGCAGCCACATCCCGATAGACCCAACAGCATCACCGGACGCGGGATCGGCGATGGCGAAGGAGTAACCGAGCCCGCGTTCCCGACGCACGTCCAAGACCAAGCTGCGCATGTACTCACGGGCACCCTCCTCGTCGCCCGGCACAAGCCCGGTCAGCAACTGCGCATACGGATCCTCCGCGACCGCAAGCAGCGCGGGAAGATCCTCCTCACGCCACCGCCGAAGGACGATCCGACCGCCCGCGAGTTCTGGCGGAGGCTCAAGCGGACTCACCCGGTCATCGTCGTTGATGTCGGCGGGCCGTCAGGCCGCCGGGGCTTCCCGGCGAAACGGCGCCTGGTTAGCGCTAGAGAGCATGCCCCGCCTGGGCCGCCGGACAACGCCGGCGTTCCCGCATGTGCGCGGAATCAGCCGGCGCTAAGTCATCCGCAACTACAAGGCTGGGGTAGCCAGGGGCGGCGCGTCCACGTGGACCCCGATTGAATCTCCACCATGACCATTTATGACAGTTATCAGCAGCTGCAGTTCGAGCGCCACGAGAACGGCGTGCTTCTGATCACGTTGTCCCGGCCGGAGAAGTACAACGCCGCGGACGAAGGGATGCATGGCGAGCTGGCGAAGGTCTGGAAGGACGTTTCAACGGATCCGGACACTCGCGTCGCCGTGGTAACCGGCGCCGGCACGGCATTTTCCGCCGGTGGCGACTTGGGGATGGTCGAACGCATGGCCGGTAGCTACGACCGCGTTGCGCACATGCTCGGCGAGATGAGCGATCTCGTCTACAACATCGTCAACTGCGAGAAACCGATTGTCTCCGCCATCAACGGGGTCGCGGTCGGTGCGGGACTCGTCGTTGCTCTGATGGCGGACATCTCGATCTGCGCCGACGATGCCCGTCTCGGTGACGGCCACGTCAAACTGGGCGTCGCCGCCGGCGATCATGCCGCCATGATCTGGCCCCTGTTGGCGGGGTTGGCGAAGTCGCGCTACTACCTGCTCACCGGCGAGATGGTTACCGGCACCGAGGCCGAGCGCATCGGGTTGGTGAGCAAAGCGCTGCCCCGCGCCCACGTGCTCGACGAGGCGCTGCGGATCGCCTCGACGCTTGCAACCGGATCACAGGATGCCATCCGCTGGACCAAACGGTCGCTCAACGGCTGGCTGCGCAACGCCGGCCCGATCTTCGAGCACTCGGCGGCCTGCGAGATGTTGACCTTCCTGGGCCCGGACGTCGTCGAGGGTGTTGCGGCGTTGCGCGAAAAGCGTCCACCGGCCTTTCCATCGGCGCGTCTCGAGACACCCTGAGCGGAAGAAGAGCTGGTCAGCATCGACGCGAACCAAGTGCCCGGACCCGGACTCGCGGTGGTTGCCGCCGGTGCAGGCGCGGTTTGCTATGGCGTCGCGACCGTGCTGCAGGCCATCGGCGCGCGACGCACGCCGCGCGCAGGGCTGCACGTGCGGCTGCTCGCCCGGTTAGCGAGACAGCTGCCGTACGTCGTGGGCCTCGTGCTGGACCTGGCCGGATTTGTTCTGGTCGTCGTCGCCCTGCACTCACTCCCCTTGTCCCCGTACAGTCGCTCGTCGCGGCCAGCGTCGGTGTCACCGCAGTCACCGCCGTCGCCGTACTCAACGCGCGGCTCAGCCGGCTAGAAACTGCGTCCGTCGTTGTGTTGGCCACCGGTCTTGCCCTACTCGCCGTCAGCGCCAAGCCCGGACCTGCACAGCCTCTGACACAGTCCGCACAGTGGCTGCTGCTCGCGATGCTGCCCGTCTGCGCCCTGATCGGTTCGACAGCCGCACGAGGGCATTCGGCAGCTGCGGGTGTCGCACTCGCGGCCGTCGCCGGGGCGGGCTTCGGCGCCGTAGGCATCGCCGCCCGCGGTCTCGAGGTGCCCCACCCCTTGTGGCATGCGGTGACGTTGCCAGCGGTCTGGGCGATCGTTGGGTTCGGCGGCCTCGCCGTCCTCGCCTTCGCCGCCGCCCTCCAACGTGGGGCCGTGACCGTCGCCGCAGCTGTGATGTCCGCTGTCGAAACAGTCGTACCTGCGGCGGTAGGCCTCGCCGTGCTGCACGACAGCACACGCACCGGTATGGGACCACCCGTAGCAGCAGTCGGGTTCGCGATGGCCCTAGCCGGCGTCTTTGGGCTCACGCGATACGCCGACGTGGGCGCGTGATCTGTCGGTGACAGTTACAGGTGCGTACCGTGCCGAGAGCGGCACCGTCATCTGGTCGGCGACCAGGTGCTCGAGGCCGGGGCGCGGGATGATGATCGTCGAGAGCTCGCCGACGGCTTCGGCTCGCGGCTGACGGACGGCAGCGGCAAGGTGATGTGGTTCGCCCTCGCGATCCCCCCACAGGTCCGCCGCAGGTCCAGGTCGAGGCCGGCCAGCCCTTATGACCGCAGTCGAGCATCCGCAGGCCAGCACTGCCGATCGCAACTGACGGGTCCGACCGTCGCCCGGTCGTCTCGGCTGCGTCACCTCGGCTGACATCGGTCGTTGATGGTCCAGGCAACCGCACGAAGGGCTTGGGACGTCATGGTGGATCCGATGCTGCGCAGCTATCAGGCCCGGCTGGACGTGATCACGTCCGAACTGGAACGAGCCCGCGCCGAGGCCCGGTTCGGGGATGTGCAGGCACTCGAGCTCGGCGCGCAGGTTCTGCGGTCACTCATCGAGGAGGCTGCAGCGGCGTCGGTTTTCGAGGGAATCCGGACAGGCTGAGTTAGATAGCAGCGAGCGATACAGCCAGCCGAACACCTACGTTGCAGGGTGGGCGTGTGCCTCGAGCCGCGACTTCATCCGCCCGAGGTCGGCCTTCAGGTCACCGGTGCGGTCTCGATGTTGCGGCAACATCAGGGCGAACAGTCGGTCGTAGAACGCGGGGATCTGGAGCACCTGCATTCGCTCCGTCAGTTTGGTTCCGGTTCCGTGCTGCGACAGCTCGAACTCCCATCGAGTCGAATCCGGTAGGAGACGCGTCGGCAAGGTCCGCCATGCCAAACGTTGCGGGGCCTCGACCTCGAGCACTTCGCAGACCCGCGACCACCGGGTTGCGCCGCGGCGATTTCGACCGCGGAAGCGCGCACCTTTCGACGCCGCGCTCGCGCCGTCCAGCCACTCCGCGCCGCGGCACTCAACGCTCCACTCACCAGTTCTGGTGACATCCGATACCAATGCCCACACCGTCTCGATCGGTGCATCGATGACGATGGATGACTCAGCGGACTTCCCGACCTGCAAGGTCACAGCATTCCTCCCCGTGTCGAAGCTCGTGCCGGGCATTATCCGGCGCAGCCCGGCGGCCGGAGGCCAAACGCCTCAACCCATCTTGGCTAGCGGCTAACAGCACCGTCACCGCGGCAAGACGAAACGGGTTGACGGCTCATACTGAGCTCGTGACGCGGGGGCACTCCATCGTGGTCGCGGCCGCTCTCGGCCTCGGCGTCCTCGCCGGCTGGGGCGTCGGTACTGCCCACGCCGACTGCGAGCACACGTGCCCTGCACAGGGGCCTTGTCCCACCCCTGCCGACTGCCTGAATCACCGCTTCAACTGGACCAGCGCGGTCGTGCTGGGGGGCCTGGTCGCGGTGATCGTCGTAGCAGTAGGGCTGGCGATGCTCAACAGAGCTGGCCGCGACTAACGGACGTCCTGGCGCCGGCTTGCGCTTCAGACGCGCGCGGTTGACATGTGCTCGTTGATGCGCATGGCGCACGCAATCGCACACGCTCTGCGGAGGCGCTTCCGCGGGAGCGTCGCTCGTCAACCTGTCAGCGTCCCAACGGCGCAGGTGAACTTCGTCTGGTCGCACGTCTGCCACTTCTGACCAAGTCATACAGCCGGTAGGAGGCTCGGCCGTCGGCATCGAGGGAGCCGCTACCGAGGTGGGGTCGGCACCCAGTAGCGGCGCAGCGGCCCGTGGGCGCTGTAGCGGATCCCCTCGAGCATGCCGCCGTTGGCCTCGATGGTGCGCACCGAGGCGGGGTTGTCCGCCAGGCACAACACCAGCACCCGGTCGAGGTCGAGTGCGAGCCGGGCCTCCAGCAGCATCTCGCCGAGCGCCCACGACGCGAGGCCGCGGCGCCTGGCCGAGGGGCGTACGCCGTACCCGATCTGACCGATCTCGTCGTCAAAGTGGTGCCGCAGCGCGATCCCGCCCTGGACTCGGCCGTCCTCGACAATCCAGCGCGGCGAGGCGTGCCGCTGGGGCGGGCATGGCGTGCCGTGCGGGTGGCAGAGCCGGGTGCTCATATGGACCCAGTCGGCGAAGCCGGCCGGGGACCGGAGGTCGTCCTCCTCGCCGATCCCGAAACCGTCCTCGTGCAGCCCCGGCCCCCAGTCGTCGAGGCAGTCGACGAACTGGGCGTGCAGCTCGGTGGTCGGGAGAATCAGGCTGCGCATCAGCGAGCACCGCCCCCATACGACGCGGTCAACGCAGCTACAACTGTTCGTGCGTCTTCCTCTGCGATAGCGGACGGGTATTCCGGCAGGAGGTCGTCCCAGATGACCAACCACGACCCGTACATTTGCGATTGACCGAGCGGTCGGGCGAAGAACCACACGTGAAGGTGAGCGCCGCCGTCACCGATGCGGTAGACGTGCGCGCGCGAGATGTGAGGCAGCGCCTCGATGTGACGAGCGATGTGGCTCGTCAGTACACCGAGTTCGGCGGCCATCTCATCGGAGAGATCTCGCAGGTCAAAGTGGTCGCGTGGGTGCAACATCAGCACCAGCGGCACCCCGACTCCGGTGACTCTTGTCAGCCGCCAGCCGACGTTGAACCAGATTCCCTCGTCCCGACGGGCGCACGACGCGCACTCGGCCGGGTTCTCGCCTTGTCGCGGCGGTTCAGGAAGCACCGGCCGGCGCAACGGTGAAACGCGCAGGCCCCCTGGTTCGAACGGACTGACACTCCAGCCGGTCATCCGGGACAGCGGCAGGCGACCATCCGCGTCGCTGGCGGCGAGCGCGTGGTTGTAGAACTCTTCAGGATCCAAGGGCACAACAGCAGCCTATGAACATCCGCGGCAGTCCCAGATGGGACTCGCTCGGGACCGCACCGCTCGAAGTTCGTCACCGGCCACGTCGGGCCGCCTCCATCGCTGGCGTTGGTGACGTTCCAGATCCAAGCTCCGCCGACGTAGATGAGAGGAAGTGCCGGAACCAGGGTCGGCAGCGCGAGGGGCGGCATACAGCCCGGTCAGAATCCACCCCGCGTCTTCACGGCTAAGGCCGCACAGCGTTCGCCGGCGATCGCCTGCCACTGGCGGAAAGCGCGTCGGCACCTCATACAGTGCCGTTGTCGATAACCGGGGGAACGATCGGAGTACCCGTTGCGTTTTGGTGTCGTTTTTCCGCAGACGGAGATCGGCGATCAACCCTCAGCCGTTAGTCGCTATGCCCGTCACGTGGAGCAACTCGGATTCGTGCACGTGCTCGCGTATGACCATGTGGTCGGCGCTGATCCAACCGTCCATCAAGGCTGGCGCGGCCCATACGACGTCAACTCGACATTCCACGAGCCGTTCGTGCTCTTCGGTTTCCTCGCCGCTATCACGTCGCTGGAACTGGTGACCGGCATCGTGATCTTGCCGCAGCGGCAGACAGCACTAGTCGCGAAGCAGGCGGCAGAAGTCGACCTTCTCTCCGAGGGGCGGCTACGTCTCGGCGTCGGAATCGGCTGGAATGCTGTCGAATACGAAGCTTTGGGTCAGAACTTCACCACCCGAGGTCGCCGGCTCGAGGAGCAGGTCCAGCTGCTGCGCCAACTGTGGACCGAGCGTTCGGTCAGCTTCGACGGCAACTTCGACCGCATCCACGGCGCCGGACTCTTCCCGCTGCCAGCCCAGCAACCGATCCCGATCTGGCTCGGAGGGTCGTCCGCGCCCGCATACCGCAGGATGGGTCGGATCGCAGACGGATGGTTCCCGCAAGTTCCGCCAGGTCCGCGACTCACCGAGGCGCTCGGCCTCATCGCCGAGGGCGCGGCCGAGGCCGGGCGCGATCCGAACTCGCTGGGGATGGAGGGTTTCGTCAACTGGGGGGATGGTGACGTGGGACGCCTGGCCGACCATGCAGCCCGGTGGCGAGATGCCGGCGCGACACATCTGGCGGTCAACACAATGGGTGCCGGCTTCACGACCTTGAACGAACATCTCGCGGCGCTGACGTCCGCGGCGGAGGCACTCCGCGTCTGAACAGCCCGATCTCGGCGTGCTGAGCGGGTCGACGGGTAGGTGATCAAGCGTGCCGACCTATGACGTGAACAAGGCCGCAGTGAAGCAAGCGCGATCGCTGATCGAGAACGGGAAATACGACACCTCGACTGAGTGGTCGGACGCCGCACCGTCGGCCGACGACGGCAACGCCATCATCGACGGCAAGGGCTATGACGCTTACGGTGCGTGGCATCTCGCCGTTGACCCCGACGCCACGGAGGACACGAAGGGGCGCTACGCCTTTCCGTACGGCGACTTCAAACGGGTCAACCGCGCGGCGCTCATCCACGCCAAGCAGCGCGCCGCTCAAAACGACCACGGCGAGATCGAGAAGGTCGCGGACGAGCTGCTGCACTACCTCGACGACAAGACCGGCCGACAGGAGGACTAGGAACGGCGGAAGCGCTTCTGTCGAGTTGTCAGAGTCCGTCGTCGCTAGGCCATCGGATAAGCCGCTGTGAGTTGCGCACCTTCCCTGGCGATGGTGTCGAGCTCGCTCTCGTTCTCGGTTGCGACGGCTCTGACGGCCCGGTCGATGAGCCGCGCGATGGTGCGCATGTCTGTTTCGGTCATGCCGCGGGTGGTGACGGCCGGCGTGCCGATGCGGATGCCGGAGGGGTTGAACGGCGGTCTCGGGTCTTCGGGCACGGTGTTGTAGTTGACCACGATGCCAGCGCGGTCGAGTGCCTTCGCCGCCGGTTTGCCGGCGACACCTTTGTTGGTCAGGTCGATGAGGACGAGGTGGTTGTCGGTCCCGCCGGACACGAGTGCGAAGCCACACGACGTGAGTTCATCGGCCAAGGCCTTCGCGTTGGCCACCACCGCGTGCGCGTAGTCGCGGAAGGCGGGCTGGCTCGCCTCGTGCAGCGCGACGGCGATCGCCGCGGTGGTGTGGTTGTGCGGACCTCCTTGCAGACCGGGAAACACGGCCTTGTCGATCGCGTCGGCGTGGGCAGCGGTGCTGAGGATCACCGCGCCACGTGGGCCGCGCAGTGACTTGTGCGTGGTTGTGGTGATGACCGGGGCATGACCGACGGGCGAAGGGTGTGCGCCGCCCGCCACGAGGCCGGCGATGTGCGCGATGTCCGCAACCAGGACAGCGCCGACCTCGTTCGCGATCGCCGCGAAGGCGGGGAAGTCGATCAGGCGCGGCACGGCTGTGCCGCCGCAGAAGATCAGCTTGGGTCGCTCCCGGCGGGCGAGGTCGCGCACCTCATCCATGTCGACCCGGCCGGTTTCCCGCCGTACGCCGTAGCGAACAGGACGGAACCACTTGCCGGTCACCGAGACGTTCCAGCCGTGGGTGAGGTGACCGCCAGCCGGCAGCGCCATCCCCATGATCGTGTCGCCGGGCTGGCAGAACGCCGCGTAGACGGCGAGGTTCGCGGGTGATCCGGAGTACGGTTGGACGTTAGCGTGCTCGACACCGAACAGCGCCTTCGCTCGGTTGATGGCGAGCGTCTCGACCTTGTCGACGATCTGCTGGCCCTCGTAGTAGCGCTTCCCGGCGTATCCCTCGGAGTACTTGTTCGTCAACTCGCTGCCCGTGGCTTCCAGCACGGCGCGGGAGGCGTAGTTCTCCGACGGGATCAGGCGGATCTTGAGCCGCTGACGCTCCCGTTCCTCGTCAATCAGGCGAGCGATCTCAGGGTCGGTCTGCTCGATGGACATGGGGCCTCCCGGTGGCGCGGCGCCCAGGCGTTCGGCGCCACAACCTTCCGCTTCCCGGTGGTACACCACCCAGGCACGCCAGTCGCGACCCGTACAGGGTATCGAAGCGGGAACGTCTCGTAGATTGCGGGCGTGCAGCCGGACGCGTCGCCCTCGCTGGACTGGCGGCGGCCGTCGCCGCGAATGTGGCGGGCGCGGCTGCTGCTGCTGCTCGTCATCGCTGTGCCGGTCGGGGTGCTGCTCGTAGTCCTCGCTTCCCTTGGCGGTGCGGCACAAGCTGTCGCGGCAGCGTTCGCGCTGGTGGTCGCGACGACGTCGATCGGCGCGGCGCTGCACCAGCGTTACCGGTCATGGCGCTACGCCGAGCGCGACGAGGACCTGCTCATCCAGCGGGGGTTGATGTTCCGCAAGCTGTCCGTCGTGCCCTACGGACGCATGCAGTTCATCGACATGACGGCCGGACCGGTGGAGCGCATCTTCCGACTCGCCACGGTGCAGCTGCACACCGCTGCGGCAGCAACCGACGCGCGAGTGCCCGGGCTCGACCGGCCCGAGGCAGAACGGCTGCGCGACCGGCTGGCCACGCTCGGCGAGTCGCGAGCAGCCGGACTGTGACCGACCTACCGAGCGAGTGGGCCCGGCTGCACCCGCTGTCGCCGATCGTTCGCGCTGCACGTGTGCTCGCCGCGCTAGGCGTCGTCGTCCTCACGCGGCAGGTCGGCACGCACAACCGTCAGTTGTTGTGGTTCGACGCTGTGGCAGTCGGCTTGGCGGTCGTGGCCGGCGTCGTCACCTGGCTCGTCACGAGGTGGCGCATCCACAACGGCGAGCTGCAGGTGGAGACCGGGTTGTTCCGCCGCCAGTCGGTCCGGCTGCCGCTGAGCCGGCTGCAGGCGGTGGACGTCGTACGGCCGCTGCTCGGCCGGGCGCTCGGGCTCGCCGAGGTCCGCGTTGTCATGGCCGGGCACGGCTCCAGTTCCACCCGCCTCGCCTACCTCACCGAGACTCGTGCGGACGATGTGCGCGCACAGCTCATCGCGCTCGCGCACGGGCTGGACGCCGCCACGCCAACCGCACCGGAGCGCCCGCTGGTCAGCGTTCCCAGCGGGCGGATCGTCGCCGCAGGGCTGCTGTCAGCGCCGGCGCTGCTTGTGCTGGTCGCGGTCGTCGTTTGCGTCGTACTGCTTGTGGTGGACACCCGCGCCGGCGTCGCGGCGTTCGGCACTGTCGTCCTGATCGCGATCGGTATCGGGCTCGCAGTCGCCCGCCAGATCGGCGCGGAGTGGGAGTTCACGCTCGCCGAGTCCCCGGACGGGCTGCGGGTGCGGGCCGGGCTGCTGCAGACGCGGGCGGAGACCGTGCCACTAGCGCGTGTCCAGGCGATCCGTGTGCTCCAGCCGTTGTGGTGGCGGCCGCTGGGCTGGGTCCGACTCGAGATCGATCTGGCCCGTCGGCACGACCGGGACCGTGCCGAAGGCGAAGTGTCGTCGACCACGACACGGGCGCTGCTTCCGGTCGGCACACCCGAGCTGGCCGCATGGCTGGTTGAACGCGTGCTTCCCGGCGCGCCGTTGCGAGAGCCGCCGGACGCGCGTCCGCCGCGGCGGGCCTTGCTGCGCGCGCCACTCGTCTGGCACAACCTGCGCGCGTGGCACGACGCGCGTTACGTCGTCTGCCAGTCCGGTCGGGTCCGCCGCGCCACGGTCGTGGTGCCGCTGGCCAAGGCGCAGAGCTTCCGCTGGGTGCAGGGCCCGTTGTCCCGGCGGCTCGGGGTCGCGTCCGTGCACGTCGACACGGCCGGGCGGCGGTTCCCGGCGTCCGCCTTCTTGCGGCCTAAGAGTCAGGCGGCGCGCTGGATCGCGGAGCTACCGGTGCTGGCGCGGTTGGCCCGCGGCGGCTGACCGGGCCGGCATCTCGACTTGACGAAGGCGAGCTTGCAGCTCAGAGATGATCGCGCCAAGTTGGCCTGAGGCGAGGAGTCCGGGCCCGAGAGGGCCGGACGAGTCCTCACCGACCGGCGGAAGGGATCGCAGGGCCGCACGTACCTCAGGCGACATGTGGTCCAGCTGCCAGCGGATCTCCTCGTCGCCGGCCTCTGGCCGATCCGCATCCGCAAGCGCGGCGGCTGTGACGGCGTACGCCGCGGCGCCTAAAGCGTGCGCGCCCATGTGGCAGACGGCGACGGCCTGGCTCGCGGCTCGTGCAGCGGCCGCGGCAGCGGGAGCCTTTGCCTCTCCGGTACGGACCCCGCCGACGAACCGACGACGTATCCCCTCGGCAGTGCTGACCTCACCGCGCGCGAAGGCACGGGTCCGCGCAATAAGAGCTCGCGGCCGGTCATCATCGGGAGCCTCAGCGAGGAACACGCTGAGAACCCGCTCTGCGCAATCGGCGGCCCAAGCGGCCACAAGGCGTCGCTCGCCCTCACTCAACGTTTGTCGAGATCGCATAGGCCTCCTCGCCGAGCCGGCCACAGCCGACCTGTCGCCGTGGGTCAAGGCCCTTGAAGCTCCGGGGCAGCCGCAGCCATCGGGTGCCTGCGAGTGTCGCCGTGAGCGGGTTGGTGAAGGCAGAGACGATGAACAGGTCACAGACGGTGGACAGGCCGAGGGTAAACGCGAAGCCGCGTACGTCACCGATCGACACCGCGTACAGGGTGGTCGCGGCGAGCAGGGAGACGGCGTCCGCGGACAGGATGGTGCGCCGTGCCCGCGGCCAGGCAACACGAAGTCCGCTACGCAAGCTCCGGCCGGCGCGGAGTTCGTCGCGCAGCCGCTCGAACAGCACGACGAAAGAGTCGGCGGTGATGCCGATGGCGACGATGAACCCGGCGATGCCGGCGAGGGTGAGCGTGTAGCCCATCAGCTCCCCGAGCAGCGTCACCGACGCATACAGCAGCGCCGCGGACAGGGCGAGGCTGGTGATGGCCACGGTGGCCAAGCCGCGGTAGTACACGACGAGGTAGACAAGCACGAGCGCTAGACCGATGGCACCGGCCAACAGCCCGCCGCGCAGCTGGTCGCTTCCCAGCGTGGGCGACACGGTCATGGTCGTCGCGGGGCTCAGGTGTACCGGTAGCGCACCGTATTTGAGGACGTCCGCCAGTGTCTTCGCCTCGCTTTCGGTGAAGTTGCCGCTGATGACCGTCTCCCCGTTACTGATCGGCCCGTTGTCGACAGTCGGGTAGGACTGCACGACACCGTCGAGGACGACCGCGATGGCGTTGCAGCCCGCCGTCAGAGCGCCGGTGCACGCCGACGGCGGTTGGGCTTCCCAGGCCGTGCGGGTCAAATGGCTCCAGTCACTGGTGCCGCGGGAGTTGAAGTTCAGCGCGACCGTCCAGGCCCCGAGTGAATCGACGGTTGCCGTCGCCGAGCTGATGTCTTTGCCGGCGACGACAGCGGGAGCGAGCACGAACTTGGTCTTGCCGTCCTGGCTGCAGCCAAGACTGACGTCGCCGGGCTGGTCGAGCCCGGTTGCCGGACTGGTGATGCCGGGTGTGCAGGTGAGGGCGTCGAAAGCCGCCTGCAGCGCCGTTGGCGAGGCGCTCGGGGCGAACTGCGTTTGTGGGACTGGCTTGCTTGTCTCCGGGGTGCGTGCGGTCGGCGCGATTTCGCGGACGAGCCGGAACCGCAGTTGCGCGGAGCGCAGCAGCTCGGCGACGAGCTGCTGACCGTTGCTGCCCGGAACTTCGACGACGATCTGGTCCGTGCCCTGGGTGTTCACATCCGCCGCGGCGACGCCGTTGCCGGACAGTCGATTGCGCAGGATGTCGACCGTTTGCCTGAGCGCCGCCGCGGACGGGGCGCGCCCACCGGGTGCCTTTGCGGTGAGCACAGCACTGGTGCCCCCGCGCAGGTCTAGTCCGAGCTTGGGTGTCTGTCGAGGACCGAACACCACGGCCAGGTACAGCCCGGTGACGGTGAGCAGGACGAGCGCGAGTGCGCGGCGAGTTCTTGGTGTGGTGGACACGTTGCTACCTCTCGAAGATGTGCAAGCAGTCAGGAAGGCTCGCCCGAGCAGGAACTCCGGGCGCACGCAAGCGGGCCCCGGTGACGCGTCGGCGTCACGTCGGGGCGGAACGACAGCAGCTACCTAGACGAGAGGTGGCGCACGAGCAGGCGGGGCGCCGGAGTTGCTGCCTGGGATGCGGGCGTCGGACGAGCCCGGCACAGTCGAGGTGACGGCGAGGTGGGCAACGGTCCGCTGGGCCGTGGTGGCGGCATCGGGATGATGCGGGCCAGCTGAGGAACTTGCGTTGGCCGAACCGGTCAACGCATCGGCACCGATCGCAGAATCTGCGCCGGAGAATGGGGCCGACCGGGCGCCGGGCGTCAGCGACGCAGTCGATTGACCTCTCGCTGAAAGCCCCGGCGCCGCGGCGGCGGTCGCCGTGCCGCCGGCAACGAACGCGATGACGAGGATCCGGGCCAGCCACACCTGGACACGCGCACGGCGTTGCCAGGTCACTGCGCCTCCCGCTCTACTCGTCCGGCTGAGCGTCCCAGACTTGCGCCCCGCCCGCCACCGAGCTGACGCCTAGCCGACTTCGTGTAGCTCGATGCCGTTGCCGGAGGGATCGCTGACGAAGGCCTGTCGACTCGTGCCGACGCCGGAAGCATCCGTCGTCTTGACCCCGTGAGAGCGCAGCTCCGCAATCGCGGCGTCCAGGTCATCCACCTGTAGGGCGAAGTGCTGCCCCAGGGCCGCGGGTGGGTCTCCCTCGATGAGGTGAACCTGTTGCCCGCCCGCATCCAGCCATGCGCCGGCGAACGTGAAGTCTGGGCGATCGCCGCGTTGCACGAGTCCGAGACGTTCGACGTAGAACTCGAGCGCCTCGTTCACGTCGCGAACGTTGAGGGACACATGATGGACCGCAATCGGCTTCACGCTGCGATCCTGCCTGACGCCAGACGCCGTGACTACTCGCAGCAGGCAGGTGGCCCGGGCGCGGCATCCTGTCCACGTGGATCCGGACATTCCTGATGGCACGTGCCCGCTCACCGTTGCTCATCCAGTGATGGTCCACCGGTGGCAGTTGCTGACATTCCTGCACTGGTCGTTCGAGCCTGCCGTCGTACAGCCCCTGCTGCCGCCGGGCCTGACCGTCGAGACGTTCGACGGCCGGGCGTGGGTGGGCCTTGTGCCGTTCCGGATGTGGGTCGCGCCCCCGCATCTGTCCGCTCTGCCATGGCTGGGGCGGTTCTGTGAGACGAACGTGCGGACCTACGTCCGCGACCGTCACGGGCGATCCGGCGTGTGGTTCTTCTCCTTGGAAGCGTCCAGGTTGCCGGCGGTGATCGCCGCCCGGGTCGCGTATCGGCTGCCGTACTACTGGGCGTCAATGCGCCTGCGCGTCGCGCCGGAGCGGGTGGCCTATACGACCCGGCGACGATGGCCCCGCTCGACTAGCGCCGAAGCGAGCAGCACCGTCGTCGTCCGGCCGGGTTCCCCGATCCCACCGGAGGAGCTGACCCACCTGGAGCACTTCCTCACCGCTCGGTGGCGCCTGTTCAGCTCCGCGAAGGGCGACACGCTCCGCTACGCCGACGCCGAACACCCCCCGTGGCAACTACAGCGCGCCGACGTTGAGATCTGCGACGACACCTTGGTTACTGCGGCCGGCCTTCCGGCGCCGATCGGTCAGCCCTTGGTGCACTACTCACGCGGTGTTGAGGTTCGCATCGGACGGCCCGCACGAGTCACGTGATGCACTGCCGGAAGAACGACTTGATACACCTGTTAGCTCCGGAAGCGGGCTCATTCGACGCCGGCCGCGCCGATGCCCGGCTCGAGCCCCACAGCCACCAGTGCGTCGTCTTCGACCCGCGCGAACTGGTGCTTTTTCAACGTCAGCGTGAGCAAGGCGGCCGTCGTGGCGACCGCGACAACAGCGATTGTGAAGATCTCCGTTGCGTGCTCGAGTCCGACGTGAGTTGCAAGGGTGCCGACACCGACCACTGGCACGGACAGCGCGAGGTAGCCGACGAGGTTGAACGCAGAGACCACCTCAGCACGTCGTGCAGGGTGAGCGACGTCGTTGAGCAGCGCCAGGCTGCCCATGAATGTGAGACCTCCGCCGAGGCCGCCGAAGACCGTCCCGAGGATGAAGACGGCAACACTTCTCGTGCCGAGGCTGAGTCCGACCAGGACCATCCCGATGCAGAGCAGCGCGGCGCCCAGCAGCATCGTGGCGCGGCTGGGCCAGTGCCGTAGCGCCACCTGCGAAAGGCCACCGAGCCCGGCGAAGGCGAACAACACAGCGCCGGCTGCAGCGTGGTTCGAGACGTGGAGCACCTGACGGTCGATCGACCCGCTGAGCGCGCCGTACAGCGCGCCTACTGCCCAACTCGCGGCAAGCGTCAGCGAAGCAGCCAAGAACGCGTGCCTGATCGCCCGTGGGACGTGCGGCTTCTGCAGGCGCCAGGTGAACCCGCCGGCGGTATTCACGGTCTCGGGCACTCTCACGAGTAGCACGAGCCCAACCACGACGAGGAGGAGCTCGATCGCGAAGGGCAGCACTCGCGGTGCAGGCGCGTACTCGATGAGGATGCCGACCAGCAGCGGCCCGCCCGCAGCGCCGCAGATGAACGACACCGTGTTGATGAAGGAGGCGTGCCGCCGGTCTCCGTTCGGCTCAAGCTCGACGATCGCGGCAGTCGCGGCCGCCGTCAGCGCGCCGGTCGCCAACCCCTGCACGACCCGCGCCACCAGCAGCCACTCCGTGCCCTGCGCAGCCGCGAACAGCACGGCACTCAGACCGAGCACGGCCAGTGAGGGCACCATGACCCGTTTGCGCCCGAGCTCGTCGGACACACGCCCGATCGTCACCAGTGATGCAAGGACCCCGAACGCGTACGCCGCGAAGATCCACGTCAGCGTGGCCTGCGAGAAGCCGAACTGACGTTGGTAGACGACATACAGCGGCGAGGGCGCGTTACTGGCCAGCGTCGTCGTGAACATCACGATGGCAACGGCAGTCATCGGAGCGAGCCGTCGCTGATGCCGCACCAACCCTATTGTTCGCGCGCCGGCATTCGCGCGTGCCGGCGAGGTGCGGCGAGTAAGGTCCGATGGGCGGCGACGCCTTGCCGCTAAGGGAGTCCCGTGACCGGCGCCGAGCCCATCGCCGTATTGCAGTTCACGGAGACGGAGCCGGCACCCAGGTTCGATCGTCGCGTCCTCGTTGTGGCGGCCACGTTGTTCATCGTCCTGATGCTGCTGTCGGCCCTGTATGGCTTCCACCGTGATGAGCTCTACTTCCTCGACGCGGGTCGCCACCTGCAAGGTGGATACGTCGACCAGCCGGTGCTCGTCCCCCTCCTGGCGCGGCTGTCGTCGTCGCTGTTCGGCGTGTCACTGCCCGGGCTGCGGCTGTGGCCGGCCCTCGCCGCATTTGCGACGGTGGTCGTCGCGGCGCTCAGCGCGCGCGAGCTCGGCGGGACGCGCCGGGCGCAGCTCCTCGCGGCGATCGGCGCGGCGACCATGCCGGCGCTGCTCGCGATCGACCACCTGCTCGGACCCACTTCGATCGACGTGCTCGTCTGGGCGACGCTCGGCTGGTTGGTGCTGCGCGTCGACCGCACCCGCGACACCCGGCTCTGGCTGGTCGCAGGCGCGGTCGTGGCAGTCGGTGTCGCCAACAAGCACAGCGTCGTCTTCTTCGCGCTCGCACTCCTGGTCGGCGCGCTCGTCACTGGCGGCGGACCGCTGCTCGCGAACCGCTGGCTCCTCGCCGGCGTCGTGGTAGCCGCAGCAGGCGCCCTGCCGGACCTCATCTGGCAGAGCCAGCACAGCTGGGCGACGGTAGCGATGACCCGCAGGCTCAACGAGAAGAACGGCGGGCTGGCCAACATCGGCGTCTGGATCGGCGGCCAGTTCATCATGACGGCGTTCGCGCTGATACCGGTGTGGGTCACCGGGTTGCGCCGGCTGTGGCATTCGCGGCGGCCACTGCGTCGAGCCATCTCGATCTCGTACGTCGCGCTCTTCGTGTTCTTCGCCGTGACCACCGGCGCGAAGATCTACTACCTTGCCGGCGCCTACGTGCCACTGCTTGCGGCGGGTGCCGTGTCGATCGACGCGGCACTGACGGCCCGACAGAAGTCGAGTCAGGCCATTCTGGGTTGGGTTGCCGTCTCGACAGCGGTCGCGCTGCCGCTCGTATTGCCCGTCCTGCCGCCCTCCGACATCGGCTGGACCTACGCCGTTAACCAGGTGCCCGGAGAGTCGCTGGGCTGGAACAGTTTCGTGCGCGAGGTCCAGCGGACGTGGACCGCACTTCCGCCCGCCGTTCAGAGTCAGACGGCGATCATCACCGCTGACTACGGTGAGGCCGGCGCGGTCAACGTGCTAGGCCGGCCACTGGGGTTGCCCCGCGCCTACGGCACTCAGAACAGTGAGTGGTGGTGGGATCCGCCGCCCGCTAGCGATAACTACGTTCTCTCGATCGCGCCAGGACCCATCGATGTCACGCACTACGACAGGTACCTCCGGCGGTTCTTCACCGACGTGCGGGTCGTCGCAACGCTGCACAACTCCTTCGGCATCCACAACGAGGAGTGGGGCGGGCACATCTACCTCTGCACCGGCCGACGCGGACCCTGGTCCGTGGTCTGGCCGAAGCTGCGCCACTACGACTGACCTCGCGCGCGCTCGGCATCGTTGACGCCGCCTGTGCAGTCGGGCTACCCGTCGCCGTGTCCTTCACCGTAAAGACCGATGGTGCGCTTCCCGACGGTACGGCGCTGGCCGATGCGATCCGCACAGTCGACGACGTGACCGGCGGTGCTGCGGTTTACAACGGCATCAACTGTGCGCACCCGACGCACTTCACTGACGCGCTCAACGTCGACGCCACATGGACGACGCGGGTGCGCTGCGTCCGGGCGAATGCCTCGGTGATGAGCCACGACGAGCTCAACGATGCGGACAAGCTTGACGCCGGCAACCCAACGGAACTCGGGTCGCAATACGCCAGTCTGCGGACGCGCCATAGCAACCCCACCGTTCTCGGCGGCTGCTGCGGCACCGACGCGCCGGCACGTCTCGCGCGATCGCCGAGGCCTTCGTATGAGGTGATCTGGGACTTGTCAGACTGTGGCGTCGCAACTTCAGGTCCGGATTCACCCTGGGGCTCAACGGCCCTGACTGGAACCCGGGGGCGGGCCAGCGCTGGCTGCATGGCACGACGTGCACATTGCCGGTGCTCCTGCTCCGGCCGCTCGGGTCGCGCACTTGACGAGAACCCAAGCCCCTCGCCAGAAGGTGAGGCGGGCGGGAACAATGGCCGGCGTGATCGTGCCGCTCGGCCAGGCCGTGCTTGAGGCGTGTCACCTGCGCGGGAGCTTCAGGCTGAGGTCAGGCCAGATGAGTGAGGAGTACTTCGACAAGTACTTGTTCGAAGGCGATCCCGCGCTTCTGCGTCGCGTCGCGGACGCAATGGTGCCGCTCCTTCCCGACTGCGACGTTCTGGCCGGGATGGAGATGGGAGGCATACCGCTCGTCACGGTGCTCTCGCAGATCACCGGCTTGCCGGCCGTTTTCGTACGCAAGCAGCCGAAGGAGTACGGCACCGGCAAGATCGCCGAGGGCAGCAGCGTGACCGGGATGAGAGTCGTGGGCATTGAAGATGTCGTCACCACCGGCGGCGCGCTGATCAACGGCTGTGTTGCCTTGCGTGAGGAGGGCGCGACGCTCGATGTGGTCGTCTGCGCCATCGACCGAGAGCAGGGCGGGCGGGAGAATCTCGCCGCCCACAAGATCGAGCTGCGTTCAGCGCTCGGTCGGGCCGACCTGGTCTCGGCTGCCGCCAAGTAGACGCCATCCGCGCCGCGCCGGACGTATGACGGTGCCTTAGCCGGCGGACTCGCCCATGAACTGCTCTGGCCCGACGGGTCCGTGCTTCAGTTGCGACGCGGAGACCGTCACTTCGGCGTACGGCTGTGTCGCCGATGCGGCAGGACATGAATGTCCCGGGCCGCCGGACAGGATCACGCTCACCGTGCCCTCCTGTCCGTCTACGACGGTGTGGTCGAGGGTGAAGCAGGGTTTCGGCGTGTAGCGGAGCAGAACGCGGTTTCCGTCTCGGGCTACCTGTCGCCAGGGGACGCTGACATAGGGCGTTGCCGTGGCGGCCGGGTTGTCGGGGCTGGTTCCGATGCCACCGAGTCCCTGCGTCGACTTCGCGGTGAGATACCAGCCGGTGAGCAGTTGCGGGTTGGGGGTGTCGGCGATGTACACGACGAGCAGCCCGCCATTGGGTGGCAGTGGTATCTGTTGATGATGCGGAAGCTGCGGCCGGTGATAGGTCGCGATGATGGCCGGGCGAGGAGCGTTACAGGCGGAGATCACCCAGGCACGGGTCCGTCGAAAGAGCGGGACGGCTTCCAGATTGTTGCCGCTCGCCGAACCGGTGACGCCGTCGGTGACTACGCCGTAGCGGACCTGCATCTGCGGTGCTTCTTGACGAGTGGGGTGCCCGTACAGCTGGAGGTACTTGTCATAGACCTGGCCGGGCGTCAGGCGTGGTGGTGACGGCGCGGGTTCGACCCGGATGAGATCTTGATCTGCCACCGTCGTGGTGGTGAATGCCGCGCCGTTGCTGCGTGTGCACATGGACGCCGGCCATGTTCTCCGGTCGGCGCCCGGCGAGGCAGCCGTTGGGCTGGCACACGAGGCGGACAGCGCTCCGGCCGCCATCAGCGCAGCTACCGTCAGCAGTCCGTGCCCCCGCACGGTCGAAGCCTGACATGACATAGCCGGTTAGTGCCTGAGTAAGTCCGAAATCAACCGGGCAGATTCGTTTATCCGAGTCGCTCGCCGATCGACTGGCCGTCGGGACCGTAGACGACAAGTGGAAGGGCCGCACCGTGAGCGGCAAGGCTGCCAAGCATCCGCGAAGCGTCGGCCCGCGTTGCGATGTGGGAGCGGACGACCTCACCGTCCGGGTGACGGATGGACCAGCCGATCGAAACGCCATCGGCCCCAGTCGCGTCGTCACTGGGGGCGGCGCCTGCGTCGGGGTCCCGCTGAGCCGGCACGAGCGGCTGCACGTGATGCTGGACAGCGGTCACGAGGGCCACGTTGCCAGTCGGCAGAGGCACGACGGGCGCCATCGCGAGTGTCCGCTTCGCCCGTCTGAACACGTGTTCCTCCCTGATGCCCGCTGAGCAATCATCGAGCACAGCGGGCACCGCCCGCAGCCAGTTGCCAACACTGTTCGGCGGGCATCACGAACCATTCCGGCCTTTGGCGCCTCCTCATCGTCGGCGGACTTAACTCAGGACGCACCCACGTTCGTTCCGGCCGACGAAGCCATTCTCAGTACGCCGCTAGACCGGTAGGTCGAGGGTGTTGGCGGCGCCTCACGACCTGCATCGTGACCCGCATTGGCTCGCAATTCCCATGTGCAGCAAGAAACGTCAGGAGTTGCGCGGCCAGTACCGTTTCGTTGTCGGCGTCGAGCGGTAATACGTCGTCGCAGCCGACGCAGACGATCTCAACGTCATCGCGGATCATGGCTGGCGATCATGCACTGCCACGGGGCCCGCCGGGAATGATCATTTGTCCCTAGTTCCGCCGTGGCAGCCCAGAGGTGCCCACGGGAACGCGACGTTTGCCTATAGGGGAGGCGGGCGAGCGTCTCTAGCGTCGAAGGCAGCGGGCCGCTGCGGTTGCCCTGCGTCGCCGCCGCGTCCCGCCTCCAGGATCGACGCAACCAGAAGCAGGCGGGATTGGGCTATGCGCGCTGCTGATGCCGGGTTGCCCGCTACGACGTCACGGGATCTGCCGAGGCTCTGGCAACGCCTGGAACAGGAGCGAGCGTCCGCACTCGTCACCACCACGTGTTCCCGAGCATTCGTGCGCCTGGCGTGCCAAGAGTGCGGTGGCTCACGGTTGATCGAGGTCGGTCGCCGGGAGACCGCACTCTGCGGACTCCTGTTCTTCGTCGGGGGCCACAGTCGGTGCTCCAACCAGCCGATCGAGATCACGGCAACTCCGGCGCCCCAGCACCGGTAAACGTCGAAACGGACGTCGTCGATGGTTACCTGCCGCCACGCAACAGCGCCTTCGCGACGACCACCCGCCATTGCCTCGCCGCCATTGGGCTCACTTCGTCGAGTTCGACGAAGTGGCTCTAACTGGGGCGTTTTTGCAGCCATTTCGTGAAAGTCGGCGAGCGAGCCGCCGCGGGCGCTTGCGGCCACCGGACCAGTCGCGCCCTAACAGCGCATACTCGGTTCATGGCCAGCGTGACCGCCGAGACCTCTTTCGCGGACGTTCCACCGCCGGATCCCGATGCCGTGGTTGACCCCAACTGGCTCCGGCTCCGCGGCGACACACTGCTTCCGGCGCTCTACATGCCGCCGACAATGGCCGGCCGCCAACCGACATGGATGCGCGCCATTGCTGTCGTACTGATCGGCATCTTCCTGCTCGCGACGTTCCTCGGCGTCTGTCTGACGTACGGCCCGCCGAACGGCGGCTGGTAAGGGCCTTTGCTTTAGCCGTCCCGCCAGGGGCCGGCCTGGATGAACATCGAGTGCAGTGTCGCGACACCGTCGGCCTGCGAGCGCGCGGCCATGACGAGGCTGCCGTCGGCGTCGCGCTCGACGGCCCAAGACGCCCAGCCACAGCAGGCGTTCTCGACATCGACGAGAGCAAGCAGCTCGGCGGCGACCTGTGGGTGATGCCGGAACGTCAGCCCTAGCCCATCGTCGGTGACGATCCGGGAGATGCCGAAGTTCTCGCAGAGGGTGGTCCACCGCTCCTGCTGGGTCTTGAGGCCACTGTCGGTGAGTGTGCAGGCAACGAGCTCGGAGAGCTCCGGCTCGGACGGCCTGAATTCGGCTCGCGCTGTCATGGCTACTCCCTGCGGTTGGTCGACTGGACGCCCATCACCCTTGGACTTAAAGTCGGCTTGATGTCAAGCCCCGGCCGATCCCCTCACGACTCTCTGTCGATCGGGGAGGTGGCACGGCTGGCCGGAAAGGCACCGTCTGCGATTCGCTACTACGAGCAACTGGGTCTCGTGGACCCGCCCAGGCGGGTCTCAGGCAAACGCCGCTACTCCTCCACGGTGTTGCGGACTCTCGCCGTCATCGAGACCGCGCAACGGGCCGGGCTCAGCTTGGACGACATCGGGTTGCTTCTGTCCGCTCGTCCTTCGAGCCGCGCGTCGATCGATCGGCTTCGGACGCTTGCCGAGGCCAAACTCCCCAGTTTGCGCACCGCGATCGAGCGAGCCGAGTTGGTCCGGGACTGGCTCGAGGATGCTGCCCGCTGCTGTTGCCCCAGTCTCGACGACTGTCCGTTGTTCGACCCCGCCGAACAGCGCACGCTTGTCGTGTCCTGCTGACCCACACCGAGAACGAGACCGACAGTCGGCGGCAATGCATTCCGCCTCAATGCCGACGGAATAACCGCGCCAGTCGGCCACTGCGCCGGAGGGCCGGTGGTGGCGGAGGCAACGGCGTGCGGTGCTCGTCGATTGCGGCTACCAGGATTCGAGCCACCCGGATTCCCCGCACGTCCACGAATGGATTGCGCATCAGCGAACCGAGCACCATGATGTGCGCGGCGCGCAGGCAGTCCGCGCTGGCCAAATGACCTAGTTCACGCGCGGCCTCTGCCTCGGACCAGTCCTCGTTCGCGAGCTCCGCAGCGCGGGTGAGAAGTCGCGTGGGGTCTGCAAAGTGCCGTCGTCTGGCCACCGGCCGCTCAGCGCCGACGAGGTCGGCTTCGAGGTAGGCCAACAAGTCGTCGTACACGATGGTCCCCACTGCCGGTGCACTGCGAGCCGAACGGCCCCTCTCTTTAGAGGAAGGGCGCTCCCGCTTTCGGACGGCGCGTGGGATGGCTGGCGATCAAAGCACAGGCGGAGGCAGCTAACTCACTACAGTGGAACGTATGAGCGAGCGTTCCGATGTGCCGGTGGCCTTTGACGGCTGTGCGACGCGGGTGGTGGACGCGGCGAAGGTGGCCGCGGTGCGGTTGGCGCTCCCGGAGGAGCGTGACGTGGTCGAGCTCGCAGATGTGTTCGCGTTGCTCGGTGATCCGGGCCGATTGCGGATCCTGACCGCACTCGCCGAGGGCGGGGAGATGTGCGTGTGCGACGTTGCGGCCACGGTCGGGATGACGGAGTCCGCGGCCAGTCACGCGCTGCGGCTGCTGCGCGCGCACCGGATCGTCGAGCCCCGCCGAGCGGGGAAGATGGCGTTCTACCGGCTCGCGGACGCGCACGTGCGCATGCTTATCGACGTCGCGGTCTCGCACGCGCAGCACACCGAGGCGCTGCACCCGGAGCGCGACTCGTGAGCGGCGGCCATGACCACGCGCACGAGACGACCGGAGCCGCGGACGCGCGAGGATTGCGGTGGGCGCTCGGCCTGATCGTCGCGTTCATGGTCTTCGAGGTGACGGTCGCGGTCCTGTCGCATTCGTTGGCGCTGCTCGCAGACGCCGGGCACATGCTCACCGACGCGGCCGCGCTCGCGACCGCGCTGTGGGCGATCCGGCTGGCCGCCCGTCCAGCGACGAACACGTGGAGCTTCGGGCTCAAGCGCGCCGAGATCCTCTCCGCTGCGGTCAACGGCGTCACCCTGGTCACCGTCGCCGGCATCGTCACCGTCGAGGCGATCCGTCGGCTGCTCCACCCGACCATGGTGCACGCGACGGCGGTCCTCGTGGTCGCGCTGATCGGCGTGGTCGTGAACGTCGCCGCAACCTGGATCCTCGCAAGTGGGAACCGGTACAGCCTCAACGTCGAGGGCGCGTTCCAGCACATCCTCACCGACGCCGCGGGGTTCATCGGTACGGCGATCGCGGCCGTGGTCATCCTGACGACCGGGTTCCAGCGGGCGGACGCGATCGCATCGCTGCTCGTCGTCGTGTTGATGGCGCATGCCGCGTACTCGCTGCTGAAGGCGTCCGGGCGGATCCTGCTCGAAGGCACTCCCGAGGGCATCGACCTGGACCGGGTCCGGGCCCGGCTGCTCGCCGCCGACCCGCACGTGCGGGACGTGCACGACGTGCATGCCTGGGTGTTGACCTCGAACCTGCCGGCGATGAGCGCGCACGTCGTTGTCGACGACAACTGCTTCCACGACGGCCATACCGCGCAGATCCTCGACGCGTTGCAGGCCGCAGTCGTCGGCGAGTTCGACGTCGAGCACTCCACCCTGCAGTTGGAAATGGCCGGTCACGCCGCGCACGAGGTTGGCACCCACTGATGGCGGAAACGCTTGTGGCGATGAATTCCTCGGTCGCTGGCCGTCTCAATGGTGACGCGCCATATTCGATGTGTCTGTCGGCGACGGAGGAGCGAGCCGTGAAGATCCTCAACTTGGGTGCGGCCGACGGCCTACCCGCGGTGGACTGGGCCGACATCGTCGCGAAGCTCGATGCACGGTCGGCGCCGTCACCGGAAGACCACAACTCCCGCACGACATGGCTGTCCACCGTCAACCCGGACGGTAGCCCCCACGTGACGGCCGTTGGCGCTCTCTGGGTGGACCGCGCGTTCTGGTTCCAGACCGGCGCGGACACCCGCAAGGGGCGCAACGTCCGGCGCGATCCGCGGTGCTCGGTCGCCGTCTCGATCCTGGGCGCAGATGTTGTCGTCGAGGGTGACGCCCTACGAGTGACCGACCAGCAGGCGTTGCAGCGAATTGCAAAGGCATGGGCCGACCAGGGATGGCCCGCCGAACCCGACGAGAGCGGGTCAGGCATTACCGCCCCGTTCAACGCACCGTCGCAAGGACCACCGCCGTGGCACGTCTATCGCATCGAGCCGCGGTCAGTGACAGTCGTACTCGGCGTCGAGCCCGGCGGCCTGACGCGCTTCACGTTCTGAGGCGCGCTAGGCGTTCGTGGTGCTTGACGCTAGCGAGGCTGCGCACGACAGCTGTCCAAGTTGAGCGGTTGTGCCGCCTGCTCGTCCTGCGCCTCATCGCGGTGTCGATGAGCGTCAATGAAGGCCAGAACTCGTTCGGCGTTGGCGTCATACCCTTTGGCGGGAACCACCAGCCGTTGGAGGCAAGCTCGACAGCTGACAATTGCCTCGCCAGGCTGGGATCGCAGGTCGAGCGTGATTGTCGAGCCGAGCATGGCCCCTCCCTCGAACGCCGCCCAGGACGCCCCAGACAACCGGGCTCCGGTTAGGGGACTCCCCGAGGGGAGTGCGAGATAACTCGGCCATTCGAGTGAACTTCGGACTCGCCGTCGGGACTGAAGATCTCTTCGATCGTGGTGTCGAAGACGGCAGCTATTCGGAAGGCGAGGACGCGGACTCGGGCGGGGTTTTCGCGACGTACGTATCGGCGGCAGCGAGCAACCGGCCCGGTGCGCTGATCGCTTCGCCACGCAACCCACGCGGATAGCCGGAGCCGTCGAGGCGCTCGTGGTGCTGCGCTGCAGTCGTGCGAGCGCAGCGGGCCCAGGCGTTGACGCGAGCATGCGGTCGGTGAGGTAGGGGTGCAGCCGGAGCGCTCGGCCTCCGTCGCGGTCAACTCCCCCGGCTTGTCCCACACCGCGTTGGAGACGCCGAGCCGACCAAGGTCGTGCAGCAGCGCCGCACGGCGCACGTGTGTGACGTCGCTCGCCGGCCACGACAGCTCGGCCGCGGCCGCGGTCCGCTGTCGGCGGCATGCGCCTAAAGATAGGGGCTACGTCTCGCCAAGCAGCCGGCTTCGCAGCTCCGCCAGAATCGCGTCCACCTGGGTCTGCGTCACCGCCCTGATGTCTTCCGCGATCGACAGGATCGTGGCTCTGGTCTCCTCCCGGACGATCTCCTCCATCCGGGCGCGCTCAGTCTTCAGCGTCGACCTGAGGTCGCGCGTCGCGCTGTGCGCCTCGCGGATCACCCGGTCGGCATCGGCAAGCGCCTCAGTCAGCGCTGCAAGCAGGTCCTCACTGGTGCGGGCCACGGCACTCACCCCCGGCGGAGTTGTCAGATGCTAGCGACGCTATAGGGGCAGCAGAGCCTGACAAGTCGGCGCACCGTCTCGCGGCTGGACGCTTCCGTTATGCCGGTGCCCGTGCAGGGAATTCCTAAGAGGTGCCGTGCGACGAAGTGACCGGCCGGCGGGACTGACGTGCTCGTGGTCGCGTACGCCCTCGCGGCCGCCGCGTGCATCGCACTCGCCTCCGCCCTGCAACACCAGGCCGCTACCGGCGAATCCGGTTACCGCACCGGTGCGCACCTGCTCGCGCGACTCGCGCGCAACCCCCGATGGACGATCGGCCTCCTGATCAGCGCCCTCGGTCTGGCGCTGCACGGGCTCGCTCTGCACTCCGGCGCACTGGCACTCGTCCAGCCTTTGCTCGTCACCAGCCTGGTCTTCGCCCTGCCCCTACGGGCGCTGCTCGACCGACGATCACCGTCGTTCCGCGAAGGAGCGGCCGCTGCCATCGTCGTCGCCGCCCTCACCGGATTCCTGCTTGCGGCAGAGCCCACATCGGGACGGCCGAGCGCTGACGGGCGCGCGTCTGCGGTCGTGCTCGCGGTCGGCGCCGGCATTGTCATCGGATGCTCCGCGACTGCGAGCAGGACCAGCCGCGGCCGCATCGCGGGCTTCGCCCTCGGCCTTGCGACCGGAATCCTCTACGGCCTCGTCGGCGGCAGCCTCAAAGCCGCCGTCCACCTAGCGACCACCGGTTGGCAAGCGCTGCTGACGGGATGGCCGCTATGGGCACTCATCGTGAGCGGTGTCTGGGCGCTCATCGTGAACCAGCGCGCCTACACCCGCGCGCCGTTGCGCGTGTCACTCCCCGTCCTCACTGTCACCAACCCGATCGTCGCCGTGCTCTTCGGCGCATACGTGTTCGCAGAAAAGCCCAGCGATGCACCGGCGAACGTCGTGGTTCAGCTCGTGTGCCTGACGCTGCTCGCGGTCGGAGTGACGGTGCTTGCGGCACTTTCGCCGACACCAGCCCGACGCTAATGGGCCCGACGCTAATGGGAGGGTGTCGCCGATGCCCGAAAGAGTTGATGCGCCGCTGGACCAGCTCCGTCGATCGCTGGCCGCCGTCGATGCGCTGATCGACAAGATTCGGCCCGGCCAGTGGTCGTCGCCGACGCCGTGCACCGAGTGGGATGTACGACGCGTTGTCGACCACCTGGTCGGGATGAACCGCGTCTTCGCCGCGATGCTCGCGGGCGATGCGCCGCCGCAGCGTGGCGACGACCCTGCGGTGGAGGCGCTTCCGCAGGCATTCCGCGATTCGGCCGCGGCATTGCTGGATGCGTTCACCCGGCCTGGCGTGCTGGAGCGTTCCTACACGAGCCCACTGGGCCGCGCGACCGGCGCTGAGCGGTTGAAGATCAGGCTGTACGACCTGTTGGCCCACGGCTGGGATCTTGCCGTCGCAACTGGACAGCCGGCGCAGTTGCCGGCAGACGCTGCCGAGGACTCCCTGTCCTTCGTCCACGAGCAACTTCGCGACGACGCCCGGCCTGGACGGTTCGGCCCGCCGCTCACCGTTCCGGACGACGCGTCGGCAATCGAGCGGCTCGTGGCCTTCCTCGGGAGATCCACCAACCAGCACTAGCGTTCAGCGGCGTGGACACCACCTTCCGCGCGGAGCTGTTTGAGTGGCGAGGTCCGGCACCGTTCATCTGGCTGTCGCTGCCGGCCGACGTGTGTGACTACGTCCGGGATGAGGCGGCTGAGGCGACGTACGGCTGGGGAGCGATCCCGGTGTCCGCGCGGATCGGTGACACCGAGTGGGAGACGTCACTGCTGCCGCGCGACGGCGGCTACGTGATGCCGGTGAAGAAGGACGTGCGCGCGAAGGAGCACATCGGTGACGGTGACATGGTGACCGTCGAGATGAGCGTGACCCCGCGTGGTGGCCGGGCCGCCAACGGCACCGGCCGGGCCATGTGAGCGAGACGAGGTCGGCCGAGACAGTTATCGAGGCGTCTCGTCGGCAGCGCACGCCTGTACGACGCTGCGGAGCATCCGGCGCAGCTGGTCAGGAGTGGCCTGCTCGAGGCGGACAGTCAGCCACTCAGCGAGCTCGTCGGCGTCGGCCGACAATGGCTTAGCGCGCTCCGGTCCCTGACGCAGTTCGCGCAACGTCCCGGTCACCATGCACATGAACGCGGCCTCGAGCTCTTCGGCGTACTGCGCGGTCGGACGCGCGTGCCAAAGGTTGAGCATGGGCGCGATCGCACCCAACAGAAGAGCGGTCACGGGTTCGGCAACCTCGCGCGGCACCCCGACCTCGCGCTCGGTCAACCGCACGTAGGCGGCTGCGGTTTCGCGGTCACGGTTGCGTTGCACGCGTCGAAGCTGCTTGTTCATGCCGGCGGCGGAACGCAAGCCGTCGAAGACCTGGCCTCGCGCCTTCGCCGCGGCGAGTGAGCCGTGGCACAGCGCCAGGTACTTCTGCTCGAGCGTGCTGGCCGCGATCACGCCGGCGGCGAGCTCGTTGTGCAACCGGGCGCTCTCGCGCTCATAGAGGGCGGTCAGGATCTCGGTGCGGTTGGCGAAATGCTTGTAGATCAGCGAGCGACTGACGCCGGCGCGATCGGCGACCGCTTCAATCGACACGCTCTCGACGTCGCCGGCAGCGACCAGATCCAGCGCGGCGTCGAGCAACTCCTCCCGGCGGTCGGCGCGAGCCAGACGCGGCGGCTCAAGGTCACTCCCCACGGTGGCATTGTGTCACCAGTTCCGGGTCGGTGGCTGCGCTCACTGACACCCTTGCGCCGAAACAGCGAGAGTGGCACGCTGTCTCCGCAATGGTGACGAATTGTCACCACAAGCCAGAGAGGCGCCACCGTGAGCGTCGATGTAGGTGACTACCGCACCGCCATGTCGCGACTCGCGACCGGCGTCACGGTAGTCACCACCCGCTCTCGAGGCCAGCACGAGCTCATGACCGCCAACGCGGTCATGTCGGTCTCGCTCGAGCCCACACTGCTCGCGGTGAGTGTGGGCGAGACGTCTCGATGGCTCCCCGCCGTTCTCGACCGTGGCTCCTTTGTCGTCAACGTCCTGTCCGGCGAGCACGCGGACCTGGCGCGATGGTGCGCTGATCAGGCGCGGCACGACCGGCCCGGTGACCTGCTCGGTCACGAGGCCAGGTTGACATCGGCAGGATTGCTGCTGCTGCCCGGCGCGTTGGCCACGCTCGAGTGCCACGTCTACGCCGATCACCCAGCGGGTGACCACCGGCTGGTCATCGGCGAGGTCGACGCGGTGGGGGTGTCGGCGGCGGAACAGCCGCTGGTGTTCTTCGACCGGGCATTCACGACCGCGCTGGCGGCGATTCCGAGGCTGCAGAAGGTCGCCTCGTCCTAGAACCGTTCGAAACAAGGCATGGAGGACGTGCAATGAGCTACGCAGGCGAGCTGAAGATCCTGGACGCCGACAGCCATGTCATGGAACGCGGCGACTTCCTGGACGACTACCTCGGCGAGGACGACCGCAAGCTGCTGAATCGCGCCATGTTCGATGCCTTGCGCGGCACGTTGGACAAGGCCACGTCGAATGCCACTGCGCGCCGCGACGACGCCGAGTTCCGCACGCAGGCAGAAGAACGAGTCATGCTGGACAAGGGCTGGATGGCCATGGGTGGCTGGGACCCGGCCGAACGCTCGCGGGTGTTGGATCTACTCGGCTTCGATGCACAGCTGGTGTTCGGCACATTCGGCACTCTGCTCTACAAGGGCAAGAGCAGTGTCGACATGTACGTCGGAACCTCCGCCTTCAACCGGGCGATGGCCGACTTCTGTGCGCACGATCCCCGCCTGCTCGCTGTCGCCAACGTCCCGACGAAAGACCCGAAGAAGGCCACCGTCGCTGCTACCGAGGCGATCGAAGCCGGCTGTGCGGCCGTGATGATTCCGTCGTTGCCGGCCGGCGACCTCGCGCCAACACACCCCGACCTCGACCCGTTCTGGGACGTGCTCGCGGAGTCGGACACGCCGTTCGTGCTGCACGTCGGTGGCGGCGGCAAGCTGCTCGACCGCGCCTACCACAACAACAACATGCCGGTGACCGATCACCTCGGCGGCGGGGAGAACATTCGGTCCAAGGACTACCTGGCGATCCACCACTCCCCCGAGCTGTTCCTCGGCGCGCTGATCCTCGACGGTCTGTTTGACCGGTTCCCGAAGCTCCGCGGTGGGTGCATCGAGCAGGGCGCCGGCTGGGTCGTCTCGTGGTTGCACCACCTCGATGGCGCGGTCAGGTCGTTCTCGCGCACCGAAGAACCGCTACAGCGGCTGGCAATGAAGCCGTCGGACTATGTCCGCAAGCATCTCAAGTTCACACCGTTCCCGGGTGAACCGGTGGGCTGGATGATGCAACAAGCCGGTGCGGAGCTGTTCCTGTTCTCCTCCGACTACCCGCATCCGGAAGGAACCAGGGACCCGCTCGGCAAGTTCGCTGCCACGCTGGACGGCGTCTCCGACGCGGACAAGTCCAAGTTCTACTCCGGCAACTTCGCCGAGCTGATCGGGAACAGGTTGGCGATCGCCCCGGTATAAGTCCCCGGGTATCAGGTCAGGCGCGGGCGACCTCCTTCAGAGCGAGGTGGGGTCTTCCGAGGGGGCGTCTGACATGCGGCATCTTCGTGCGTCTCATGTTACCGGAGCCACCG
>Ga0207705_10000586_pt1 | contig 30566 bp, 29 predicted proteins | sample KBSC13metaG_FD_184314 | JGI IMG/M metagenome (GOLD analysis project Ga0207705, IMG submission 184314) | Corn rhizosphere microbial communities from Kellogg Biological Station, Michigan, USA - KBS C1-3 metaG (SPAdes) (version 2) | ecosystem: Host-associated > Plants > Roots > Rhizosphere > Soil ... | reverse complement strand
GACGAGGCGCATCTCACCGTTGCGCACGTCGCGTACGAAACGGATGCCGGCAACCGCTGGGGCGCGGCGTCGCACTGGCTGGCGACGCGTTCGGGCGGCGCAACCGTCGAGGTGTACCTGGAGCGCAACGCGCGCTTCCGCCTGCCCGCCGACCCCGATCGCGACATCATCATGATCGGCCCCGGCACCGGCGTGGCGCCGTTCCGTGCATTCGTGCAGCAACGCGCCGCGGCCGGTGCGCGCGGACGCAACTGGCTGCTGTTCGGCAATCCGCATTTCCGAAGCGATTTCCTGTACCAGACCGAATGGCAGGCGGCGCTGAAGCAGGGAACGTTGCACCGGATGGACCTCGCGTTCTCGCGCGATCAACCCGAAAAAATCTACGTCCAGCATCGCCTGCGCGAATGCGGCCGCGACGTGTTCGATTGGCTGGAGCGCGGCGCGTACCTGTACGTGTGCGGCGCAACATCGATGGCGCGGGACGTCGAGGAAGCCCTTCGCCACGTCGTCGTGCAGCAGGGTGCGCGCGATGCCGATGCCGCCGACGAATACATCGCAACGTTGCGCGACGCGCATCGCTATGCAAGAGACATCTACTGATGTCCGAACCTTCCGACCTCGAACGCATCAAGCGCGCGAGCCGTCATCTGCGCGGCACCTTGCGCGAAAGTCTCGCCGACCCCGTCACCGGCGCGTTGCGCGCGGACGACGTGCAACTGCTGAAGTTCCACGGCGGCTACCAGCAGGACGACCGCGACGTGCGCGAGGCGCGCCGTCTCGCCAAGCTGGAGCCCGAGTACTCGTTCTTCCTGCGCCTGCGCCTGCCGGGCGGCGTGATGTCGCCCGCGCAATGGCTGGCGATGGATGCAATGGCGACGCGTTACGGCACGCGTGGCCTGCGCCTCACCACGCGCCAGACGATCCAGACGCATGGCATCTGCAAAGTCGATTTGCGTGCGGCGGCGCAAGCGATCCACGCCTGCGGGCTTGACACGATCGCGGCCTGCGGCGACGACAATCGCAATGTGGCCGCGGCGGTGAATCCGCTGTTGTCGCATGTGCACGCGCGGATCTTCGAGCAGGCGCAAGCATTGTCGCTGCACCTGCGGCCGAACTCGCGCGCGTGGTTCGAAACCTGGCTGGACGAACCGGCGACCGGCGGTAACGAACCCGAGCCGTTGCTCGGCGATGCGTACCTGCCGCGCAAGTTCAAGATCGGTTTCGCCGTGCCGCCTGACAACGACATCGACGTGTATTCGCAGGATGTGGGGCTGGTGGCCATCGTCGAGGCTGGCGAACTGGCAGGTTATGACGTGCTGGTGGGTGGCGGGATGGGCGCGACGCACGGCAACGCCCGGACGTATCCACGCATGGCCAGCCCGATTGGCTTCATCGTGCCGGAGCAGGTGACGGCGCTGGCCGAGGCCGCATTGACGACTCAGCGCGACCATGGCGACCGCTCGGACCGTCTGCACGCGCGGTTCAAGTACACCGTCGATGACCGCGGGCTGGACTGGATCATGTCCGAGATCGAACGACGCGCCGGCTTCGCGCTGCAGCCCCCGCGCGGATTCGAATTCACGCGACGGGGCGATCGCTTCGGTTGGCGCGAAGGTGACGATGGCCGTTGGCACCTCGGCCTTCGCATCCCGTTCGGGCGCGTGCACGATCGCGATGGCGTCAGCCGGCAGACCGGCATGCGCGCGCTCACGGCACTGCTGGCCGAACAGGCGCCCGATGCGCAGATTCGCCTGACGCCCAACCAGAACGCATTCATCGCGGGGATGCCGGCGGTGCTTCGCGCGCGCGTTGATGCCATCACGGCCGCGCACGATCTCGGCTTGCACGTCGCAAGCTCGAAACTGGCGCTCAATGCGGTCGCTTGCGTCGCGCTGCCGACTTGCGGTCTCGCCATGGCGGAATCCGAACGCTGGATGCCGACGTTCCTGCCAGCGCTGCAGATCGTGCTGGACAAACATGGCTTGCACGACGAACCCATCGACCTGCGCATCAGCGGCTGCCCCAACGGTTGCTCGCGTCCGTACCTCGCCGAAATCGCGCTGATCGGCAAGGCGCCCGGCAGATACAACCTGATGTTGGGCGGCGATCATCGCGGCCAGCGGATGAACGCGTTGTATCGCGAGAACATCACCGAGGCGGATATCCTCGCGGCGCTCGACGTTTTGCTGGCGAGGTTCGCAGTCGAGCGCGAACAGCGCGAACACTTCGGCGATTTCGCCGTGCGCACCGGGATAGTGGTGCCGCCTTCGCCGCGCGGGCCCGCGGCATGATGCCGCCCGACCCCATCAGCGCCGCGCAGTCGCCCGAAGCGCTGGCGGAACTCAATCGCTGGCTCGGCAGTTTGACGGCCGCACGACGCATCGAGTGGGCCTTGGCCACGCTGGCGGGCGAATACGCGCTGTCCTCGAGCTTCGGCGCGCAGGCGGCGGTGTCGCTGCATCTGGTCACGCGGTTGCGCCCGGATATTCCGGTGATCCTGGTCGACACGGGCTACCTGTTTCCGGAAACCTACCGCTTCGTCGATGAACTGCGCGAGCGGTTGCACCTGAACCTCAAGGTGTATCGACCCGAAGTCGGCACCGCCTGGATGGAGGCGCGGCTCGGCCGGCTGTGGGAACACGGCAGCGATGGCATCGCCCGCTACAACCGCCTGCGCAAGGTCGAGCCCATGCAGCGTGCGCTGGACGAGCTCGGCGTGCGCACCTGGATCGCTGGCATCCGCCGCAGCCAGTCGGGAAGTCGTGCGCACGCGGAGTTCCTGGAACTGCACGACGGGCGCTGGAAGCTGCACCCGATCGCGGACTGGCGCGACCATGATGTCTGGCGCTATCTCAACCGCCACGCGTTGCCGTACCACCCGCTGTGGCACGAAGGCTACGTGTCGATCGGCGACGTGCACACGACGCGTCGCTGGGAGCCCGGCATGCGCGACGAGGACACGCGTTTTTTCGGTCAGCAGCGTGAATGCGGATTGCATTTTGCGACCGGCAAATAGACGTCCAAACACTTGCGGATCAATGGCGACGCCGTCAAGCTGCGTGTTCCCGAGGGAGATTCAGCATGACAGGCAAGACCCGGCCGCCGCGCGGCGCCCCCGCAAAACCAGCGCGTGCGAAGGCTGCAAGCAAAGCCGAAGCGCCCGCGTCGAAGCCCGATCTCGCAGCGGTGCGCGCCGAGATCGACGGCATCGACCATCAGATTCAGGCGCTGATCGCGCGCCGCGCCCACTGGGCGCACGAAGTCGGCCGCGCCAAGGGCAAGCTGGCCGCGGCGGTGGACTATTACCGGCCGGAACGCGAAGCACAGGTGCTGCGGCGCGTGGTCGACCGCAATGGCGGTCCGCTGGCCGACGACGTGCTGGTGCGGCTGTTTCGCGAAATCATGTCGGCCTGCCTCGCCCAGCAGGAACCGCTGAAGGTCGGCTTCCTCGGGCCCGAGGGCACGTTTTCCGAGCAGGCGGTGTTCAAGCACTTCGGCCATTCGGCCAAGGGTTTCCCATTGGCCAGCATCGCCGAGGTGTTCGACGAGGTCGCCGAAGGCCGCGCGGATTTCGGCATGGTGCCGGTGGAGAATTCCGGGCAGGGTACCATCCAGTCGACGCTGGATCTTTTTCTCGGCTCGCCACTGAAAATTTGCGGCGAAGTCGAACTGCACGTGCACCAGTACCTGCTGTCGCGCGGCGGCCACATCGAGGACATCGAACGCGTGTATTCGCATGGCCAGTCGCTGGCGCAGTGCCGGGGCTGGTTGCGCCAGAACCTGCCGGGCATCGAACTCGAAGCGGTGTCCAGCAACGCCGAAGCCGCGCGGCGCGCCCGCAAGGCCGACGATGCTGCCGCGATCGCCGGTGAAAGCGCGGCGCATGTGTATGGATTGCAGGTTGTCGCCGGCCCGATCGAGGATCGTCCCGACAACACCACGCGCTTCCTGGTGCTCGGCCGTGCGCTGTTTCCGCCGTCCGGCAACGATCGCACCTCGCTGCTGGTGTTCGTGCGCGACCAGCCGGGCGCGCTGTATCGCGTGCTGGAGCCGCTGGCGCGGCATGGCGTCAGCATGAACCGGATCGAGTCGCGCCCGGCGCACACCGGCAAGTGGCAATACGCATTCTTCATCGACGTCAGTGGCCACGTGGACGAGTCGCCGCTGCGTGATGCGCTGGCGGAGCTGGGTGATTTTGCCTCGCAGGTGTCGGTGCTCGGTTCATATCCCGTTGCGATAGCCTGAAACTCGGCGGAGGCATCCGCGGTCCCATGTTCATTGCCGTGAACGAGGACGCGCGATGCGACGCCTTGGTCTGTTGCTGGTTTTGCCCATTCTTGCGGGCGCGTGGCCTGCGCTGGCGAGCGCGGGCTCCTACGCGGATGCGCTTTCGCAATGCCTGATCCGTTCGACCACGCCCGCGGACCAGAAGACGGTGGTGCGCTGGGCGTTCTCGACCATGGCGCTGGACCCGGACGTCGCGCCAATGAGTGCCATCACGCCGGAACAACGCGCATCGATCAATCAGAAGGCCGGTGCGCTGGTGACGGATCTGCTGGCCCGTTCATGCAATCAGCCTGCGCAACAGGCGCTGATGTTCGAGGGGCCGGGCGCCGCGCGCACCGCGTTCGAGGCCTGGGCGCGCTGGGCGATCACCAATCTCGCCTCGGAACCGCACGTGATGCGGGGTGCGGGCGCGCTGCTGCAATACATCGACCTCGGCAAGCTGATGTCGCTGGTTCCGTTGCAGGGGTTTCCGCCGGCAAGCGGCAGTATGCATTGAAAGTAGGTTGGGCTGACGCCGGCTTCACCGGCGGAAGCCCAACGTCTTCGGCACGATTTGTTGGGCTTCATTGCAACCAGTCCAATCTGCGGCGCCTGTCACGCGGCCACGCGATGCAACTCCGTCCATGCGGGCGGCTCCGGCCATGCCGGTTCGGCGTTGCCGGCGACCACGCGTCGCAGGTCGATGCCGTCGATTTGCGGCGCCACTTCGCGCAGCAGGCGCAACGCAAAGTCGCGCACGACACGACCACGCGGCAGGATCGCCCAGGTGATGCACTCGGGCAATGCATCGGGTGCACGCAACACCCGCAGGTCGGTGTTCTCCGGCGAGACCGCCATCTCCGCGAGGATGCCGACGCCAAGCCCCGCGCGCACGTACGTCTTGATGAGATCCGCATCGTGGGCGGTCATCGCCAGTTGCATTGGCAGCTTGGCTGCATCGAACGCACGCTTCAGCGAGGACTCCGGCTTGCGCGACGATTCATAACTGACAAGCGGAACCTTGGACAGATCGCGCAGGCTGACGTCCTTGCTGCGACGGCCGAGCGGGTGGCCGGTCGGCACCAGTACCATGCGTCGCCAGCGAAACAGCGGTACCGCGACGCCGCCATCGGGCACGGCGCCGCTGGTGCTGATCACGGCCAACTCGTCGCCGCCGCGCGCGAGCCGCGCCAGGATTTCGCTCTCTTCGGATGGCTGCAGGCGGATGCTCACCGCCGGGAATTCGCGTCGCGTCGCGGCGATCGCATCGGGCAGCACGTAGCGCGCCTGCGTGTGGGTGGTCACGAGCGTGAGGCGGCCCTTGCGTTCGCCGCGCTGGTTGGCGGCCAGCGCGCGGATGTTGCCGGCCTCGTCGAGCAGGCGGCGCGCATGTACCAGCACGTGTTCGCCCGATTGCGTCAGGGACGTCAGGCTGCGGCCCTTGCGGGTGAACAGCAGGAAACCGAGTTCGTCTTCGAGTTGCTTGATCTGCCGCGACAAGCCCGGCTGGGTGGCGTGGACATGCCCGGCGGCAAGGGTGATGTTGAGGCCCGAATCGGCGATGGCGACGAGGTAGCGAAGTTGATTGAGCGTCATTGGGAAAGTCCCGCAAGTGATGATCGCGAACCGCGGTGGCGCGCATATTCCGCGCACCCCATCGAGGATCGGCGACAACACATCGCGGGACGTTTCAGGTTCATCGGAGTGGCTCCATCGCGGCTGGCGCATGCGAATTGACCAGCGGCAATCAGCCTAGCATGTAGACGTCCAGACATCCATATCGACATATAACCGCCCCGCATAAGGCTGTCTCCGATGCGTATTTCCGCTTGCGTCGTCAGGCGCGCAGACTGTGCGAATGGGCATCCATGCTTCCATCGACACGGCAGTTCCCGCGTCGTTGTTCCCGCTGTTCGCGGACTTGCGCGGCCGCGCCGTGCTGGTGGTCGGCGGCGGCGACGTGGCGCGCCGCAAGGTCGCGGCTTTGCTGGAAACCGGCGCCGACATCACCGTCGCGGCGAGCGTACTCGATCGCGGATTGCGGGAGTGGGTCGAGCGTGGACGCCTGCATCATCGCGAAGGTGACTTCGAACCGGCCTGGCTGGATGGCGTGATGCTCGTCGTCGCGGCCAGTCACGATCGCGCGCCCAACCGCATCGTGGCCGAGGCCGCGCGGACGCGTGGCATCTTCGTGAATGTGGTCGACGATACCGAAGCTTCCACGTTCCACGTTCCCGCAAGCGTCCGGCGCGGACGATTGCAGGTGGCTGTCTCCTCGGGCGGCGCAGCGCCGGTGCTGGCGCGGCGCGTGCGCGAAAAGCTGGAAGCCGAACTGGATGACTCGCTCGGAGTCTTGACCGAGTTGCTGGCGCGCGAGCGTGCGCGTATTCGCAGGCGCTTTCCACAGGCCGGCAAGCGTCGGCATTTTTTCGAACGGTTGCTGGGTGGCGATCTGCCGCGCCTGCTGCGCGAAGGCGACGAGGCCAGCGCAAAACTTGCCTTCGAGCGCGCATTGAATGAACCCGATGCGACGATGCGGCGCGGCAGCGTGGCGCTGGTCGGCGCCGGCCCCGGCGATCCCGGCTTGTTGACGCTGAAAGCCCTGCGCGCGCTGCAAGATGCCGACGTGATCCTGCATGATCGCCTGGTCGGCCCGGACATCCTCGAACTCGCGCGCCGCGACGCCGAACGCATTTCCGTCGGCAAGCGGGTGGGCGAAGGTCACGACGCCACGCAAGCGCGCATCCACGCGCTGATGCTGCAACACGCGCGGGCTGGCAAGCGGGTAGTGCGCCTGCAAGGCGGCGATCCACTGGTGTTCGGGCGCGGCGGCGAGGAGCTGGATTTCCTGCGCGCCCATGGCGTGGCGCGCGAAGTGATTCCCGGTATCACCGCCGCGATCGCAGGTGCCGCCGCTGCCGGCGTGCCGCTGACCGATCGCCGGTGCGCGCGCAGCGTCACGCTGCTGAGTCCGCGCGGCCGGACCGACGTCGACGGCGCAGCACTCGCTGCGCCCGGACAGACGTTGGCGATCTACATGGGCGTCGGCGAACTGGATGCGCTGTCGCATTTGCTGATCGCCAACGGGCGTGGCGCCGACACGCCTTGCGTGCTCATCGAGAACGCATCGCTGCCGCAACAGCGCACCCTGGCCGGCACGCTGGCGAAGCTTCCGGCGCTGGCGCGCGAACACGACGTGCACGCCCCGGCGCTGCTGATCGTCGGAGAAGTTGCCGCGCACGCGCAGCGCGCGGTGCATACCGGGCGATGTCGCGGCGAGACAGCGTCCGTCGCACACGCTGCCTGAGCATAGGTTCCAACATTGGCTTTTCAACACGAGGACACAACCATGAGTTTGCAACTGGGCCAGACCGCCCCCGACTTCACCCTCGATTCCACCCAGGGATCATTGCACTTCAACGCCTACGCGCGTGATCATTGGGTAGTGTTCTTCTCGCACCCCAAGGATTTCACCCCGATCTGCACCACCGAACTGGGCGCGTTCGCGCGCCGCAAGGCCGAGTTCGACCAGCGCGGCGTGAAGATCCTCGGCCTGTCGGTCGATCCGGTGGAAGATCATCACAAGTGGTCGAAGGACATTGCCGAGGTCGGCGGTGCCGAGGTCAACTATCCGATCCTTGCCGACCCGGATCTGGAAGTGGCCAAGTTGTACGGCATGTTCCATCCCGAAGCCGACCCGAAAGTCACCGTGCGTTCCGTGTTCATCGTCGATCCGCAGCGCAAGGTGCGCGTCACGCTCACCTATCCGCCGAGCGTGGGCCGCAACATCGATGAGATCCTGCGTACCATCGATGCGCTGCAGCTCACCGATCAGCAGCCGGTCGCCACGCCCGTGAACTGGCTGCCGGGCGAGGACATCGTGGTGTCGCCCAAGCTTTCCGACGCCGATGCCGCCGAACGCTTCACCGATGTGCGCAAGCTGAAACCGTACCTTCGCTTCGCGAAGGCCGCAGCGAAGTCGCCGGTCGAGGCCTGAACGGAGCCGGCATGATCCAGGCCCGCGCCAACTTCGCCGCCACCGTGGGGCGCACGCCGCTGATTCGCCTGCGGCGCGCATCGGACGCCACCGGTTGCGAAATTCTTGGCAAGGCCGAATGGCTGAACCCGGGCGGGTCGATCAAGGATCGCACCGCCCTGGGCCTGCTCCTCGATGCCGAACAGCATGGATTGATCCGGCCCGGCGGCACGCTGGTCGAAGGCACCGCCGGCAACACCGGGATCGGTCTGGCCCTGCTCGGTTCAAGCAGTGGCTATCGCAGCATCATCGTGATGCCGGAAACGCAAAGCGCCGAGAAGATCGACGCGCTGCGGCTCACTGGCGCGCAGGTGCGGCTGGTGCCGGCGGCGAAGTTCAGCGATCCGAAACACTACGTGCACATCGCCCGCGCGCTGGCGGAATCGCTGAATGAAAAAAATCCCGGCAGCGCGTGGTTCGCCAACCAGTTCGACAACACCGCCAATCGCGATTTCCATGTCGCCACCACCGCCGTCGAAATCTGGAACGAAACCGACGGCGCGGTCGACGGCTTCGTGTGCGCGGCCGGGACCGGCGGCACGCTGGCGGGCGTCGCGCAAGGTTTGAAAGCGCGCAGGCCGCGCGTGCGGATCGCGCTGGCCGATCCGGCGGGCTCGGCGCTCGCCCATTTCATCAACACCGGCGAACTGGTCGCGGAAGGCAACTCCATCACCGAAGGCATCGGCTCCAGCCGCATCACCGCCAACTTCAAGGATGCGCAGGTCGATACCGCGTACAGCATTCCCGATACCGAATCGGTGCCGCTGCTGCACGAACTCCTCATCGAGGAAGGCCTGTGCCTCGGCGGTTCGTCGGGTGTCAATCTCGCGGGCGCGATCCGGCTTGCGCGCGAACTCGGCCCCGGCCACGTGATCGTCACCGTGCTGGCCGATGCGGGCACGCGTTATTCGAAGAAGCTCTTCAATCCCGAATTCCTCCGCAGCAAGGGCATCCCGGTGCCGGACTGGCTCGATCGCGCGTTTCCCCGTGAGCCGGCGCGCAACGCGGCATGATGGCCGCGGTCGGCCCATAATCGGGTTTTCCGGCCAGCCACGGTGGGTGGCGGCCCTTGTGGGCGCGAGGACCAACCATGTCCATCCATGACAGCATCGTCGACACGATCGGCGACACCCCCATTGTCCGGCTGCATCGCTTGGCGCCCGCGCACGTGGCGATGTACGCCAAGGTCGAATCGTTCAATCCCGGGGGATCGGTCAAGGATCGCCTCGCCATCGCGATCGTGCTGGACGCGGAACAGCGCGGCATGCTCAGGGCCGGCCAGACCGTGGTCGAAGCGACCTCCGGCAATACCGGGGTCGCGCTCGCCATGGTGTGCGCCGCGCGCGGTTATCCGTTCGTCGCGGTGATGTCGGATTCGTTCTCGATCGAGCGCCGCAAGTTGATGCGTGCGTATGGCGCGAAGGTGATCCTGACGCCTGCTGCCGAGCGCGGCACCGGCATGGTGCGCAGAGCCGAGGAATTGGCCAGGCAACATGGCTGGTTCCTCGCACGCCAATTCGAGAACGAAGCCAACCCGGCGTACCACCGCAGCACCACCGGACCGGAGATCCTGCGCGACTTTGCCGGCCGGCAGCTTGATTATTTTGTCAGCGGTTGGGGCACCGGTGGCACCTTGACCGGTGCGGGCGAAGTGCTGAAGCTCGCGCGTCCCGATATCCAGGTGATCGCGACCGAGCCTGCCAATGCGTCGCTGCTCGCGGGTGGCGAATGGCACTCGCACAGGATCCAGGGCTGGACGCCGGACTTCCTGCCCGCGGTGTTGAGCCGAACGATCGCCGACCAGATCGTCCCTGTCGATGACGTCGTCGCGCGCGACACCGCGCGCCGACTCGCCCGCGAAGAGGGCATTTTCTGCGGCCTGTCCTCGGGCGCCACGGTTGCCGCTGCACTGGAAGTCGCAAAGCAAGCGGCGCCAGGCTCGGTGCTGCTGGCGATGCTGCCCGACACGGGCGAGCGTTATCTCTCGACCTTCCTGTTCGAAGGCGTGGAGGAAGGCTCGGATGACGCGTGCCTCGCGCAGCAAGCGTGAGATCGAACGCCGAGCGCGCCGCTCATATCGAATGCACCTGCATTTGCTCGTCATTCCGGCGAAAGCCGGAACCCAGTGACTTTGACGTGGTATGCGAACTTTCATTTCCCTGCTTGTGCACCGGGATTCCGGCCTATGCCGTAATGACGAGCAAGGCGCTGGGTTCCGGATCGCCGCTGCGCGGCGTCCGGAATGACGAAGTGAATGGCTGTCGTCGAATCTACGCCGCGCGTTTGAGTGCAACGACAGCATTCAATCCGCCGAATGCGAATGCATTCGAGAGTACCGCCCGCACCGGTGTTTCGCGCGCCGTGTTCGGAACGTAATCGAGATCGCATTCGGGATCGGGATCGATGAAATTCACGGTGGGCGGGATCACGCCATCGCGCAATGCGCCGATGGCCGCGATGATTTCCAGCGCGCCGGCGGCGCCGAGTGCATGGCCGTGCACGGATTTGGTGGACGACACCGCGACCTTGGCGGCGTGGTCGCCCAGCGCGGCGTGGATCGCGCGCGTTTCGGTGGGATCGTTGGCGGGCGTCGCGGTGCCGTGGGCGTTGATGTAGTCGATGTCCGCGGGCGAGAGTTGCGCATCGCGCAGCGCCGCGGCCATCGCGCGCGCCGCGCCGAGATCGGACGGCATCACGATGTCGCCGGCGTCCGCGCTCATGCCGGCGCCTGCGAATTCGGCCAGGATATCCGCGCCGCGGGCACGCGCATGGTCGAAATCTTCCAGCACGATCATGCCCGCGCCTTCGCCGAGCACCAGTCCGCGACGTTGTTTGCAGAACGGCCGGCAGGTGTCGTCGGCCAGCACCCGCATCGCTTCCCACGCGCGCAGTACGCCGAGCGTCAGGCAGGCTTCGGTGCCGCCTGCCAATGCGACGTCGGCGACGCCCGAGCGCACCAGCGCGAACGCCTGTGCGAAGGCGTGATTGGCCGATGCGCACGCGCTCGACACCGCAAAGCTTGGTCCGGTGATTCCGAATTCGATCGAGACCTGCGAAGCCGGCGCGCTCATCATTCGGCGCACGATCGAGAGCGGGTGCAAGCGCGGATTGCCTTCGCCGTACAGGCGCTTCGAGCACTCGTCGTTGGTGACTTCGCCGCCGGTGCCGGTGCCGATCACGCAACCGCTGCGCTGGCGCAGGTCGCCTTGCGCGAAGTCGAGCCCGGATTGCGCCACTGCTTCGCGGGCGGCGACCAGCGCGAACTGCGAAACGCGATCCAGCAGGATCAGCTTCTTCGGGTCGAAGTGCGCAGCGGGATCGAAGTCGCGCACCTGCGCGGCCACCTTGACCCGCATGTCCTGCTTCTCGAAACCCGTGAGCGGCGCGATTGCGCTGCGGCCCTCGCGCATGCCTTGCCAGATGGTGCGGGCGTCGTGGCCCAGCGCGCAGATGGCGCCGACTCCGGTGATGACGACGCGGCGGTTCATGGCGGAACGGGTTACGCGGCGGGCGGCGCCGGTGGCGTGGCGCCGGGCAAGGGAGGATTCGCGGCCTTGTCCGCCAGCAGTTTTTCCACCGTCTCGACCAGTCCCTTCACCGATTCGGTATCGAAGTCGGGATCGCGGTCGGGCATCTGGATCTTGAAGTGATCCTCGATCTCGAAAATGATCTGGATCGCGTCGAGCGACGGAATCTCGAGATCCTTCAGCGTGGACTCGAGCGTCACCTTGCTCTCGTCGATGCCGGCTTCCTTGGCAATGATCGAGAACACGGTTTGTCGGACGTTGTCTGGTGTGGAGTCGTCGCTCATGGCGGGGTCCCTTCGGCGTCGTTGCGCGGTGGCACTGGCGGGGCGTGCTGCGCGTCGCCACCCAGCAACAGGATACCAGCGACGATGATGGCCGATCCGAGGATCTTCTCCCAGCCCATGGGATCGTCGAACACGGCCCATGACGCAATCATGATCGCGACGAACACGATCGCGCTGGTCGGAAAGGCGGCGGACAGGGCGGATTTTTCCAGGATGTTCATCCACACCGCGAATTGGCCGAGGTAACAGGCGAGCGCCAGCCACAACCACGGCGTGGACAACGCGGCGTGGACGGATTGCGCATTCAGTTCGAACGCGCCGACCTTGGCGCCGGCCATCTTCATTGCCACCTGGCCCAGCGTTTCGATGACCAGCAGCAACGCCCATGCAATCACTAGTGGCATCAGCCGGCGCCAGCGTGTCGAAGTGTGCGCGCGCATGCTGAGTGTTCCCTTAGCGGTGCGGCGCCGCGGATTGCCGGTCGAGCCGATCGATGCGCGCGAGATTGTCGAAACGCGCGAACACGCGATCCACGAGCCGGTTGCGATGGCGATACCAAAGCGCGTTGGCGTGCAGCGTGCTGCCGAGGCGCGCCTTCTCGCGATGCAGGCCCTGGCCGCTTTCGTACACGCCGATCCCCTCGTCGATGCAATACCGCACGTTTTCCAGCCAGCTCACATGGTAGAGGTTGTAGCGGTCCGTTGCCGCGTGGTCCATGCCGAGAAACTTGTCGAGCAGGCACTCGGCATCGCGCAGCACCAGGTTGAAGGCGAGCAGTCGCGCACCGTCGCTGTAGGTCACGCAATAGGCGCGACCGGGCATCTCGCGCAGCACATTGGCGAAATACGCCGGCGTCAATTCCTCGAACGAAAATTTCGCACGGGCGAGGGTCTCGCGATACAGGCGTTGCACGTCATCGGCGACGCCGTCGAGATTCGTGCGCCATTCGATCCGCAGGCTTTGAGTGGCGCGGCGCTTGCGGCGCAGGTCCTTGCGGGTGGAGGCGCCGAGCGAATCGAGGTAGCCATCGATGCTGTGCCAGCGAATGTCGAGCGTCGCGCCCGGCAGGCCGGGCAGCGCGCGCAAGCCGTGACGCGGACACGCTTGTTGCCACACCGGTTCGGCGAGCGGTGCATCCTTGATCGCGAGCATTCCGAGCTTTTCGTGCGTCGCAATCGTTTCCATGTTCGCGAGGATCGCATCCAGCCAAGCCGCCTGTTGTTCCGGCGTCGAGTCGGGCTCAAAACCGATCCGGCACCGTTCGGTCACCGGCGATCCCAGCGACAGCATCGGGATGCGCAGCACGCGCGGCAATAGTTTTCCGATGACCTCGGCGGCGCGGCGCACGCCGCCCTGCATGGTGGTGTCGAGGCGGTAATCGGTGACGAACGCCGGCACGGCCGCCACCAGCCGTTCACCTTCGCGCACGGCGAAATAGAGATAACGGAATCCTGCAAGTCCCGCGCGCTCGATCGCGCGCAGGTAGGCGTGATCTTCGCGTTCGTGCGGGAACAGGCGATTCCATTCGATCGGCGCGAAGGCGTCGATGGAAGGCTGCGCGCTGGTGGTGGTCATGCCGCCGTGATGGCGGCCGTGGCGATGCGCGGCCGCGAAGTGCGCATGGGGCTGTTGGCGAGGATGCGGGTGAAGAAATCCGCCGAGCGCGCGATCACCTTGTCGCGTTCGCCGTCGACCGTGATCATGTGGTAACTGTCGTTGAGCAGGACGGTTTCGGTGGCGCCGGTGATGCGCCGTTCGACCAGGCGCGCGTTGCGCACGCTGGCGATGTCATCGTCGGCTGCGTGCATGATCAGCGCGGGCGCGCGCACTTCCTGCAGGCGCGGGCGCACGTGCCAGGCCAGCTTGTGGAATTCCGCCAGCGACGGCCACGGATTGCCGGGCAGGCCGGCCGCTTCGCTCTGGCCATCCAGCATCGCGCCGGCGATGCGCATGCGCACGCGTTCGTCCTTGATGCCGTACGGAAAGCTTTCCATGAAGCGGCGCTGCTTGAACAAGCCCATGCCGCACACCAGCGGCAGCAGGAATGAAAGTCGCGCCACCCGCGGAATCGTCCAGCCGTCGTAGAAGAACGTGCTGCCGTACAGCCCGAGTCCATCGACCCATTGCGGCTTTTCGATCGCAAGGTTCAAGGCCAGGACCGAGCCCATCGAAAGCCCGGCGACGAACAGATGATCGACTTCGCGCCGCAGGCGATCCGCACCCTCGACCACGCTGCGCGTCCAGTCACGCCAGCCGGTTTTCAGAAGGTCCGCTTCGCTGCCGCAGTGCCCGGCGAGTTGCATGCCGTAGACGGTGAAGCCGGCGCGGTTCAGGCCCTTGCCCACGAATCGCATCTCCGCGGGCGTGCCGGTGAGGCCGTGGATCAGCAGTACCCCCGCGCGCCCACCGCGCAGCAGGAAGTCTGCCTGTTTGATCATGGATTGCGTCATGCTTGCCCCGATCGCCTGTGCGAATCAGCCCGGTGTCATCAACCAAATTGCTGCCCGGTGACCAGTACGACTCCAACCACGATGGTGCCTATTCCCGCCCAGCGGCGCAGCGAGATGCGTTCCTTCAGGATGTAGCGGCTGGCCAGCACCACGCCGACGTAGCCGAGCGCCGTGAAAGGAAACGCGACGCTGAGTTGCGTGCGCGAGAGTGCCGCGAACCACAGCACGAATTCCACGGCGTACACCGCGACGCCCAGCCCGATCCACGGCGAGTGGAAGACCTTGTAGACGAGCGACGGCGCCCCGGCCCCCACCGTTGCGTGGCCAACCCCGAGCTTGAAGCACACCTGGCCGGTCACGTCGCAAGCGACCGAGCCGAGCAGCAGCAAAAGGGTGACGAGGGTGTTGGTCATGGATTTGCAGGGGTGAGGCAGGCTTCGAAGAGCGTTCGCGCCAGCTCAACGTCGGTGCGCCTATTGTCGTCGATTCGTCGCGGGTCCGTCACGATGCGCACGGGTTGATCGAACTTCGATTCCATCCGTTTCAGCCAGTTCACGTGGCGCGGCGGCGAATACTCGCCGCAAATGTCCGCGCCCAGGATCCGCTTGTGGTGGCCCACCGCACGCAGCATGGCCGCCAACGCGGCCAGCGGCATGCGGCCCTGATCCCAGTTGGTCAGCGCCTCATGTTCGGGCAGCACGTCCTTGTCGATCGTGATCCAGACCGTGCCGGTCGGAATCGCCTCCAGCACGAGGCGCACAGCATCCTCCAGTTTCCTTTCGCCGAGGTTTCGCCAGTGCACGCGGCCTTCGCGCCATTCATGCCCCGGTCCGTCGGCGAGCCGGCGGCGTACCCGTGAAGGCGCGTGCTGCCACGGGAACAGCGCCAGCCGACCGGTGTCCAGCGCCGGCAGGTTGCCGCCCTTGCGGCCCGGATGGACGAGATCGTCGCTGCACGGGCCGACCGTCACCACCCGCTGCACGTTCGGCAATTCCAGCACCCGGTTCACCCAGGAACCGCAATGCCAGCGGGGTGCCAGCCGCACCCAGTCGGGATGGTTGTCGAAGTGCAGGACCGTGAACGGTTCCGGGATTCGCTCGATCAACAGCGCGGCGAGGTGATGGAAATCACCCGAGCCCAGGAACGTGATCGACGGGTGCGGGTCATTCGATGCCGCGATCCGCGCGCGTACGGCGTCGATGTTCCTCTTCCGGCTCCACAGGCGCAGCGCCGGACCGAGATCGCGCAGGTCGACGCGCGTCACCGACGCCCATGGCGCGGCGTTGGTCAGCGTGTCGATATCGACGCTGCCATCGGTGTCGAGGAGGCGGAGGTGGGGCTGCACGGGCGCAGTATCGCGTGTCTCGATGTGGAAACGCTGACCGCAGGTTGGGCTGATCCCGAACTGTTCGGGATCAGCCCAACGATGCGAGCGCGTTGGGCTTCGCTGCGCTCAGCACCAACCTACAAGAGCATTCCCGCGTTACCTGCTCGCTGCGCTCAGCCTGCCAGCTTCGCCTTGACGCGTTGCGACAGCGTGCCCATGTCGGCGCGGCCGGCGGCGCGTTCCTTCAGCAGCGCCATCACCTTGCCCATGTCGCGCGGCGACGTCGCGCCCGCGTCGGCGATGCATTGCGCGATCAACGCGTCGAGTTCGGCGTCGGACAACTGCGCCGGAAGGTAGGTTTCGATCACGCCGATCTCATAGCGTTCCTGCGCGGCGAGATCCTCGCGCTGCGCGGCTTCGTATTGCGACACCGAATCGCGTCGCTGCTTCAACATTTTTTCCAGCGTGTGCAGCACCTGGGTATCATCCAGCACGATGCGCTCGTCGACTTCGCGCTGTTTGAGCGCGGCGAGGATCAACCGGATTACGCCAAGGCGCGGTTTGTCGCCGCCTTTCATCGCGGCTTTCATGTCTTCGGTGATGCGTTGCTTCAAATTGTTCATGGCCAAGTTTCCAAACCGTATCGACACAAACGCAAAAAGCCGGTGCCGCAGGGCAGCACCGGCTGGAAGATCGCAGGCGAAGCGACCTGTATCAGTACAGGCGCTTGCGGCGCGTGACTTCGCGCGAGACGCGACGCAGGTGGCGCTTCACCGCCGCAGCGCGCTTGCGCTTGCGTTCCTGGGTCGGTTTCTCGTAAAACTCGCGCTTGCGCGTTTCGGCGAGCACGCCGGCCTTCTCGCAGGTGCGCTTGAAACGGCGCAGGGCGATTTCGAAGGGCTCGTTCTCGCGGACTTTGACGCTGGGCATGGACGCTCCACTTGGTAAACTGACCCGCTTGGGCGCGGGTGAGCCGCGAAGTATAGCGTGATCGACATGACCAATTCAAAGCCCCCGCACCCGGGTCCGGTGCTGGGCATCGAAAGCTCCTGCGACGAAACCGGGGTGGCGGTGTATCAACACGGCCGCGGCCTGCTGGCGCATGCGCTGTATTCGCAGATCGCGCTGCACGCCGAGTATGGCGGCGTGGTGCCGGAATTGGCCAGCCGCGATCACATTCGCAAGCTGCTTCCCCTTTTGCGCCAGACACTTGCGGACGCGGACCTGAAGATTTCCGAGCTCTCGGCCGTGGCCTACACCGCGGGTCCCGGCTTGATCGGCGCGCTCTTGGTCGGCGCCGCGGTGGCGCGTTCGCTGGCCTGGGCGCTGGAAGTGCCGGCGATCGGCGTCCACCACATGGAAGGTCACCTGCTGGCGCCGTTGCTCGAAGAACCCGCCCCCGGCACCGAGCCGCTCGCGCCGCCCTTCGTGGCGCTGCTGGTCTCGGGCGGGCACTCGCTGCTGGTCGGGGTCGAGAAGATCGGCAGTTACATGATCCTCGGCGACACGCTGGATGATGCCGCCGGCGAAGCTTTCGACAAGACCGCCAAAATGATGGGTCTGCCGTATCCGGGTGGACCGGCGCTGGCGAAACTCGCCGAAACCGGCGATCCCAAGGCCTTCAGGTTCGCGCGCCCGATGACCGACCGGCCGGGGCTCGATTTCAGTTTCTCGGGCCTGAAGACCCAGGTACTGATGGCCTGGCGCGACAGTGATCGCGCCGACGCCACCAAGGCCAATATCGCGCGCGGCTTCGAGGAAGCCATCGTGGAAACGCTGGCCATCAAGTGCCGCCGAGCCCTGGCGCAGACCGGCTACAAGCGGCTTGTGGTGTCTGGCGGCGTCGGCGCCAACAAGCGCCTGCGCGCGCAACTGGCCGAGGCCGGGCAGCGCGAAGGTTTCCAGACCTATTTCCCCCGGCTCGCCTTCTGCACCGACAACGGCGCGATGATCGCGCTGGCGGGTTCGATCCGGCTCGCGGCCGGGCAAACGACGGGCCCGGAAATCCAGGTGCTGCCGCGCTGGAATCTCGAAAGCCTTCCCGAGGTGGCCTGAGCGTGGATCGGATATTCATCGAAGGCCTCGCCGTCGAAACCGTCATCGGCGTTTACGATTGGGAGCGCGGCACGCCGCAGCCCTTGCTGCTTTCGGTGTCGCTGGTCTGCGATGTCGACGCGGGGGACGAGATTGGCGACACCATCGATTACGCCGCGGTCGTCGAGGCGCTGAAGACGTTCGCCGCGCAGCGCCGCGACGTTTTGCTGGAAACGCTGGCCGAGGCCTGCGTCGCGATGTTGCACAGCCAGTTCTCGAAGGCGCAGGCGATCGAGTTGCGCATCGACAAGCCCAACGCTGCCCGGAAACTCGGTTGCGAACGCGTCGGTGTCGAAATCCGCCGCGAGTTCCGCTGACATGCCGGCGCGCCGCTGGCTGCTGCTGCTGGGTTCGAATCTTGCGGGGTCGGAGCGCATCCAGCAGGCGCTGGAAACGCTGGCTGCACTCGGTCACGTGACGTCACTGACCCCGATCGAACGCATGCCCGCGCGCGGCGATCCATCGCGCTTCTACTACAACGCGCTCGCAACGCTCGGCTGCGATCTGGACCGGGATGTCCTGCGCGCGCAGCTCAAACAGATCGAAATCGAACTGGGGCGCGTGCGCGACGAATCCGGCGAAGTCGCCATCGACATCGACCTTCTGGCCATGCAGGCAAACGGGAGCTGGCTGGCCGAACCGCATGCGCTCGAAAAGCGGGAGTTCACGCAAACCCCCGCAAGGGACATGCTGAAGGCAGCTGGCATTGAAATGTCGGGCACCGAAGGCATGACGGACTGAGAGGCAGGCATGGACATTCTTGACCAACGCTCGTTGGCGCTGATTCCGCAACCGATTCGATGGGTTGTCTTGGCGTTCCTCGCACTGGCCACACTGCTGAGTGCTGGCTTTGCGATCTGGCTGACCGTCGCGCACGGCAGCGATTCGCTTGCGGTTGCACTCCTTTCGATATTCAAGGCATCCGCAATCGGAACCGCGCTCTGGTTCTTTTTCCTGATCGGCCAGCGGGCCCAGAGCCGCGCGGACCTGCTACGGCGAACCTCCAGAATACTCACCAACGAGATACCGGCAAGCCTGCACATCTACGGCAAGCCGGACGAACTTGAAGGTGTACGCAATCGCGGCGCGACACCTGATGACAAACCCTGCAGGGTTGATGTGGAGGTCGATCACGCGCCCGGAACAGTGCACGCGCGGTACATCATTACCTGGCCGGGCCTCCGGGATAGACTCCAGTTGCGCGTCCACCTCAACGTCAAAGTATTGTCGGTGGTTTATTTTTTTCCGAGCGGGGATCTGGAAAGGCTTGAAAAAACTTTCGAAGGAACTCTCACGGCGTCGCGAAACATGGGTTGGAAGGTGGAGTACAAAGGAATCCAAAGCCAGCGGCATGTCCATCGCGAGGACGATTTCGCGGAGTTGTGGCTGCGGCAGCGCCTGAATGCGGACTTTTTGCACGAATCCACCGAGCAACTTTTCGTGACGAACGACTTGGCCGCCATGACCCGAGCGATCATGCTCAGTTGGAGTCGGCGTGGGGAAATCTTGGGGTCATAACCCTGCTTCGCGCGCGTCCTGCGCGCGGTCGCGATGCGTACGTTGCGCGGGAACCTCGACGCGGCGCCGGGCGGGGATGATTTCCACTTCGCGCGAGAACATCGCGAACGCGGTGCGCGCGACCTGGCGAGTGTCGTACCACGCGTAAGCACCGACGCCGAGCGCACCGGCGAGCGGCACCATTCGCGCCAACGAGCTGCCGAGCGCGCGTTCGGACAGCTTGACGCCGATCCGGTGCACGATGCTGCGCAAGCTGTGCGCGGTCGCCGCGTGCACCATCCAGCGCTGCCCGGCGCGCACCGCGAGGTCGCGCACCGCCTGCGCGGCCGCGTGGCGGAACAGGCAGAACAACATCTGCTCACGCGTGAGTTTGGGGTGCTGGCCACACGCGGCCGCGATGTCGGCCACCATCTGCGCCTGGATTTTCCAGATCGCCACCAATTCCGGCAGCACCGTCAGCCAGCCAATCGGCCCCGGCGGCAGCGCAAGCGAGGACGATGCCACGAAGGCCTTGCGGCGGGCGGTCAGCGCGATGGCGTCGACGCGCGCACGCGGGTGTTCGCGAGGCTGCTCCCGGCTGGGCGGGACGTCGGAAAGGTAGTCGAGGATCTGCTGCGCGATCCGTTGCGACGGCTGGCCGGTGGCGGCGGTAAGGGAAGCGGTCATCGGCGTCCTCGATGCGGATCGAACCGGTTCCAACATGCCGCGGCCGCGCCCGCGAATCAAGGCATCCGGATTCGCGCTTCAGGCAACGATCATGCGCCGAGAACCCGCCCCCCATCCACCCGGATCGTTTGCCCGGTGACATACGCCGCGTCGCGGATCAGCCACAGCACCGCGCCGGCAATATCTTCGGGTGTGCCCTGGCGCTGCAGCGCGGTCTGTTCGACCAGCGTCTGCGGGGTCTCGGCCTTGACCGGGTTTTCCGACCACAACACGTTGCCCGGCGCCACCGCGTTCACCCGTACCTCGGGCCCGAGTTCCTGCGCCAACGCGAGCGTCGCCATGCGCAGCGCGGCCTTGCTCATGCAATACGCCGCGTGCTGCGGCAGCGGGCGTTCGGCATAGATGTCGGTGATGTTGACGATCGCGCCGTGCGAGGCCTTCAGGTATGGCGCGGCTGCCTGCGCCAGCAGCAATGGCGCGCGCGCATTCACGGCAAAGAACGTGTCCGCCGATGGCGCCGTGATCGTGCCTGCAGGGGTAGCCTCGAAGATCGAGGCATTGTTGACCAGCGCATCGATCCGGTCGAAGCGGGCGAGCGTGGCGTCGACCAAGTCCGGCAGGCGCTCGGCATCGGCCAGATCGGCTTGCAACGCAAGCGTCGACTCCGCGCGACGCGTTTCCAGGTCCGCCATCAGCGCGTCCAGTTCCGCGCGCGAGTTTCGATAGTGCAAGGCCAGGTCGTAGCCGGCGGCGTGCAACGTGCGCGCGATCACCGCACCGACGCGCCTCGCGGCGCCCGTGATCAGCACGACCGGACGGGTTTGGCTCATGGTCGCCCCTGCGCGTTATCCTGCATGACCGACAGATTGCCGCAACAACGTGGATGCCGCCAGCATGGATCGCGCCCTGCCCGAACCTTCCGAAGATGAAATCGCGCATTCGGCGCGTCTCGTCGAGGCCATCCGGCACGAGATTGCCGCGTCGGGGCCGATCTCCTTCGCGCGCTTCATGGAGCGTTGTCTGTACGCGCCAGGCTTGGGCTATTACAGCGCGGGGCGATTGAAATTCGGCAAGCACGGTGATTTCGTCACGGCCCCGGAACTCGGGCCGTTGTTCGCGCGCTGCGTCGCGCGCGCATTGGCACCGGCCCTGCGCGCCTGCGGCGAGGATGCCGTATGGTTCGAGCTCGGTGGCGGCAGCGGTGCCTTCGCGCGCGACTGTCTTTCGGAACTGCAGGCGCTCGATGCGCTGCCGCGGCATTACTGGCTGCTGGAGCCGTCGGCGGACCTGCGCGAACGCCAGCGCGAGCGGTTGCAGGCCGAGCTGCCGGCGGAACTGTTCGCGCGCTGCGCGTGGCTGGATCGTCCGCCGCAACATGCATGGTCGGGCGTCCTGTTCGCCAACGAAGTGCTGGACGCGTTGCCGATCACGCGGTTCACGTCGCACGACGGCGAGGTGTTCGAGGAACACGTGGACGTGGACGCGAATGCCGCGTTCGTGCGCGTGGATCGACCGGCCGATGCCCTGGTTGCCGGCGCAGTGCGGCATCTGCAGCGCCGCCTCGGTCGCGAATTCGGGGACGGCTACCGCTCGGAAGTGCTGCCGCAATTGCCTTGGTGGCTGGAGGCGATCGCGGGCGAGCAGGCGCGCGGCGCGGTGTTGTTCGTCGATTACGGTTACGTGCGGCGCGAGTTCTATCTGCCCGAGCGCCGCGACGGCACCTTGCTGTGCCACTACCGTCATCGTGTACATGACGACCCGCTGATCCTGCCGGGCCTGCAGGACATCACGGCTTCGATCGATTTCACGGCGCTGTCCGAGGCCGGCATCGGCGCGGGATTCGAACCGGTGTCGTACGCCTTCCAGTCGGAATTCCTGATCGCGTCCGGCCTTGATGCGGCGTTCGCCGCCGCCCGCAAAAAGGCTGGCGACGAAGCCGCGCGCTATGCGCTGGCGCAGCAGGTCAAGCGACTGACCTTGCCCGGCGAAATGGGCGAGCGTTTTCAGGCGATGCTGTTCGCGCGCGACCTCGACATCGGCGCGCTGTTCGCGCCGCAGATACAGGTCGATCGCAGCGAGCGACTGTAGTCACCGCTGCAGCACGCCGCGCGTGCACGACGACCGGCACTGCCATAATCGCGGCCTGTCGCAGCGAAGGCTCTGATCGTGCAAGGACACTCCTGGTTGCCGTCGATACTGGTGTTCCTGGTCGCGGTCGTGATCGCGGTGCCGCTGGCGCGCAAGCTGAAGCTGGGTTCGGTGCTGGGTTATCTGGCAGCGGGCGTGGTGATCGGGCCGTACGGCTTGAAGTGGGTGCACAATCCCGACGCGATTTCCGGCATTTCCGAGTTCGGCGTCGCGCTCTTGTTGTTCGTGATCGGGCTGGAACTGTCACCACAACGGCTGTGGGTGATGCGGCGCGCGGTGTTCGGTGCGGGCGCGGCGCAGGTGTTCGGCTCGGCGCTCATCCTCGGCCTGATCGCGGCGTTCGGATTCCATCTCGATCCGGTTGCCGCGGCGGTCATCGGCTTGGCGCTCGCCTTTTCGTCGACGGCGTTCGGTTTGCAGATCCTCGCCGAGCGGCGCGAATTGCAGAGTCCACACGGACGACAGGCCTTCGCAATCCTGCTGTTCCAGGACCTGGTCGCGATTCCGCTGATCGCGGCGATTCCTTTGCTGGCCGAACATGGCGCGCCGCACGTCACGCAGCCGCTGTGGCTTTCATCCCTGCGCGTCGCCGGCGTGATCGCGGTGGTGGTGGTGGGCGGGCGCTATGCGCTGCGCCCGGTGTTTCGCGCGGTCGCCAAAACGCAGTTGATCGAAGTGTCGACCGCAACCGCGCTGCTGGTCGTGATCGGCACCGCATGGCTGATGCAGCTGGCCGGCATCTCGATGGCGCTGGGCACGTTCCTCGCGGGCGTGCTGCTGGCCGATTCGGAATATCGCCACGATCTCGAATCCAACATCGCGCCATTCGAAGGCCTGCTGCTGGGATTGTTCTTCATCACGGTCGGCATGGGCGTCAACCTGAAACTGCTCGCGCTGCATCCGTGGATCGTGGTGGGGCTGGTGGCGTTGCTGCTCGCGTGCAAGGCGCCGGTGCTGGCCGCAATAGGGCGCCTGAGTCCGCGCATGCAGGGTACCGATGCGATCAAGCTCGCGGCCTTGCTGGCCGGCGGCGGCGAATTCGCGTTCGTGGTGTTCAAACTGGCGATGGAACATGGGTTGCTGACGCGCACGCAACACCAGTTGCTGGTGCTGGTCGTGACGCTCGGCATGGCCGCGGTGCCGCTGCTGGTGCTGGCCGCGGCGCGACTGCCCGAACGGCGCAAGCCCCAGCGTGAATTCGACCGCATCGAGGCCGGTGCGCCGCGCGTGATCATCGCGGGCTTCGGCCGTGTGGGACAGATCGTGGGCCGGCTGCTGCGCGCGCGCAACATTCCCTTTGTTGCGCTGGAAAGCTCGGTCGAGCAGGTCGATTTGTCGCGTCGCTTCCAGGGCACCGAGATCTATTTCGGCGATCCCACCCGCGCCGAGATGCTGCGCGCGGCCGGCGCGGGCAAGGCCGAGGTGTTCGTGCTGGCCACTGACGATCCGGCTGCGAACGTGCGCACCGCGCGCATCGTGCGTCGGTTGTTTCCGCACCTGAAGATCATCGCGCGAGCACGCAATCGCCAGCACGCGTTCCGCCTGATGGACTTGACCAGCGACCCCGACGACGTGGTGCGTGAAACGTTCTACTCCAGCCTGAAGATGGCGGGCCTGGCGCTCAAGGCGCTGGGCGTGGAGAAGGAGCAGGCCCGTGCGATCGTTGAGCTGTTCCGCGAGCACGACGAAAAGCTGCTGCACGACCAGCACCTCGTGTACGACGACGACGTGGCGCTGCGCCAGACCACGCGCGAGGCGTATGCGGAACTGCAGGGGCTGTTCGAAGCCGACACGCGGGCGCAGGCGCAGCCGGAAAACGCCGACAAGGTGGGAAGCACCTAGTCAGTGCGGGTCAGGGATGACCCGCCGCGGATCAAGCGCTTGATCCGGCGAAGACGAGCCCGGGCCTACCGGACTCGTCGTATCGATAAAGTGCAGGACAGCACTTTATCGACATTCAATTGCTCGGATGCGTCATCAACGGCGTCACCACCTGTGCATTGAGTGGCGCACTGCGGCGCGGCGACAGCTCCAGCGCCAGATCGACGTAGCCCAGTGCCCGCGCTACTTCCGCGGGCGTGCGCTGCATGCAGTCGCGCGCATCGCGCTCGCCGCCGCGCGTCAGCAGCACGCGCGCGGGTTCGAACAGGGCGTGCATCGCGCAGGCGTGCATTGCGGTGACGCCATGTTCGTCCGCGTGCCGGATGTCCGCACCGGCGTCCAGCAGTGCTGGAAGCAGTGCACCCAGGTGCGTGCCGTCGCACTCGGCGCCCGGCTTCACATGCACGCCCAGCAACATCAGCAGTGGGGTGGCGCCACGCCGGTCGGCGGTATTCACCGACGTGTCGTCGACAAGCAACGCGTCCAGCAGGCGCCGGCAGCGCAGGCTGTCGCGGCTGTCGAAGCAGAATCGTGCGGCTGCATGCAGCGCGGTGTGGCCGTCCGCATCGGTGAGCGTCGCGTTCGCGCCGAGTTCGCGCAAGCAGGCGACCATGTCGGCGTGGCCGAGCGCGGCAGCGACCATCAGCGCGGTGACATCATCCGTGTGGCGTTCGTCCACCGGCACGCCCGCGGATACCAGCGCGCGCACGATGTCGGCATGGCGGGCGCTGACGGCGGCCGACAGCGGCGAGGCGCCGGTATCGACGGTGAGCCTCGGATCGGCATGCGCAGCCAGCAATCGTTGCACGCTTTGCAGCGCGCCCGCACCACTTGCGCGCAGCAGCGCAGTGGCGCCGCGCTCGTCGCGCGCGTCGGCCGGCAGGCCAAGTTCCAGCAGTCGCGCGACCGCATCGGCATCGGCCGCGGCGGCAGGCAGGTCGGCGTCGCGCAGCGGGCGCTTGGGCAGCGGCCAACCAATCCAGCGCAGCCAATGCTCGAGTGGCGTCGCGCCGCGCGCCAAGGCCAGTCCCAGCGGCGTTTCGCCGCTGGCCGCGGGACGCTCGGGATCGGCGCCGTGCGCGATCAGCGATTTCACCAGCGGCAACGCGGTTTCGGGTTTTGCGTCCAGTGCCGCGTGCAACGGTGTCGCGCCGGCGCGATCGCGCGCATTCGGGTCGACGCCGCGCGCGAGCATCGCATCCAGTACCGGCAGCAAGGCCGGACGACTGGCATGGTGAAGCGGCGTGCGGCCGTCGGCATCCGCGCCGAACAGGTCGGCGCCGCGTTCCAGCAATGCCAGCGCGAGCGACGCATTCCCGTTCGTCTCATCGAGGCGCGCCAACGCGCGTGCGAAACGTCCCGCACCGGCCGGCGTCGCGCCGGCGTCCAGCAGTTGGCGCGTGGCCGCGCGTGATCCGGGCAGGTGGTCCAGCAGCGCGTCGAACAGCCGGGTGCCGTCGTCGAGACGTGCTTCGGCAGCCAGGCCGTGTTCCAGCAACCAGGCGCGCGGGGTGGCATCGGCGTGGTCGGCAAGGTCCAGGTACAGCGCCGCGAGTTCCGTTTCGGGCCAGCTCCGCACCCGTTCGGCGAAACGTGCGATCACTTTCCAGTGATCGAAGCGCAACGCATCGAGCAGGTGCGCTGGCGTGTCTGCGCCGGCTTCCGGCTGGCTCGCCTGCGCGTGGCTGGCCGGCAGCGGCGCCTTGGGGTCCAGCAGCGCAACCAGGTCCCAGCGGCCCGCCGCGGAGGCCTGATCGATCGCGCTGCGCCCGTCACTGCCCTTGCGTTGCGGATCGGCGCCGAGCCCGAGCAGCGCGCGCAGGCACTCGGCATTCGTACGTGGCGACTGGCAGGCGAGCGTCAATGCAGTACGGCCGTGCTGGTCGGCGGCGTGCACGTCCGGCTGCTTTTCCGCAAGCAGCATCACGATGTCGGTGGCGCCTGCACGTGCGGCTTCCATCAGCGGCGTGGTGCCATAGCGATCGGCGTTCGCGGCGTTGGCGCCGGTATCCAGCAACATGCCTGCGATCTGCGCGTGGTTCTCGCGCGCGGCGTGCGCCAGCGCGCTCGCACCCAGGGCGTCGACCGCGTTCACGTGCGCCTTGTACTTCAGCAGGATCTGCACGCCTTCGGGATCGTCATCGGCGATGCCGGCTGCCGCGGGCAGCGCAGTGTCGGCGAGCGCGCCGCGTTCGACCAGGAATCGCAGCAACGGCCAGTTCGCGGCGCCCGCGGCGACCGCGAGCGGCGTGGCCTGGTTGCGATTGCGCGCTTCCAGCGGTGCCTGCGCGTCGATGAGGATTGCCGCGACCGCCGCTTCCGCGCACAACGCCGCGTGGTGCAGCGGCGTGTTGCCGTCGGCATCAGGCAACGATGGATCGGCGCCATTCGCGACCAGGGTGGTGACGGTTTCCGGACGACCGTGGCTGCACGAGCGCGTCGCCGCCAGCAGCGGCGTCAGGCCCGCGTGCGGAAGGTTCACGTGCGCACCCTTGCCGATCAGGGCGCGCAGCAGTCTCGTGTCCGGCAATTCGGCCGCCAGCACCAACGCGGAACGTTGGTCGCGCGCACCGGCAGCCGGCGCGGCGTCCGGATTTGCGCCGCGCGCGAGCCACCCGTTGGCGGCGGCGACATCACCGGCACGAATCGCATCGAGCAGGCCTTCGTCCAGCGTCGCCTGCGGCAGCGTCGGTTCGCTGGGCGCGGGCGCCGCCGCATGCGGCGTGATATCGTCGCGATCGGTTGTATCGGCGGGCGGCGCCGCTTCCGGTTCCGGATCGGGTGTGCGCGATGGCGGCGTGTCGGCAGGTGATGGCGGTACGCGCTGGCTGCGTCCGCCGAACAGCAGGCGCAGCGTGCGGTCGGCGACGATCAACGAACACACCGGCAGTACCACCACCGCAAACAGGAACAGCGCGGCGGTGCGGATTTCATCGGGCAGGTTGGCGCCGATCCCGGCGAGGCTCAACGCACCGAATGCGATCGCGAGCTGTGCCAGCGCTGCGGGCAGGAAGTGCGTGAGAAACAGGTCACGCCCGCGCGTCAAATGCCGCGCAAAGGTGGTGCTGCGCGCCAGTGCGGCGGTGATCCACGAATGTTCCGCGCCGGCGGGAAATGCATCGTCCCATTCGAACACCAGCCCGAACACCGGCCACAACCGCCACAACACCACCAGCGCGATCGCCAGGGACGCGGCCAGCCCCAGCGCCGCTGCCAGCGAGGGCGTGCGCGAGAGTACCGCGAGCGGCCACGCCACCAGCAGGAACACCACGGCGGTGTGGACGGCCAGCGCGATCAGGTGTGGCGGGCCGCGCCGGATCACGGTGCGGGTGAACGAGGGTTCGCAGCCGAAGCCGATCGCGTGGCACACGGCCGCCATCGACAGCGAAGCGCCGAGCAGCAGCAACACCAGCGAATAGCGTTCCCACGAGGGTGGAATCCAGATCGCGAGCAACACCGCGACCAGCGAAGGCAGAAAGCAGGGCAGCGACTTCAGAAGCGGCGGCCGGCGGCGGGGCTTGGCGGGCATAACAGGCTCATGCGGCAGACGCCCAAGTATAGGGAATGTGTATGTATCGACCACAACGCCTTCACGCGGCCAGTGTGCCAGTCCGGATTCGTGCGATGGATTTGCAGCGAAGTGCGTTCCGGGGGATCCGAATCGCTCCGGCTTTTCGGAAAAACCGCGGCCTTTAAGCCAGGTGATCGACAGTTGATGTACGGGCTTGCGCGGCTCATTCCAAACTGCGATAGTCGGCGTAACGAAATTCATACAAACGTATGAAATACGCACGGGCGTGGCCTCCGAGGCCGGCAGACCGTCAAAAACCCACGACTGGAGATCCACCGATGAGCAAGCATTCGATTACCGCGCCGGGGTTTGCAGGCCTGGCGCTCGCCGCGTTGAGCATGGCCGTGGCCGGGGCGCTCGTCAGCCCGGTTGCGTCCGCCTCCGGCTTCCAGATCAGCGAGAACACCGTGCAGGCGATGGGCCGCGCCTACGCCGGCCGCGAAGCCGCCGGCAACGACGCCTCGGTGGTCATGAACAACCCGGCCGCGATGGTGGACTTCGACACTTACGCGGTGCAGATCGACGCCACCGCGATCAACGTGAGCACGCAATTCCATGGCAGCGGCACCGACGCGATCGGCCAGCCGCTTTCCGGTGGCGATGGCGGCAACGGCGGTGGCGTGCATGGCGTGCCGGCGATCAGCTTCATCGCGCCGATCGCCGAGAACTGGCGCCTTGGCTTCGGCGTCAATGCGCCGTTCGGCCTTGCCACCGAATACGACGCCGGCTGGATGGGCCGCTATCAGGCGCTCAAGACCAGCGTGAAGTCGATGGATTTCACCGGGTCGGTGGCGTGGGCGATCACGCCACAGTTCTCGCTGGGCTTTTCGGTGATCGCGCAGAAGACCACGATCGATCTCGGCAATGCGGTCAACCTCGGTGCGGTACTGGCGGCGCCGCCGTTCGGCTTGGCTCCGACGTTCCTGCCGCAATCCGCGGACGGTGCGGTGCGCATGCGTGGCGACAACTGGAAGTGGGGCTGGGCGGTCGGCGCCGAATGGAAGCCGACCACGCAGGACACCATCGCGCTTGCGTACCACGCCAAGATCAACCACGACATAAGCGGTACGGCCTACTTCACGGTGCCGGCCAGCGTGCAGTTCGTGCTGTCGCAACCCGGCGTGCCGCCGGTGTTCCAGAACAGCGCAGCCAGTGGCCAGTTGGCGACCCCCGCCACCGCGTCACTGAGCTATTGGCACAAGACGCTTGGCCCGGTCTCGTGGGGCGCGGAACTCGGCTGGACCGGCTGGAGTTCGTTCAAGAGTCTCGCCATCGACTTCGCCAATCCCTACCAGCCCGACATCAACCAGTATTACGGTTGGCGCAACACCCTGTTCGGCTCGGTCGGCATGGAATACAAGATGAGCGACCAGTGGACCTGGCGCGCGGGCGTCGCCTATGACCAGACACCGACCCGCGACTTTTCGCGCGATCCGCGCATTCCCGATGGCGGCCGCAAGTGGATCTCGGTGGGCGCGGGCTACACGCCGGTGCCGAACCTGCGCTTCGACATCGGCTACACCCACTTGTTCGTCAACGACGGCAACGTCAATGACACAAGCGCGACCGGCGATAACCTCGTCGGCAGCTTCGACAACTCCGGTGACCTGTTCGGCATTTCGATGCAATACAAATTCTGATCGCCTCGTTCGGCAAACCGCTGCAACACGAAAACCCCGCCTTCCCGGCGGGGTTTTTGTTTGGCGGGTCGGTGTCCGTGGTGTCCCCGGACTGTCCGCGGACACCCATGCTGGCGTGCCGGGGTGCGTAGTCGCCGGATTTTCCGGGCGTCTCTTGCGGATTTCCGCATGGCATGGTGAATGCAATCGTGGTTACGGGCGGACGGCCGTGTCCGGCGCGCAGCTGCCCGCGCGAAGCTTCTCCCTATTCTCCGGAGGTTGTATGCGTATTGTGTGGATGGTATTTGTCGCAAGTGCATTTCTCGGGCTGTTGCCCAACTGCAACGCGGCCGCTGCCGAGCGGTTCGTCGTTGGCCATACCGTCGTTTCACGGCGCGATCCCGCCGTCAGCATCAAGCTCCCGGACTCGGTTCACTATGTCGGCTCGGACCAGTTCGCTTTTTCCAAACCCGAGCTGGGAGCTTTTGATGCGGCAGAACTCTTTGCTTTCGCCGACGCGGGAAAAGACGGACACATCCGCAAGTACATCTGGGTCCAGTTCGAAGGCTACCTGCCCGGTCACCCCGACCTGCACTTCACCTATGACTCTCCGAAGCACGTCACCATTGGTGGTTTGGATTTCTACGAAGACATTGGGGTTACGTCGCCGAAGCCACTCAAACCCGGTACCGACAGCAAGCATTTTTATTCCCTGCTCGCCTCACACGGCTACCAACGCGGTGATCTGATGTGGGTACGTCTGGTGCATCTGCTCGATGCGACGAAACGCAAGGAGCTGATGATCATCTATGCCGAGAGCCTTGCGCCGACGGGTTACACCGCACAGCAACTGGATGAGGGTGGCTCGGACCATTCCAAATGGGCTGCAATTGCAGCAGCATTGAGTCGCCGTGCAATTCAAAGCATCCAGATAACCCGGAACGCCAATTGAGCGCCAGCGCGTAGCGAATTTGTCGCTACCCATGCGAAGCACCACACGGCTTGTTGCGTCGAAAGCATCGGGCCAGCAATGCTCATTTTTTCGCGTCCGCAAACCAGCAGTCAGGGCCCACATGAAGATATTCGCGATCGGCCCAAGCGTGTTTGCCGTTTTGATGTTGCTTTTTGTTTGCTCCAATTGTCGCCGCCGCCACTCCTGCGGCTGATCTTTGATACCTT
>Ga0207705_10000585_pt1 | contig 30596 bp, 26 predicted proteins | sample KBSC13metaG_FD_184314 | JGI IMG/M metagenome (GOLD analysis project Ga0207705, IMG submission 184314) | Corn rhizosphere microbial communities from Kellogg Biological Station, Michigan, USA - KBS C1-3 metaG (SPAdes) (version 2) | ecosystem: Host-associated > Plants > Roots > Rhizosphere > Soil ... | reverse complement strand
TCGCGATAGCCGAAGACGCGTTGCGGCGCCGGCGATTGAGCCGGAAGGGCGAGGGTGGCAAGAAGGGGCAGGCAGGCCAGGGTGCGAAGGGATATCAAAGAAGGTCCTCGGGATGAAGATTCAGGGTATCGCAAGAAGGGATTTTCTCGCTTCCCATGAAGGACGCTGAGGAATGGAGTCGATTGCAGATGATGGATGGATTCGTTGTTTTTATGCTGCTGTATCGTGGCTGGCAAAACTAATACGATAGACAGATCAACTGAAATCAAAAGGTGGAGAAGTGTCTACACATAGTCTTGCGGGTGCGGAGGTTGAATTACCCAGGCCCGCAGCAGAGGGAACACTGTATCGTGTGCTGACGGCGGTGAGCTTTTGCCATCTGCTGAACGACATGATGCAGTCTTTGCTGCCTTCGATCTATCCGATTCTCAAAAGCTCGTTTGATCTGGACTTCGGTCAGATCGGGCTGATTACGCTGACGAATCAGATTACGGCGTCGCTGTTGCAGCCCTTTATTGGACACTTCACGGATCGCAGACCCATGCCGTACTCGCTACCCATCGGGATGACGGTGACGCTGACCGGCCTGACGATGCTTGCGCTGGCGCACAAATATCCTCTGCTATTGCTGGCAGCCGCCCTGATCGGCGTGGGGTCGGCGGTATTTCATCCAGAGTCCTCGCGGGTGGCGCACATGGCGTCGGGCGGACAGCATGGGATGGCGCAGTCGTTCTTTCAGGTGGGCGGCAATACCGGGTCAGCGATTGGGCCGCTGCTGGCCGCATTCATCGTGCTTCCCATCGGGCAGGGTGGCATCGGATGGTTTACCCCGGCGGCGCTGCTGGGCATCACCGTGCTGGTATGGGTGGGAGGATGGTACAAGGCGCGGCTCGTGCATCTGAAAAAGCGGCCGGCACGGCATATGGAACAGGTAATGACCTTGCCGCGGAAGAAGGTGATCTCGGCGATTGCAGTTCTGGTGGCGTTGGTCTTTTCGAAGTATTTCTATCTGGCCAGCATTACCAGCTACTACACCTTCTATCTCATCAACCGGTTCCATGTGTCGGTGCAGAGCTCGCAGCTTCACCTGTTCGCGTTCCTGGGAGCGGTGGCGGCGGGCACACTGATCGGAGGCCCGGTGGGCGACCGGGTTGGCCGCAAGCTGGTGATCTGGTGCTCGATCCTCGGGGTGCTTCCGTTTACACTCATCCTGCCCTATGCGAACCTTTTCTGGACCGGGGTGCTGAGCGTGATTATCGGGTTCGTGATTGCGTCGGCGTTCTCTGCGATCCTGGTCTACGCACAGGATCTGGTTCCGGGACGGGTGGGGATGATCTCCGGCCTGTTCTTCGGGTTTGCGTTCGGGATGGGCGGAATCGGAGCGGCGGTGCTGGGCAAACTGGCGGATGAAACCAGCATTGTCTTCGTATACAAGCTATGCGCCTTCCTGCCGGCGATCGGCCTGCTGACCGGGTTTCTGCCGAAGCTGGATCAGGGGCGGCAACTGGAGCCGGCGGTCTAGCGGCATCGTGAGACAAAAAAGGCCCGGCGGCAAATGCTTGCGCCGGGCCTTTCCTTATATGGGCTCAACCGGCTAGGCAGCAGGCTGGCCGCAGAACTTGCAGCGGTGCGCGGCGAGGGGTATCTCCGAGAGGCACTCAGCGCAGGTCTTGTTGGTGTCCGCTTCGGGGCCCTTGACCCTGGCCATGAGCTTGTTCGCCGGCAGCACGAGAAAGAAGTAGATGACGAAGGCGAGCAGCAGGAACGCGATGACCGCATTGATGAAGTTGCCATAGGTGACGACACCGCCGTTGACGTGCGCAACCAGGGCGGAGAAATCGGGTTTGCCGACGAGGGCAGCTATCAGAGGGTTGATGATGTCCTTGGTGAGAGACGCGACAATCGTTGAGAATGCCGCGCCGATGATGACAGCAACCGCCAGATCCAGGACATTGCCACGCAGGACGAAGTCACGAAAGCCTTTTAGCATCGGTTGATCTCCTTCAAGCTGTAGTGATGGTTCAGAAACACGCCGAAGTATACGCCAGCTTTGGTTCAGATGGGTTTTCGCCCGGGAGTGTTATCTGACGGCTATTCGCTGAGGATCTGGGGCCTGGTCTCGAAGTCGTTGCCGAAGATGAAACGCTCCACGATCATGCAGAAGATGTGCTCGAGGGCGAGGTGCGACTCCTGAATGTTCATGGTGACGGCTGAGGGGATGACGATGTTGTACTCGCAAAGGCAGCGCATCTTGCCGCCGTCGCCGCCGCTGAAGCCGACCGTGGTAATACCCATCTTCTGCGCCTGGGTGAGGGCGTTGACGATGTTGGCCGAGTTGCCGGAGGTAGAGATGCCGAGAAAGACGTCGCCGGACTGGCCGAGAGCCTCGATCTGGCGTTCGAAGATATGGTCGAAGCCGAAGTCGTTTCCGGTGGCGGTAAGGATGGAGGAATCGGTAGTGAGGGCAATGGCGCGCAGGGCGGGACGGTTGACGGTGAGGCGCACGACGAACTCGGCGACCAGATGCTGGGCATCGGCGGCGGAGCCTCCGTTGCCGGCGACGAGCAGCTTGTGGCCGGCCTTCATGGCCTTGGCCGTTACATCGCCGATGCTGATGAGCGTGTCGGCGATGTGAGGATCGTCAAGGACAGCCTGCATGGTGGCGATGGACTGGGCCAGTTGCTTTTGAATGAGTTCCTTCATGGGTCTCCGCGAGGAACGGCTGAATCGCTGCCTCGATTTGTGGTTCTGTTGTGTGATTTTATCGCGGGAGTGCTGCTACCCGATTAATTGCGCCCCCGTTCTGCATGAGGAGAGAGACGCGGGATACAATTTGTTCGCTGTACGATAGGATGCTTTTCGATATGACAGGAGATGTAGCCGGATGATGACGAAGTTGCTGCGGGTTGGCGGGAGCATGTTGGCGGTGTTGTTGGGAGTGGGAACGATGCAGGGTCAGCAGGCTCCGGATGCCGCGGCAGGGAAGACGCTGCTGCTTTGGCCGGCGGGCGCGCCGGGAGCGCAGGGAACAGCCGACGTGGATAAGCCGACGCTGACCGTCTATCTGCCGGCGGGCGCGAATGCGACGAAGACGGGAGTGGTGGTAGCTCCGGGGGGTGGATACCAGCACCTGTCCATGACTAAGGAGGGCTCGGACATTGCGCATTGGCTGAACGAGCGCGGCGTTGCGGCGTTTGTGCTGAAGTACCGGCTGGGACCGACGTATCACCATCCTATTGAATTGGGCGACGCGCAGCGGGCGATCCGAATGGTTCGCGCCAATGCGGCGGAGTATGGCATCGTGCCTGACCATCTGGGCATGTGGGGCTTCTCGGCGGGAGGGCATCTGACGGCTACGGCGGGAACGCACTTCGACGCGGGCAATCCCGACGCGGCGGATCCGATCGACCGGCAGGGGAGCCGCCCTGATTTTCTGATTTTGTCTTATCCAGTGATTACGATGCAGGATCCCTATGCTCATACGGGTTCGCGGAAATATCTGCTGGGAGACGATCCCGACCCGGCGCAGGTGCAGTCGATGTCGGATGAGTTGCAGGTGACGAAGGACACGCCGCCGACGTTTCTGTTCTCGACGACGGACGACCAGACGGTGCCGGTGATGAACAGCGTGATGTTTTATTCGGCGCTGGTAAAGGCCGGGGTTCCGGCGGAGATGCACCTCTTCCAGAATGGACGGCACGGGTCTGGGCTGGGGGTGGGAAATCCGCAGTTGAGCGTCTGGCCTGACCTGCTCATCAAGTGGATGCGTGAGCGTGGCTATGCCGCGCCGGCAGCGGCGGCTGCGACAGGGAACTGACGACCGGCAGGGCAGATCATGGCGGGAAGAGTGATGACAGTTGCGGAGTTCACCTCGGCGGACAGCAGTGAATTTTCCGGAGCATTGCTGGCGCTTTGGTGGGATGGTAAAGGCGACTGGGAGAGGGCGCACGAGATCGCCCAGAATGTGCCGGGCGCGGAGGGCGCCTGGGTCCATGCCTACCTCCATCGCAAGGAGGGGGATACGGGTAATGCCGCCTACTGGTACCGGCGCGCGGGGCAGTCGGTTGCGGAAGGCGATCTCCAAAGTGAGTGGGAGGAGATTGTCCGCGAGTTGCTGGCGCGATAGCGGCTCTGATAGCGGCTTGATGGTATGGCAGCACAGCGAGGCAAGTTGCAATCGCTTGCGATCTCAAATGGATTTATTGAGAGAAGATGAATTTTCTGCTTTGCATCACGCTTCTTCTTGTGTAAGTTAAATACATCGGCGCAAAATGTGGCTTCAGCTCCTCTGTTGCAGCGAAGCTTGTTGTGCTCTTTATTCAACCGCCACGTCCGCGGGTTTGCCGGAAGTATCTCTTTCACTAAAAATCCTGAAAAGAGTGGTAGACGCATGCGCATACGAGCGGTCAAGGTATTTCTCGCACTTCTGTTTACTCTGATATTTGGCGGATCGATCCTCTACGGATCGGCAGCGATGGCGCAGACGCCTGCGACATCTCAGACGGACCGGATTGCCGCGCTGGAGAAACGCGCTGATGAGAATGCTGCCGCGGTCGCGGCGGCGCAGACGGCCGGAGACAACGGCTGGATGCTCGTCTCCGCGGCGCTTGTGCTGATGATGAGCGGACCAGGGCTGGCTCTCTTCTACGGCGGCCTGGTGCGCAAGAAAAATATTCTGGGAACGATGATGCAGACCTTCGCCATGATGGCCGTCATCACGGTCCTGTGGGCGCTGCTGACCTATTCGCTGGCCTTCAGCAGCGGGAATGCCTTTATCGGCGGTCTGCACAATATGTTCCTGCACGGCGTGGGGCTGGCGCCGGACCCGGCCTATGCCGGGACGATCCCGTTGCAGACCTTCATGGTCTATCAGATGATGTTCGCGATCATCACCCCGGCACTGATTACCGGCGCGTTCGCGGAGCGGATGAAGTTCTCCGCGATGCTGGTGTTCATGGTGCTGTGGGCGATCATCGTCTATAGCCCGATGGCGCACATGGTCTGGGGCAAGGGCGGGCTTCTGAACGCGACCGGACGGATGCCGTGTCTGGACTTCGCGGGTGGAACCGTGGTGCATGTGACCTCCGGCGTCTCGGCCCTGGTGACGGCGCTCTATCTGGGAAAACGGATCGGGTACCCCAAGATTCCGATGCCGCCGCACTCGGTGGTATTGAGCTTTGTGGGGGCGTGCATGTTGTGGGTAGGCTGGTTCGGCTTCAACGCCGGGTCCGCGCTCTCGGCAGGCACGCTGGCGACCTCGGCGTTCGTGGCCACGCAGTTTGGCGCGGCGGCGGCGGTGATTGGATGGTCGGCAGTGGAGTGGATGCGCCAGGGCAAGCCGTCGGCGCTGGGAGCGATCTCGGGCGCGGTAGCTGGGCTGGTGGCGATTACGCCGGCAGCAGGGTTCGTAACGCCGATGTCGGCGCTGTGGATCGGCCTGATCGCCGGGGCGTTCTGCTACACGATGGTGGTGAAGGTGAAGAGCTGGTTCGGCTATGACGACTCGCTCGACGCATTCGGCGTTCATGGAGCGGGCGGCACGCTGGGAGCTTTGCTGACCGGCGTCTTTGCGACCAGTACGATCAACCCTATCTTCGGAGCGGGTAAGCCGACCGGGCTGCTGGAGGGCAACTGGCGTCAACTGTTCCACCAAGCTTTCGGCATCGGGATGTCCTGGACCATTTCCATCGTGGGTACGCTTATCATTCTGTTCGTCGTGGATAAGACGATCGGGCTGAGGGTGAGCGAGGAAGACGAGCGCATCGGCCTGGACCTGTCGCAACACGGCGAAGAGGGTTACGATTGGGCTCACTAACCATTGGTTGGGGGCCGCAGTTTAACGAATCTGAAAGCGCGAGAGGATGCTCCATATGCAGAAGATTGAAGCGGTGATTCAACCATCGAAACTGGATGCGGTGAAGGATGCGCTGGTCGATATCGGCGTTGAGGGAATGACAATCACCGAGGCCCGCGGCCACGGTCGGCAAAAGGGACACACGGAGTTCTACCGGGGACGGGAATACTCGGTGGACCTGCTGCCGAAGGTGAAGCTGGAACTGGTGGTGAAAGAGGAGATGCTGGACAAGGCCATCGCGGCGATCATGACGGCGGCGCGAACGGGTACCATTGGCGACGGCAAGATCTTCGTGTCGAAGATCGATGAGGCTATCCGCATCCGCAACGATCAGCGGGGCGAGGCTGCGCTCTAACAGTTTCTCCACGGTTGAGGTTCCCGGAGGGAGGAAGAATCTCCCCTCGGGAACGAACGCTTTTCAGCAGCCTCTATGGGCGTTTCTTTAGAGGAAGTTCTGATTAAGTCGGGTTTTGTTAAGGACACGGCTTTAGCCATGCCGCAAGTGGTTTGCCTGCAACGCGGCTTGAGCCGCTGAGGGAATGTCTGGAGACTCATTCAGACTCTCTTTAGAGGAAAACGGCATGAGCACAAACGAGACCACTGACAGCGGAATACGGGACAGGTACCAGGCGAGAATATCGGAGATTCGCGCTGCGTTTGACGCGGGCGCATCGGGCGCCGCCACGATTGCCGCGCGGTCGAAGGCACAGGACGAGTTTGCGAGCAGCCTCTGGGCTCAGGAGGTGCAGCGCGACCGGCGGCTGGCGACCGGAATTGCGCTGGTGGCCATCGGCGGCTATGGCCGGGCGCAGTTATTTCCCTACTCGGATGTGGACCTGCTGTTCCTGCTGGACGGACGGCTTGCGGAAAAGGATGTGAAGGACGCGATTCGCCGCGTCAACCAGGAGATGTGGGACTCCGGGATACACATCTCTCCGACGACGCGGAAGCTGCCGGAGTGCGAGCGCTACGATGAGGAGAACGCCGAATTTGCGATCTCGCTGCTGGACCATCGGCTCATCACAGGGGATGCCGCGATCTACAGAAAGCTGGCAGGGCAGACCATACCGAAGCTCCTGCTGCGGGAGCAGAAGGGCCTGATGGCGCGGCTCACGGAACTGACGCGGGCGCGCCACGCCAAATATGGGGATACGCTCTTCCATCTGGAGCCGAACATCAAGGATTGTCCCGGCGGCCTGCGCGATATCCATGTCTGCGAGTGGATGAAGCTGTTGCGCGGGCTGAGCCCGAATGCCGCTACCGCGACATCGAAGAACGGTAATGGCGAAGAGGATGGGGAGTTCAGCAAGGCCGTGGAGTTTCTATGGCTGGTGCGATGCTTTCTGCACTATCGGCACGAGCGCGATGACAACGCGCTCGACTGGCAGGCGCAGGATGCGGCCGCAAAGGCGGGCATTGGAATGGGGATGGGAACGGCAGGAGATGCTCCGTCCGGTGGGGACGCGGCTTACTGGATGCGCTTCTACTTCCGTCATGCGCGGCGGATCGAGCGGCGGGTGACGCAGGTGATGGAGGAGGCTCCGCTGGACAAGCCCCGGCTAAAGTTGCTGGGCCTCAAGCGGGAGCGGCGTGCGGAGCCGCTGCAGTGGGGCTTTCGCGTGGAACGCGGGCATATTGTGCTCGACGCTCTGGTGCCCGATGGGAGTGGCGGCCCGGGGCATGATCCCGCGCAGGACCCCGACATCGTACTGAATGTCTTCAAGGTCATGGCCCGGAGCGGCTGCACGCTGGGCGAAGAGGCAGAGCAGCGTCTGCTCCAGGCGGTTCCTGTGCTCTCCGCGCATCTTGAAGAAGGGCCGTCGCTATGGCAGCATCTTCAGGCGATTTTGACCGGACCGCACGCCGGAGACGCCCTGCGGACGATGCATGCCGTGGGCGTGCTGGAATTGCTGATTCCAGAGTTCCATGGAATCGATGCTCTGGTGATTCGCGATGCCTACCACCGCTACACGGTCGATGAACACACCTTTGTCCTGATCGACACGCTGCACGGACTAGAACGTGCGCAGACGGGGCCGCTGGCCGAATGGGCTGCACAGTTCTCCCGGCTGGTGCGCGAACTGCCGCATCCCGGCCTGCTCTACCTGGCCGCGCTGATGCACGATACCGGCAAGGGCCGGAGCACCGGCGATCATGCGCAGGAGAGCATGAAGATGGCCGCAGGTGTGCTGGAGCGGCTGGAACTGGATTCGTACGAGAGCGGCATGGTAAGCAGCCTGATTGAAAATCATCTGGAGATGTCGCAGGCCATGCGCCGCGATATCTTCGACCGGCAGACGGTACGGGCCTTTGCCGCCAAGGTGCAGACGCCGGAGGCTCTCCGGATGCTGGCCCTGTTTACTTATGCGGACATCAACGCGGTGCATCCCGATGCGTTGACGCCGTGGAAGGCCGAGAACCTGTGGCGGCTCTACATCGCGACGTCGAACTATCTGGACCGCAATGTGGACGAGGACCGGGTGGGTGCCGCGGATGAGAGGGAACTGATCCATCGTGTGGCCGCGCTGCTGCCGGGACAGAAGGCGGAGGTGGCTGAGTATCTCGACGGATTTCCCGAGCGATACGTGCTGACCAGAACGCCGGAGCAGATACGGACGCAGTTTCAGATGGCGAAGCGCTTTGCGGAGGATAGGGTCCAACTGGATTTCCGCTACGCCCCGGGGGTGAGCGAACTGACACTGCTGACTCCGGACAGGGCGCTGCTCTTTGCGAATATGACCGGCGCTCTGGCCGCATGGGGAATGAACATCGTGACCGCCGACGCGTTCTCCAATCGGCACGGCGTGGTGGTGGACAGCTTCCGCTTCACCGACAGATTTCGCACGCTCGAGATGAATGCCTCCGAACACGAGGCGTTTGTGAAGAGCGTTCACGAGGTGATGAGCGGGATCCTGCCGGTCGAAAAGTTGCTGAGCGGACGCAGGCGCGGCCGGCGCAAGGCGCCGAAGGTGGTGGTGACGTCGAGGGTCGAGTTCGACGATGCGGCCTCGTCGCACAGTACGCTGCTCGAAGTCGTCGCGCAGGACACGACCGGGCTGCTCCACGCGTTGAGTCTGATCTTGGCCCGGCAGGGCTGCAATATCGAGGCGGCGCTGGTCGATACGGAAGGGGAGATGGCGATTGACGTCTTCTATGTGACACGGAACGGAGAAAAGCTGAATCCCGGCGAAGAGAGATTGCTGCGGGATGCGCTGCTGAAAGCTATCCAGGAAAATGCACGCTAGACATTATTCAGCGGATATTGTCCAACGGCAGTGTATTCAGTGACATCTAAGCAGATAATTTGATCGGAGTCTGCGCAAATATTAGCCAGCCGTATGAAAAAAGTTATCGGAAGCGCGTATCGGTTTTATTATTGAGATTATGAGTACAGCGTCAGGCGAAACAACGAGCAATGGCCGCCCTACAGCGGTTCCGCAAAAGAGCGACCGTTATCTCTTCGGCTCGCTCGATAGCTTCGGCAAGAACCAGGAGAAGCTGAGAGAGGTGAGCTGGGGGTACGACCAGCCGGAAGGCATCCTGCTGGCGTCCGTGGATTCGGCGATCAACTGGGTAAGGAAGAATTCTATCTGGCCTATGACGTTCGGCCTGGCCTGCTGCGCTATCGAGATGATGTCGATGGGCGGTTCGCGCTATGACATCGCCCGATTTGGGGCAGAGGTCTTTCGTCCTTCGCCGCGGCAAAGCGATCTGATGATCATCGCCGGACGGGTCTCGCAGAAGATGGCGCCTGTCATTCGGCGCCTGTATGAGCAAATGCCAGAGCCGAAGTGGGTGATCTCGATGGGAGCCTGCGCTACCTCAGGCGGGGTCTTCAACAACTATGCCCTTTTACAGGGCGTAAATCAGATAATTCCTGTAGACATCTATGTTCCCGGGTGCCCACCGCGTCCGGAGCAATTGTTGTATGCCATCACGCTGCTGCAGGAAAAGATTCAGCAGGAGCGCGGAACGTTGAAGAAAACCCTAAACTTAGACTGAGTGTGCCGGGCCGAGTGCGGGTTACTTGCGAGGTTCCCTGGGATGAACATCGGAATCTTTTCCATATTCGGCTGGTAAAGTATTGAAAAGACGGTAGTCGGAAGGTAACTTTTACTGGTAATGCTAACAACCTGCGATAGCATTACTGAATCGAAGTAAACTGAACAAGCCAATAGGCTTGCAAAAAATGCAAGAATTTTTAGCGGAGGAAGTCAATGGTTCATCGCCCGTTTCGTAGTGTTGGCCGGTTTGTACTGGCTGCATGTGCAGTCAGCCTTGGAGTCGCAAGTCTGGGTGCACAGACAGCACCCAGCACAACCGCCCCGGTGGGGCCTAACCCTTCGCGAGTCGATATCTTCACTGGGTTCTCCTACTTCGGTGCCCACGGACAGGTAAAGCCTGCGGGAATCAACTACTCTTCGATTGACCTTGGGGCCATCGGCAGCGGCGCTTACTACTTCAACAAGTACTTCGGCGGTGAAGTCAACTTCGTTGCCCATCCGGACGGCAACAATGATGGCCTTTATTCCGCGTCCGCCGGTCCTATCTTCCGCGCCCCGATGCAGAACTTCACCCTCTTCGCCCACGGACTGGTCGGCGGCGCCAAGCTAGGCGGCCCGAATAGCGAAGGCCCGGTGCCCTATCACGAGCCTTATACCTGGGGCCCGACCCTGACGGCCGGCGGCGGCATGGATTACGATCTTCCCTTCTTCAACAATCGCTTTTCGCTTCGTCTCTTCGAAGCTGACTTCCGTTACATCCATGCCAACTTCGGCCCCTATACGCCTCCCCCGACGGGTGGTGTCATGGGCGGTCGCGCCAATCTCAATGGAGTTGACCTGAGCACCGGTATCGTGACGCACTTCGGCCATGTCATCCCGCCGCCTCCCGTCACCTATAGCTGCGCCGTCTCCCCCGCGACCGCCTATCCTGGCGATCCTCTGACGGTGACCGGCACCGCTCTGAACCTCAATCCCAAGAAGACGGCGAGCTATACGTGGACCGCCGATGGCGGTACCATCTCGGGCACGTCCAACATCGCTAACATCGACACCAAGAACGCTGCTCCCGGAACCTACACGGCCAAGGGTCACGTCTCCGAGGGTACCAAGGCCGGCCAGATGGCAGATTGCTCGGCGCAGTACACGATCCAAGCCTTCCAGCCGCCGACCGTGAGCTGCTCGGCGAACCCCTCCACCGTGAACCCCGGAGATTCCTCCACGATCACGGCAGAAGGCTCCAGCCCGCAGAACCGTCCTTTGACCTATAGCTATAGCGCAACCGAAGGCACCGTCAGTGGTAACGGCAACACTGCAACGCTGAGCACCGCCGGCGCGGCGCCTGGCACCATTACCGTCACCTGCAACGTGGTCGACGATAAGGGTCAGACGGCATCGGCAACCACCAACGTCACTCTCAGCGCGCCTCCGCCGCCTCCGGCTCCGACGACCAGCAGCCTCTGCTCAGTCAACTTCGAGCGCGACAAGCGGCGTCCGACCCGGGTTGACAACGAAGGCAAGGCTTGCCTCGACGATGTCGCCCTCAACCTGCAGCGCTCCTCCGACGCGAAGCTCGCGGTCGTAGGTAACGCGGCCAGCACCGAAAAGAAGGGCAGCACTCTTGCCGCCCAGCGCGCTGTCAACACCAAGCAGTACCTGGTAACGGAGAAGGGCATTGATGCCAGCCGTATCTCGGTCTACACCGGCACTCAGGACGGTAAGACTGTGACGACGACCCTCATCCCCGCCGGAGCCACGCTGGATAGCACCGGTATCACCGCTGTGGACGAGAGCGCTGTCAACACGAAGCCGACACGGCGTCACCGCAGGAAGTAAGCACTACGCGCTGTTACGCACAAAGGCTGACTGGGAACCAACCCAGTCAGCCTTTGTGCTATACGCGTTTAATGCGATTCAGCTTATGCTTACTAAAGTGACCTTGTAGAACCGGATAAATTACGTTGACCAGACGGTACAGCTTTCAAGCCTCTTTTCTTGCACTCTTTCTCGCCTTCTCTTGCCTTTGGGGAAATGCGGCAACCTGGCTGCCCTTCGGACCCGATGGTGGCGACGCGCGGACGCTGACTGCCGATCCGCAGAACCCCTCCCATCTTTATCTGGGCGCGGTCAATGGCTGGATCTACGAGTCCAGCAACGGCGGCCGCGAATGGAAGCGTCTTGCACGCGTCGGCGACCGGGACGATCTGGCGCTGGATTCTATCGTTATCGACAAGTCCGACCCCAGACATATTCTGGTAGGAGCCTGGGTTCTGGGCAGCAATGATGGCGGCCTGTATACCAGCCATGATGGCGGCGTCACCTGGACCAGAGACAACGACATGAAGGGCCAATCCATCCGCGCCCTCGCCGCCGCGCCATCCGACTCGAAGATTCTGGTCGCCGGCACTTTGCTGGGCGTTTATCGCTCGAACGACAATGGCGTGCACTGGAAGCTCATCAGTCCCGAGGGCAGCAAGGAACTGCACGAGGTCGAATCCGTGGCGATCGACCCGGCAGATCCCGATATCATCTATGCCGGAACCTGGCATCTGCCCTGGAAGACGACCGATGGCGGCAAGACCTGGAAGAATATCAAGGACGGGATCATCGACGATTCCGATGTGTTTTCGATCATCATCGATCCGGTGCAGCCGAATCAGGTATATGCGAGCGCATGTTCCGGTATCTACAAGAGCGAGAATAAGGGCGAAAAGTTTCAAAAGATACAGGGAATCCCCTCGACCGCTCGCAGGACGCGGGTTTTGATGCAGGACCCGCAGCACCTGAACATCGTCTTTGCAGGAACGACGGAGGGGCTTTTTCGCTCGGGGGATTCCGGCAAGACCTGGCTGCGAACGACCGGTCCGGAGGTGATCGTCAACGATGTTTACGTCGATCCCACCAATACAAACCGCGTCCTCCTGGCGACCGACCGCGGCGGTGTGCTGGCGAGCAACGACGGAGGCAATAGCTTCCTGCCGTCAAACGGAGGCTTCTCCTCACGCCAGGTCGTGGCCTATGTTCAGGACATTGAGCACGCTGCAACTATCTATGTGGGTGTCGTGAACGACAAGTCATGGGGCGGCGTCTTTGTCAGCCACAACGGCGGCCTCACCTGGAACCAGATCAGCGCCGGCCTCAATGGCGGCGATGTTTACAGCCTGGGGCAGGCGTCGGATGGGACCGTGATTGCTGGAACCTCTCATGGGATCTATCGGCTTCAGGGTCAGGTCTGGAGCCGTGTCGAGAACGTCTCTTTTGCTGCTCCGCGCGAGGCAACGGTGTCGCGAGGCAAGGGCAGCGCCGCTCGCAGAACGGCAGCGGTTGCAGCACGGCGTGCCCACTCCGATTCCTTCGACGGCAGCGTCAACGGGATTGCACGGGCAGGCGATACCCTTTACGCCGCTACCTCGGGCGGCCTGCTGAAGAGCGTGACTGCCGGATCAAACTGGACGCTGGCTCCGGGGCTGGCGAGGCAAAACTGGCAGTTTGTCGCCGCGGCCAGGTCGATGGCGGCGGTAGCTAACCTGAATGACCTTGCGCTGACAACGGATAGCGGCAGGAGATGGAAATCGATCCCATTGCCCGCGACCGCCACTCAACTTGCCGCCGTAGCCGTCGATGGCGCCGGCGGGCTGTGGGTTGGTGGACGTGAGGGGGTCTTTTATACGGAGAATGAGGGGGCGACCTGGCATACGGTCAGAAACCTCACTGTCCATGATGTGAGCAGCCTCTTCTATGACTCGTCGTTGCAGCGCATCCTCGTCACGGCGAACAATAGGAACACGATCGTCTACGCCGTCCATGTGCCGGACAAGACCGTGAAATATTGGAACACTGGCTGGTCGTTGCGGATGGCGCGACCGGTGGGAGACCATCTGGTCGGCGCAACGCTGTTTGATGGTGTCGTCGTTCAGCCGCGCATGGTCGCTACGCGGGAGGTTTCGGGCAATACCGAAGCGTCGGCGAGGCCGGAGCCGGCGGCCAAGGCAGAAACTATCGCCAAGCCGTAGGCGCCGGGGATGCCCCCATGGTGCGGCAGAGGAATAGAATCGTACTATGAGTCTCTCATCAGGCGTGCGCCCACGGCACTCTTTCCAGACAGATGACGCTGCCCTCCTTCCTATCGCGGAGAAGGTGCAGGGCGGCGAGCGGCTCGGCTTCGACGACGGCGTCACTCTCTATCGCAGTGGCGATGTGCTGGCCGTGGGGTGGCTGGCAAATATGGTCCGCGAGCGGATGCACGGCGACGTGGCATACTTCAACGTCAACCGACACATCAATCCCACCAACGTCTGCATGGCCTCTTGCCGCCTGTGCGCCTTCGGGCGCAAGAAGGGCGAGGACGGCACTTACACTATGGCGCTCGAAGAGGCCTGGGAGACGGCTGGGTCGGGTTACTCAGAGGCGATCACCGAATTCCACATCGTCGGTGGACTGCACCCCGACCTGCCCTTTGAATACTTCATGGATCTGGTGAGCGGCCTGAAGCTGCGCTTCCCCAAGGTTCACATCAAGGCGTTCACCATGGTCGAGGTGGCGTTCCTGGCTAAGCGCGGCAAGATGACGATTCCGCAGGCGCTGCAGCGCATGAAGGATGCCGGGGTGGACTCGATGCCCGGCGGCGGAGCAGAAATTTTTGCCGACCGCGTGCGGCACATCATCTGCGACCATAAGATCGACGGCGGTGAGTGGCTGGAGACTGCGCGTACGGCGCACAAGCTGGGGCTTCGCTCCAACGCGACCATGCTCTACGGCCATGTGGAAAACGACGAGGACCGTGTGGACCACCTGTTGAGGCTGCGCGAGGTGCAGGATGATACCGGTGGGTTTCAGACCTTTATCCCGCTCGCCTTCCATCCCGACCATACCGCGCTTGCCCATATCCCGCGCACGACCGGGATGCTCGACGTCAAGCAGATTGCCATTGGCCGTCTCATGCTGGACAACTTCCCGCACATCAAAAGCTACTGGCAGATGGTCTCGCCGAAGATGGCGCAGGTAGCTCTTCGATTTGGAGCCGACGATATTGACGGCACCGTTGTCGAAGAGAAGATCTATCACGACGCCGGGGCGACCACGCCCCAGGGAATGCGGCGCGCCGACCTGGTGCGTCTGATTACCGAAGCCGGCCGGGTGCCGTTCGAGCGCGATACGCTTTACCGCGCCGTGACCCGAAGCGAAGATTCTTTTACCGTTGCGGTTTGAGATGACGGCCTTCTCCCGGCCGTAAAGGCCCTCCGAAAATGTTTGCTCATTGCTCGGAAGGCAGGTAAATCTTTTTCACACTCCCTTGCAATGTCCTAGCGTGATCTCCCGGTTATGCCGCATTTCTTGTGCATTTACCGGGCATTCTTATTTGGCAATGCACGTGCAATCGGAACGGGCAGAACGGAAATCTCGCCCGGATCAGACAACCCGGATTCCACGGGTTCCTGCTAAGCCCGATGTCCGTGCTGAGGCATAGCGGAGAAGTATGCCGTTTTATGCGTTGTGCAAATTTGAATTGCTGTGAGGGAGACCTTATGTATCTATTTCTTCTGCCATCCATGGTTGCAATCGTCGTTATCGGCTTCATCCAGCTTCGCGATCAATTTGCAGTGTCAAAGTCGTCTTAGCTGTCAGGAGAGCCCAAATTCTTCACTTACTTGCCGCCCAACTCCCAGGTCTGAATGGAACGGTAAGTAGCAAGAGGAGACCGGGCACAATAGACCCGGCTCCTCTTTGCCAAATCGGCGAAGGGGCTCTACTTCGCCTTTTTACTTCTCCTGTAGCACTGCCACTCCATAGTGGTCCAGTGACACTGTGCCGGTATCTTTGTCCTCAAGAACATTGTGCATCGTTGAGGGCAGCTTGACGGTTTGCGGCGTCTTGTCGAAGTTGACAAGGATGAAGACTTTCTTTCCCTCGCCTTCGCGCGGATAGACGTCAACGCCCTCCGGCACCGGTCCAAACGCAGGCGTGACACCGCTGGTTTCGGTCATCCACTGTGCCGCCTTCAGCATTGCCGCATCGTCCATCCATGCGCCAATGTAGGTGATCTGTCCGTTTCCCACTTTGCGGGTGATTGCAGCAGGCTGCCCGTCGAGCCAGCCGTTGCTCTTGCCGTAGCGCATCAGGACCTTTGTATCCGGCGACGATGTGCTCAGTTGCTCTGCCCAGATCTTTGACGTTGTATTGCCCCAGATCCCACTCAGGGGAACGGTGTCCTCCGGCTTGTCGTCAATTGCATAGAACTGATCGACGCGTCCGCCCAGTAAAGCGACGAGGGGCCCGGGGCCGCGCTCTGGCTGGAGTCCGTTGTCGCCGTCTTTCATCCCTGCGCGCTGCCCCAGGACGAGATGCCCGCCATTTTTGACGTAGGCAATCAGGTTCTTTGCGTCTGCATCCGTCAGCACTTCCAGCCCCGGCGCGACGACCAGCTTGTAGCCGTCGAGCGGCGCCGTTGGCGGCACGATGTCGATCGATTGCGCGATCTCACGCAGCGGCTTGTAGTAGCTCACAATCTGCGCGACCGGATCGAAGTTCTTGTTGTGACGCTGCCAATTGATGGCCCAACGGCTGTCGTACGAGTGCAGGATGGCGACCTGTGAGTGGACGCTGGTTCCCGCCAGCGCGGGGCCGGCCTTGGCAAACTCCTTGCCGATCTGCGCGACCTCGGAGTAGAGCGGAACCGGCGTGCCGTCCGCCCCGACCAGCGTGCCGTGCATCTCTTCCTGTCCATTCAGATCGGAGCGCCACTGCCAGTAGCTCACCGCGTCCGCGCCATGGCCGATATCGTGCCATGCCATGGCACGTACCTCGCCCTTGTCGAGAACGGTGTTGACCGGAGACCAGTTGACGAAGCCCGGCTGCGTCTCCATGACCCAGAAGTTTTTGCGCAGGAAGCCTCGCGTCAGATCGTGCGCCGCGCCGTTGCGGTTGGGGTCGAGATGTCCGCGGCCGACGTAGTCGTCCCACGAAGCGAAGTCGAGGTCCTGCGAGACCGTGTAGTGGTCAAACCCGTCGAACCATCCCATGAAGTTGGTGGTGATGAACTGTCTTCGGTCGCTGTTGGCGCGGATTACGTCGAGCTGGTTCTTCTGGTAGCTTCGCCATGTGTCTGAGACGAACCGCTTCCAGCTGAGCAGCAGACCCGGGTTGCCGTACTTCTCTTCGATCGGGATCTGCGACCAGTCCGTGTATGTCTCGCTCCAGTAGGCGGTCGTCCAGCGCTTGTTGAGGTTATCGAGCGTGCCGTAGCGTGCCTTCAACCAATCCTGGAACTGCTTCTGCACGTCCGGGCCATACGATTCGGCGGCGTATTCGTTGTCGATCTGCCAGCCGATTACGTTGGGATTGTGGCCATAGCGCTCTGCCATCTTCTCCGCGATGCCGCGGGCCAGCTCGCGATACTTTGGATTGGCCCAGTTGAACTGCTGGCGGTTGCCATGCTCGTCGCGGCGGCCGTCTTCCTTGATGCGCAGTGTCTCGGGATACTTCTGCGTCAGCCACGCCGGGGGAGCGGCGGTCGGCGTTCCCAACACCACAAAGATATGATGGCGCGCGGCATCGGCAATCGCATGATCGACCCAGTCGAATTTGTAGACGCCTTCGGTAGGTTCAATCGACGACCAGGCGAACTCGGTGATGCGGACGAAGCGAATACCCGCCTGCTGCATCAGCGTCAGGTCGGCGTCCCAGCGGGACTCGGGCCACTGTTCGGGATACCACGCGGTGCCCAGATAGAGCGGCGGCTGCGCCTCGGGTTGAGGCTGCTGCGCACGGGCAGGCACAGCCGGTGCGGCGATGAGAAGCGCTCCCAATGCAAGCGGGAGAAGGGTGCGAAGCGATGGCATCATGTGCGGGTTCTCCAGTGGCCTTCAGCAAAAGAGTCGTCTGTGCGACGGCGTCTTTGCAAGCGGGTCGACGACCCCATACTAATCGCAATACGCGGGCATCCAAATTAAAAAAGCGAGAGGTTGACAGATCAAATGTGCAGAGGCTAAAACGCTTGAACAGATGGCCTGACGATATTCGCGGTTGCTCACGGCAAGCGGCGAACGGCTTGCGTGGCCTGGTCAGTTCAAGGAGAGGCAAACGGATTATCGCAGTGACATTATGCGGCGCTTATAGTAAAAGCTATAAGGCAATGACATCGGTGCAAATTCTGCCGGATTTTCAGCGGGAGACGATGTGCGCATTTTGAGAGTGGACGAAGCGTATGGGAGTGTTTGAGGAGAAGATCGCAGCCGCCGAGGATATGGGCTTCCGCGGGAAACCCGATTTTGTGACGCTTCGCGCGGCGGGCCACATCGCTTTCGGCAACGGCGCGAGCCATTGAAGACTCTACCGTCAGATCGGAATGTTCCGGAAGCGCGGCAGAGAGGTTCGCGCGGTTTTCGGCGAATCGACCTTGCCTATGTTGAACTAGCGTCGAGCGAGGTAGCCCGCGACATCAACCGCGACATCGTTCTGGAGCTTATTCGGACCAAGCAGCCCATTGCGCGCGCTGGCCTCTCCCGCTGGTCGGGACTTCAGCCCAGCACCGTCTCCAACATCGTCGAGCAACTGATCGCCGAAGGCTGGATCGAAGAAGGAGCAGAATCGCGCCGGCCGAGAGGGCGACCGGCAACCCTGCTATCGCTGAATGCAAATCTTGCCATGATTGCAGCGGACATCCGTCCGCACCAGGCGATCATCGCCGTCGTCGATCTGAACGGACGGTTTCTCTCGCGCGAGGTGATTCCCATCGCATCCGATCCGGAGCGCGGCGTGCAGCGGGTGATCGAGTGCATGAAGAGTCTGCGCGCGAGCCATAGCGACAAGTCCTTCGAGGGCATCGGCATCAGCCTGCCGGGCCGGGTTGACCCCGTCGCGCAGCGGCTGATCCTGGCGCCGAATCTGAAGTGGTACGACTACGACATCAAGAGCGCCATCGAACGCGCCATGAAGTTGCAGGTGGAGATGGACAACGCGGCGAACGCCTGTCTGCTGTCGGAGCTATGGTTCGGCAGGATGAATGGCGTGCGCAATGCGGTCCTCGTCACCATCTCCGAAGGTGTCGGCTCTGCAATTCTGGCGAACGGCCAACTGGTCGTCGGCAAGTCCGGCCTCGCAGGCGAGTTTGGCCATATTCCCATCGATCCCCTTGGCCCTCGTTGTGGTTGCGGCAGGACCGGCTGCTGGGAGATGTACGCGTCGTCGCGCGCCGCACTGCGTTTCTACGCCGAGTCCTCACCGGAGATTCCCGTCACGGGATTTCAGGGCTTGCTGAATCTGGCGGAGGATGGCGACAAGAAGGCTACTGCGGCGCTCAGGCGGCAGGCTGCTTATCTGGGCATCGGGTTGCGGCTAATCTCCTCGGCGCTCGCACCTGAACTCATCCTGCTGAGCGGCGATCTAACCTCGGCGTGGTCGCGGCTGGGACCCATCGTCGAGAAGGAACTCGGCGAGCAGATGCTGGCAGGGACGCCGCCGCGCATCGTGGTCACGACCGATCCCGAGCTGGCGCGTCTGCGAGGAGCGGCTGCACTCGTGCTGCAACGCCACTCAGGTCATCATCGTTCCACTCATGCTGGGGGCAAGGGGCAGAAGGCTGCAAAGCGAAAGGGCCGCCGCTCTGGGTCAAAGGCCAGCGGAGAAAAGAAGTAGCACCCAGGATGACGCATCTCCGCTCGACCTCTACTATCTTCGATTCGTGAAGAACGATTGGGCTTATTCAAGCTCTCTGTTTCGCTCGTGTGGCGGTAATCTCAGGGGCGAGTAACAGCAGCAGCACCGCTCCCGCCGCGGGAACGGCCAGCCCATCTCGCAGCGCATGGAAGTGGGTGGAGATGGCGCCGGTCAGCCAGGGAAGCGTTGCGCCTCCCAGAGAGGCCACGGCGAAGACAGGTCCGAGACGGGGATGATTGCCGGTGCGGGCCAGGAAGAAGGAGACGATCAGCGGATAGATCGGCGCGAGAGCCAGGCCGCTCAGGATCGTGAGCGCAATCACCCCTCCAGACCCGAGATGGGTTGCCGCAATCAAGACCGCCGTCGCGACGATAAGCAGCAGAACGCTTCCCCGGTAGAGTGCCGCTTCGCCGAACAGGCTCGTCAGCGCAGCCAGCAGCAGGCGTCCGCTCAGCTCCGCTATCCAGAAGTACAGCGCCACCGACGAGGCGAGCATGGTTGTGGTGCGGATGCCGTAGCTCGGCAGCCACCCGCCCAGAGCGCTTTCGATGCCGACAAACAAAAGCATCGCGAGCGAGAAGATGAGCAGGGGAAGCATCGGCATCGGCATCTTCGTCAGCTTCGTCCCCTGCCCCAGGGAGACGGTCTCGGCGGCTATCCGCGGTGCTGCAGGCGGTATCCTGATCGCGAAGAGGGCGGCAAGGAGAAGGAAGGCCGCAAGGACAAGAAAGAAGAGCGGCACTCGTTCCGGCCCGCAGGCGCGCACCAGCAGAGAACAGACGATTGCGCCCACTCCCCATGCTACGTTCAGCAGTGCCAGCAGACGGGTGCGGGAGGAGGTCGCCGCCGTACCGACGATGACGTTTCCCGCCGTCAGTCCCGCGCCCAGTCCCAGCCCTACGCAGAACAGCGCGACGTGTGCTGTGCCGAAGTCGGCCCACGCCATCAACACGCATCCGGCTGCCGTCATGCATGATCCGGCCAGAACGCTAAGGCGAAGGTTGCGCGTGGCGAACCATGCCCCGCAGAGCTCTCCCACGAACACGACCGTGAACAGGGTTCCTGCCTGCTCATCCTGAATATGCCATCGACCAATTAACGCCGGCAGCAGCGGCCCCAGCATCACGGTCGCGATTCCCGCCACGAAGAAATAGAAGAACGCCGGACCGATCGCGCGGAAGGCTCCGGCCGATGGATTCGAGGATCCCGTTGCAGATGGCGTGGTCTCTGGCAATGCGTTCGGCTAGGCCCTTCAGTCGTAGCGTAACTGCGTGGTCGATTCTGCCAACGATGCTGGAGCAATTCTCCTGTTGCCGTGCAGTGGAAGATTCCGAGGAGTGCCGTTTTCCTTGAGAGAAAACGTCCAGGACTCCGAAGCCTTTTTTGTACGCCTACAGGAGAATTGCTCTATCGACCTAGAGTTTATCCCTGCGCGGCTTTACCGTCCGTTCCTCGCGAACGCCCGCGGTCGATTCTCTCACTACCAGTTCGGGCTCGAACCAGATCGATTCAGGGTAGCTCTCATCCGGCGACTGGATGCGGCGAACCAGCATCTGCGCCGCCGCCCAGCCCATCTTGTGCAGCGGCTGGCGTATTGTCGTCAGCCGAGGGTTGTAGTACTCGGCCACGATAATGTCGTCGAACCCTATGACCGAGATGTCGCGGGGGCAACTCAGTCCCACATCTTCGATGGCGCGGATGGCGCCGATGGCCGCCGTATCGTTGAAGCAGAACATCGCCGTGAAATCGCGTGTGCGCGCAAGCAGCTCCCGCACTGGGGGGTAGCCCAGCTCCGGTGACCATGAATTCTTTTCGAGATGAATGCACAGCTCTGGCCGGATGGTAATACCAATCTCCTGCGCCATGCTGACGATGGCCTCCCAGCGGGCATCGGTGTCGCTGACATAACGTGAGCCCCGCATGAACGCGATACGGCGGTGGCCAAGATCGTACAGGTGGCGGAGCGCCATCTTCGCGGCGCGTCCGTGGTCGAGCACAACGTTGGTGACGCCCGGCATCTTGCTATGCGACGAGATGCCGACTACCGGGAGAGGCACTTTATGGCGAAGCTCGGTATTGACCATCAAAAATCCGTCGATGGCGCGGTTCATCAACAATTGCGGATACTCTTCGACAAGGTCGGGGCGGCCGAGATGGCTGACCGTGAAGTAGAGGAAGCCCTCCTGTAGCAGATACTGCTCAACCCCAAGCATGACGCCCGTAAAGTATCCCTCGCTAACCTCGGGAACGATCAGGCCGACGGTATTGGTGACTCGCGTGCGCAACATGCGCGCGTGAAGGTTGGGGCGATACTCGAACTTCTTCGCCGCTGCGTGAACCCGCACCTTGGTTGCGTCGGAGATCGACTTCGCCACCGGCGAGTTGTTGAGCACGATGGAGACGGTCGCAGGGGAGAGATCCAGATACTCGGCAAGGATCTTCAGCGTAACCGGCTTGCCGGCCTCGGATATTTTTTTCTTTCCTGTCATGGTTCTCCAGGCAGATGGTTGAAATTGGTGCAACCTTTGTACACCTTTGACACGCTTGATCGCGACCGCTCGCGAAAGGGCGGCTACTCGCCGTCCGCGCTTACCATGCAAATTACCATGCCATATCCAGGAAAAGCCATGCCTTTCAAAGGGTTGTCCCAGAATGGCGCTTAGTTTGTTGCCGGGCGTTATCTTTTGCCGAAGACGTCTCCCATCCGCCGGATCTGCGCCCCTACGCCGCGCAGCTTTTCTTCCAGACGCTCATAGCCGCGGTCCATGTGGTATACCCGGTCCAGAATGGTCTCTCCATCGGCCACCAGCGCCGCCAGCACCAGCGACGCCGAGGCGCGCAGGTCCGAGCACATCACCGCTGCCGACTGCAGCGGCGTCTTGCCGCGAACCGTGGCCGTGCGTCCCTGCACGGTGATGTTTGCGCCCATGCGGTTCAACTCCTGCACGTGCATGAAGCGGTTCTCGAAGATGTTCTCCGTGACGATCGTTGTTCCTTCGGATTGCGTGGCCAGCGCCATGTACTGGGCCTGCATGTCGGTGGGAAAGCCGGGGTACTCTTCCGTCGATATGTCGGCAGCTTTCAGCTCTCCGCCTGAACGAACGCGAATGTGGTCGCTGCCGACGTCGATGCGGACGCCGCACTGCTCCAGCTTGTGGATAAGGGAGCTGAGGTGAACCGGCTCGCAGGCGTCTACATTCAGATCGCCGCCTGTGATCGCGCCGGCAATGAGGAACGTTCCGGCCTCGATGCGGTCGGGGTTGATGCGGTGGCGCGCGCCGTGGAGCTTTGCCACTCCCTGAACCCGGATTGTCGAGGTTCCTGCGCCTTCGATGTTGGCTCCCATGGCGATGAGCAGGGCGGCGAGGTCGGTTACCTCGGGCTCGCGGGCGCAGTTCTCGAAGACGGTCTCGCCCTCGGCCAGGGTGGCGGCCATCAGCAGATCTTCGGTTCCGGTGACGGTGATCTTGTCGAAGACGATGCGCGCGCCCTTGAGGCGGTCGGTACGGGCTTCGAGGTAGCCATGCTCCTGGGTGATTGTTGCTCCCATTGCTTCGAGGCCCTTGATGTGGAGGTCGATGGGACGGCCTCCGATGGCGCAGCCGCCGGGCATGGCGACGCGGGCGACTCCGGTGCGGGCGATCAGCGGGCCGAGGACGAGCGAACTGGCGCGCATGGTCTTGACGATCTCGTACTTGGCCACCGGATCGGAGAGGACGGCACAGCGGATGCGGGTGCGGTGCTGGGCGCGCCCATAGCCGAGTTCGACCTCGGCACCCATGCTGGCGAGCAGCTTGCGCTCGGTTTCGATGTCGCGGACCTGGGGGATATTTTCGAGGATGACCTCGTCCTCGGTGAGGATGGCGGCGGCCATGCAGGGAAGGGCGGAGTTCTTGGCTCCGGAAATTTTGATGGTGCCGAGAAGGGGATTGCCGCCGCGTACAACAAACTTGTCCATTCTGCCAGTTTACGGGGTGACGGCGTGGAAATGGGTGCCTGCTCTGGTACTCCCGACAGGGCGAGAGCATCTGAAGAGATGGTGATAGGGGAGTTTCGGTGATGAAGAACATAGAACGGTTCAGGATTTCACCCGGGGCACGAGTGGGCAGGGTGCGGCTGGCAGTATCGAATCTGGAGCAGTCGCTGGCGTTTTACGAGCGCGTGATCGGATTTCGAGTAGTTCAGAGGGAGGGGTTGCGCGTCGCGTTGGGAGTCCATGGCTCTGAGCGTGAACTGCTGGAGTTGCAGGAGATGCCGGACCTGCGCCCGCTGGCCTCGCCGCGGCTGGGGTTGTACCACTTTGCCGTGCTGTTGCCGACGCGTGCGGCGCTTGGCTCGTTTGCGGAGCATCTGGCCCGGCTGGTCGTGCGGGCCGGCTCGGCGGACCATCTGGTCAGCGAGGCATTTTATCTGGTCGATCCGGACGGTCTGACAATAGAGGTGTATGCGGACAGGGATCGTTCGGAGTGGAGGTACAAGGGAGATGAGGTGCTGATGGCTGTCGACCCGCTGGATATGGCCGGGCTCATTGCGGAGTCGGCGGGAACGAAGTGGGAGGGATTGCCGGCGGGGACGACGGTCGGGCATATGCACTTCTATGTGGGCGAGATGGAGGCTGGCAGAGCGTTTTACGATAGGGGGCTGGGCCTGGATGTGATGAGCCGGTTGGGGGATGCCGCGCTGTTTCTCGCGGCGGGCGGATACCACCATCATGTGGGGATTAATACCTGGGCGCGAGGTTCGGGCATCGCGGCGGCGGGCGATCCGCGACTGCTGGAGTGGGAACTGGTGGTTCCCGGGGAAGGCGATGTGGAGAAAGTGAGCCGCAGTCTCGAAAAGGACGGTCATGCGGTGGATCGTAGCGAGGGCAAGGTGCGGTTCCGCGATCCGTGGGGAATCGTGGTTTCGCTGGTGGCGGAGAGGACTTAGAGTGAGCCTCCGACGAAGATTCAGATCTCTTGAGGCGGATTCTGGTAGATGCCGAGGACGTTTCCTGCCGGGTCGCGGAAACGGGCGGTGATCTCGGGAGCGTCGGCTCCGATGGGTTGGACGATCTGGCAGCCGTTGGCGACGATCCGGTCGATGGTTGCGGCTACACTGTCCACCATGATGTAGATGAGAAGTCCGGGCTGGGTAGAGGGTGGGCGGCCAAGCGTCCATGTGCCGCTTACTTCGCCGACGCCATCGTCAAAGGAGGTGGCGCCGTCCCCGCGCTGCCGGATGTTCCAGCCAAAGACATTTTTGTAGAAGTCGGCCGAGCCGGATGTTCCAGCCAAAGACATTTTTGTAGAAGTCGGCCGAGCGAGCTACGTCGATGGCAGGCATATCGATGTAACAGATCTTTCCATTTCCGATGGTGGGAGGCATGGGTCGCTCCTTCGAGAGCGTGCGACTTTTAGTATGTACTCATTTGCGATGCCAGTTCGATGATCGAGGAGCGAAATCGTCTGAAGGCACCCGCGATGATCTTTCTAACGTTCTTCGTTATGTCGGTCGCTTTGCTCCAATGTTGCCCGCGCCGCTGCCTGTTCCTTTGCTTCCATCCACCCGCGCAGGATCACTACGGCGGCGACCTGATCGATTACATATTTGCGGTTCCGGGAATCATGTCCGGCTTCGTCGAGAATCTCGTGTGCCGCAACCGAACTGAGCCGTTCATCCCACAGTGTCACCGGCAGTGTGGAGCGTTTACGCAACTCATCGGCGAACTCCTGCACCTTCGCCGCCCACGGGCTCACATCTCCCGACATGTGCAGCGGATTCCCAACAATAATCTCCACTACCTCATGCTTGCGAATCAACCGCAGCAGGCTGCGCAGGTCCTCGCCCCGGCTTTTGCGCCACAGCGTCAGCAGTGGCTGTGCGGTGTAGCCCAATGGGTCCGAGAGCGCGACGCCCACGCGCACCTTCCCCACATCCAACGCCATCACCCGGCCGGTTGCCATGTGCCTAGTCTAACTGTCCTGGGCCGCGTCTTGATGGCTTAGACGATCTGGCGATACACCATGGGGGCTGTTGTAGCTTCGGCGGGAATCTTTGCTGGGCTTGCGTCGTGAGACTGATGCGCTCCCGCTACCCAGAGGCCAGGATCGACGTCGGGGAAGATGCTGTCGCGGCGCTCGATCTCGGCCAGGCGGGTCTCCTGGGCCGGGGTGATGGCGCCGCTGGACTCGAACGCCTGCCAGATGGCCTTCACCTCGTTGAACTGATCATTGTGGGTGAGGAAGCGAATCTCCGCGTAGTCGCGGGCCGCGCCGGTGGTGATGAGGAACTGCCAATCGGAGGACTCGAGCAGCAGAAGCTCGCGGCAGAGCTGCTGCATGATGCGTTTGCCGAGGGCGCTGTCACGCCAGCTTCCGGCGGTGCAGGCCTCGCGGGTGTAGAGTTCGGCGGGATAGATGTGCGTGTAGGTCCACGAAGTCTCGGGGTTCATCCAGACGTGGTTGTTGCCCTCGGCTCCCCAGGAGCCTTCGTGCATGGCGATGAAGCCCGCGCGAGGGAAGCGGTCGAGATATTCAGCGCAACTGATGAGCTCGATGCGCGTATCGTAGTCATGCAGGGTGCGGGCCACGGCCTCAAGCCAAAGGACGCCTTCAAACCACCAGTGGCCGAAGAGCTCGGCGTCGAAGGGCGAGCAGAGAATGGGCGGGATGGAGTCGTTGAACCCGGATTGCAGAGCCTCCCATACCAGGTGAACGTAGTTTGCCGCATGAGACTTGACGCGCTCGGCGGCTTCCTTGGGGTAGTAAGGCTGCTTGTCGCCCATGTCCACCTTGGAGCCGGTGACGCGCCAGTAGCGATGGCCGCCGGGCCAGCGCTTCTTGTGGAAGTCGAGATAGGTGCCGTCACCGGGGTAGCCGGAGTCGCCCGACCATACCTGCACACCAGTACGGGGATCGCGAGGGAAGATCGTTGTAGCGTAATGCTTGTCGTACGGGCCGTCCACATAATAAGGCTGATAGAGTCGGCGGTAGTCGTGATGCGTCATCTCCTCGGAGATCTCGTCGATGGGCACACCGCCGTTGAGCAGCTCATACGGCGAGGGGACACGGTGCGACTCCTCGACGAGATGCGTGTCGACGAAGAAGAACTCGATACCTGATTCGGAGAGCGCCTGCTCAACGCCGATGCGGTCGAATCCGGGAGGCGTGGGCGAACCGTCGGCGTTGGGGACGGGATAGTTCCAGAAGCCCGCCGGTCGGTAGCCGCATTCAGGAGCCCAGATGCCCTTCGGCGCCGAACCGATGTGACGGATATGGGTGGCGACCGCGGTACGGACCTGCGCGCGGACGCTCTCATCGGTTCCCAGCAGCGGCATGTAGCCATGGGTCGCGCCGCAGGTGATGATGTCGATCAGTCCGATGTCGTTGAAGTGGCGAAAGCCTTTGATGATGCTCTGGTCGAAATCGTTGAAGTCTTCGAGCGCCTGCGAGAAGAAGCGATGCCAGAAGCGCGCCGTTTCGGCATAATGGGCCTCGCCCGTCTGGGTGAAGAATGCCTCGTCCTCCTGGGCGGCGACGATCTTGCGGCCCAGATATTTAGGAAACTCCGCGATGAAAACGGGGTGCGAGAGCTGTTCGAGCAGAATGGGGGAGAGATTGAGATTGCAGTTAAAGCGGACGTTATCGCGCTCAAGGTTCTTGAGCATACGCAGCAGCGGCAGGTAAGTCTCGGCGGCAGCCTCGTGGAGCCACTCCATGCCATGCGGCCACGTGCCGTGATTGACGACGTAGGGCAGGTGGGCGTGCAGGGTGAAGGTGAGGAACCCTGCTGGCCCTTTATTGTTGCTGGACGGTGCTTTGGGCGTTGCCTTCGTCAAGACGGTGTACCTCGAAAGAAGCCTATTTCTTTGGGTAAAAACAGCATCCTGGGCGTATTTCTGGCCGCTGATACCGAGTTTACACGATGGACGAGAGCCAAAATCTCCGTTCTGAGGCAGCGGCAATCCGAAAGCCCTTGTCGATCCCGTGCAGAGGGGGACCGTCGACTATTGGTGATACCCCTCCCGTTGGTTCAGAGTTGGGTTGGCAGGTGCGTTCCGGTTGTTGCCGGTGGAGACGCGAAGCGCGATGGCGTTGGTGAGACGGAAGCGGATCAGGCTCTCCGAGGGAATCTGAACCTGCTCTCCCTTGGTGACTGCGTTGGCTCCGGCTCCGAGACCGCCGCCTGCCGCTGCTCCGATGGCCGCGCCCTTGCCTCCGCCGAAGATGCCTCCGAGAATGGCTCCGACCGCTGCGCCGCCGCCCACCTTCTCAGCCGTATTTTTGCCGCGCCCCTTTCCCTGTACGCTGTAGGGCTCGGTGGCCAGGGAGACGCTCCCGTTGCGATTCCTCAAGGTCGTCAGCTCAATGCTGAGCAGAGAGTTGCCTTTGAAGTGAGCTGCCTCTTGCACGGTATCGACGCGGCCGGAGACTGCGGCGCCCTGGGGAATGGCGACAGCGCCGTCGATGATGATGTCGGTAGCGACGGTGCCGCTGAAGCTGTCACCCTGCTGGGTGGTAGCACTGTCCAGCGTCTGGGTTATGCGAATCGGAAGGGTTGTTCCCGCCGGCACGGTGACGTCGCGAAAGGCAGGAACCGGCGGTGGCGGAGGAGCCGCAGGCGCCGGCGGAGGGGTAGACTGGGCGCGCTCGACAGGAGCGGAAGGCGTCACGCGCTCGATCGGAGCAGGCGAATGTTTAACCGGCTCGATATACGGCTTGGGCGCGGGCTTCTTTTTCTCTGCCGTGCGCACCGGCTCCGGTGCGGGTGCGGGTTCGATCGCAACGGGAGTTGGAGATGGCTGCTGAACGACCAGATTGTTGACGACCGTTCGGAGGCCAGCCACCTGGGCGGCGTCCGAAGCTGCGAGCGAGCGTGCTGCCTCGCTGCTGACAGTGCCATTGAGGGTGGCGACGCCGTTTTCAACCGACGCCTGGATCGATTCCGGCTTGAGGGCGCTGTCGGCGGCGATGCGGCTTTGCAGTGCCGAACTCAGGGCCGCGTCGTCAGACGCCGGTGCTGCGGCTTTTTTGCAGCCGCCGATACCGAAGGCCAGGGTAAGAAGGGCAGCGAACGTGATGGCGCGCGATGAAGAGAGGATACGGTAGGCGTACATGTGACCTCGGTGTGCGGTAGAACTGCTTCAAATACTTTAACTGACCTTATAGTTATCAGATGCTTTGGCTGTCTCGGAAGCTGTATCAATAGACTCCGGACTCCGCGCTTCTGCTGATTATGACGAATGCCATTGCAAAAGGAAATGGTGATGGAGGACGGCGGCCCGGCCGATGACGCACAACCTATTCCACCGGAGGGGCATCTTCACTAGGATACTTCGGACCTGGGCTGGTCCGGATGCTGCGGAGGCGCGTGAAGCTATGCGCAAAGGGGTATGCTGGAGTCTCCGATGGGGACTACGGTTTCCGATTGGGGTATAAAAGCTGAGAGCGATTTGCATTGACCCATTATTGACCCATGCATTCATGGAAGAGGAGAGAGGATATGTCTGACAACGACAACAATGTAGGCGGATTGGGATGGTTTCTGGCGGGTCTTGGCGTCGGTGCGCTTGTAGGAGTGCTGTATGCGCCAAAGGCAGGGAAGGAGACGCGCGAAGATCTGATGGCCAGTGCCCAGGACGTGAAGGAGAGGGCGGCGGTTCTGGCTCAGCAGGGCAGAGAACGCGCTGCCGAACTGGCGCAGCAGGGCAAGCAGCAGGTGGGCGAGTATGTCGATCGCGGCAAGGAGTACTATGATCGCGGTCGCACTCAATGGGCTGAATATGTTGAAAAGGGCAAGGGGCTGATTCAGGAGCAGCAGGACAAGGTCTCCGCTGCGATCGATGCCGGTAAGGATGCCTATGCAACCACGACGCACGAGCCGGCCAAGTCGTAGCCCTTCAGAGACTTGGTGTTTCATCCAAGGCCAGGTCTCAAATTCTGTGGTGATTGAAAGAGAGGCTGCATGGTAGCGGCACAAATTGTTATGTCAGGCATGTGGCTGCAGGATGTGGACTCGATCTCATCGGGGAACTCCAGACTGCTCATGATCTTTGTGGGTATGGTTGCCTTGGCGATGGTGGTTCAGGCTATCGCACTCATTATGTTGGCCGTAGGCGCGGCCAAGGCTCGCAAACGGACGATGGCGATAGTCGAGGAGATTCGGGCGAAAGCGATGCCGGCCATCGACAGCACGCAGGAGTTTGTGAAGAACTATGCGCCGAAGCTGATGACGCTCGCCGAGAACCTTGCCGAGACCAGCAACGTCGTTCGCGGCAGCGCCGAGGACTTCAATACAACGTTGGCCGACCTGAACAACAAGACGCGCGTGCAGGCAGCCCGTCTGGACGATATTGTAAGTTCAGTCCTTGCCAGCACAGCATCGGCGGTCAGTGCGGTGGATCGCGGCATCCGCAGCCCCGTGCGCAAGTTCAACGGCTTTCTGAATGGGCTGCGTGCCGGATGCGATGTGCTGGCTGGCCGGATGAAGGGCTTTGGCAGTCACAGTCAGGCCAGCCGCGCCTACCGGGAACGGGGCTATCCGGAAGATGATGTCGATCTGGAGTAAGTAAAAACCTGCGCCTAATAAATCCAGCCACCCCCGACCACCTCGTCTTCCTGATAGAAGACGGCAGCCTGGCCGGGGGTGATTGCACGTTGGGGCTCATCGAAGACGGCGGTGACGGTGTTGTCCGGCGCGGGGCTGAGTGTCGCCGGTGCAGGCAGGTGGCGGTGGCGAACCTTGATGGTGACGCGGATGTTCTCGGTCAGCCTGGGGATGGAGATCCAGTTGAGGCGGTTGGCGCGAAGCTCGCGGGACATGAGCTGATCGTTCGAGCCGACGGTGACCTGATGGCTGTCCGGATGAATGGCGAGGACGTAGAGCGGATCGGGCGAGGTGAGTCCCAGCCCCTTGCGCTGGCCGACGGTAAAACTCTGGATGCCCTCGTGATGGCCGATAACCTCGCCCGATGCTGAGACGAGTTCTCCTGAAGAGTCGGGCAGGTCTTCGCCCTGCTCGTCAAGATAAGCCTTGAGGAAGGCGTTGTAGTCACCGCCGGGGATGAAGCAGATCTCCTGCGAATCGGGCTTGGCGGCGACGTCGAG
>Ga0207705_10000584_pt1 | contig 30625 bp, 37 predicted proteins | sample KBSC13metaG_FD_184314 | JGI IMG/M metagenome (GOLD analysis project Ga0207705, IMG submission 184314) | Corn rhizosphere microbial communities from Kellogg Biological Station, Michigan, USA - KBS C1-3 metaG (SPAdes) (version 2) | ecosystem: Host-associated > Plants > Roots > Rhizosphere > Soil ... | reverse complement strand
CGGCGCTGGAATCGCGAGACCCTCGATCGGTCAACGTCGTACCTCCGCGCTCAGAACGCAGGCGGGAAGCACATCTACGTCCGGCCCGCCGGTGCGCACCCGTACTCGCTCGTTGACGACCTCGGGCTAGAGGCCATCGAAGCGATGCGGCGCGATGGCTTCGCCCCTGCCCTGGTCATCGAGACCTCCCCAGGTAACTTCCAAGCGTGGGTAAACCACGGGCGCGATCTTCCTGCCGACGTGTCGACCGCAGTTGCCAAGGAACTGGCCGCCACATACGGTGGCGATCCAAGTTCGGCCGACTGGCGTCACTTCGGACGCCTTGCTGGTTTCACCAATCGCAAGGCCAAGTACCAACAGCCAAATGGGCACTACCCCTTCGTCAAGCTGATTGAGGCGACGGGTTGCGTAGCCGCTGCTAGTGATTCGCTCATCAAGGCTGCGGAACAGCGCCTTGTTGCCGAGAAGACGGCAGCCGGCCAAGCGCGTGCGCGTTTCCGGGAGCATTCCCCGTCCCGCTACCTCGGCAAGTCTATTCAGGACTTCCGCAACGATGCCCGTTACGCGGGTGACAACCACCGAACCGACCTGGCGTATGCAACGTACGCTCTCAGCCGGGGCGCTTCCCTGGAGGACGTGGAAGCTGCCATTCGCACTCGTGACCTGTCTCATAAGGGCAACGAGCGGCGACAACGCGACTACATCGATAGGACCGTAGGGAAGGCTCGCGAGCAGATCGCGAAAGCGCCCTCACTACAGCGCTGATTTATTTCCCGCCCCAAGGGGGCGGCGCGGCCTGCAGGAATTTTGCGGTTACCGCAAATCGAGCGATCAATCGATCCCCGGGGCGAAGCCCCACCCAGCCTAGAAAATTTGCGGTTACCGCAAATCACCCCCGAGCAGGAGAAGCTAGTGGAACATAAAGGGTGTCCGACATTCGTCGTCTTTTGTGCGCCTCCGGCGCTTTGGGCCTCGCTTTGCTCGTCCGACAATCAGCGACCCACCGTGGGACAGGTGGTGCACGCATGAGCGCCGAGACCCGCCTACACGTTCGACTGCCCGCGAAACTCGCCCGGGAGTTCAATGCCGCCTGCGAGGAGCGCGGTGGCGCCCCCTCCGCCGCCGCCCGAGAGGCCCTTCGTGAGTGGTTGGATCGGGGTCAGGATCGCCGTGATCGCGACGACATGGAGGCTCGTATTGCCGGTACCCTTTCCGGATTGCGCAGCGAGCTTCGGCAAACTCGGAACGAACTCCACATCTGCATGGCGTTCCTGGACCAGTTCGTTCAGTCCTACCTATTGCACACGCCGCCGGTCCCGGGCGATGCGGTTGACGCCGCCGCCGTGTCCGGCGCTGATCGCCACTCGAAGCTCGTTCGGCGGATGGTCCACAGCCTTCAAGGCGAGGGCCCTGCCTTTCTTCGAGCAGTGGAAGACGGGCTCGACCAGGGAATCAAAGGCTCATGACAACCGCCCTACGGATCGGCGGCGGCCTAATGCTTTTGCGGTTACCGCAAGATTGGCGTCGTAGGCTTCGCGCCAGATGCCCCGCGAGAGCGGTCAAAACGCTCACTAAGGCGCGCCGGATAGATCGCCGCGCCTGGACGCCAAATTTGCGGTTACCGCAAATTTCAGCCGTGGAGAACGTTCCATGGCTATGAGGCTCGGCGGCGAAAAAGGGCAGGGCGAGGGCGATGAGAAAGAGCTCGACCTTGAACGGGTCGCCAGCATCCGGCTTCGCGGATCGAAGGGGAGCAAGGGCAAGGTCACCTTCAAGGGCTTCCGCCAGATCATGAAGGCTATCCAGGATGGCAAGCGATTGGCGGGCGGGGCAGGGCGCAGAAAACATACGGGGTCGCATTCGCAGATGCTCGCCTCGCGCCCATCGAAGGCACGTGCCAGTCAGCAGATGGTGGCCGTCCGCATGGTCTATGCGCGCAACAAGGGCAATGGGCAGTGGGGCGCTTATGGCCGCTACATCGAACGCGACAGTGCGATGGGCCGGCACGGCGACGAGCGGGGCTTTGGCGAGGTGATTGATCCTGCCACAGGCGAGCTAGCACGCAGCGATGCCATCCGCACCTCGAAGGTTCTCGATCAATGGCAGAAAGCGGGTGATGAGAATCTTTTCAAGCTCATCATTTCCCCCGAGTTTGGCGACCGATTGCAGCTGCGCGAGTACACCCATGCATATATGGATGAACTACAGCGCCGCCTTGGAACAAAGCTCCAGTGGGTCGCCGCGGATCACTACAACACCGACGACCCGCACGTTCACCTCGCGGTCCGCGGAGTCGATGACCAAGGCAAACCACTCATAATCCCTCGCGAATTTGTGCGGGGACCTCTGCGCGACATAGCGCGTGACGTAGCCACTCAGCGGCTTGGTCACCGGACCAGCGTCGATATCGCTACGGCCCGCGAGCGCCAAGTAACGCAGCAGCGATTTACTGACCTAGATCGCTCGTTACTTAAGGTGGCCACGCCTGGTGCGCAAGGGCAGCTCGTCGTCGACTTCAGCGTACCGCTTGCCGTCACTGCCACAGAAGGGCAGAAGGAGCTTCGTCTCTTCCAGCTACGGCGCCTTGCGCAGCTGGAACGTATGGGTCTTGTTTCCCGTGGAACATCCGGCCGGTGGGTCATGGATGGGGCTATCGAGGGCATTCTGCGTCAGCGCCAGGTCGCGAATGATCGCCTGAAAACGCTCCATAGCAACCGGGCCATGGTGAGCGACCCGCGATTGCCCCTCGTCAACGCGCCCACCGGCGACGCCCGCATCGCTGGGCGGGTACTCACGACCGGACTGGATGATGCCACGGGCAAGAGCTACATGCTGCTTGAATCGACCCGGGGAAGTGTGATCTATTTATATCAGACTCCGGCTATGGAAAAGGCACGGGTCGGCGGACTCAAGACGGGAGACTTCGTGGTTATTACGCAGACAGCACATACGGGTGACCAAGGTCGCACGTTTGTCAGCCACAAGGTGTTGAGCCTTGGCTCGGCCGAGGCCGTCCTGCGGGATCCGAAGCAGATGGACGCCGAGGCGCGGCGGGCCATCCGCGAATCATCAGCCCTTCCGGTCGCGAGCGCTTGGGGTGGCTGGCAAGGTGAGTACCACAAGGCGCTTGCACAGCGCGCTACCGAACTCGTGATGAAGGGGCACGTCGCAGTTGACGTTACTGGCAAGGCCAGCGTGGTGGAACGCGAGAAGCGTCCCAAGGGTCTTGCTGGCGAACTTCTCGGCCACGGTGCAGCGCCGTACAACTTCGATGTCTCAGCGCAGCCCAGCTACTACGTACGTCTACGCGATCAGTCTGGCGGTGAACGTGTTGTGTGGGGCAGTGGACTACGCACCGCCGTTGCAAAGAGTGGAGCGACCGTCGGTGACCAGGTGGCGTTGATCAATCGCGGCCGAACCAAAGAAACCATCGTTATGCCGAAGCGTGACGCGTCCGGAAGAATCACCGGGCAAGTGGAACGACAGGTCCTTAGGACCGCTTGGGATATGGACGTCCAAACGCGAGGCCGGCGCGACCAAGGCAAGACCCTATGACGAATCCACGGACCGCACCCGTGGGTGGCGCGCATGCGTCGCTATTAGTGCGGACGGAGGGCGGAGCATTACGCCGAGCCCATAGGCCGAAGCGCTACACCCTGACCCGGAAGCGCTCGGAATCTTTGGAGAGTGATATGGCAGAAGAAAAGTCAGTACAAGGCGAAAAGGTCCTCACGGCGGAACAGAAGCGCCTCATTGCGAAGGTGCAGTCAATGCTGCCGGAGGCCAAGCTGTTCGAACCCAAAGCAGATGGCAAGTATTACGGGTCGGTGTTGTTCGCCGACAAATCGCACCTGGTACAGCAGGTCGGCGACAACACCGTTGTTGTCCACGACCGTAAGCACTTGGGTGAACTACCGCTTGACCAGGACAAGGGCGCCCGCGCTCTCGCCAAGCTCAACGGTGCTGTGATCGACGTCAACTACAAAGGGCTCGACGGCGCAGTTGCACACGCGAACCAGGAGCGGTGGCTTGAGCGAACCGCTCGAACCCCCGCAGTAGAGCCTTTCGCATCCATCGCGAAGGCTCACCTTGGGCAGGGTGTGTCCGTATACGACCCACCGGGAGCCGCGGCGAAGCTGTCGCCGGCCTACGAAGGTGTGGTCGTTGCCTCGACCGAGAACCACCTCATCCAGCGCATCAACAGCCGTACCGCTTACGTGCACAACGTAGGCGCGGAGCTCGCGAAGCAGTTCGGCGCTGGGCAGCACGTGGCCATCACGTACGAGAACGGCGCCCTCAAGCGTGTTGAGGCCATCGAGAAGGAGCGCACCCGGGGCCGTGAGGCACCGGAACGCGACACGCCGAAGCGGTCTCTCGACCCGGAAGCGGCTCGCAAGAACAGCTTCCATTTCGCCCGCAACATCATCAAGGGCACGTACGGGGCAGATGTGAAGTTCTATGACCCCGCAAAGCTTGGTCAAGACCCGAGCTTCAAGGGCACGCTCGTTGCCGTGACGGATCACCACGTCATGCAGCGCATCGCGTCCAACAAGTTCGTCGCTCACCAGCGAGAAAACCTCGATGGCGAGATCCACCGTGGCAAGTTCACCCAGGTCGCATACACCAATGGACGCGGCCTGGTGACCGAGCACGATGTGCGTCGTGACCGTGCACCCGCTCCAGAGCGTCCGCGCTCACAGGGGCAGGGCATGTCCCGTTAACAGGCAGTAGGGCTTGCCGTCCCGGGAAACCGGGGCGGCATTTTTTAGACACCACCGGTGCGAATTCGACCCATGACCCAAGCGTCACTTAAAGATTCACGTCGCGCCACTCGCAGTGGGCGAGTGCGCCTTCCGCCCGTGCTGGCTGGCCTGGTCGTCGCATTCCTCGGCAATGTCGCCGCTACCGAATACATTGCAAGCGCGCTGAGCTATCAAGCCGCGCTAGGTGACCCGTGGCTTCATGTGGGCCGAACGGCGATTTATCAGCCCTTCGCTTGGGCCACATGGTTGATCGCGTTTCGGAACATCACCCATCCAGTTCTAGCAGCGGCTTTCCAAGGCGGGGGCATTTGCCTCTTCGTCGGCTTCGCGCTGGGCGTGATCGTCGCGGCCATCTATCGTCACTTTCTTACCCGCGACTTGCAGGTTGAGAACCCCGACCTTCACGGCAGCGCGCACTTCATGAGCGCTGACCAGGTCAAAGCTTCGGGCCTCTATCGGTCAGGCTCCGGCGTTTACATCGGCGGGTGGACTGATCCCAAGACAAAGTCGGTCGAGTATCTGCGCCACGACGGTCCCGAACATATCATCGCGTGGGCGCCCACACGCTCGGGTAAAGGTGTCGGCCTGGTCATGCCCACTTTACTGAGCTGGCCTCACAGCATCGCGGTTCACGACATCAAGGGCGAGGCTTGGGCGCTCACCGCAGGCTGGCGACGTACCCACGCAAATAACCATACATTGCGCTTTGCCCCGACCGAAGCGGACGGCAGCTGTGGATTCAACCCGCTAGAGGAAGTTCGCATCTACACCAAGCGCGAAGTTGCCGACGCGCAAAACATCGCGCAGATGATTGCCGACCCCGAGGGTAAGGGACTTGCTGACCACTGGGCAAAAACAGGTCACGAATTGCTGTCAGCCGGCATCTTGCACGTCCTCTACGCGGAGAAGAATAAAACACTGCGCGGACTAGTGAGCTTCTTCTGCGACCCGACGCGCCCGATCGAGGAGGTCGCCAATGCCATGTTGACTACACAACATGACGTCGACGGGTCGCAAGGTTGGCTTGATCCCATCACTGGCGAGCCCACTCGCGTCCACCCCATGATTGCTGAATCTGCTCGCTCGTTCCTCAACAAATCCGAGAACGAACGATCCGGTGTGCAGTCCACCGCGATGTCATTTCTTACGCTCTATCGCGACCCGATTGTGGAGGGCAACACGGCGCACAGTGATTTCAAGATCGATGACCTAATGAACGACGAGCGCCCGGTTTCCCTTTACATCGTCGTGCCGCCAGCTGACTTGGATCGCATGCGCCCTCTAGTGCGGTTGCTAATCAATCAGATTGTTCGCGGGCTTACTGAGAAGATGGAGTTTGATGGAGGCCGAAGTGTCGCTAGTTACCGGCACCGTCTGCTGCTGTTGATCGATGAATTCCCGTCGCTCGGCAAGCTCGACATCTTCGAAAGCGCGCTAGCTTTCATTGCCGGCTACGGGCTCAAGGCGTACCTCATCGCCCAGGACCAGGCACAGTTGTTGAAGTTCTACGGGGATAGGGAATCCATTACGTCGAACTGTCACATCCGCGTTGCGTACGCGCCGAACAAGATTGAGACAGCGGAGATGCTGTCCAAAATGCTGGGAACGTCGACGGTCGTGAAGCAGACATACAGCTATTCCGGGCGGCGCACCAAATCAACCCTCGATCAAATCTCTACGCAGTTGCAGGAAGTTTCGCGACCGCTGATGACGCCGGATGAAGTCATGCGTCTGCCAGGGCCGAAGAAGAACGCCGAGGGCAGCATCACAGGCGCCGGCGACATGCTTGTTTTCGTTGCGGGGCAGGCCCCGATTTATGGAACGCAGATACTTTATTTTCGCGATCCAACGTTCGACGCCAGGTCGAAGATCCGCGCGCCCGCGGTCAGTGATCGGATTCGCCTGCTGGGTCCTGGAACGCCTGCTATTCCGAGGGCCGCCACTGCCCCGACTGTGGCAGTCCCGCCGACACCAATCGCGGACCCCAGCGAGGACGAGCCGTGGGAGCACCCCCCGCTGGATGATGCGGCGCTGATTCCCGACGACGATACCGAACCGAGCGCAGGCGATGGCACCTTCATTATCCAGGACGAGGGCGACCTGGAATTAGGGGGCGAGTTGATTCTTGGACCGGATGATGTGCCTCCCCCCGAAGAAATCGACGTGCCCTCAGTTGCTGCAAACGAGCCGAGAGTCGCGTCGCCTTCGGTTGATCCATACCTTGCCGCGTCACTGGATTTCGCCGCCGGCAATGGCTCCGCAGGGGGGGCTCAGCCCGCTGCGATGGACCCCTACCTAGCGGCGTCCATCGAGTTCGCCGACAGCGACGGGAGTGCAAGCGAAGATGAGCCCTACGACCCGTTCGCCGACCTGATGCGCATGGCGGCCACGGCCGATGACACTACCGGGCAGGGCGCTTAATGATGCGCCTCCCTTTCTGCAACGACACGCGCTTCGCCGGCTACGTGGGCAACGACGCTGTCTGCCGCTTCGTCGGCGCCGACGCCGTGCCTTCTGTTGCCCTGCGTATCGTTGCCAAGTCGTCGTACAAGGAAGGCGGGGTCTGGAAGACGCAGGATGAATGGGCGACTGCTGTGTTCTGGCGAAAGCTCGCCGAGGAGCTCGTGGCGGCGGGCATCAAGAAGGGCGACTTCATACACGTCGAGGGCAGGCGAAACACCCGGCAGTTCCGCACTGAAGCCACTCGCGGAAAGGCGGGCACCGCCCACGAGATCCTGGTGGAGCGATGGCACCAAGTGTTTGTACCCAAGGACCAGCGTGCCGACGAGGCCCCTGCGAACGAGGTACCCGAGGAAGCGCCATCTCGCGCGGTTCTGCATGGCATGAGGGACCTCGCGTGAGGGCCGTGAGGGCGTTCGCCCGGTTAGTCGGGGGCTTGGCTGTTGCCGCAGCCGTGACCGCCATGGTGGCGGGCCTGGTGGGCTTCCGGATTAATCTTACGAACTCAGTTCCGGCCGGCATTTATCGCGTGGTTGCGGCCCCAGTGGCACGCGGGGCACTGGTGAGCGTTTGCCTCGACCCGACCAACACGGCGGTCCGCGAGGCCATAGCTCGCCACTATTTTCCCGAAGGGCCCTGCCCAGGGCGACTGCTTCCGTTCCTCAAGTACGTCGAGGCTGTGGGTGGCGATACCGTTGTGCTGGGGGACGCGGGCGTGTCGGTCAATGGCCAGGCGGTGCCCAACACCGCCGCGGTCAAGGTCGACTGGGTAGGCAGGCCTATAGCGCGGGCCGCTCGTGGGACCTATCACTTGTCCGCCACACAAGTTCTTCTCCTAGCTACTCATCGGCCCGGCAGCTTCGATGGACGGTACATCGGACCCTCGGAAACGTCCTCGATCCAGGCCGTTCTCAAGCCTATCTGGCTGATTTAAAGCCGCCCTTCCCTGTTGCAATCCGCCTAGAGTGCGATATATTTATACCGCGCTATATGTATATCGGACTCGGCAACAGGGGAGCGGAATGGAGCTGTGGATCACGGAAAAGCCGAGTTTGGCCGAGGCCATCGCCGCGGTCCTTCCTGGCGCGCCCGTTAAGCATCGCACGCACTACGTTGTAGGCCAGATCAACGTCGCCTGGCTCATTGGGCATGCCTACGAGCAGGCCATGCCGGAAGACTACGACCCTCGCTATGCGAAGTGGGATGCCGGCGATCTACCCATCGTTCCGAAGAAGTGGGCACTCAAGCCGAAGGACGGTTCCGCAGCGCAACTCAAGGCCATCGCGTCGCTGCACGCGCAGGCCACGCGAATCATCCACGCTGGCGATCCCGACGCGGAGGGGCAGCTCCTCGTCCAGGAAGTGCTCGATGAGCTTAGGAACAAAAAGCCGGTCTTCCGCGTACTCGTCAACGATTACAACGAAACAAAGGTGCGCGAGGCCATCCGTGCCATGCGTCCCAATACTGACGCGCAGTACGTCGGCTGGCATCAGTGGGCGGAGTGCCGTGGGCGGCTGGACTACCTCTTCGGCTTAAACCTCACGCGCGCCTACACGCTTCGCGGCAGGGCGCTCGGGTACGACGGAGTGCTGACAGTAGGCCGTGTGCAGACGCCTACGCTCGCCATCGTGGTAGCGCGTGACGAGACCATCGAAGGCTTTAAGGCCACACCGTTCTACCGACTGGTAGCTCAATTTGCTCACGATGGGACCGAGTTCTTCGCTTCGTGGAACCCGAAGGCCAATCAAGCCGGGCTCGACACAGAAGGGCGACTCGTCGATTCCCGTGTCGCGCAGCACTTGGTGGCCGAGCTTCTTGGAAAGCAGGCGACCGTAGCCAGTTTTGCGGATACCGCAAAAAACCAGGATGTGCCGCTGCCCTTCGACCTCACCACCCTACAGATGGCGGCGAACGCGCGTTTCGGATATTCGGCGAAGGCCGTCCTCGACGCCGCACAAGAGCTCTACGAGAAGTACAAAGTAACGACGTACCCACGCACGGATTGCCGCTATCTCTCCCTCGCACAGCATGCCGAAACGGTAGGGCGCCTCCGTGCTGTCGCTAAGTCAATGCCAGCGCTTGCGAGCTTAATCGCCCGCGCCGACCCGTCGCGTCGCTCGGCAACATTTGACGACAGCAAAGTCAACGGACCGCACCACGGCATCGTTCCGACCCACCAAGCGGCCGATCTTGCCGCGCTATCGCAGACCGAGCGTGATGTGTACGAACTCATCGTTCGCGTGTACGTCGCGCAGTTCTTGCCGCCCTACCAATATCGCGACCTGAAGGTGGTGATCGATATCGCGGGCGAGGCCTTCGGTGCAACCGGAAGGGTACCTACGGCCCCGGGTTGGAAAGAGGCTTTCGGCGACTCCGAAGACGACCAGGACGAGGACGGCGATGTCGCTGCCCGCGTGGTCCAGAAGCTCCCGACTATGGTTGAAGGACAGCGCATAGCTTGCCTCGGCGTGAGCGCCGAGCCGTCCAAGACCACAGCCCCGAAGCGCTTCACGGAGAGGCTGCTGCTTGGAGCGATGGAAAACATCCAACCGTACGTCAGTGATCCAGCTGCAAGGGCGCGCCTGAAGAAGAGCAAGGGCATCGGCACGCCAGCGACGCGCGCGGGCATCATCGAGGAGCTCAAGCGGCGGCATTTCCTGGCGCTTAAGGGTACGCAGCTGACTTCAACACCAGCGGCGCGCGCGCTGATTCACGCCCTCCCTCGCGTGGCTACCGATCCCGGCTTCACTGGCCTCACCGAATTGACGCTCGACCTGGTGGCCAGCGGCAAGGTCACCCCCGAAGCTTTTCTTGGTCGCACAGCGGACCTGGTGCGCGCGCTGACCGACGAAGCCTCGAAGGCTCCCATGAGCATGCCCATGGCACCAGTCATTCCCTGTCCGAAATGCCGGGAAGGCAAGCTTCGCCTGCGACAACGCTCCGACAAGAAAGGTCGCTTCTGGGGCTGTGATCGCTTCAAAGAGGGCTGCACGGCCGCGTACGACGACAAGCGGGGCAAGCCCGATTTCACGGGCAAATCGTCGCGGCCAGCCGCCAAGACAGCCAAACGCGCCCCGACTAAGCGTGCCCCGCGCAAAGGCGCCGGCGGAGCAGCAAAATGACTCCTTCAGCCATCCTCGCACTTGGCTTGGCGTGCGCGCCGAACGTCGCGCCGTCGACCTTGCAAAGCATCGTCGCCCAAGAGAGCGACGGCAATCAGCTGGCAATTAACCTAAACGACGGGCGTCTGATGCGACAGCCGGCCACGAAGGCCGAAGCTGTTATGTGGGCAGCGTGGTTGCGAGCGCACGGCCGAAACTTTGACGCTGGCCTGATGCAGGTCAACTCCGTGCATTGGGATCGCTTAGGTCTCACAGCGGAATCGATTTTCGACCCTTGCACCAACGTGCGATCGGGCGGACAGATCCTCACCGAGGCGTACATACGCGCGGCCAAGCAATACGGTCCTGGCTCGCGCGCATTGCTTGCTGCGATCTCCGCGTACAACACCGGAAGCCTCACGCGAGGCTTCCACAACGGCTACGTCCGGAATGTTCTCAAGAAGGCGGGCGTGAACGCCGGCGTTCCGCCTATCGATGACGCGTCACGCCCGGCAGCGCGGCGGTCACTTGTCCTCACAGCGGCCATGACCCCGCCGCCAGCTGCCATCAACTGGCAGGCACAACCCGATTGGTCCGCCACCACTGTCTACCCCGCACAACCCACGAGGGAACCCTAAGCTATGACATTCCGCCAGCTTATCGCCGGCATCGCCACCGCGTGCCTCAGTCTGGCCGCGAACGCAGCGATGCAGGGCCGCTACGACTTCAACTACCACGTCGACAACGCCTCAGGTGTTGGCATCGTGCGGGCCTTCGACGATGGCAAGAATACCGTTCTCGCATTCAGCAACCTTGCCTCTACGGCTCCCAGCTTTACGGCGTCCGATGGTTCGCCCATTGCCTTTCGCGCAATCGATAACTACGCCGTACTTCCAGGCATCCAGCACAACGTGTTGATCTTCGTCCGTGGTGTCACGGGCCATCTGCAGTACGGCGCTCCCGCCGCTACGCCGGTGACCCCTGTCGCCGTCGAGACGCCCTCTTTGCCGCGCCCGGTGCCTGTCCTGGCGCCCCCTCCTGCCCCCAAGGCGCCGGTCGCGGCAAACCCCCTCGTAACGCCAATCAACGCTACTGGGGCTGCTAAGACAGCTCCAGTGGCGCCCGCCGTCGCTACAAAACCAACCACCGAGGCGGAGGTGGGTAAGACCACGACAGATACCAAGGCGAAGCCATCCGCGGCACAGACTTTCGCCACGCAAGGCATTGCCGAGCGGCCACCCGTGCCAGCGCCCGTGACACCGGTCGTCGTGTACTCCATCCGCGCTGGCCAGACCTTGCGGCAAGCGGTGGAACAGTGGGCTGTGAAGGCTGGCTACAAGGTTGTGTGGCAACCGGACTACGCGTTCGACATCGAGGCTGATGCGTCTTTCCCTGGTGACTTCATCACTGCGGTCACAGCCCTCTTCGACGCCTATCGCCAGGCCAAACAACCTCTCTTCGTCGACATCTACCCGAGCCAACACCTGGTCGTCGTCTCCGCCTCCGCTGAAAAGGCCATGAAATGAGCATGTCACGCCTGCCCTCCTTTACGTCGGTCGTCGCGCTCACGCTACTTGCCGGATGCACGTCGCTGCAGACGATCCATCACACAAACGACCAGGTCGACCAGGACGACCGTGAGGCGACCGCCTCCATAGCAGCGGCCCGCGCAACATCAGCACCACCGAAGCGCGACGCGGTGCAAGTCCACATCGGTGAGCAGTGGGTGTCGACTAAAGCGGTCCCGTTAGCCAAGCAGCTGCCGGCTGAACTTCGCTGTCCTGTCACCTTCGGATCGAGCGACGGCAACGTGTTGCTCGCGCTGGCCCAGGTGATCTCCAAACAATGTCACGTCCCTGTGCGCGTGACGCCTGACGCCTTGACGGCCATCGGCGTCGGCCCTTCGGCCGCGCAAGGCAACGCCGTCGCGGCCGGCCCTGCTCCCATCCTGCCCCCCGGGGCCGTAGCTGTCCCGCCGATATCTGGCATGCCCGGAGGACTTAGCGCCTCAATGACAGGGGCCGTATCCGCGAATAACAACGCGCTTGCCGCCGCTCTTGCGGACGTTCGTTACGACAACGTGCCCCTGGATGAGCTCCTCAACGCGCAGACCGCGCGCTTGGGAATCAGCTGGAAGTACGAAGACGGTTCGATCTCGATCTATTACCTCGACACGCGCTCTTTCACCCTGTTCTCCATCCCGACGACCACGAATATGCAGTCCGTCGTGACGAGCGGGACCACAACATCCAACGGCACCTCGGGCGGCACTGCGGGCGGCGGCGGCGCCTCCGGGGGTTCGAGCAGCGGTGGCATCGGCGGAAACAATGGTTCCGCTCAGTCGACTGAAGTCACCCTCAAGACCTCCGTTGCGGACGACGTGGTCGCCGCCGTGAAGTCAATGATTAGCCCCAGCGGCCGCACGGCATTCTCGCCGGCGACGGGGAAACTCACCGTCACGGACACGCCCGAAGTGCTGAACCGCATCGGATCGTACATCAAGGATCAGAACAAGACCCTTTCGAAGCAGGTGCTTCTTAACTTCCGCATCCTGACCGTCACTGTCACGGACAAGAACAGCCTTGGGCTGAATTGGGACGCGATTTACACAAACTTGGCGCGCAACTACAACATCAAGCTCAATAGCGCTTTCCAGGCAGATTCCGCAGCGACCACGGCAGGCATCAACATCCTGACTGGGTCGTCGAAGTGGTCCGGCTCGAATGCGATGGTTGACGCATTAGCAAAGCAGGGCCACGTCTCGATGCTGACCCAGCCCTCCGTAACCACGCTCAACATGGAGCCCGTACCGGTCCAGGTCGCCAAGCAAACGGCCTACCTGGCGCAATCGCAGACGCTCATCGGCGGTGGCACGAGTGACCTTGCGCAGAACAGCTTGACGCCCGGCACAGTAACCGCCGGCTTCAATATGAACGTGATGCCATTCGTCTTGCCAGACGACGAATCCATGCTTTTGCAGTTCAGCATCAACCTGTCATCGCTCGATCAGATACGCACGTTTACGTCAGGCAACGCCAGTGTGGAGTTGCCTGAACTCTCGCAGTCGATTTTCTCGCAGAAAGTGCGCCTCAAGAGCGGCGACACTCTCGTGCTTTCTGGCTACGAACAGAGCGCCTTGAACGGGCAACGCCAGGGCGCGGGCGACTCGCATTTTTGGGCCTTCGGTGGCGGTGGATCGACGGACAATCAGCGTCAGGTCATAGTGATCCTCATCACTCCCGTGGTCCTGGACTGAGCCCGGCCATGGAGACCAACGATCACGCACTGCCCAGTGTCGACGTGTTGCGTGTCAACGGCCAGTCATTCGTCTCTGGCCTGTACTGGCAGACGCTACGCAAGGCCGTGTCTTTCGAGGCTGAAGCCAAGGAATACGGCAAGAAGAATGGCATGGACGTCGTCACCATCCGCAAGACGCAGCTGGTGATTCAAGCCGGCTTCGCCCCCAAAGGCGACCAGGCTCTCAAGGGCATGTACTCCCTCGCCGCCGCCCTCGCCCAGGGGCTCGGTGACAACTGGCTGGGCGCGTTTCCGTTGAACGACGGCTCCGATCGCTACGCGTTCGTCGCTGTCCTCGATGGCGGAATCATGCCTGGCCGGGACATTGTGGGTTCCCGGGAGGTTGTCGAAGAGAAGCTGCGCGAGACGTACGGTCTAGTTCTCGGCTCGCAGGGCGCTAACAAGTGGGATCGCACGATCGCGCCGGCTAGTTGGGAATTTGGTGGTGAGGCGCTCACGCTCGAGGAGCTACTGCATCCTCGTGCGTTCACGAGTAAGGCGAAACTAAAGCCGCTTTCGTTCGGCATGACCCGCCGCGAGTTGGCGGTGTACGGCGGCACTATGCTTGGCCTGGTCGCGCTCTCCATCGGGGGCTTGACCGTCAAGCATTACCTGGACGCAAAGCACGAGCAGGAGAGGCTTGCAGCCGCACGCGCGCTTCTGGACGCGCAGCGCGCCGCAGCTGCCAGCCACCCGGCGCCGGCGCCTCTCGTGCCGGCACATCCGTGGGGCACGTCCGCGCCCGCCATCGACTTCGCCCGCGCCTGTGATGACGCCCAGGGTTCGTTTCCGCTGTCCGTGGCAGGCTGGGTGGTCGGTAAGTCCATTTGCGTGCCCGGAAGCGTCACCGCGTCCTACAAGCGCAATGGATCGACCTCGCTGGACCTCTTCCGTGGCAGCGCCAAGCGCTTGTTGCATTCCGACGCCAAGGTTTTCGACAACGGCGAGAGCGCGGTCATCGCCGGTCCGCTGGCTCGAATGCCTGCGTCCGACGAGGGCCTGCGAGCCGACTTCGATGCGACCACTGCATTCGTGTCGCATTTCCAGGACCTCGGCTTGAAGGTCGACCTCCTGGCCGTCGCCGACCCCGTACCGCCTGCGTCGAATGGCAAAACGCCACCGCCTGCCCCGCTGCCGTGGAAAACCTACTCCTTCAAGTTCGAAACACAGCTTACGCCGAGCTTCGTCCTGGCCGGCATGGAGCTCAGCGGCTTGCGGGTGCACGAAATCGACGTCGCCCTAAAGGACGGCGCTAATCCCGAACTCATCTGGACCATTGCTGGAGAACTCTATGTCCTGCGTTAAGCACTTCATCTTCGCCCTCGCCGTGCTCGTGACAGGCATCGCAGCAGCGAGTGATGTCCCCACCGTGTCGGACCTGGCCAGCGTGCAAGCCGAGCGCATCATGCTTAGCGCGCGCGTCGAACGAGCCAAGGCGGAAGCCGCACTCGCGGCTTACGGCGCCGTGCCAACCAGCGCCGCCACCGGCACCGTGCCTCCCACGCTACGCATGGTGTATGGCAGCTACGGAGTGAACTACGGCCTTTTCATCTACTCCACGGGCGGAACGGCGACCGGCAAGCCCGGCGACCCCATCCCAGGCCCCTACAAGGTGAAGGCTGTGACGTTACAGGGTGCCGACCTGGTCGATGCCCACGGCAACGTGGTGCGCGTCCCCCTTACCAACAGCGCCCCCATCGAGCCGAGCAAGGCCAGTCAGAACACCAACGGCGGCCAGAGCCTATTTCCCGTCGGGCCAATGCCTATGTCCGTACCGCCCGCTGGCCCGGGCGCCTGAGGACGCGCGCCGACATGAGCGCTCAGCCTAAGTCCAGCGCAACATTCGTGCTCCCGGTTGTGGCCTCCGCGCCCACGCCGACGTCTGCCGAGATCATCCAGCTGCAAGGTCAGTTTCCCCGCGTGCTGTCGGCGGAGGCCGGGCAGCTGCTCGCCGACGGCGACCTTCGCAAGCGCGCCTGCCTATTAACCGATCCCGAAGGCCTGCGGGGGCAGCTGCACATCTCGCAGGCGCATCGCATCGATCACTCGGTTCTCAGTTACGAGGAACGCATCCGACGATCGGGCGTGGCGTTTACAACCGTGTCTTCGACGCTCGAAGACATCGCCAAGCTGTACCACGGGTACGAAGAACAAACGAGCAAGGGCACTGACGACAGCGCAAATCAAACGCGGATCATCAATCTCGCGCGCGATGCGGCCGCCCGGGGCGCCTCCGACATCCACTTCTACGTCAAGACCGGTGTATGTCAGATCCGCTTCCGGATCCACGGCGTCCTCAGCACACAGAAGAAATACCAGTTCACTGCCGAAGAAGGCCTCTCGCTCATTCGCACGATGTACAACACCATGTCCATGGAGGGAGAGACACAGCTTGACCCCTCGCGGGAGCAGGACGCCCAGCTGCAGCAGCAATTCGCCGAGAAGGCAAAGCTCACCGGCTCACGAATCGCGACGCGGCCCGCTATCGAGCGCGGTTTGCTAGTAGTCCTCCGCCTCATGCTGCCGGACGACGGCAAGAGCGTCACGCTGGAAAGCCTGGGCTACCTACCCGAACAGCTGAAACAGATCAACTATATGACCGCGCGCACGCACGGCATCAATATCTTTACTGGCGTTACTGGCTCGGGCAAGAGCACGAGCCTGAAGGCTTGCGTTGAGCAGACGATGGCACTGGCCAACCAAGAGCTCCACGGCATCACGCTCGAATCCCCCACCGAATATCGTTTAAACGGAGAGGGCATCGTGCAGACGCCCGTCAACGGCGCGAAGGACAAGGACGGCTGGGCTCGCGCCATTAGGAATGCTATGCGCCTTGACCCCGATCTCATCATGATCGGTGAGATTCGTGACCCTGCATCCGCAACCACCGCATTCGACGCGGCGCAAACGGGTCACGTAGTGTGGAGCACGCTGCACACCAACGACGCCGCCGCCTCCCTGCAGCGTCTGAAGCGGCTCGGCGTTGACGAGGACTTCCTGTTTGACCCGAGCCTGGTGACGGGCCTCATTAACCAAAGCTTGGTCCCGAAGGTCTGCTCTAGCTGCTCGCTCCCGTACGCCGGCAACGAAGATCGGGTTCCCGAGGACGTCAAGGAACGCTTGATCCGCGTATGCGGCGACGGTGGCGTGGACCATGTCCGCCTCCGCGGTGACGGTTGTGCGCAGTGTCGCGACACGGGCGTCTCGGGCCGCACTGTCGTTGCGGAGGTCATCACGCCTACGCCGGCTTTCATGGACATCTATCGACGTGAGGGGAAGCTCCCGGCGGTCCAGCATTGGGTTTCGCAGGGGGGCGTCACTAAGCTCGCCCACCTGGTCCGCTTGGTCCGTGAGGGTACTGTCGATCCCGTGCAGGCCGAGCGTGTCATCGGACCGCTGACCCAGGATTCCCTCGCGATTGGCGCCAGCCCCGCCGGAGGCGCGGCATGATCCTGACGGCGCAGATCGGCCAGCTACAGGACTGGTTCATCCGGAGCCAATTCAACGCGGACGCACGCGTGGACTTCTACGAATCCGTCGGCACTCTGTTGGAGAACGGAAAGTCGCTGCTTGAGTCGCTGAAGACCATGCATGCCAGTGCGAGCGACGAAGGGAAGAAACCCAATCAACCAGCGGCGGTGGTGATGTACGACTGCCTGACCGGGCTTCGTGACGGCCAGTCTTTCTCCGCGGCGATCGCTCGCTGGGTTCCACCCCATGAATCGTCCCTGATCGCCGCAGGCGAGGCCGCAGGCAGTGTGGAGGCCGCATGCGCGCAGGCGTGCCAGACAATCAACGACCAGCGCGGACTCGTCGGCGCCGTGGTCAAGGCGCTGGCTTACCCCGCCTTCCTCATCCTCGCCCTATGCGGTGTACTTGCACTGATCGGCTACGGCATCGTGCCTGACCTTTTGAAAGAAGGCCCCGTAGAGGCCTGGAAAGGTACGACCTACGTGATGATCCGTACGGGGCTGGCGGTCCGCGCCGTGGGGCCGTATGCCCTGGCCCTGCTAGTCGTGTTCCTCACGGCCGTTGCCGTGTCGCTGCCACGTCTCACCGGTCGCCTGCGCGATCGCATCGACAGCATCGCCCCATGGAGCATCTATCGGGTCCTGATGGGGACGAGCTTCCTGCTCAACATCGGGACGATGCTCACCGCCGGCGTGGCCCTGCAGGACTGCATGCTCGTCATGATGCGTCACGCCAACCCGTACCTGCATGAGCGCCTCTCAGACGCATTACGCGGCATCCGCGTTGGTAAGACCCTCGGCGAAGCACTGAAGGACGCCGAGCATAACTTCCCAAACGCACGGGCCGTCCGATACCTGGTAGACCTCTCCGGCGAACACGGGTTCTCCCTAGTCGTTCAACGCTTCGCCAGGCGCGAGCTCGACCGCAGCATTCGGCAGATCACGAAGAACTCGAAGGTTCTCGGGATCGTCCTGACGCTCCTCGTCGCTGGTGCGTGCGCTCTCTTCATCCTCGGCACGATGGGCATTGCACAAGCCGGTCGGGCCTCGTTCGGCCACTAAAACAACCACACACCACGGAGTTAGACACATGCGCAACCGAAACGCCGCGTTCCAGAAGAAGCAGGACCAGAAGGGCTTCACGCTCATCGAATTCATGATCGTTGTTGCCCTGATCGCGGTCTCGATTCTGGCAATCCTCGGGTACAAGTCGCTCGCCAAGTCAGACAGCACCACCGGAACGGAAACCAATAACGTCGCCGTCATGACGACCAAGATGCCCAAGCTGAAGGCCGCCGGGTCGTATGGGACCAGTGGTACCGATCTGATGCCGGCCCTGATCGCCTTGGGCGGCGTCCCGAGCACCATGTCGATCACTGGCAACACCGTGACCAACTCATGGGGCGGTAGCGTTACTGCCTCTTCAACCGGCCCGGGCTACACCATTACCTACAACAACGTGCCCAAAGATGCCTGCGTGTCCCTCGCCGGCGGAATGTCGGGTGGCTCGTCTGGCGACATGACCACCTCGATTAACGGCGGTAGCGCCATTAGCGGTGCTGTTCAGGGCTCGCAGTCCGCCACCGCCTGCAGCAGCGAGACCGCCAACACCGTCGCGTGGACCTATACCAACTAACTGGGCACGCGCATGAGCCTCGCCAATCTCAATATGGTCGATCTTTACATCGGCCACGGCTATTGCGACTACACGGCGTCGGTTGGCGACGACGCCGTGCGTTCGTTGCTGCCGGCGAACCTCACGGAAGAAGTCGAGCTACTGGCTGCCGAGTGTGCCCGCCTGTACGGCGCGGATGTGCAGCCTGAATTCGCGCTCGAATTCGGCGGGGTGCGGTACCGCGTTACTGCCACTATGGATGTGGCGAACAAGGCGGTGTTCGTACTCAACCGTGCCAGTGCCACGCTTCGAAAGACGTCCACGCTTGGTCACCCGCCACACATCCGCGAGCTGATCCTCTCGTCCGATACGAGCGGCCTGGTCCTCCTTGCCGGCTCCCCCGGTTCCGGGAAGACGACGGCGGCTGGTTCGTACCTGGTCGAGCGACTAGAGCGCAATGGCGGGCGGGCATGGGCGATCGAGGATCCGCCCGAGCTCATGCTCGATGGGGAACATGGCAAGGGTCGCTGCACACAGGTCCCTGTGTCTCGGCGGGCAGGCGGTTACGGAGAGCAGCTGATCCGTGCTGTAAGGGCACGCATTAAAACTATCCTCATAGGCGAGATCCGTGATCCGCTCACGGCGCGCGAGGTCGTCCTGGCTAGCAATAACGGCCATCTCATCATTTCGACGATCCACGCCGACACGGTGGCGAACGCCTGCCGACGTGTCATCGAGCTCGCCGAGGGCGCGGGAATCACCAATGGTGCAGCCATGCTGGCCGATGGACTGGCCGCCGTGATCCACCAGAAGCTGCAGAGACCAGACGCTGTAACACCTAACCGCCCGGTTGCAGTGATCGCCCGGACCCTTTCACTGCGGCACCAGGGAACGGACGCGATTCGCTCGCGCATCCGAGAGTCCCGACTGGACCTACTGCAGCAGGACGTACTCGAACAAGCCAATAGGAGCTCATGGCAATGACGGCCCCCGATAAGCGCCACGCGCGCGGCTTCACCCTCCTGGAATTCATGATCGTCACCGTGCTGACTGCGATAGCGCTGCTAGGCTTAGTCCAGCTGTGGAAGGCCAACCAGCGGACCGTAACAAATGCCGCCGTCGCCGCACAGTTGAAGACGATCTCAAGCGCTGCCGACGCCTATACCAAAGCTAATCGTGCGGCGCTCATCGCCGCCGCTGGTCCGACGACGCCGGTTAGCGTGACCTACGCGCAGTTGATCGCCTCGGGCGGCCTTGACCCCAACTTCCCCCTCAAGAACGCTTACGGGCAAAACTACCTGGTTGCGGTCATCCAACCCTCAGCGGGATCGCTCTACACCTTGGTGTCGACCTACGGCGGAACCAACATGTCCGGCGACGACGTCGTCGAGGCCGCTCAGCTGGCAGTGAAGAACGGCGTGCCGGCGGGCTACACGTCCGGCGTGGCGCCGGTCGCTCCTATCGCCGGTTGCACTGGAAGCCCTGCCGCGTACAGCCGCGGAGCGTTCGGGGATTGGTGCACGATGCTCGCGCCTTTCGGCCTGGCGGGGACGGTGGCCACCGGCCACGTCCAATCCGCGATCTTCTTCGCCAATGCAGCGACGGTCGATGACTATCTCCACCGGTCCGCGACACCTGGTAGTCCGGAGCTAAATCGCATGTCAACGGCCATCGACATGGCCACCAACAACATCACCAACGGCGGCACGATTGCCGGCTCCGTGCTGTCGGCCAGTGGCAACGTCACGCTTAATGGCGCCTCGATCGTGGGGAGTGCCGCAAATCTCTCGTTACGTGCCCCGGGTGCCATCTACATTCAGAATCCCAGCCTCGCGGCGACCGATATCGCGGTGGTCCGCAACATCACTGATGACGGCACGGGCCAGTTCGTTGCCAACGGCATCGTCGCCCGGTCGCAGGTCTATTCTTACGGCAGCGTGTACTCCGCCGGTCAGATCTCCACGCCATCCCTCGTGCAGGGTGGCACGGTGACATCTACCGGCGAGACATACACGGCCGGCTGGTTTCGTAGCGGCGGTGACACCGGCTGGTACTCCACGAAATGGGGTGGCGGTTGGTACATGGCAGACAGCACTTGGTTGCGCGCCTATGGCGACAAGGGCATCTACACCGGGGGCCAGATCCAGGGCGGCAGCGTTGTTTCCAACGGTCGCATGACAGCGAACGAGTATTTGCAGGTCGTGGGCGGAGCCGCCACTGGCGGCGGCTGTAGCCCCAACGGCCTGCTAGGCCGCGCATCGGATGGCACCCAGCTCGTCCAGTGCAAGAACGGCGTGTGGTCCCGCCTTGGTGGTTATTCCAACTTCACCATCGTGATTGGCCCAAATCAGGCAGGGCTCAACAACTCGTTGGCAACCTGTCCCGCCGGCTGGACCATGCTATCCGGCGGCTCGCAGATCATGAACAACCCCTACGGCGAGCTCCCTGGCGCGCAGAGCTACCCGTTCAACTCGAACACTTGGCTTGCCGAGTCCACCGACGTGCGCGTTGCCGTGCGCGCCTACGCATTCTGCGCGAGCTAGGAGGTTGGCATGCAGATTCTCTTCTCAGCGCTGTTTATTTTCCTGCTGGCAGTGGCGGGTATTAGCAGGGTAGCCGTCATTCGTGGTGACCAACAGGCTGGCGAGTCGGCTGCTGTGGCTATGAGCGTTGGTGTCTACAGCAACTTCGTAAGCCAGTACGCCCGGGCCAATCCAACCTATTCCGGCACGGTAGCGAACGCGAGTCTCTCCTTACCTCCCTACTTCGCACCCCGAGCGGCTGTGCGCAATTACGTCGCTGCAGGCGTTGCTTACGTATTCGTACCTCCCGGCGTGGGAGTCAGCCCGGGCCAGGTGCTCGCGGCGCTTGCACCCGACTGCTCACGCTGCGGCGTGAAGCAAGGCTCGTCCGTTCTGAGCCCGTCCGGCCTCGTGATAACGGCCGCTCCTGGCGCCATCCCCGACGGGAGCACGGTGCGCGTCCTCTGAGCGAGTTCCAACCCTTTTTCTACCGCCAAGGATGACGGCGATCAGTCATCCGAACCCGCGTAGCGGGAACCACCACCAGGAGAGTTTTATGCCGAAGAACAACGAGTCCGCCCCTGCCCCGCAGACCGAGCGCTGGTCAGGTTATGTCGTCCAGGAGGACGCCTCTGGCAACAATCAAAAACCCATCTGGCACCGCGTGGCCACGGTGTTCCCCCACGGTAACGGAAACGGCTTCAACGTCGAGTTGCCGCCCGGCGTGTCGCTCACGGGGCGCCTGGTCATCCGTAAGGACCTGCCACGCGAAGCGGGAAACGAAGGTTGATCGATCGCGGCCCCGCGAGGGGCCGCCCTTTCAAGGACATCACATGAGCACCCTTGCACACGACCTTCGCGGCGCCCCCTCGGTACCGGCCACAACCCCGAGCGGCCCGACCGATTGCTATACCAGTGTCACGCTTTGGCGTCATGAGGACTTTTACCTCGAAATCCACTACGGCTATTTCAACAGCATCGAAGCGGTCGAGGAATTCACCTGTTCTGACAGTCTGCACCTCATCGAGCGGGGCGGCGCAGTATTCATAGGGGCACGCGGGTTAGCGCCTGCCTTCGTCCCGGACGGCGCTCTTCAGGTCTTTTCAGGTACCGACCCGAAGGTACCAAAGCTCCGTGCTGCACTGATGACCGTCGACGACCTATTGATCTTCGTGCGATTGGAGGATATGCAGTGCATCGCCATCGGGCATGACAGTGTCGCCCGGGGCGTCCCCATCCAGATCCGTGCACAGAGCACGGAGCCCGCAGCAAACGACGAATGAGCGCCGTTCTCAGCGACGCTCTCAAGGAGCAAGACGTGGCGCCGAAACTACCCGCGATAACGATCGGCGATCACGTCGTTGCCGTCGACCGGATCTCCGGCCACGGCAATGCTTCGGCAACGCTGGCCATCACCCGTCTGACGCCCACTGGCAAGCCAAGCCGCGAGGTTGATCGACAGAGCGTTACTCGCGCCGAGTTGACCGCCTACGCGCTTGAGCTCCTGGATCTCTCCGAGGCCATGGTTCACCACGGGGCATACTCAAGCTCCATAAGTGTCCCCGATCGCCACCAGCTGGCGATGGTGGCCCGGCGTAAGCAGGAGGCTGTACTCCAATATTTCCGCATCGAGGACCGCCTTCCGATCCTCCAGATGTGCCAAAGGCTACTTGAGTCGTGTAGCGACGCCATGGCGAAGCAGCTGCTCCTGATGATGTCTTACGCGCAGACCCAAGGGCGGATACCCGTGAACTTCGACCTCCAACTAAATCCTGCGGTGGATGCCGATATCGACAGCGGGACAAAACATTGAGTCTAGAAAGTGTGATGTACGTCACAGTTTGGGTTTCCGGGGCCGGGATGTGCTTAACGTCTATGCACAGTTTTCACGTTTCCGGCCGATATGGACTTAGATCTATCCCGGGCATAGAGCACGCCGGGATGCCTTACGCACAGGGGTACCACCATGACCATAACGGTCAAAATCAGAGATCCAGAAACCATAGCTCTCCTTCAGCGGTACGAGCGCTTCCTGCAGGTCGAGGACGAATGCGAGGGTTCGATGGACCAGATCGCCGAGGGCTTGATCCTCGGCTTCCTGGACGAGCACCGGCGCTTCGCAGCCTGGCAGAGCACCGAGGCCGCAACTACCTTCGATCTAGAGCCGCCGCCGCGTCAGTTGAGCACGCGTGTGTACGACGTAACATCCCGCCTTTCCTCTGCCCCCTCGCTCCCCGCGAACAATGCACCCGCGACGCGCTTAAAAGCCCGCGCTTAATCTCGTCGTACCCCAGACCATCCCCTCGCGTCGTTTCTCGACGCGGGGATTTTTGCGTGGCCGTTCGCCACCCGTCCAAAGGAACAACCTTATGACGAACCCTGTCCCCTCAACCGAGGCACTCTTCGCTTCGGGCGTGTTCACCATTACGCCGGCAGCGCTCGACGTGCTCGCCGCCCATGCCGTGAGCGGAAGTGAGTTGCTCGAACGCTTCCTGACGGGCGACTGGCCCGAGCTAGACCCACGCGAGCGCCTGGCCAACCTCGATGCGCTCACGCGATCCAATGCCGTCGTAGTCTCCCGCTACACGCTCGACCAATTGGGGCAGGACCAGGTCACCCTCATTTCCGAGCCTGACCGCCTCACGATCCTCGCGACGGGAAAACAAGCCAAACGGTTGCTCGGCCAGCACATCCCGCGCACGCTAATTTCGCTGGCTGCGCCGACTGAGGACGAACCTGGGTTATGGCGAATTGTGAGGTAGGCCGAAACCTTAATCCGCGAGCAATGGCGCCGCTTTCCAGCGGTTTTTTTTGTATGAAGCACGATATACTTATATCGAACTCGCGGGGGCTAGGGGTGCCGCGGGGCCCATTCAAAAAGGGAGAACCGTCAAATGCACCAGGCATCACCCGCGGCGCACATTCTGACTCGCCCAACGCTAATTGCCCTTTCTGATGTTGATCGCCAGGACCTGGCCATCGTCCTACGCGAATTGGAAGAAGCGCGAGACTACGCGCTTCGGGCGCAATCGTCTGTCTATACGGCGGAAATGAACGCCTCCTACCAGCGCCGCGCCGACGCACTGGTGCGCTTCATGCGGCTGATCCGTCCGGTACATCTCGCCGGGCGAGGAATTGCGGCGAACGAGGGCTAGACATGCGCGTATTCCGCACAATTGGCGAACTCCTGCAGACTCAGCTTACGCTACACCAGATCACCGCAAAAACTTGCGCAGATGATATCTCGGCATCGCACTCACACCTGTACGAGATCATGAGGGGGCAACGGAAACTCAGTCCCTTGATGGCGTTGAAGCTTGAACGCTACTTCGGCGTCGACGGTGCGTCCTGGTTGCATGAGCAGACCCAAGCCCAGCTGCAGGAACTCCGCATCCAGTACGGGTCCGCACTCGCCACCATCAAGCCTCGTGACCGTCAAGGCCCGGCGGGATCGGGCCGATAATGACTTTGCCGTCTAGGAGGCGACACATGATTTATGAGTTGCGCGCCCGCCTTATTTCCGCCTGCGGGGATGTTGGATTGAAGTTTTACGAGGTGGCCGACCCGGTAGTCGAATCGGACAGCTATATCGTTATGACTTTCTGGCCGAGTGACGAACTCGCTTTGGACAGGCTTATTCGGGTCATTCGCACGTCGATAGCCAGTGGCAGCCCGGAGGACGTCGCGGCACATTATTCCTGCGCGCAGAAGATCGGGGTTCAAGTGCGTAAGTCATTTATAGAGAGCAATTGTTGCTGGTCAGTTTGTGTCGCCTTGTCTGACGAGGGATATCGACTCACGGAGGCTGTTGAAGCCTAAATAAGCTGGCGGCCAGGTTTGAGTGCTGCCTTCGATCGTATCTGCCCCATCCACCTTCCTAGCGTCACCGTCCCACTCTGGAGCACCACATGAACGCCCCGTTTCGCACCTTTGTGATCACCGGCCTGACACTCGCCCTGGCGAGCGTAGCCGCGTGCAGTCAGTCGCCCGACGCCGGCGCCGACAAGGCTGCCAAGAACGCGAGCGTACGTGCCGCGACGCGCTACGAGCCCCCGGCGGCGACGACGGCGGGTAAACCCCTGCTGCTGCCACCTGCCCCGGCCGCGTCACGCTAGGGCTTGACCACAGACGAAGGAGTCAATCGATGAAGGGATTATGGCTTTACTGTGCCGTCACACTCGTCGTCATCTATGGCACTTGGACCATCAGCGACACGCAACGTGATCAGCGCATTGAACAAGCTGGCCCGGTTCTGGCGTCTCTAGAGGAAATGCATCTTGCGAAGGTTTCCACTTTCGTCGACACCTGGCGGAATACCCATAAAGCTCCGACTCCATCCGACCTAACGGCATTACGGGTTGATGCCGAGCGAATTAAGGGGAATCCGTCGCTAGCTGACGCCTACGTGACGCAGTTACACGAGCTCCAGGCGCAGCAAGAGAAAGAGCACGAGACTTCTACAATCACTGTGAACAACCTCGTTCACAATTGGCTGGCTATCGCAGTGATCATCCTTCTAGTCGTGCTAGTGGCTGGTCTCCACCGATATGGGCGAGATCGCGACTGAGACGCCGCGTAGCCGCTCGATCATCAAACAACCTTCGCCGTATGCGCAGCGCTACCTGGTCATAACCCCGTCCATCGATCGCTGCGCGTGGAAAGGCCACGTCGAGAGACGCCGCCGTTTCCCCTTCCCTCCTAAAATCTTCAAGGATCAACATGAATAACGGGACAGTCACGCCATTTCCCACCCCGGAACGGAAGCATGAAGCTGCATACAATCAGTCGCCTCTAGCGGCCCGCTTCAAGGCGTACCACAGCAAGAGGCAAGGATTGTTCAACCAGTGGGCCCGGAACATTGCGAACGCGGCCGAGGGTGAATTGGATTTCACTCCGGACCTCGTTACCCGACTTCGCTACGACCTGGTGAACATGCAGCAGACGGAGTACGCACTCCGCCAGCTTGTCGAAACGGATTCCCCTTTCGACGGCGCGAAGATGGACGATTCCGTCCTATCGCACATGCTCCAGTTGACTAACGAATGCGACACGCAGCTTGAAAAGGCAAAGTCGGACATGGCCCTCATACACAAGTGGATGGGACGCGCGGGGCTTTGACCGCTGTCGCACAATTCCTAACTCGCGCGACATCATCTAGGGGCCTTATCGGCCCCTATTTTGTTGTCGCAGGTGACTGTCGCAGGTGATAGAGTGGCGCGACACCTGTTCGCGACACTTATATGCCGGCCAAAAAGCCAAGCAACCTCAGCCTCATCGGCTACGCCCGCGTCTCGACGCAAGGCCAGGACCTCACACATCAGCGTGCCGACCTGGAGCGAGAAGGGTGCGGTCGGATCTTCGCCGAGAAGGCAAGCGGAGCTAAGCGCGATCGCCCCGAGCTCGCTCGACTTATCGAACACCTGCGACCTGGTGACGTGGTCCTGGTCACGCGCCTTGATCGCCTGGCGCGATCAACCCGCGACCTCCTGGATATAGGCGAGCAGCTGCGAGCCCGTGAAGCGGGCCTTCGTTCCCTTGCCGAACCTTGGGCCGACACGACCAGCCCTGGCGGAATAATGATTATGACCATCTTCGCCGGCATCGCGGCTTTCGAACGCTCGCTCATTGCCGAACGTACGAGCGCCGGACGAGCCGCCGCCGTCGCGCGCGGAGTAACGTTCGGGCCGCCAAGCAAGCTCGATAATGAGCAGCTTGCTCACGCGAAGGACCTTCGCGATGCGTCGCGACCCGTCGCGGAAATCGCACGCATTCTCGGGGTCCATCGTTCAACCCTATACCGCGCCCTCGGAAGGTGAATCTATCGTCCGGTGTTGCGGACTTCTTTCTCAATCAGCGAGACGCCCATCGGCGATAGTGAGCAAAGAATAGGAGTGAACAAATGTCGAACTGGGTTCTGCTGGATTGGACAGACGGGACGCCGGCGGAAGTCGTGGCGGAGGTTTCGTGGGCTGTAGCCGCAGAACGCCTGGACCAGGTCGCGGCGTCGTCACCCGGACGCCGCTTGTCGATTGATCCCATGGAACAATGGATACGCTACCGAGATATCGACGTTGCGTAGAAGGCTTGACGCAGGCCTGGTGCCACGGGTGATCAGCTTAAACCTCCTTTTCGACGCGCCTCCAACGCGCGTCTAACGCTGCCGGCTGACGTGCCGACCAGCGCAACGGCCCGCGCCAGTTCCTCCTCACTAACACCTAGCTCACGTGTCCAGTACCGGACCTCCCACTCTTCGTTTAGGTTGATCCGTACACTCACGCGGAAGATCTTCTGCAGCCTTTTGGCCGTTTCGGCGAGAGACTGTAGTTCGGCAAGCGAAATATGCTTAACGTCGCCGTGGACAATGGCGTTGCGGAACTTCATGAGCTCACGGTATAGCGCTGGCGTGTCGGCGTCGATCAAACCTTGCCGCGCGAGGATCTCCAGCGCTTCGCGTGGGCTTCGGGGTCTCGCTCCAGGAACAAGCGCAGCTAACTTCATTGTCTCTGCGTTGAACTGGTTGGTGGTTTTAATGAGATCGACCAGGATCACGTCGTACAGACTGTCTGCGCCGCCACCAGGCCACCGCGCACGGTTCTCAAACGACGCGGTGTCAGCAGCCATCGCCTCGAACTCGATCTCAACCCGTGCTTCAGGTCCGGCGTCATCCGGTCCAGCGGGTGGGTCCGGAGGCACGGTCGAGTCCTCGCCCGTGACGGCCGCTTCAATAGCTGTCGTGCGCTCAGCCAAGTCTTCAATGGCGAACTCAATTTCCGCGCCGAATCCCTTCATGCGCTTGATGGAGCGTAGAAGCGAAGCCAGATTTGGAAACACTGCGCAGATCGCGCCGATCAAGACCAGGTACAGGGATAGGGAGTCGAACAGAAGCCCGGGAAAGATCATTCGTGCGACCACGATCACGACACACAGCGCGGCGAAGGCCTGCTGAGCTTTGAGCCTCATCAGCCAGGCGACCACTCGACGGATTCCTTTCACGACGTCCCCTGCTTAGCCAGTGAGTGGCACCGGCACATCCTATGCCAAGTGCACTCGACGGCGACATCGTCGAAGCGCGCGTCGGGGCTGCTGCCCCCTTTCCAGGGCCCTGGCGGGCCCTGCCGCGTCGACCCCCGGCGAGGGGTGCCCCCTCTCCCCGCGCTGCGCGCCGGCACCCTCTCCCCTGCCTCCCTGCCCCGCTACCGCGTCAAGGGCCGGTCGGGCACCCGGGTTGTCGCCATACACCCGGCTCCTGCCCGCGCCAGTGCCCTCCCTGCGGCTGCGCCGCCCTCCTTGACGCCGCTGGCCAGCTCGGCCGCTCGGCTCTCGCTCAGAAGCATCCGCGGCCCTGCCGGCCGCTTCGCTTCCGACCTATCGCTGATTGAGGAACAACCCTATGGCCAACGTATCCCGTGCTGATCTTCGTTCGTCGTACCCGCTGCACCGTGCCCCTGAAGTCGCTCGTGGTTACCGGCCGCCGGCGGAGACCGTGGTGCCGGTGGCCAGCGTCGTTGTTGGTCTGGTTGGGTGGTTGGTTTTCGCCATCGCATGTGCAGTGACCTTTGCCCCCGTGACCAGGTGTGTCCTGGCTCTACTTCGTTAGGAGCTTCCCATGCTGCGCAAGACCGTTTCCGTGGTCCGTTACCTGGTGTTCGGCGTGCTGACATTGCTTCGCCCATTTGTGTGCCTCGCGGGGATGCTGGCCTGCCGGCTTTGCATCCTGCTCGTGCCCTTCCAACTGGTCCGCGTGCTGGCAGGCAATTACACAGGCGCGTTGTACGTCCTGGCGTTCGTGGCGGCCGCGTTTGCTCCGGTGTTCTACGACTTAGTCCTGCTGGCATTTGCCCCGAAACCGCGCGCAGCTGCGCGCTGACCCTTTCACCCCGCGGCCCGCGCTTCCGCCGGCGCCGCACTTCCAAACGCGAGGATCCACCATGAGCGCCCTGGCCATCTCCCACTCCTACCGGCAGACCGCAAGCGAAGCCGCCCGAATCACACTTGTAGCCGCCCTGTCGCGGCTGGGAATCCCATTTGGTGGGGTCGACTACGCAGACCCACGAGGCATGAACGACGGAGGCGCACTTGCCGAGCTCGATCATGAGACCGTGACGGTGTATCTCACCATCACCGATGGTGCCTGGGAGCTCTACTTCTACGACCACCTGGCTGACGAAGGATCGGCGGTGGAGCTCAAGCGCAAGGGCGTGGCCGCCATCAGCGGCGAGGCTATCGTGAAAGCGATCGCCAACCAGGTCGTGGCCTTCCGAGCAACTGCGCAACAGAATCCCGCCGCTACCTGATCCTCGGCCTAAGGCACCAACGAAGAAGGGGCGCTTAGCGCCCCTTTTTTCTTGCTGCTTGATCAGCTTTAACGCGGGATATAGGTCGGCCCTGGATTGACGTGGTACCCCTTCGCTGCAGCGGCTGCCTGCAAGTCGGCAAGGAAAGCGTCCAGTTCGGCATTACCACCATACCGCGGCCAGGCGCGTCCGAGCACATACTCTGCAAACGCCGAAGCCATCCGATCGCTGATTTCCGGGTCATCCACGCCCCACTCCACCAGGTCGCCGGCGAGGCGATCATCAGCTTGGAGCAGGCCTTCCAATTGCGACGTAGACATCACCACGCCACTAACGCTGGCGATGAACCCGGTGAATTTCCGCGCCCCTGCGGGAGTTACGCGATTTTTGAATAGGCTCGGCATCGTTGTCACCATTGCACTCTATCGGCTGTACTTAGCCGTCAGAAGATCGCGAATGGCCTCAGCGTAATGGTCTGCGCGGCCAGGCACTTCACCGCCTAGGTTCTCGATCACGGCAACCGCCAGATCCGCCGGCAGGCGCAGTTCCACCTGGTCAGACGCCTTGTCGACGAAATGCCTGAGCAGATCCTCGATGGCTTCACCGGTGAGACGGAGGCTCACTGATTTCTCGCGCGTCGCCGGGGAGCTCGCGGGTGACTTCCCGCCGCGGCTGGCGGGCGTGGTTGTTACCCCGCTGGATGCTGAATCTTCGCCCTGGTCGTCGTTTTCGTCGCTCGTGCCACCACCGCTGCTGCCGGTGGCTAGGCCAGCGCCGGTCGAGGCCGCCGCTTCGTCGGCGGGTGCCTCCTGTACCGGCCCCGTGGATCCACCATTCTCGAAAGCCGGATCGATTGGCGCTGGACCGGTCGATCCCGTAGTGCCTTCCCCAGGAGCGCCGGCTTTGGCCTTAACGGCCTCGCGTATGGACAACTCAGTGAGGGGCTGACCAGACGACTTCGCACCCTCGACGAGCTCGTCCTGAACTTCCTTGTCGACCGATCGAAAACGCGCCATCGCGTCGGCGCTGCGGATGATGCCGGCCTCAGCGAGCGGCATGAACTGCGGGTCTAACATGCTCAAATAGCGCGATATCGCGGAAGC
>Ga0207705_10000581_pt1 | contig 30651 bp, 30 predicted proteins | sample KBSC13metaG_FD_184314 | JGI IMG/M metagenome (GOLD analysis project Ga0207705, IMG submission 184314) | Corn rhizosphere microbial communities from Kellogg Biological Station, Michigan, USA - KBS C1-3 metaG (SPAdes) (version 2) | ecosystem: Host-associated > Plants > Roots > Rhizosphere > Soil ... | reverse complement strand
GGATGGGGCGTCGTTTCGCCGAGCCAGCTCATCGTAACCGTGTCGCCGCCGGTCTCGCCGAGAGTCGTCGCCAGGATTTTGATGATCCAAAATCCCAATGTGACCGCAGGAACTTTGGTCAGGATGTCGGCAGCGATATCCCGCGCACCTTGTGAGTCGGTCTGCATTCCATCGCTCCTGACGTGGGGGTGCGTTCGTTTCAACCCGCCCGAACACTCGTTGTGCCGCGAAGTCGGAAAACTCATTCCCGCTAAACGTTTTAGCTGGCGACGCGGGGAATGGATGGAGAAGATCATGGTTACGAAGAAGACCGGAAGCGGAAGCTCAAGCAGCAAAATGGGTGCGAGCGGCACCCGTTCGAGCAGCAGCAAGTCGAGCAGCGGTTCGAGCCGCAGCTCGTCCGGCCGCAGCAGCAGTTCAAGCAAGGGCAGCTCCAGCCGCAGCAGTCACCACTAGGCGATTGCACGATTCCGACTAAGCGCCCGGGCAGCCCCCGGGCGCTTTTCGTATCCGGCAAGGTGCGACTTTCCCCGTCCTGCGCGTCTCACTAGTGAAGGGTGCCGGAAGGTGAGAAGTCGATGAAAGTAGCGTTTGCGTCAGCCTTGTTGCTCGCCGGTTCGGCCGCGAGCGCCCAGCTCTATCGAGACCCGTCAACTCCGGTCGACAAGCGAGTCGCCGACTTGGTGAGCCGGATGACGCTCGAGGAAAAGGCGGCGCAGATGCAGGATGTCGCGCCCGCGATCCCGCGGCTGGGAGTTCCATCCTACGATTACTGGAACGAGGCGCTTCACGGCGTTGCCCGTTCAGGCGAGGCAACGGTCTTCCCGCAGGCGATCGGAATGGCCGCGACGTGGGACAAAAGCATGCTTCATGCCGAAGGGAATACCATCGGCGTTGAGGCACGCGCCAAGTACAACGAGGCGCAGCGAGAGGGAAATCACGGTCGTTATTTCGGGCTCGATTTCTGGTCGCCCAACATCAACATCTTCCGCGACCCGCGTTGGGGCAGGGGGCAGGAGACGCTGGGAGAGGACCCCTACCTGACAGGTGTTCTCGCGACCCAGTTCATTCGCGGAATCCAGGGCGACAACCCGCATTATCTGCTGGCTGCGGCGACCTCGAAGCATTTTGCCGTGCACAGCGGGCCGGAGCCGCTGCGCCACGGTTTTAACGTCGATCCGTCGCCGCAGGACCTCGCCGAGACCTATCTTCCGGCATTTCGGCGAACAGTGACGCAGGGCAATGTCCAGATCGTGATGTGCGCCTACAACGCAATCAACGGCAAGCCAGCCTGCGCCAACCCGGAGCTACTCACCCAGACTCTCCGCCGCGATTGGCATTTCGATGGGCATGTGACCTCCGATTGCGGCGCCATCGACGACATCACCAACGGCCATCACTTCACGAAGAGCAATGTCGAGGGTGCGGCGCTGGCGGTGAAAGCCGGCACCGATACCGGGTGCGATTTCAAGGACGAATTTCTTGACCTGCCGAAAGCGGTGCACGCCGGCCTGATCAGCGAAAAGCAGATCGACACCGCTGTCGAACGCGACCTCAGGACCCGCTTCAGGCTCGGACTATTCGATCCGCCCCAGTCGGTCCCGTTCAGTTCCATTCCGTATTCGGCCGACCACTCGCCCGAACACCGTGAGCTTGCGCTCCGCGCCGCGCATGAGTCCATCGTTCTGCTGAAGAACGACGGAATTCTTCCGCTGGCGCCGGGGAAGAGAGTGGCGGTGATCGGACCGACCGCAGCGTCGCTGATCGATCTCGAAGGCAACTACAATGGTACTCCTGTTGGAGCAGTCCTCCCGCTCGACGGGATGATCGCGGCTTACGGCGCCGATCGAGTCCGTTATGCGGAAGGGTCGCCGTTCGTTTCGGGACTCCCGCTGGTGGTGCCGCGGACCGCGCTGGCCATCGGAGTTTCAGCAACGTTCTTCAACGGCACCGATCTTGCCGGACCACCCGTCGCGACCGAGCGTCTTCCGCAGCTCGACGTCAACTGGAACTGGATCGCGCCGGCGCCCGGCGTGAACCCAGCCGATTTCTCGGTGAGGTTCACCGGCACGATTACGCCGCCGGAACCCGGGACTTACACGTTCCAGCTGGAGCGCCGCCGGTGCGACGACAATTCCACTGTTGAGCGCTACACTCTACGCATCGAAGGCTCTGCACCAGTCGAAGTGAACGAGAAATGCAGCGCCCGCGATGCCGGAGGTTCGGGCGACACAGTCAGAGTCAATTTTCCCGACGTGACCCCACGGCCATTCACTATCGAAGCGGCGCACCGTCATTCGGGCTTTGGCTTCGCGCCTGCATTTACCCTTGCTTGGCAGCCACCTGAGGGCGCTCTCCAGCGCGAGGCGATGCGGACCGTGCAAGGTGCGGACGTGATCGTTGTCTTCGTCGGGCTGAACTCGTGGCTCGAAGGCGAGGAGATGCCGGTCAAGATCACCGGCTTCGACGGTGGAGACCGGACCGACATCGCTCTGCCGAAGGCTCAGGCCGATCTGGTTGAGGCGCTTCGAGCCACCGGAAAACCGGTCGTGCTGGCGCTTCAGAACGGCTCCGCGCTTGCGCTCGGTCCTGACAATTCGGCCAACGCGATCGTCGAAGCGTGGTACGGCGGCGAGCAGGGCGGCAAGGCAATCGCCGATGTGCTGACCGGCGCCTACAACCCGGGCGGAAGGCTCCCGGTCACCTTCTACCAGTCGATCGACCAGGTGCCGCCGTTTACCGACTATTCGATGAAAAACCGGACCTACCGCTACTTCTCCGGCAAGCCGGAGTATCCGTTCGGCTACGGGCTGAGCTACACTCGCTTCACCTACGGCCCGGCAACGATATCCGGATCGGGTGACAACAGGATAGTCAGGGTCAGCATCACCAATTCGGGTCCGCGCGAGGGCGACGAAGTTGCGGAGCTTTATGTGACTCCGCCTGAGGGCGCGGGGCTGCCGCTTCGCTCGTTGAAGGGCTTTGAGCGAATCCATCTCGCGCCCGGGCAATCGCAGACGGTCGCTTTCCCACTGACGCCTCGCGACCTCGCCTTTGCGGACACCGCCGGGAAGATGCGAACCCGCAAGGGCAAATACAGCCTGTGGGTCGGGGGCGGCCAGCCGGGAACCGGCGCTTCGGGCGCGGCGGCGACGATCAACCTGGTCAGCGGCACCGCCCTTCCGGATTGAGCGAAAAAAGAGCCCACCCGAACAAGCGTCCGAGTGGGCTCCACCCCTCCCCTCAGAGGGGGTTTACGCGTGCGAGGGATGCGCCGGGATCGTGATCCGCACGTTTTCGCCATTCTGTCCGGGGAAGCCCGTGAACAGCGCCTCGATCAGCGGCGGGAGCACACGGTCCAGCCGGTTAGTAAAGGCGCGGGCTTGGGCGCGACCGTCGAATAGCGGCTGACCAGTGCCCGCGGCCCGGATGTGCATATCCACCTCGCCGCCATATTCCGTGTGGCTGTCGACGAAGTCGTCGCCCCAGAACGGATCGCCCCAGCCGTAGTAGAACGGCGAATAGAAGCCGAAGCGCGGACGCAAAAATGGACCGCCGAAGGGTCCGCCAAACGGATCGGGCTCGATAACCTGATGTCCGTGGTCGACATTATAGCCGAGGTGCACGATCATCGTCGCCGCCTTCGGGTCGGCTGCCGGCTGAAACCCGCGAGCCGCCAGCTGCTGCGCGACAATGGCGGCGTAGCGCTGGAACTCCAGCCCGCCCATCTTCGCCATTCCCTCACCAGGGACGACGGTGAAGCTCTGTCCCTGCGGAGCAGGCATTGCCTGGTAGCGAGTCACCTCGGTGTTGAGGCTGGTTGCACAGGCCGAAAGACTTAGAGCCGCAACGCCGACCAAAGCTGCTGCGGCCAATTTGGAGATACGCATACTCACCCCTCCCGTCGGGAAAACACGGTTATTGCAGAGCGATAGCTTAACACAAGAGCGGGTGAACCGTCGATGAAGAGAGGCAGAGCGCCGACGAACGGTTGGCCCCGCCTACCGGTGAAGCCATGCGAGCGCGTACTTCACCACTGCGACGCCCCAAATCACAAGCGCGGCGTCGAACGCCACGGCGAGCACTGCCGCGATCGCTCCAAGGATGACGAGCACGCCGTCGCGATAGATTAGCGCCAGCCCGAAGAGCAGGATCGCAACTGCGGGTGCATTGTGGATCATCAGGATCGGAAGACCCGCGATTACAGATAGGGCCATGCACGTCAGCCCGATCGCGCGTGTCGCGGCGGGTGCTGTCAATCGCCCGAGCCGGGGACGGAAAATGCGTTCGACCCGGGCTTCGATCGGCCCCATCTTTGCGATCAGCTGCTGCAGTTCGTCCTTGGTTATCCCGCGGCGATCGATCCGCCCGGGGAACCACGGGCTCGCGCGCCCAAGCGCCATCTGCGCCGATACAAGGACGAGCGGAATGGCAAGCACGGTGTTCGTTCCGGGCGGAAGCGGGATGACATTGATTGCTGCAAGAATGACGAGAAGCCCGCCCCACACACGTGAGTGAAGTTGCTGGGATAGTTCCGAAAGGCTGATTCGCTCCGGACCGCTCTGCTTGGCGATTTGCCGGAGCCGCTCCGACAAGGGGAGCGGCCGGGCCTGCAAGTCAGTCTCGTCCAAGCAATCGTTCCCGCGGCTAGGCGAGGCCGACGGCCGCTTTGGCCCGAGCAAGGATCGGGGCGCCTATGTCGCTGGCGCGCCGTGCGCCGTCATCCAGGAGTCGGTCGAGCTCGGCGGGATCGCGCCGCAGCTCCTCGAGCCGCCCGCGGATCGGCGAAAGCAGGGCGATCAGCGCATCGGCGAGCGCCGGCTTGAATGCGCCGAATCCCTGCCCTGCAAATCGGGCGAGGACCTGCTCGACAGATTCGCCGGTCACCGCTGCATAGATGGTGACAAGGTTCTTTGCTTCCGGGCGACCGTTCAGGTCCGCAGGATCCTCGGGCAGCGGCTCCGGATCGGTTTTGGCCTTGCGGATCTTCTGCCCAATCGTGTCGTCGTCGTCGATCAGGTTGATGCGGCTCATGTCCGAAGGGTCGGACTTCGACATCTTCGCCGATCCGTCGCGAAGGCTCATCACCCGGGCCGCGGTGTCGCCTATGAACGGCTCCGGCAGCACGAACAGATCCGTGTTGTAGTCAGTGTTGAACTTGATCGCGATGTCACGAGTCAGCTCCACATGCTGCTTCTGGTCCTCGCCGACCGGAACGTGAGTCGCATTGTAGAGCAGGATGTCGGCGGCCTGGAGGACCGGATAGTCGAACAGCGCGACGGACGCGCCTTCCTTGTTCTTCCCCGATTTGTCCTTCCACTGAGTCATCCGGTTGAGCCAGCCCATCCGGGCGGTTCCGTTGAGGATCCAGCACAGCTCCGAATGTGCCGGAATAGCGCTCTGCTGAAACAGGATCGACTTTGCGGGATCGACGCCACTGGCGATCAGCGCTGCCGCCATCTCGCGAATACTTGAGCGGCGAACGCCAGGCTCCATGAATTCAGAAAGGGAGTGGAGGTCGGCGAGGAAGAACAGGCATTCCACCTCATCCTGCATTCGCACCCAGCGAAGGATTGCGCCCAGCAGATTGCCGAGGTGCAGCCCGCCGGTCGGCTGGATTCCCGAAACGACCCGCTTCATGCCTTGCCGTTCACTGCTGTCGCGCTCCCCGCCTGATGATGAGCTTCACGTCGTCCAGCACGAAAGCGCCGGTCAGGAAGCAGGCGATCCCGTAGACAGCCACTCCGGAGCCGACAAGCACCACGAGCGCACCGAACCGGCGGAAGATCGAGCCGGTCATGTACGGATCGACAAGCGGGGAGAACCAGTACAGCGCCGCACCCATGATGATGGCTGCGATGGCGAGACGCGGGATTCGACGGCGAAGCCGCGCATCGCTTTCGAAATGCCCGCGTTTCCTCAACGTGAAATAGAGCATCCCTACGTTGACGATGGACGCAAGCGCCGTCGCCAGAGGCGGCCCAACATGCTTCAGCGGAAGGATGAAGGCGAGGTTCAGCCCCAGGTTGATCGCGATCGAAATCATCGCATAGCGCATCGGTGTGCGTGTGTCCGACCGCGCGTAATAACCGGGGGTCAGCACTTTCACGAGGACATAGGCGGGCAAGCCCAGCGAGAAGGCGGCGAGCGCCTGGCCCGTCTTCACCGCGTCGCCCGCATCGAAATGACCGTGCTGGAACAGCGCCCGGATGATCGGCACTCCGCAAATGACCAGAGCGATCGTGGCGGGCAATGTGAAGAAGAGCGCCAGCTCCAACCCGCGATTCTGGGTCGCCATCGCATCCTTGTGATCGCCGCGCCCAAGCTGCGCCGAGATGGTCGGAAGCAGCACCGTGCCAAGGCCGATTCCGATGAGTCCCAGTGGCAGCTGGTTCAGCCGGTCGGCGTAATAGATGTACGACACCGAGCCGTGCGGAAGCAGCCCGGTTGCAAGAGCACTCGAGACGAGCAGATTGAACTGAACCGCGCCGGTGCCCGCCGCCGCCGGGGCCATCAGTTTCATGAGCCGCTTCACGTCGGGAGTGAGCCGCGGCATCCGGATCCTGAGATGAATTCCGCTTCCCCAGCATGCCTGCAACAGCCACGCGAGTTGAAGCGCTCCACCGATCGTGACCGCAATTGCCTGGTTCTGCGCCGTCATCAGCGGCTCGTGCGTGTGAAAAAAAATCAGCGCGACGATCTGCGCCACGTTAAGTAGGATCGGCGCCGCCGCTGCGACCCAGAATTTATGCAGCGAATTGAGGATTCCGCCGGCCAGCGAGGCAAGCGAGATCAGCATCAGGTAAGGAAAGGTGATCCGCGAGAGCAGCACCGCAAAGCCGAACTTGTCGGCGCTGACCCCGTTGAAGCCGCCCGAAATGAGATAGGTCGCCGGCCAGGCGAACGCCTCAAGAAGCAAAGTCATCACGATGAGCGCCGGGAGCAGGACCGAAAGCGCATCCTGCGCAAACGCAACCCCCGCCGGAAGGCCCGGCCCCTCCGGGTCCGCCACCTTGTGGTTGAACATCGGAATGAAGGCGGCGGAGAAAGCGCCCTCGGCGAACAGCGCCCGAAACATATTCGGCATCCGCCAGGCGATCGTGAAAGCGTCGGAGGCAAAATTGGCCCCGACATATTCCGCAAACAGCATGTCCCGAGCGAGCCCGAGTATTCGGCTGGCGAGAGTGAGGCCGCCAACCGATCCCAGCGCTTTCGTGAGATTCATGTCTGGGGCTCCGCCGTTTCAGTCGGAGGCTCAGGCCTCGCCGGGCTCATCCCCCGAGGGAGCCGCGCCGGCAACCGCGTCCTGCTGGCCCTGCTGCGCCTGCATCTGCGCCATATAGGCGGCGGCGAAGTCGATCGGTTCGAGAAGGAGCGGCGGGAACCCTGAGTTCTGGATCGCTTCCGCGACGATCTGCCGGGCGAAGGGGAACAGCAGCCGCGGCGCCTCGACGAGGAGGAAAGCACCCACCGCTTCCTCCGGGAAGTTGCGCAGCGCGTAGAGGCCGGCATAGCTGAGGTCGACGAGGAAATGGACGCCGTTGCTGGACTGCGCCTTGACCTCGGTCTTGAGGGTGACCTCGTGCATCTCTTCGCCTGCGCGTTCGACGTTCAGCTGGAAATTCACGTCCAGCGCCGGCTGCTCCTGCCACTGGAAAACCTGGGGAGCGCTGGGGCTCTCAACCGACAGATCCTTGATGTACTGAGCCAGTGTCGCCACCTGCGGCTCATTGCCGGTGGCCGCGCCGTTGCCGTTGCTTGCTGCTCCGTTTGCGCCGGGGTTCGGTTGCTCGTCAGCCATGTCGCTTCGCCTCGAGTGGAATGGGCCGCGGACCCGGAAGATGGCCGGGTGCGTTATTGAAGGCGCGCCTAGCAGTCACCTGTAGGGCGTGCAATGGCGCTTTAGCCCCGCGCGGCGGCTTTGAATCTGTCGGCGGTGCGCATATGTAAGGTTCAAGATCGCAGTGGAATCACATCTTTGACCGTTATCGTAATCCTCGCGCTGGTCGCGCTTTTCATCGGGCTGAGGCTCTACAGCGTCCTCGGCGAACGCACCGGCCACGAACAACAGCCCATCCTCAAGCCTGCGGAGGCGGAGCAGCGCGTCGAGCAGCCAGCGGCGCCTCCAAAGCCTGCTCCGCAGCAGACGGCTGACAATCCCGACCTCGCCTACCTGCCGATGGCCGGCCCGGGGGTTCGGGCCATTCTCGCCGCCGACCCGAGCTTCGACGTCGCCCGCTTCCTGGAAGGCGCGCAGGCCGCGTACAAGATGATGCTGGAGGCGTTCTGGAAAGGCGATCTCTCCGCCGTTCGTTCGCACGCCGACGAGAATGTCTACGACGCATTTGCGGCCTCGATTGAGCAGCGCAACAAGGATGGACTCACCCTCGACAACCGGCTGGTCGCGGTTGAGCAGGCGGTGATCTCCTCCGCGTCGCTTGAACGCAGCATCGCCTTCGTCACCGTTCGCTTCGAAGCGGACATTGCCGCCGTCACGCGCAACAAGGACGGAGAGGTCGTCGCCGGATCGATGACCGACGCTGTCCAGACCCGCGACCTTTGGACCTTCCGCCGCGACATCGCCTCGCGCGACCCCAACTGGCTCCTGGTCGAAACCGACGAGGAAGAGTGAGGGGCTGGATCAGAGGGTTCGCCCTCGCTTCCCTTGCCCTGCTTTCCGCGTGCGTCAGCCGGCCAGGCCAGCCTCCGGTCACTCAACCGCCGCCGGTTACGCAGCCTCCCAAGCCGCCGCCTCCCGCCAATGCGCTGCAGGCCGGGATCTCGGTCGTCGAGCCGCGGCTCCTTGATGAAGGCAATGCGGAACGGGCGCTGGCCGCCTTCCGCACCAGCTGCCCCGCGGTTACCACCCGGACGGACAAGTCGGGCCTGACCCAACCGACCGACTGGCTGGCGCCCTGCACCGCTGCGCAATCCGTGTTGCCCGGAACTGCGTCGGCTTTCTTTCAGAGCCAGTTCGACTGGGTGCAGGTCGGTACCGGAAAGGCTTTCGCCACCGGCTATTACGAGCCGGAGATCACCGTCTCGAGAACGCAGGCGCCCGGCTACACGGTGCCGATCTACATGGTGCCGCCGGACCTGGTCCGCTGCACCCGGCCCGACGGGACCACCGGACGCGGGCGGATCGACCCGGCGACCGGCATCTGCGGGCCCTATTACAGCCGCTCGGATATCGAGAACGGCGCGCTCGCAGGGAAAGGTCTCGAGATTGCTTGGGCGAGCGACCCGGCCGACGTCTTTTTCGCAGAAATCCAGGGCTCGGCGCGGCTGGTGTTCACCGACGGCACCGCTGAGCAGATCGGCTATGCCGACCAGAACGGCCTCGCCTATGTCCCGATCGGCCGATTGATGAAGCAGCAGGGGCTCCTCCCGCCCGGCGGCACCAACATGCAGGCGATCAAGGCATGGATTCGCGCCAATCCGGCTGCCGGGCAGCAACTAATGCTCCAGAACCCATCCTACGTCTTTTTCAAGGTACTGAATGGTCCCGGGCCGCTCGGCGCTCTCAATGTGCCGATCACCGCGCAGGGTACAGTCGCCGCTGACCCGGCCTTCGTGCCGCTCGGCGCGCCGATATTCCTGGCGATGGACCGACCCGAGCCCGATGGCCTGTGGGTGGCGCAGGATGTCGGAGGCGCGATCAAGGGCGCGAACCGCTTCGATACCTTCTGGGGTTCGGGACCGCAGGCCGCGCAAATTGCCGGTGGAATGGCCGCTTCAGGGCAGGCGCTGCTTCTGATCCCCAAGGGCACGGCCCAGCGTGCGCTCGCTCACCCCTGAAGAGACGGAGCTCTGGGCCAGAGTTGCTGCGACGATTCGGCCGCTCTCGCGGGAGAGGGAAGCTTCGCCGGCCCCGGCCAAACCGCCGGCACTTCGGTCAACTGCGCCAAGTCACAATAGGATGGCTGCTGAGCCCGTAGCTCGGCCCCAGCCGCTTTCGGCCAAAACCCTCGATTCCAGCTGGGATCGCAGGCTCCGCTCCGGCTCGATCGAACCGGATCGGATATTGGACCTTCACGGGCGCAACCTCGACCAGGCCTGGCGAGCGATCGATGACGCGCTGGAGCGGGCGATCGCGGCCGGAGAGCGAGTCATGCTCCTCATTACCGGCCACGCCCGGCTTGGCGATCATGCTGTCGGGCGGGGGAAAATCCGTGCCGCAGTCTTCGACTGGCTGGCCGCCTCACCCTACGCGCCCAGCATCGCGGCCGTGCGTCCCGCACATAGTTGTCACGGCGGCGCCGGAAGCCTCTACATTGTGCTCCGCCGAGCGCGGTAAGTTCCACCTTTTCTTAACCCTCGACGTTTAACGATTAACTCCAGCGGAAAGAGCCGCGGACGAGGCGCAAAAATCCCCGATGCAAGCAGGCACGGCTCAAAAGATCAGTAACGCGCTTCTCTCGAGCGTGGCGGGTTTCGCCTCGTTCCTGTTTTCGTTGATCGCGCTCCTGTTTCTGACCAGGTTTGACGAAAAGATCGTCGCCTCGCTCGTTGCCGGCGTTTTCTGCCTCATGATCAGCTACGTCGCGTCGGAACGGCCCAACAGCGAAAGCGCTCGGGCCTTGGGAGCGCTTGCCGACCGGTTGATGGCGGTCGAGGACGGCGATCTCATTTCGCCTGCGCCGCCGGCTCTTCGGGAAGCGATGCCGAAGCTGGCCACCGCAGTGGACACGCTTTTTGCCGAAGTCCGCGCCTCGATCGAAAACGCCCATGCGCTCGGCATGTACGATCCCGTGACCTCGCTTCCCAACCGGCTGCACTTCCGGTCGGAGGCCGACAAGCTGCTCGGCGAAGTGCCCGAAGGCGCTCTTGCGGCGATGCTGTTCGTCGATCTCGATCGCTTCAAGAATGTGAACGACAGCCTCGGTCACGCGCGCGGCGACCAGCTTCTCATCATGGTCGCCAACCGGCTTCGAGTCGTGGTGACAGCTGAAGTCGGGGAGACGATTGCAAAGCGCCCGCTCCTCGCCCGGCTCGCGGGAGACGAATTCACGATTTTCTTCCCGCAGATCGATTCGGCTGACGACATCGAGCGCGTTGCGCGGCGGATCGCGCTGGCGATCGCCGAGCCGTTCGAACTTTACGGGCACAGCATCGACATCGGCGCTTCGGTCGGAGTCTCGCTGACGCCGGACCACGGCTCGACGGTCGAATCGCTGATGCGCGCTGCGGATATCGCGATGTACCGCGCCAAGTCCCGGGGCGGCGGTCAGCATTGCCTGTTCAACAGCGAGCTTGCCGCTGAGCATCAATCAAAGATCGAGATCGAGAAGGCGCTGACCGAGGCGCTCCAGCATGGCGGCTTCCGCCTCGCCCTGCAGCCGCAGCTGAGTCTGACGACCGGTGAGGTGGTCGGGGCTGAAGCCCTCCTTCGCTGGGACCATCCGTCCGAGGGCCTGAAATTGCCCGATACCTTCATCCCTGTGGCCGAGCAGACCGGGCTGGTGTCCGAAATCGGCGACTGGGTCGCGGCGGAAGTGGCCCTGATCCTCTCGACCTGGCAGCGCGACGGGATCGCTCACCGGATCGCTTTCAATGTCAGCCCCCGGCAACTCGACCGCGCCGACTTCTTCCCCAGGCTTCGGCAGATTTTCGCCGAGCAGAAAGTGCCGCTGTCGCTGATCGAGCTCGAATTCACCGAGAGCGCGGTGATGGAGGTCAGTCAGCAAATCCTCGACGAGATCGGGCTGCTTCGGGAAGGCGGCGCACGCGTCGCAATCGACGATTTCGGTACGGGCTACTCCAACCTGGCTCGGCTCCGCTCGATGCCGGTTGACCGGGTGAAGCTCGATCCGTCGCTGATTTGCGACATCGAGCGGTCCGAGCAGGCGAGGGTGGTGGTGCAGGCTGTTGTCCAGCTGATCCACGGAGTTGACTGTGAAATCGTCGCCGAGGCAGTCGAGAACAGTGCGCAGGCCGATATTCTTCGTGCGATGGGCTGCCAGATCGTCCAGGGTTTTGTCTTCGCCGAGCCGATGTTCGAGCCGGACTATCGCGCCTGGGTCCGCCACGCCGGAGGAGCGGCGCAAGTCGCCTGATCGAGATCACGCTCTAGTAGAAAAGGGTGGCCCGCTCCGAGGGACTCGAACCCCCAGCCTTCGGGTTCGAAGCCCGACGCTCTATCCGGTTGAGCTAGGAGCGGTTGGGAGCCTCTAACCTTCCAATCCGACTATTTCTACCCGACCCTCAGCCGAACACCTTTTGCAGCACCCGGCCATAGATCCTCGACAGTGTCCGGATATCTTCGACGGCAGCGCATTCGCCGACCTTGTGCATGGTCGCATTGGGGAGCCCGAAATCGACCACGGGGCAAAGCTTGATCAGGAATCGCCCGTCCGAGGTGCCGCCGCTGGTGGACAGCTCAGGATCGCGGCCAGTCTCCTCGCGAATCGACTCCACGACCACATCGTAGAGCGGGCCGGGCGGCGTAAGGAACGCCTCGCCCGAAATGCGCGCTTTCACCTTAGCGCCGGGAGCCTCGCGGCCGGCGATCTCTTCGACCATTTTCACGAGGTCGGCGCCCTTGTGCAGATTGTTGAAGCGGATGTTGAGCTGGGCAGTAGCAGCGCCAGGGATAACGTTGCTGGCGTGGGTCGGCGTGTCGATCCCGGTGAATTCGAGGTTCGAGGGGGGAAAGACATCGGTGCCGTCGTCGAGGTGAACCGCGTCGAGGGCTGCGATCACTCGGGCCAGCGGCCCGATCGGGTTGGTCGTTCGATGCGGGTAAGCGACGTGGCCCTGAACCCCGGGCACCTCGATCCACATGTTGACGGAGCCTCGGCGGCCGATCTTCACCGTATCCCCAAGCCGGTCGACCGAAGTCGGTTCGCCGATCAGGATCATGTCGGGGCGAATCGCCCGCTCGTTCAGCCAATCGATGATCCGCGGCGTGCCGTAGGTCGCATAGCCTTCCTCGTCGCCCGTGATCAGGAAGGAGAGAGTGCCCTTGGTCTGCTCGATTTCCGCCACGCCCGCGACAAAAGCGGCGATCGCGCTCTTCATGTCGTTGGCGCCGCGCCCGATCAGGAGTCCGTTATCGATCCGCACCTCGAACGGATCGCCCTCCCAGCCCTCACCGGGTGGAACGACGTCGAGGTGTCCGGCAAAGCCGAAGTGCGGCGATCCTTCGCCCCGTATGGCCACCATATTCTCTGTGGGGCCGTCGGGCGGTTCACCCATCACCCAGCGGTGACAGGTGAAGCCGAGCGGCCGAAGCATCGATTCGAGAATGTCGAACACTTCTCCGCGCGCCGGGGTAACACTTGGGCTGGAAATGAGGTTTGAAGCGAGCTGGACAGGATCGATTGTCACGATTTGCACCCGAAACGTGCCGTCACGCGAGTAAATCGCGTGACGTCGGTCCTGTCGAGCTGCGCTCGCAGGCCGTCCGGCTCTCCAGCTCTCTCGACGCAGCTGCGCTGCGCTCGGGCTTCCAAGCTTACGTTCACTAAAGTCACGCGATGTGGCGCCATCTTATCCTATTTCGTTCATCTTGGCCGCCGACGCGCCGCCCGGCCGCACCGGGCAAAAGAGAGTGCGTCAGGACCACTGTTCTTCCCACACGGCTGTGGTAGCGATGCCGAGCCCGGTAGGACAGACCCAAGGATCCGCTATGCCCAAGATCGACATGGACAGCATCGAGCAGAGCAACCGCACCAGCTATCCGGCGCCTTTCGGCGAGCAAGTCGCCGGCCGCTGGTTCCGGCGGGTCGGCAAGGCTGGCGGACTGACCGAGATCGGAGTGAGCCATGTCGTCCTCCAGCCCGGCGCCTGGTCGAGTCAGCGTCACTGGCATGAAGGAACGGACGAGTTCGTTGTGATACTGGAAGGCGAGGCGGTGCTGGTCGAGAACGAGGGGGAAACCCTACTCCGCCCCGGCGATATGGCGGTGTTTCCCAAGGACGTCGCGAATGGGCACCACCTGATCAACCGGAGCGACCGGCCCTGCGCTTTCCTCGCGATCGATAACCAGCGGAACCCCGGCGATTGCCACTATCCCGATATCGACCTGCACCTCAGCATCGAGAAGAGAGCATTCACGCACAATGATGGGACGGCTTACTAGCTGCTGCGCCGGCTCAGGCGAAAACCTCTTGGAGCTCCGACGCGCCGTAGGGATCCGGGCCGTATTCGTTCGAGCGTTTCGTACCGGGCGTCACCATGAAGATGAACAGGATCACGCCACAGGAAAGCATAAGCAGGATCAGCATTAACGCTGGAACCAGGCCTATGCTCTTCATCGCAGTTTCTATCGAGAGTCCGCTAAATCCAGCGATGACGAGCGAGTAGTTCCAAACATCCATAACGGCCCACCAGCCAGTTCGATCGCTATCGTGCAAACGGCGAACTGTCACGGCAACGCTTGGAACAATCAGCGCAAGGGTAAAAACAAGGGAAACTGGCCCGTAAACGCCCACTACTGGTACACTGAAGAAGCTATCGAGGTAATCAGTTCCAAGGCCGGCGATCATCGCCGCCAAATTGAACCACCAGTATTCCGCACGCGGCGCTCGACCGGAAAAGGTCGCATATTTCTTGAGCGGCAGGATCGCCCATCGGATCGGATTCAGCTGCTTCATTGTCCCCGCTCCTCAGGCGAAGATCTTGTCGAACTGATCTCGGCCGTACGGATCAGGGCCGAAGCGGTTGGGGCCGGCAGTTCCGGGCAAGCAGTAGAAGACGATCAGAACGATCAGATAGACGAACTGCAGCAGGCCCAGCAGGCCGACAACGCCGAATCCAGCACCAAACGCCGCGGGATCCGGGGGCGCACTTCCGGCCTTTATCGACGCCATCATTCCGAAAAAGATGCGCGCCAGGAACACCCCGTAAACGACATAGAGCAGGTAGAAGCCGCCCAGCCACCATCCGGAACGATCGATGTCGTGGAGCCGCCGCACCTGCACCGCGAGTGTCGGGACAATGAGCGCCAGCCAGCCGACGACAAGGAACAGCCATCCGATTCCGAACACCCCGAGGAGACCCGCCGACGGCTGCGTCTGCGATGCTCCTAGTCCCGCCAGAGCTCCGAAGAGAACTATCCACAGCGCGAACCAGAGGACACACATCCCCAGCACGAACCACCAAAGCTCGGCTCGCGAAGAGCGGCCGGAAAACTCCGCGTAGCGCTTGAGCGGGCGCAATGCCCACCCGATCGGACTCAACTCCTGCATTATACTGCCCCCTATTGCCCCGAGGGAAAGCTAACTGCCTCTGCGCGCAAAGCAATCCCTCAATTGCGCGGCGCCTGGCGACGATAGCTGAGGGCCTCCGCGACATGGATTCGGCCGACCTGCTCGGCTCCGGCCAGGTCCGCGACGGTCCGCGCAACCCGAAGGACCCGGTGGAATCCGCGCGCCGACAGCCGCATTGCCGCGGCGGCATCGGCGAGCAGCTTGCGTCCGGGCTCGTCTGGAGTCGCGACTTCGTCGAGCAATTCGCCGTCCGCTTCGGCGTTGGTTCGGACTCCCGAGCCGTTGTAGCGTTTCGACTGCACCTTGCGTGCGGCGGCGACGCGGGCGGCGACTTCGGCGCTGCCTTCTGCGGGCGGGGGAAGGGTAAGGTCGGCGGCGGACACTCCAGGCACCTCGATGTGCAGATCGATCCGGTCGAGTAGCGGCCCCGAGACTCGCGCCTGGTAATCGGCTGCACAGCGCGGAGCTCGGCTGCAGGCGAGCGCCGGGTCGCCAAGATGGCCGCAGCGGCACGGATTCATCGCCGCGACCAGCTGTACCCGGGCCGGAAAGGTGACGTGGGTGTTGGCCCGGGCGACAGTGACGTTGCCGGTCTCGAGCGGTTGCCGAAGCGAATCGAGCACCGGGCGCTGGAATTCGGGCAGCTCGTCGAGGAACAGCACGCCGAGATGGGCGAGGCTGATCTCGCCCGGGCGCACCTTGAGGCCGCCACCGACCAGGGCGGGCATCGACGCGCTGTGGTGCGGCGCGCGGTAGGGCCTGCGCCGCCGGATCTTGCCGCCGGCAAGCTCGCCGGCGACAGAGGCGACCATCGACACCTCCAGCGCTTCGCTCGGCTCCAGCGGCGGAAGGATTCCGGGAAGACAGGCGGCAAGCAGCGATTTTCCGGCGCCTGGCGGCCCGCTCATCAGCAGATTGTGGCCGCCCGCCGCCGCAATCTCGAGCGCCCGCTTGGCGACTTCCTGCCCTTTGACCTGGGCGAGGTCGGGTCCGCCTTCGACCGGCTCGGCTTCGGCAGCAGTAGGGGTTGCAAGCAAGGACGTGCCCTTGAGGTGAGCCAGAAGGGAGAGCAGGTTGGGGGCCGCGATCACGTCGAGCTGGCCCGCCCAGCTGGCCTCGCTTCCCTGCGAGGCGGGGCAGATCAGGCCTTTGTCCTCGCTTGAGGCGTGGAGCGCGGCGAGAAGGACTCCGGGCGATGCTGCGATTCGGCCGTCGAGGCTCAGCTCGCCGACCGCGACATAATGCGACAGCGTCTCGGCATCGGCGGCTCCGATGGCGGCGAGCAGGCAGAGGGCGATCGGCAGATCGTAATGCGAGCCTTCCTTCGGCAGGTCGGCGGGGGATAGGTTGATGGTGATCCGTTTGGGTGGAAGGGCAAGGCCGATTGCGGAGAGGGCGGCGCGTACCCGCTCGCGGCTTTCGGCGACCGCCTTGTCCGGCAGGCCCACGATGACAAAGGCGGCGAGTCCGGACGAGAGTTGGACCTGCACTTCGACGGCACGCGCTTCGAGGCCGAGATAGGCGACTGTGGCGACTGTCGCGGTCATTATCGGCTCCGGAAGCCGCGGCAGCGGCAGTCATGGATTCGCGCGGAGACGCGGAGACGCAGAGACGTTTTCGCCCGGCACGACATCTCTGCGCCTTTGCGTCTCTGCGCGCGATATTGTTGGGTCGCCGCCGCCGCGGCATTGAAGACTTCAACTGGTACGCGAGACAGACTTCCCCCTAGCTCGGCGGAGCAAAGCTAGACCGCTGCGGACCTTTCCCGCAAGCCGCCTTGCGCCCGGCCAGGTGTATCACCACATCAATACACATGCGGCAACGCGGCCAATGGCGGACGTTTCTCGACAGCCCGATTGTCGAATGGGCGCTGTTCGTGCTGGGCATCGTGCTGGTGCTCGCCGGGTTCGCGCTCGCGCCGATCCCCGGTCCCGGCGGCATTTTCCTGATCGCGCCGGGACTGGCGCTGATCCTGAAAACCAGCCTCTGGGCGAAGCGGCATTATGTGCGATTCAAACGGTGGCAGCCGAAGGCGGGGCATCTGGCCGATCGGGCTCTGCGCCGCCGATCCGCAAAACGCCGCGAAGCTGTCCGCAAGGCGCGGCGGAGCAATGCAGCGAATTGACTTTGCCGCCCCCCTCCCTTATCGGGCGCGCAACAGCGGCTGCCGGCTCGGCGGCCCTTTTTCTTTTCAGTTTTGAAGGCATGAGCGATGAAGCGCACTTTCCAGCCGAGCAATCTCGTCCGCAAGCGGCGTCACGGCTTCCGCGCGCGCATGGCGACCGTGGGCGGCCGGAAGGTCCTGAACGCTCGCCGCGGACGCGGCCGCAAGAAGCTCAGCGCTTAGAAACAATTCGGAAGCGGTCGGATTTTCTTGCTGCGAACGCCGGACGGCGCGCGGCGATGCCCGGATTCGTCCTCCTCGTCCGCGACCGCAAGGACGGCGATCCGCTGAAGCGGGTCGGCTTCACCGTCACCAAGAAGATCGGCGGCGCGGTGGTCCGCAATCGCATGAAGCGGCGCTTCCGGGCGCTCGCCCGCGAGCTGATTCCGTGCCACGGCGTCCCAGGCTCGGACCACGTGATGATCGGGCGCGGCGGCGGGATCGAACGCGATTTCTCGCTTCTTCGCGACGAGCTTATGAAGGCCCTTAAGAAGGTGCGGCAGTGATCGCTCGCCTGTTGATGCTGATCTGCCGCGCTTGGCAAACGGGGCCGTCGCAGGTCCTCCCGCCGAGCTGTCGCTATCAGCCGAGCTGCTCGGCCTATGCGATCACTGCAATTGGGCGCTATGGGGCCGCGCGCGGGGGCTGGATGGCGTTGAAGCGCATCGCTCGCTGCCACCCCTGGGGCGGGCAGGGTCATGACCCCGTACCATGATTGATTGAGGATCGGACAAGACGTGAACGACAATCGTAACCTGATCCTCGCGATCGCGCTCAGCGTGCTCGTGCTGCTCGGCTGGAGCTTTTTCTCGCAGAAGTTCCTGCCGGCCAATCCGCCGCCAAAGGTGGTGAACGGAAAGGTGCAGCCGGCGCCACAGCCCGGCACTGCGCCGGCTCCGCAGGCCGAAGCAGCAGCGAAGCAAAGCGCGGCGCAGGTGCTCGCCTCGACTCCGCGCGTGCGCATTTCCACGCCCAGCCTGCAGGGCTCGATCAACCTGAAGGGCGCCGAAATCGACGATCTCGTCCTGCTCAAGCAGCGCGAGACCATCGACAAGAATTCGCCGCCTGTTCGGCTGCTGTCGCCGGCCGGGGCGCCGGGCGCGTATTACGCCAGTTTCGGCTGGACGGGACAGGGCGTTCAGGTGCCGGGGGCGGACACGCAATGGACGCCAAGCGCTCCGGTGCTTGAACCCGGAAAGCCGGTGACGCTCAGCTGGAAGAACGGCAGCGGCCAGACCTTCCAGCTGATCGTCAGCGTGGACGAGGATTATCTGTTCACGGTACGCCAGGAGGTGACGAACAGCGGCACCGCGCCGGTTGCGGTGCGGCCATACGGGCTCATCAGCCGAGCCGACAAATCGCCCGACACCAGCCGCTGGACGATGCACGTGGGGCCGATCGCCTACCTCGACGGGGCGGCCAAATACGGCATCGATTGGAAGAATCTCGACAATGGCCAGTCGCAGCATTTCACCAGCAATGGCGGGTGGCTGGGCTTCACCGACAAATATTGGCTGACCGCGCTTGCCCCTGCCGGTGAGGCGTCGATCGAAGCGAGCTTCAGCGGTACTCCATCCGGAGGATATCAGGCCGATTACGCCGATCCGCAGCAGGTGATTGCGCCTGGGCAGACGGTAAGCGCCGACACGCGCCTCTTCGCCGGGGCAAAGGACAAGCAGCTGCTCGACAAGTACGAGAGCGCCGGAATCCCCAAGCTCACCAAGTCGATCGACTGGGGCTGGTTCGAATGGTTCATGCGGCCCATCTTCGACCTTCTGATGTTCCTGTTCCACGCGACCGGCAACTTCGGAGTCGCGATCATCTGCCTGACCTTCATCGTCCGGCTTCTGATGTTCCCGATCGCCCAGAAGCAGTTCAAGTCGATGGCGGCGATGCGCAAGCTCCAGCCGAAGATGAAGGCGATCCAGGAGCGGTTCAAGGAGGACAAGCCGCGCGCGCAGCAGGAAATCCTGAAGCTCTACCAGCAGGAAAAGGTGAACCCTGCGGCCGGGTGTCTGCCGGTGGTCCTGCAGATCCCGATCTTCTACGCATTGTACAAAGTTCTGATGGTCTCGGTGGAAATGCGCCACCAGCCGTTCGTCCTATGGATCAAGGACCTGTCGGCGCCGGACCCTGCGACTCCTCTGAACCTGTTCGGCCTCATCCACTGGGTTCCGCCCGGGATGCTGGCCATCGGCGTTCTCCCGATCCTTGTCGGAATCACGCAATGGTTCAGTTTCAAGCTGCAGCCGCAGCAGATGGATCCCGCGCAGCAGCAGATCTTCTCGATGATGCCGTGGATCATGATGTTCTTCTTCGCGCAGTTCGCGGCGGGGCTTCAGCTGTACTACGTGACCAGCAACCTTCTCACCCTGGCGCAGCAATGGTGGTTGTACCGGCGGTTCGGGCTGCACCTCAGCGATACGCATCCGGTGCACACGTGAGCGCAGACGAGGATCTCGCCGAGCGGGCGCGCAAGCTGTTCGCCGGTCCGGTGGAGTTCCTGAAGTCGGCGCCGTCGCTGCAATATCTGCCCGATCCCGACTACCCGGAGGTCGCGTTCGCCGGGCGATCGAATGTCGGCAAAAGCTCGCTCCTGAATGCGATCACCAACCGCAAGACGCTGGCGCGGACGTCGAACACGCCGGGCCGGACCCAGGAGCTGAACTTCTTCGACATCGGGCAGCCGCCACAACTCCGCTTCGTCGACATGCCGGGCTACGGCTTTGCCGAAGCTCCGAAGCCGCTGGTCAAGCGCTGGCGATTCCTGGTCAACGATTATCTCCGAGGCCGGGCGGCGCTGAAACGGGCGATCGTGCTCGTGGATTCGCGTCACGGGCTGAAGCCGGTCGACCGCGAGGTGATGGCGATGCTCGACGAAGCGGCTGTCAGCTATCAGCTGGTGCTGACCAAGGCGGACAAGGTGAAGCCAAGCGCGCTCGAAACCGTTCTTGCCGAAATCGCCACTGAAGCGGCAAGGCACCCGGCGGCGCATCCGCACCTGATCGCGACATCCAGCGAAACCGGAGCGGGCATCGCCGAGTTGCGCACAATGATCCTGGAAGCCGCGACCAATTAGGAGGGCCACTTGCTGAAGCTGATTATCGGCAACCGCGCTTATTCGAGCTGGTCGATGCGCGGATGGCTGGCGTGCCGCCAGTCGGGCGAGGAGTTCGAGGAACTGGTCGTGCCGATGTTCGGCGAGGAATGGGACCGGCGCCGTGAAGGCGACGAGTTCGCTCCGTCGCTCGGCAAGGTGCCGATCCTTTGGGACGGCGAATGCGTCGTCTGGGACAGCATCGCGATCATCGAATTCCTCGCAGACCGCGTCGGGCGCGACACCTTCTGGCCCGAGGACGACACCGCGCGCGGAATGGCGCGATCCATGGCGGCGGAAATGCACTCCAGCTTCGCCAACCTGCGCCGCGACCTGCCGATGAACGTCCGGCGCTCCTACCCGCCCAAGGAGCTGTCCGATCCAGTTCGGGGCGAGATCAACCGCATCATGCAGCTGTGGGCGCAGGCGCGAGCCCGGTTCGGCGGCACCGGCGATTACCTGTTCGGAGACTGGTGCGCGGCCGACATCATGTTCGCTCCCGTCGTCACCCGATTCATCACCTACGGGGTGCGCGTGCCGCCGTTTGCCGGCACGTACATGAAGGCGGTCCTGTCGCATCCGCACGTCACCGAGTGGATTGACGCTGCACAAGACGAGCCGTGGGTGATCGAGCAGTACGAGAACGACAAGGCGGCCTGAAAACACGTAATCTCAGTCGTTTACCCTTGTCTTGCGCAATGGCGCGGATGAGGTAGCATCGCCCTCGCCTCAACAGGGGAGGGAAGAATGAATCAGGAAATGAGTCCCGTCGATTGGGCAATGCGGCCGATTATCGAAAAATATACCGACTTCAGCGGCCGAGCGCCGAGAGCGGAATATTGGTGGTATGTTCTTGCATTAGTGGTCGCCTACATCGTCGTTGCGATTATCGAGGGCGTACTCGGAATCCATCGGATGATCGCGGGCATGTATGGCCCGATCAGCGCTTTGCTTTGGCTGGCCACGATTATTCCTTCAATTGCAGTCGGCGTGCGGCGGTTGCATGACGTGGATCGTACCGGCTGGTGGATACTACTTCCGGCCATTCCGGAAGCACTGATGATCATTATGGCGCTCCTGACCGCTGGAGCGGTTGCAGCGGGTGGCGGATTCGGTGCCGCAATGGGCGGCTTAGCGATCACCGGCTTGCTAGGGCTAGTCGCCCTAATTGGGGCGATCGTCGTTTTAGTGTTTAGCGTGATGCCCGGAACCAAGGGTCCAAACCGATTTGGTGCTGATCCCTACGGAAGCGACGTCGGCGAGGTCTTCGCCTGAGGTTGCCGCATCGGGCACGCGCCGCTACCTAGCTTGGCGCGTGCCCCTGTGGCGGAATGGTAGACGCGCTCGACTCAAAATCGAGTTCCTTCACCGGAGTGTCCGTTCGAGTCGGACCAGGGGCACCAAGCTAGCTGCCGAGCGCAGAGCCACGATTGCTCAGCAATCGTCAGCTGCGTCGAGAGACAGCGCAGCGCGGCCGACCGCCGGCCGAAGGCCGAGCGGATCGACGTCACGGATTTACTCCGTGACGGCGTGCTACCTCCCCGATATTCTTAGCCCATGGACGCCCGAAGCCGACGCAAGCAGCTAAGCGAAACTGTCGCCGACGCACATCTGCTCGCGGAGGCGTTCACCGCGAAGCGCGACCGGCTGCTTGCGGCGCTGACGCTGATCGCCGGTCTCGGGCTGATTCTCGTGATTCCATTCGCCTTGCGCGCCGGTGCGGAATTCTTCCTTCCGGTGACTGCGGCATTGGTGGTTTCGGTCGCGCTTGTGCCGATGCTGGAATGGTTCGAGCGTCGGCGAATCCCGTCGCGAATCGCGGCGGCTCTGTGCGTCCTGATCTTCCTCTTCGTCTGCATTTTCGTGGTGGCGTCGATCGTGCTTCCGGCGACCGACTGGATCGCGCTGATCCCGGAGCGTCTGCCGAAGGTGCGCTCCGAGCTCGAGCCCCTGCTCAACCTCTACAAGGCGTTCGACCGCTTCATCGAGCGGATTACCTCGCAGATCACGATCACGCCGGAGCACGGGCGGCTGGTCCGGATCGAAACGCCGAATTCGATCTCCGGACTCCTCGCCAGCTCCGCTCCCTATGTGTTGATCCAGCTGTTCTTCGCTCTGCTGGTGATCTTCTTCTTCCTCGCCGGATGGACCGCGATGCGCAAACGGACGATCGTCAGCCGCGGCAGCTTTGAAGGCGCGCTGACCACGGCGCGCGTGATCCAGCAGGTGGTGGATTCGACCTCGACCTATCTCGGCACGATCACCCTCATCAACGTTGCGCTCGGCGCGATCACGGCGCTGGTCGTCTGGTGGCTGGGCATGCCGTCGCCGATCATGTGGGGCGGCATCGTCGCCGTCTTCAATTATATCCCCTATCTCGGGCCGATCGCGTCGGCGCTGCTGCTCTTCTTCGGCGGGCTGATGATCTATCCGGATGCCTGGGCGGCGATGCTGCCACCGCTTTTCTTCATCGGGTTGCACCTCACCGAGGCCAATTTCGTCACCCCGACGATCGTCGGGGGGCGCCTATCGATCAATCCGCTGGCGATCCTCATTTCGCTCAGCTTCTGGTCATGGGTGTGGGGGACGACGGGCGCTCTTCTCGCCGTTCCGCTGCTCATCATCATGAAGCAGGTGTTCGCTGCGGCGGGCACTCCGGACATCGCCGGATTCCTGTTCGAGCACGGCACTTTGACCCATGTCGGCGACGACGAGGAAAAGGAAGAGGCGGTTGTTGACAGCACTGGGGGCGTCACCTAGGTCGCGCGCCTCACCGGAGCCGTCGAAAGGTCGATAGCAAGCCGGAAAACGCGCGGGTGTAGCTCAGTTGGTTAGAGCGCCGGCCTGTCACGCCGGAGGTCGCGGGTTCAAGTCCCGTCACTCGCGCCACATCCTGAGCCGCCGAGCACAAGTGAAGGGTTTGCAACGGGAGCTTGTGTCGAAAGGACGGCCGGATCACTCCGCGCCACAATCAACTCCCGATCTTCCGAAAAATATGCCGCTGCTGTAATCGCTCGCGAATGATCGGGCGGCAATCGGCCTATGCGGAGCTCGGGCTAAAACCCGGCGCTGACCGCGCCCAGATCGACGAAGCCTATCGGCGCCTGATCAAGCTCCACCATCCGGATCGTCCCGGCGGTAACGGCGAACGGGCGGCGCAGATCAACCGCGCCTATCGGGAACTGCGCAACCAGCCGCCGGACACGCTCCCGGTACAGGTTCAACCGCGGCCACCGGTCAGATCGCAACGGCCGCGTTTCCGGTTACGGGCTTTGGCTGCGGTTTGCCTGGCAGCGGGCGCAATCTTCTTCCTCAGCCGCAACCCCGGGCTCTTTCAGTCGGTGAAATCCGCGTCAGCCATGCCTGCGATGGCTGCTGGCCAGGAAGACAGCCCCCCGAGGTCAGTAACTCCGCTCGACGATTTGCAGGAACCGCTGTCAGACTCCGCGATCGACCGGTCGGCGGCAGATGCTCTGAAACTGTATCAGGGTTCGAACCCGGCTTCGCTGGCGGGTTACAGCCGGGGCTGTGCGGCGCAGTTCCGCAATCATCCTGACGTGGTCTGGTTCGATGCCTGCACAGCCTTCGACGAATCCGTGGTGCTTCTCCAGAGCCGCGACCCGGCCGCGGACTCCGGTCCATTCAATCCTGCTGCGGTGACATCGCGGGAAATGGGGGCTGCGGGTATCCTGTCGGATGACTCGCTCGCGGCGGATTCACGGCTTCGCCAGATCCGGTCGCGGGTCGAAATGGTGCTTCTTTCGAAGCTTCCGCAATAGCCGTCAGGGCTTTCCTGCCGTCGGAGCCGGTGCTGCCCGCTGGCCGAGCGGCACCTGTGCCGCCGACGCATCACCGGAGAGCGCCCATTTGAGATTGTTCGAGGCGTCGAACTGCTTGGAATAATCCTCGTGCGGCGCGTCTTCCGCAGCCTTTCGGGCGGCGGGGAGATTGAAGCGCATCGCAATTCGTCCCGCAGGCGCCTTGATCACTTCCGCGCCCGGGAGATTCGCGACCTGCTGCGCTGCAGTCCCCGCCGGCCGCGAAGCGAAAGCGGCAAGCGCCGATGCTCTCAAGACCGAGGAGTCCGGCTCCTGCCGGGCATAATGCTGGCTGAAGGCGGCGGGTTGACCCCAGGCGCCGGGCCAGCGGTAAAAGAGATGCGCGCCGACGATGGCGTTCTTGGCCATCGTTCCCGCCCAAATAGGGAGCACATAATTCGCGTGATAATGCGTCGCCCACCCGACCGGCGCATAGACCGCGCCGTTCAGCGCTTCTTCGGCAATCGCTCGGGCTCGGGCCCAGCCCTGCGAATCCGGCCGGCGCTCGAGCGACCCGTCGCAGGTGAAGGTGAACTGGCAGCCGGTCGCCTTGGTCGAGCCTTCGTAGACGACGCCGCAGATGCTCGACGGGAAGGCCGGGTGGCGGACGCGATTCAGCACCACCTGAGCGACGGCGCGTTCGCCATCGTCGCCCTGATCTCCGGCTTCGTAATATTCGGCGCTGGCGAGGCAATCCACGGCGCGAGCGCGAGCCGTCGAGGAAAGCTTGCTCGAATCGAACGGGAGCGCGGCGGGATTGGGACCGCTCGCGAACGGAGTCTTCGCATTGACGGCGAGGGCCTGATCCGGAGCGACATTCTCATTGACCATCGGCGGAGGCGCGGGCGGCGCGACCGAGTGGCTCGGGTCCTGCGCCGACGGGTTGGACCAGGCGGACCCCGCCACAGCAATAAACGCAGCAAGCGCGAGACCGCCAAGCGCGACGACCTCGCGGGGATAGTCGCGCCAGAGCTTCACGGCCTTCTGCCGGGCTGGAGAGAGGCTAATCGCAGTCATTCGGGATTGGGGTGATATAGTCGGATAATACGGTTGGTTCAATAATCCCCGCTCGGTTTCCGCCCCGAACGCCGCTCCGCCCACCGCAACAGCGGCTTCAGCGGCGCGATCCAGACGAGGCCGGCAGCGAGATAGAAGATCGCCTGCACCAGAACAGGCCAGTTCCCGACGAACCGGGCAACAGAGGCGACGAAAGCCGCCAATGCCGCAATCAAGCCGAAAATCGCGAGGATGGCGACCGGCTTTCGCCAGGACGGCGCTACGGTCTGAACCATTCGAGTCCTTCCGGGCTTGCGTAAGCATCGAGCGGCACGTCCCACGGATCGGCGGGGATTGTGTCGGCAAGGCGCTGGAGAGGCCAGCCGATGCCGATCAGCCGGGCTCCGTTCTTGCGCAGGCGGGCAAGCGTGCGATCGTAATGGCCCTTGCCGCGGCCGAGGCGGGTCCCGGTGCCGTCCACCGCGACCAGCGGCACGAGCACGAGATCGGGATCGACGATGGGATGGCGCTTGGCCGGCTGCATTAGCCCGAACGGCCCCGGCTCGAGCGGATCGCCGGCGAGGAAGCGGAACGGCTTGGCGGGATCGGCGAAACAGGGGAAAGCGGCGATCGCGCCAACCGCTCGCGCTTCCTCCATTGCAGGCAGCGGGCTGATCTCGGTCCGCATCGGGCAATAGCCGCCGACGACCGCGACTCCGGCGAACAGCGAGGTGAGGTGCTCCGCAAGCTGCCGTTCCAGCATCGCGCGGTCGGCATCGCCGAGCGTCCGAACGAACGCCTTGCGCGCCTCGAGCGCGGCTTGCCGCAGCGACTCTTTCGAGAGCGGCTCCATGTCAGGACGCGGCTCGAAAGGCCCGGGCGGGAAGGGAGGTGACGGGACCACCATGGCCGTTTGCCCTAAAATCCTCTGACGCCACAACGTCAGGTGGGCGCCGTGTGATCCGGACCGGAATCCGGGCAGGGACAGCTCCCTTCAGGATTTGTATCGCCTCAGGGATTTTCCGAAGGCTCGCACCGGGCAGTACCCGTCGCGAACACATCTAGGCTCGCGAGGCTTCCGCCTCAAGGGCATCGGCAAGCGACTCGAGCTTTCCGGCGAGTCGCTCGGCGCGATTCGCGAGTTCCGGATCTACGCTTGGGACGGGAGCGGCCGCAGCCGCAGCTTCGTCCGGCTTATGCTCGATCAACTGGTCGGCGAGCAGCAGTCCGGCAAACAGCAGCTGCCGCGCCTCGGAGAGTGTCCCGAGCCCGGTCAGCGCTTCGCGGCTCTTGGCGTCGACGAGTCGCGCCGCTGCGCGGAGATTGTCCTCTTCACCGTCGCGGCAGGCGACTCGATAGGGCCGCCCGGCGATGATGACATCCACCTCCGCCATCAGCTCGCCTGCCGGATCAGCTGGTCGAGCTCGGCAACCGCTTCGCGCACCTTCGCTCGAAGCGCCTCGTCGCGGCCGCTGGACGGTTTGCGATCGGCAAGCGCCCGCTCAATGCGTCCAAGCGCGCGCTCCGCCCGATCCAGAGCCGCCGACAAGCCCCCATCTTCCATGAATTTCCGCCTACGCAACTTCGCGATTCCGGGCAAGCATTGACCCGGCACGGCTCAGCTTTAAAGGGGCCTCAGCGCGGCTTGGGATCCCAAGCCGCAGACGACTCGCCGCCGGAGCCTCGACTCGACCATGCAGCCGACCCAACGCCGCCTCGCCAATGCCATCCGCGCGCTCGCGATGGATGCGGTGGAAGCCGCCAACAGCGGCCATCCGGGAATGCCGATGGGCATGGCGGACGCGGCGACGGCGCTGTTCACCCGGCACCTGAAGTTCGATGCCGCAGACCCGGGCTGGCCCGACCGGGACCGATTCGTCCTCTCCGCCGGCCACGGGTCGATGCTGCTTTATGCGCTGCTCTACCTCACGGGTTATGCCGAACCGACGATCGACGACATCAAGCGCTTCCGCCAGCTCGGCTCGCCGTGCGCCGGCCACCCGGAGAATTTTGAGCTTCCAGGAGTCGAGGTCACGACCGGTCCGCTCGGTCAGGGCCTGGCGATGGCCGTCGGGCTCGCCATGGCCGAGCGCCACCTCAACGCCGAATTCGGCGACGATCTTGTCGATCACAAGACGTTCGTGGTCGCCGGCGACGGCTGCCTGATGGAAGGCGTCAATCACGAGGCGGTCGGGCTGGCCGGCAATCTCAAGCTCGGCCGGCTGATCGTGCTGTGGGATGATAACCGGATCACGATCGACGGATCGACCTCGCTCTCGCGCAACGAAGACGTGATCGCGCGCTTCGCCGCTTCCGCCTGGCACACGGTCGAATGCGACGGACTCGATAGCGGCAAGGTTAGCAAGGCGATCGAGGAAGCGATCGCGGATCCTCGCCCGTCGCTGATCCGGTGCAAGACGATCATCGGCTACGGGGCTCCGAATCTGCAGGGCACCGCCGCTACTCACGGCGCTGCGCTTGGAGCGGACGAAATCGCCGCCGCCCGCAAGGAGCTCGGCTGGGATTATCCGCCGTTTGAGATCCCGCAGGACGTACTGTCTTCCTGGAGGGAGGCGGGCAAGCGCGGGCAGCCCGAGCATGTTGAGTGGAAGCGGCGGCTTGAGGCCAGCGGGCGCAAGGAGGAATTCCTCGCCCGCATTGCCGGCAAGGCGGACGACAGCTGGCTGAAGCCCTGTGTCGATTCGCTGCTCGCCAATCCGCCCACCGTCGCCACCCGCAAATCGTCCGAGATGGCGCTGGAGGTTATCAACAAGGCGATCCCGGGCACCGTCGGCGGCTCGGCGGATCTCACCGGCTCCAACAACACCAAGACCAAGAATTTGGAAGCCCTGACCGCCGACAATTACGGCGGCCGGTACGTCTATTACGGCATCCGCGAGTTCGGCATGGCCGCGGCGATGAACGGGATGGCGCTCCACGGCGGGGTGATCCCGTACGGCGGCACCTTCCTCGTGTTCACGGACTACGCCCGCCCGGCGATCCGCCTCTCCGCGATCCAGCAGGCGCGGGTGATCTACGTGATGACCCACGATTCGATCGGGCTTGGCGAAGACGGCCCGACCCATCAGCCGATCGAGCATCTGCAGTCGCTCCGAGCGATGCCGGGGCTTGAGGTTTTCCGCCCGGCGGATGCCGTCGAGACGGCAGAATGCTGGGCGCTGGCATTGGCGAGCGGAGGCCCAAGCATCCTCGCCCTGACCCGCCAGAACCTGCCGCCGCTGCGGACCGAGGCCGCTGGCGGGAACCTCTGCGCTCGCGGCGCCTATCGCCTGAGGTCGGCGAAGGGCGACCGCCGCGCAGTGATCCTCGCCACGGGATCGGAAGTGCAGGTCGCGCTGGGAGCGGCCGCCAAGCTTGAAGAGCAGGGGATTGGCGCCGACGTTGTGTCGATGCCGTGCACCGAACGCTTCGACGCGCAGCCAGCGGATTACCGGAACGATATTCTTCCGGAGGATTCGTCCGTCCTTCGCGTCTCTATCGAGGCGGGGACGACTTTCGGATGGGAACGGTACACGGGTCTCGACGGCGTGCGGGTCGGGATCGACCGCTTCGGCGTCTCCGCGACGGCCAAGGACGCGTACAATTTCTTCAACATCACGCCTGATGCGGTTGCCGCTCGGGTAATCGACACGCTTCAACAGAGGAACGGCAAATGACGAGAGTTGCAATCAACGGTTTCGGACGGATCGGCCGGCTGGTCGCCCGCGCCATTCTGGAGCGGCCCGATTGCGGGCTGGAACTGGTCAGCGTGAATGACCTTGCGGACGCCAAGGCCAACGCGTGGCTGTTCAAGCGTGACAGCGTCCACGGCCTGTTCCCGGGCGAAGTCTCGACCGACGGCAACGATATCGTGGTCAACGGCAAGCGCATCCAGGTCACGGCCGAGCGCGACCCAGCCAATCTCCCGCACAAGGCGAACGGCATCGACATCGCTCTCGAATGCACCGGCTTCTTCACCAGCCGTGACGGCGCCGAAAAGCACCTTCAGGCGGGCGCAAGGAAGGTCCTCATCTCCGCTCCGGCCAAGGGCGTCGACCTCACGGTTGTCTACGGCGTCAACGACGACAAGCTGACGGCTGAGCACAAGATCGTCTCCAACGCCTCATGCACGACCAACTGCCTCGCGCCGGTGGCCAAGGTCCTGAACGACACGATCGGAATCGAACGCGGCCTGATGACCACGATCCACGCCTACACCAATGACCAGAAGATCCTCGACCAGATCCACAGCGACCTGCGCCGCGCCCGCGCCGCGGCGATGTCGATGATCCCGACGACCACGGGCGCCGCCCGCGCCGTCGGTGAGGTTCTTCCGGAGCTCAAGGGCAAGCTCGACGGCTCGGCGATCCGTGTCCCGGTTCCGGATGGAAGCATCGTCGATCTGACCTTCACTCCGAAGCGCGACACCAGCGTCGAGGAAGTGAACGGCGCTCTCAAGGCAGCGTCGGAGAGCGGCCGGCTGAAGGGCATCCTTGCCTATTCGACCGAGCCTTTGGTCTCGATCGACATCGTCCATACGCCGCAAAGCTCGACTGTCGACAGTCTCGAAACCGCGGTTCTCGAAGGCAAGCTGGTCCGCGTCGTCAGCTGGTACGACAACGAGTGGGGCTTCTCGAACCGGATGATCGACACCGCCTGCGCGATGGCGAAGCTCGGCTAATCCACCTTCGCAGGCCCACACGTGCGCGCACGCGTAGGCCTGCGAACTTTGTGAACTTTCGAGGCGACGAATGAGCTTCAAGACCCTCAATGATCTGCCGAGCGATCTCACCGGCAAGCGCGTGCTGGTGCGTGTGGACCTCAACGTTCCCACTCAGGACGGCAAGGTCAGCGACGACACTCGCCTCCGTGCTGCGGTGCCCACCGTGTCGGAGCTAAGCGATCGTGGCGCAAAGGTTCTGCTGCTCTCCCACTTCGGTCGGCCGAAAGGTCAGAAGCGGCCGGACATGTCGACAGCTCTGTTGGTTCGGCCGTTGTCGGAGCTGCTGGGGCGGCCCGTCCGGTTCGTCGAGGATTGCCAGGGTCCGGAGGCGGGGCGCGCCATCGAGACGATGCAGCCGGGATCGATCGCCATTCTTGAGAATACGCGCTTCCATGCCGGCGAAGAGAAGAACGATCCGGAGCTTACCAAGGCGATGGCCGCGCTCGGCGATTACTACGTTAACGACGCTTTCTCCGCCGCGCATCGGGCCCACTCGTCCACTGAGGGAGTCGCCCACCTGCTGCCGAGCTTCGCCGGCCGGGCGATGGAGGCGGAGCTCAAGGCCTTGGAGCGCGCGCTTGGCAATCCCGAGCGGCCAGTCGCGGCGGTGGTCGGCGGCGCCAAGGTCTCGACCAAGCTCG
>Ga0207705_10000580_pt1 | contig 30654 bp, 19 predicted proteins | sample KBSC13metaG_FD_184314 | JGI IMG/M metagenome (GOLD analysis project Ga0207705, IMG submission 184314) | Corn rhizosphere microbial communities from Kellogg Biological Station, Michigan, USA - KBS C1-3 metaG (SPAdes) (version 2) | ecosystem: Host-associated > Plants > Roots > Rhizosphere > Soil ... | reverse complement strand
CGCTGGACATGGAATCGATGTCGCCGACCTCGAAGAGAAGGCCGTTCTGTCCATCGTTGATCAACTCCGGCACGCCGCCTACGCGGGTGGCGATAGCGGGAACGCTGCACGCCATGGCTTCGAGCGCGGCAAGGCCGAAGGACTCCATCTCGCTGGGCATGAGCATCAGATCGGCAAGAGGGAGGAGTTCGTTGACGTTGTCCTGCTTGCCGACGAAGTGAATGCGATCCTGTACCTTAAGCTGCAGCGCGAGGTGCTCGGCGGCGCTGCGGTCGGGACCATCGCCGATCAGCATCAGCCGCACGGGCATGGCAGCGGCGATGCGGGCAAAGACCTTCACGACATCCTGAACGCGCTTGACGGGGCGGAAGTTGGAGAGATGGACGAGAAGCCGCTCGTCTGCTGCGGCAAAGCGGGGACGCATGGCGGCGACGAGTTCAAGGTTGCGGGTGTAGACGTCGCAGTTGACGAAGTTCTGGATGACTTCGATCTCGGAGGTGATGCCGAAGGCCTCGCGGGTACGGTCGCGGAGATGGCTGGAGATGGCGGTGACGCCGTCGGACTCGACGATGCCGAACCGGGTGATGGGCCAGTAGGAGTGGTCAAGGCCGACGAGAGTGATGTCGGTACCATGCAGCGTGGTGATAAAGGGAAGGCTGCGGCCGTTGGCGGCGAGCATTTGCCTGGCAAGCAGTGCGCTGACGGAGTGAGGGATGGCGTAGTGAACATGTAGGAGGTCGAGTGAGTAGAACTCCGCAACCTCGGCCATGCGCGTGGCCAGAGCGAGATCGTAAGGCGGGTGCTCGAAGAGGGGATAGTTGGAGACGGCCACTTCGTGGAAGTGGATGTTGGCCTCGCGGCCGGTGAGACGGAAGGGTTGCGAGTAGGTGATGAAGTGGATGTCGTGGCCGCGGGCGGCGAGCTCGATGCCGAGTTCGGTGGCGACGACTCCGCTGCCGCCGTAGGTGGGATAACAGGTGATGCCGATCTTCATAGGAGTCTCTCGTCGCCGATGCCGGGCTTGTCTTTCTGTTCGTCTATCTGTCCGTAATGGATGAGCTCGAGACCAGGAAGGGTGCGGATTGCCGGCGGAATTTCACTCAGGAGCGCTTGGCGCTCAATCTCGCGGGTGGCGCGGAGGCGTGTTGCGATGGTGTCGAGCGCGGCATCGTTGTAGCCGGGGTGGCAGACCAACTCCCATGTGCCCCGAGGCATGGCGTGAAGAATCTGATGGAGTGATGCGGCGTTGAGTTGGCCGGTGGCGGAGACGCCGATGGTGCCGTCGGGGGTGAGGATGTGGCTATGGGCGAGTTGCGGTAGCGACTGGAACGATTTTTTGCCGAAGATACTGAGAGCGTGGAACTGGAGGCGGCGGACGAGAGCGTTGGGGGCGAGGCGGGAGCTCCAGACCGGCTCAAATGGATTGCGGACGGCACGGATGGAGCAACGTTGCGCGAGGCGCAGCAGAGGCCGGGATACGGTGGGGAAGAGGTGCGTGTGTTTGTGGGTGTCGAGGTGAGTGACGCCGATGCCGGCGCGTTGCAGCCTCTCGATCTGGGCGAGGACTTCGCGCTCAATCTCATCTTCACGGATGGCGCCGCGCAACAACGCCTGCACGAAGTCGATCAGCGAAGATCGAAAGGTCTTGCCGTCTGGGCCAAGAAGGGTAGGAATACTTTCAGGTGGGGAGACTGGGGTGCCGTCGGTAAGGACGACATGGCAGCCGACGCCGAGGGATGGGTTCGCGTGCGCGATGGCAATGGCGTCGTCAAAGGCCGCGCCGGTTGCCATAAGAGTAGCGGAGGTAAGGGCTCCGGCACGATGGAGCTCTGCGATGGCACGATTGACGCCAGGGGTAAGGCCGAAGTCGTCTGCGTTGATGATGAGGCGGGGAGCCATGTTAGCTGTATCACAGACGGAAAGGTAAAAATGGTGGGCAGTGAGGGACTCGAACCCCCGACATCCTGCTTGTAAGGCAGGCGCTCTAACCAACTGAGCTAACCGCCCGTTCCGGTTATTTAAGACTGGGTTTAGTGTATGGGAGCGGTGGCGGCGACGCAATGCGAACAGATATTTTTGCCTGTGTCATCATCTATTGATGACGGTACGTTTTGCTATAGGCAAAAGGGCTATTTTGCGAAATCCGAATATTTGCACCATACTAACTAAAATCTTATTTACGAAGTCCAACGCCACAGGGCACTTGTTTGCGAGTAAGACCAACTCTATTTCACTATGAACGCAGAGCAGACAGAACGGCGCGAATCGGATTGGATGATGGTCGCCATTGCTCTGCTTGCGTTGGCGGTCTTCTCGTGGGGCGTTCGATATAAGCTGTCTCTCTATAACCCCAATGCTCATATGTCGGCGGCAAAGCTGCTGTCGCAGAGGGAGAGGCCTGCCACCTCTGAGACGGTGAAGCTGGCAACCGATCCTCTGATAAACTCCGAACCGGTTACGTTCTTCGCGCTGACAATGGGCGTGACGCTTGCCGGGCTGTGCATTCTGAATGCATCTTTGCCGCTGAAAGATGCGTGGCATCAAGAGCAGACTCCTAAACAGCCGGAGCAAGCCTTCTTTTTCTTCCGTCCACCGCCTGTCCTTTTTGCCGCAAAATAATTTCACGCACATCGCGTCTGCCTGAGCAATTGCTCAGAGCACAGCTATGGGCTCTTATCCGGAGAGTCCCGGGCTGGATTTCCACGATGGCCGGCATCCGTTTCATACAGGTGTTCACAACATGTGCAAGCGAATTTCCCTGCTACTGGCAGGGTTTGTGGTGCTGTCTGCCGTGGCAAGTCTGAGCGTTGTTGGCTGTAAAGGGAATCATTCTCAGTCAGGGGGCGATGACGAGTCGGCACAGTCTGTGCCGATTGCGCCGGTTGCCGTGGCAGCCAGGGTTCCGTTAAGCAACACGCTGAATGTTGCCGGTGAGTTCATTCCATTTCAAGAGGTAGAGCTTCACGCGAAGGTCGCCGGATATATCAGACACATCTATGTTGATATCGGCGACAAGGTAAAGACCGGACAGGTACTGGCCACGCTGGACATTCCTGAGTTGACGGCGCAGGTGCAGGGGGCGGACGCGGGCGTTCGCCAGACGCGGGAACAGATCGTCCGCGCCAAAAGTGAGGTTGCACGCGCGAAGGCCGACTATGCTGCGATCCATTCGGGAGCGCAGCGGCTGCAGCAGGCCTCCAATGCGCGGCCTGGCCTGGTTGCCCAGCAGGAGCTCGACGATGCGCTGGCCAAGGATCGTGCCGCCGCCGCGCAGGTGGATTCAGCGAAGTCGGCACTTTCGGCGACAGAGCAGGCGCTCGGCGTCTCGCAGGCGCAGCAACAGCATTTTTCGTCGCTGGCGGATTATTCGCGCATCACGGCGCCCTTCAGCGGCGTGATTACGTGGCGCTATGCCGATACGGGTTCGCTGATTCAGGCGGGCACTTCGAACGCGAACGCGATGCCGGTCGTAAAGCTGGCGCAGGTGAATGTGTTGCGTCTGCGGATTCCGGTTCCGGAGTCGCTGGCCGGATTCGTGCGCGATGGAGACGTGGCGACTATCCGCATACAGGCTACCGGAAAGACGTTGACCGGCAAGGTGACCCGGAACGCGGCGTCTCTCGACACGTCGACGCGAACGATGCCGGTTGAGATCGATATTCAGAATGGGGATGGCAGCCTGACGCCGGGAATGTATGCCGATGTGTCGTTGAACGTTCGCAGGGCGGGCAATGCGCTGGCAGTTCCGGTGCAGGCCGTGGACCAAAGCGGGGAGCAGCCGTTTGTCCTGGTGGTCGGCAAGGATAGCCGGCTTGAAAAGCGGAACGTCAAGATTGGCGTTTCGACCGCTAACCTGGTGGGGATTCTGATCGGACTGAAGGATGGCGATCAGGTGGTCGCCACGAATCTGGCGATGTTCCATGCGGGAGAGAAGGTCAGGCCGCAACGCACGACGGTCAACGTAACCGGCACGGGAACGGGAGACGCTGACTAATGACAGGTTTTGCTCTCCGTTATCCTTTCTTCATCGTCATGCTATGCCTTGTTGTATCGGTCGTGGGATTTACGGCCGTGGCACGGATGCCGGTCGATCTCTTTCCGCAGATCGATATTCCCGTGGTTGTGGTTGCGACCTTTTACAACGGTATGCCGCCGGAACAGATCGAAACCGATATTACCGGGCGCTTCGAGCGCTTCTTTACGCTGGGCAGCGGCATCGATCACATGGAATCGCGCTCGCTACCGGGCGTGAGCCTGATCAAGGTCTACTTTCAGCCGGGAACGAATCCCGATTCGGCAGTAAGTACCATCTCAAATCTTGCCATGGCAGACCTGAGGCGGCTTCCTCCGGGAACGTTGCCGCCCGTGGTGCTCAAGTTCGATGCCTCCAGCCTGCCGGTCTGCTTGATTACGCTGAAGGGACGGGGGCTGAGCGAGACGAGCCTTCGCGATATTGGGCAATATACCGTCCGCACACAGGTCGCCAATATTCCCGGTGCTTCGGTGCCGCCGCCCTTTGGAGGCAAGTACCGGCAGATCCAGGTCTACGTCGATCCGGTGAAGCTACAGGCGCATCAACTGAGCCTGATGGATGTGGTGCGAACGGTCAACGAATCGAACCTGATTCTTCCCGCAGGTGATGTTCAGATCGGGCCGAAAGATTTCAACATCTATACCAACAGCCAACTCCCCGATATTGCGGACATCAATAAGCTGCCGCTGAAGACAGTTGGGAATGCCTCGGTGCTGGTCGGAGACATCGGACACGCGGCCGACGCGCAGCAGATTCAGAACAGTATCGTGCGGGTCGATGGACAGAAGTCGGTGTTTCTGCCGGTGCTGAAGCAAGGGGGCAACAGTAACACGATTGCGATCGTCGACGGGATCAAGAAGGCGGTCAGCAACCTTGTCGATGTTCCCTCGACGCTCGTGGCCAAGGTGGTCTTCGATCAGTCGACCTATGTGAGGACCGCAATCAGAAATCTGGGGAACGAGGGCGGCATCGGGCTGGTTCTGACGGCGCTGATGATCCTGATTTTTCTTGGGAGTATGCGGGCGACTATTGGCGTGATGCTATCGATTCCGCTCTCGGCGGTGGCCGCGCTGCTCTGCATCTCCGTTGCTGGCGGGACGATCAATACGATGGTCCTCGGCGGGTTGGCGCTGGTATTTTCGCGTCTCATCGACAACTCGGTGGTCGTTCTCGAAAACATCTTCCATCACCTCGAGCAGGGAGAGACAGCGGAAGTGGCGGCGAAAAAGGGCGGCGAAGAGGTCGCGTTGCCGGTTCTGGCAGCTACATTTACGACCGCAATCGTCTTTTTTCCTGTGGTCTTTTTGTATGGCGTCAGCCGGTTTCTCTTTACTGCGCTTGCGCTCTCCGTGGTCTTCGCACTCTTCGCGTCCTACTTCGTGGCGATGACTGTAGTTCCGCTCTTCTGCGCGCGGTTCATCAAGAACGCGCACAACCAGGCGGCGCATCATGGCGGGGGAAGCCCATTTCAGCGGTTCGTCCGCTGGTTCAATCGCCGCTATGACCAGACGCTGATGCACTACGATCGATCGGTTCGCAAGAGCCTGCTTCGGCCTGTGGCCACGGTGATTGGCGTTCTTGGAGTGTTTCTCGTTAGCCTTGCGTTCTTCCCGTTGATGGGAACCTCGTTCTTCCCTCGCACCGATCCGGGACAGTTTGTCATTAATATCAAGGCTCCAACCGGCACACGGATTGGAGTGACGGATCGCTATATCCAGCGCGTGGAAAAGGACATTCACGAAGTCATTCCGAAGAAGGATCTGGGGATCGTGGTCTCAAATATCGGGGTGACGCCGGGCTTTTCATCGATGTATACGAGCAACTCCGGACAGGATACGGCGACGGTTCAGGTAAGCCTGAACAAGGAAAACCGTCTTGGAAGCTATGCCTACATGAACCTGGTTCGCAATAAGCTGGCGAACGATCTTCCGGAGCTATCCACGTATTTTCAGACCGGAGGGTTGGTGGATTCGGTGGTCAATCTCGGGCTTCCGGCTCCGATTGACGTCCAGGTGAGCGGCAAGAATCTCAAAGCTTCCTACGACAAGGCCACGGAGCTTGCCGGCAAGTTCCGACAGCTTAAGGGCGTAAGCGATGTAATGATTCCGCAGGACCTTAACTATCCTTCTCTGCGCGTCAATATCAATCGTGAGATGTCGGCGAAGCTGGGCCTTTCGTCCAAGGAAGTTGTCGACAACGTCATTACTGCGTTGAACTCGAACCAGATGATCTCGCCGAGCTACTGGGTCGATCCGAAGTCTGGGAATGACTATTTGCTAACCGTTCAATATCCGGAAAAGCAGATTGAGTCGATACAAGACCTCAAGAACATTCCGCTGCGCGGCGCGAAGTCGGCGCTAACTACGCAACTCGGTGCGGTGTCCGATATTAAGATGATCGAATCGCCTACCGAGGTCGATCACTACCAGCTTCAACGCGTAATCGACGTCTATGTCTCTCCTGCATCGGAGGACCTGGGGGCAGTCGCTTCCCAGGTCGATAAAATCATCGCGCACACAGACCTGCCCGAAGGAGTGCGCATTAATGTTCGCGGCTCGGTCGAGGGCATGAGGCGGTCCTTCAAGAGTTTTGGCATTGGGCTGATTCTCTCGATCATTCTGGTGTATCTGGTTCTGATGGCTCAGTTCTCCTCTTTTGTCGATCCGCTGGTAATCCTGTTGGCGGTTCCACCGGGCATTACCGGCGTCATCGGCTTTCTTCTGCTGACCCATACGACGCTCAATGTCATGTCGCTGATGGGTGTCATCATGATGACCGGCATCGTTGTGTCGAATTCGATTCTGATCGTCGACGTTGCGCGCAATCTCCGTGGTGAAGGGATGCCGATCGATGAGGCCGTTGCAACTGCTTGCCGCCTTCGCCTTCGCCCGATTCTGATGACTTCGCTGGCGACAATCCTCGGGATGATTCCGATGGCGCTGGCGCTGGAGGCGGGGAGCGAGCAGTATGCTCCGTTGGCGAGAGCAATCATCGGAGGGCTGACGGTATCGGTGATCATCACCGTCTATGTCGTGCCTGCGGCGTATCTGTGGATTCATCGTAAGGAAGAGCGCGTCGTCGCGACGGGAGATGTTCAGCATGATGCTTAGAGTTAATTTTGTTGCTTCGTGTTTGCTTGCTGTATCCGTTCCGGCTGCGCTATCTGCACAGTTGCACCCGGCCTCGAGACTGCCGGATGCACCGTCGGCAGACCACGTTCTTCTTGCTTCGGCAGAGAGGGGCCACGCAACCGGCTCATCGCAGACGCAGGCTGCGGCCGCTTCTTCAAACGTGGGCGCCTTGGTCCTGCTCACCCGTCAGCAGGCGGAGCAGATTGCTCTCGCACATAATCCGAGAATCCGCGTCAGCCAACTTTTGGCAAAGGTGGAGCATGAGGTTGTCCGGGAGAGCCGCTCGAACCTGCTGCCAGATTTGAGCGGAGATCTGAGCGCGGTGCAGGCAGAGGAGGGAAGCCGTATTTCGGCAGGGTCCTTGACGGCTTCGAGGCTGGTGCAGCATGCGGGCATAGGCGTTCAACTGAAGCAGTTGATTACGGATTTTGGGCACACGCGAAACCTGGCCGCCTCGGCGAAGTTGAATGAGAAAGCTCGGCTGGCAGACGCGGAGGCGAGCCGGGCCGATATCGTCCTTGCCACGGACGAGGTGTTCTACCAGGCGATCGAGGCGGAAGCGACGTTGAAGGTTGCGGAGCAGACCGTCTTGGCAAGGCAGACGCTGGTCGATCAGGTGAGTGCACTGACCTCGGCAAAGTTGAAATCCGATATCGATCTTGGCTTTGCCCAGGTGAATTTGTCCGAAGCCAAGCTACTGCAACTGGATGCGGAAAATAATCTCGACGCCGCGAAGGCGGCTCTGGACGCCGTGCTTGGATATGACCGACAGATGAACTACACGCTTGTGGCATCTCCCGACGATGTCGCGGCGTTGCCGCCCGATGTCGAGCCGCTAATTGCATCGGCGATTCAGAACAGGCCCGATCTTCAGTCGTTGCAATGGAGCGAGCAGGCGGCCCGCAAGTTCAGCCGGGCACAGCACGAACAGTTTCTGCCCACGATCGGCGCATTGGGCACGGTGGGGAAGACTCCTGTCGGATCGAGCCAGTACTTCACTTCCGATTGGTATGGAGCCGTGGGCATCAACATGAGCGTTCCCATCTTCAACGGCTTCCGCTATGCAGCGGAGGCGTCCGAGGCCTCGCTGCAGGCGCAGGCTGCGATGGAACGAACGCGCGGCTTGCGCGACGCGGTGGTTAGCGATGTGCGCACAGCATGGCTCAATGCCAGGACTGCCGCGCAGCGCGTCACGGTAACCGGCGAACTATTACAGCAGGCCAATCTCACGCTCAACCTGTCGCAGACGAGGTATCGACTCGGATTGAGTTCAATTGTCGAGTTGAGCCAGGCCCAGTTGCAGCAGACGCAGGCCGCTATTAGCGAGGCCAATGCGCGGTCGCAATATGGCTTTGCCATGGCCGCTTTGCGCTTCCAGACCGGAAGTCGCCCTTAAAGTAGCAATGATGAGAATGTGCAAGAGAGTGACGTGCAGCATCAAAACTGAGAAAAGATGAGGAGGAATATCCGAGGAAATCTCTCCTGCGCCGAATTCAGCATCTAAACTAGTCTTTCATCTTTCTTTAATAGCGGACGGTGCTGACAGGTTTATGCGGGTTCTGAGTTTGAGATTGATCGTAGCGTTGATTGTTGGGGTCACCCTGGTGTCCCTGGTCTCGTCCTGGTATGAAGTACAGGCCGAGAAGGACGCGTTGCGACGCGATCTGCAACATAAGGCCGAGACGTTTGGCGAGAGTTTGGCCAGCAGTGCGGAGTTGTATCTGGAAGCCGGGGACAGGCTCGGCGTCGAACAACTGGTCCAGCGCTTCAACAATCGGGACCATCTACTGGGAATTGGCGTCTATGGCAAGGACGGCTCTTCGCTGGCTATGACTCCTGAGCTTAGTGCCGTTCTTTCGGAGACTCCGACGGGATTGACGACGGCCCTGCACGACAACCGCGTGGAAACTGGATCGATGCGCCTGCACTTCAAGCGGGTCTACATGCTGGCCGCGCCGCTTCACGCGGCGGACAAGAGCGTGGCTGGCGGAATCATCATCGTCTACGACACGGCATACATCCGCGCTGCAATCTTTCGTGTCTGGGGACGGGTCTTCGTCCATATTGCAATACAGATGTTGGTGATTGTCGGCCTCACCCTACTGATCGTGCGCTGGAGTCTTACCGGGCCGATCACGCGGGCAGCGCAGTGGATGAAGGCGCTGCGCACGGGACGAAGCGCTGTCCAGCTGCCTGCGCCCGATCTTGGTTTTCTATCACCTTTGGCTCGCGAGGTGGCGCCCCTGGCGGCAAGCATACAGCAGGCGCGCAGGGCTGCTGAGACTGAAGCCAGGTTGAGAAACACCAACGAATCGCTGTGGACTTCGCAGCGGCTGGCCGACCATGTTCGCAACAAACTCGACGGCAGCAACCTGTTCGTTGTCTCAAATCGCGAACCTTACATTCACAATCGACAGGGCAATGCCTTGACGGTCACGGTTCCCGCCAGTGGTCTGGTCACCGCCATTGAGCCGATTCTTTGCGCCTGCAACGGGACCTGGGTGGCACACGGGAGCGGCAATGCGGATGCGGAGACGGTGGACAGTCATGACCGGTTGAAGGTCCCACCGGACGATCCGCGCTATACGCTGCGCCGGATCTGGCTCAGCGCGGAAGAGGAAGAGGGCTACTACAACGGGTTCGCCAACGAAGGATTGTGGCCACTATGCCACATTGCGCATACGCGGCCTACGTTTCGCGCGTCCGATTGGGAGTACTACAACAAGGTTAATGAGAGATTTGCTGATGCGCTGGTGGAGGAGATGGCGGGCGAAGAGCACCCAGTCGTCCTGATTCAGGACTACCACTTCGCCTTGTTGCCGCGTATGGTGAAAGACCGATTGCCCCATGCGAGGATTGCGATCTTCTGGCATATCCCATGGCCTAACTCTGAATCGTTCAGCATCTGCCCATGGCAGCAGGAACTGCTGGATGGCCTGCTCGGCGCCGACCTGATTGGATTTCATGTCCAGGCCCACTGCAACAACTTTCTTAATACGGTCGATCGCGTGCTCGAAGCCCGGGTGGACTGGGAGCACTTTTCCGTCAAACGCAATGGCCACTGGTCCTCTGTGCTCCCATTTCCGATCAGCGTGGAATCTTCCGACGAGATAGCCCCCACTGCCGGAGAGAGGAATGCCGAAGAGGAGCGTAGCGCGCTGATCGCCGAACTTGGCATAGAGGCGACCTTCCTGGGCGTTGGTGTCGATCGGGTGGACTATACCAAAGGAATTATTGAACGTTTCCTGGCCGTTGAATCCTTTCTGGAGAGGCATCCCCGTTATCAGGGAAAGTTTACTTTTATTCAGATTGGAGCTCCGACTCGCAGCCGCATTCAACGGTATGCCGATTTCCAGAGGGAGGTGGAGGTCGAAGCGAACCGCATCAACGATCGTTTCCGACGCGGTAAATGGCGTCCCATTGTTTTTCTGAACCGCCAGCATACGCATCAGGAGGTGCGGCGTTACTATCGTGCGGCGCATCTGTGTATGGTCACGTCGCTGCACGATGGGATGAACCTGGTGGCCAAGGAGTATGTGGCCGCGCGGCAGGACGAACGGGGTGTATTGATCCTCAGCCGATTTACCGGTGCGGCCAGGCAATTACGAGATGCGATCATCGTCAATCCGTATGACATTCAGTCGACTGCGGATGCCATCGCGCAGTCGCTTAACATGGACATCGGTGAGATGATCGAGCGGATGCAGCGGATGCGGAAGTCGGTGAAGGAGCACAACATCTACTGGTGGGCGGGCAGCCTCATCGGCGACCTCTGCGATCTTCGCCTCAAAAAGACAAAAACGACAAAAGCCACAAAGGCTTCTATCTCCAAAAAGGCGACAAAGGAATCGTAGCCGTGCAGAGTACAAAGACACTGCTCACCGATTTTATGGAGCAACTGAGCGTAGCGTCGGCGTCGGCCCTTTTGCTCGACTATGACGGTACACTGGCTCCGTTTCAGACGGAGCGTGACCGAGCCTATCCTTATCCGGGAGTTGTGGAGATTATCGAGAACATCGTTCGATCGGGTAGGACAAGGGTCATCGTGGTAACAGGACGGCCTATTCGCGAGTTGCAGACTCTCCTTCCTCCTATGGGCAGCCTCGAAGTATGGGGGGAGCATGGGCTGGATCATCTGCTGGCCGATGGAACCTATCAACAGACGGTCATTGCGCCGGAGATCACCGAGGTGCTGACGCAGGCGGAGAGATGGCTGAGAGAAGCGAATCTAACATCGCTGGCCGAGATCAAGAGGGCAGGCCTCGCCGTCCATTGGCGTGGGCTGTCGGAGGCAGAGATAGGACAAGTGCAGGCCCGCACGATGGAAGGGTGGGCGCGGCTTGCGGCACAGCCGGGGATTAAATTGCTACGTTTCGAGGGAGGACTGGAATTGCGGTCGGCGCGGCCGAACAAAGGCGATGCGGTGACTACGATTCTGAAGGATCTCGATTTGAATACCCGCGTTGCCTTTCTCGGGGACGATCTTACGGATGAGGATGCGTTTCGCGTTCTGGGAGATCGAGGGCTTTCGGTTCTGGTTCGACCGGAGTATCGAGAGACGAGAGCGGATGTGTGGCTCAAGCCTCCGCAGGAGTTGCTTGGATTCCTGACTCGCTGGCTGAACTGTATTTCTGTCTAAAGATGCCGCTTCATCTCGCAAGTCGCGGCTTTGTACAAGATAGTTGCTTCCGGGGCAAGGAAATTCATACACGGAATAGGTCCACTGATTTGAACTGCTTGCAATAAATCGCCAGATAAGGATGCGATGTGGCAGTTGTTCTAATGGTCTGATAACCTACTATGCTATGCACTGAGGTTTGGCATTCCAGAAGACAGGATGGCGAGGATGACGAAGGTGGCAGAGTTTATTGATGGCGTAGAGATTACCGCAGCGATCACCGACAAAGGTGCAGAGGTCCTCACCCCGGAGGCGGTAGCTTTTGTAGCAGGATTGCAGCGTGCATTTAATGTCCGGCGCAGGGAACTGCTGGCTGCTAGAATAGAGCGCCAGAAGAAGCTGGATACAGGAGAACGTCCGGATTTTCTGCCCGAGACGAGGCAGATTCGCGAGAGCGAATGGACGGTTGCATCCTTGCCGAATGATCTGCTGGACCGCCGCGTGGAGATCACGGGGCCGGTGGATCGGAAGATGATCATCAACGCGCTGAACAGCGGTGCGAAGGTGTTTATGGCGGACTTCGAAGACTCGACGACGCCTACGTGGGAGAACGTAGTTGATGGGCAATTTAATCTGCGTGACGCAGTGCGTCGCACCATTACCTTCTCCGATCCGAAGACAGGAAAGTCTTACAAGCTGAATGAAAAGCCCGCGGTGTTGTTCGTGCGCCCACGAGGATGGCATCTTGAGGAGCGGCACGTCAAAGTCGATGGCCAGGCGATGTCGGGCTCGCTCTTCGATTTTGGACTGTATACCTTCCATAATGCGAAGGAATTGCTGACTCGGGGCTCGGGGCCGTATTTCTATCTGCCCAAGATGGAGAGCCATTTGGAGGCGCGGCTCTGGAACGATGTGTTTGTGAAGGCCGAGGCATATCTGGGAATTCCCAAAGGCTCGATTAAAGGGACGGTTTTGATCGAGACGATTCTGGCCACGTTTGAGATGGACGAGATTCTCTGGGAACTCAAGGAACACTCGGCCGGGTTGAACTGTGGACGCTGGGACTACATCTTCAGCTTCATCAAGAAATTTTCCGGCGACCAGAGCGTACTGCTGCCGGATCGCGGACAGGTGACGATGACGACGCACTTCATGCGAAGCTATTCGAAGCTGGCGATCAAGACCTGCCATCGGCGCGGAGTCAGCGCGATGGGAGGGATGAGCGCGTTTATCCCCATTAAGAGCGATCCGGTGGCTAACGAGACAGCATTAACGCAGGTGCGGGCGGACAAAGAGCGCGAGGCCAATGATGGCCATGATGGCACTTGGGTCGCGCATCCGGGACTGGTGCCGGTTGCTCTGGAGGTCTTCGACCGCGTGATGCCGCAACCCAATCAAATCGATAAGCAGCTTCCGGACTTTCACGCGACAGCGGCAGACCTGCTGGAGGTCCCGAAGGGATCGATCACCGAAGCCGGGGTGAGGCAGAATGTTGCGGTGGGGTTGGGATATGTCGAGGCATGGCTGCGAGGCATCGGATGCGTTCCACTGTTCAACCTGATGGAGGACGCGGCCACGGCGGAGATCAGCCGGGCACAGCTCTGGCAGTGGGTTCATCATCATGCGGTTACAACAGACGGTTCGCAAGTGACCGTAGAGATGGTCGATCAGGTCATCGCGGACGAGCTTCGCCATGCGAAGGATACGGTGGATGCCGAACGCTATGCGGCTTACCAGCAGGCAGCGCAGTTGATGCAGGATCTGGTGCGAACGCCACAATTTATGGACTTCTTGACGGTGCCTGCTTACGAACGAGTCCTGGCGGAAGGGCTCTAGTCTCCAGAGGGATTTGGTGATCTGTCATGTTCTCATCCGCTATCCTCGCTGAGCTTATATCCGCAGTTGGAGCGGACGGCATCATCGTGGAGAAAAATCAGCTTCAGACCTATGAGTGCGACGGTCTGGCAGCGTTGCGCACGATTCCGGCCGCGGTCATGTTACCGCGCTCGACGACCGAAGTTCAGGCGATCGTTAAAATCTGTGTGCGGCATCAGATTCCATTCGTGGCACGGGGCGCGGGCACAGGCCTCTCAGGTGGTGCACTGCCCGATGCAGCTGGAATCGTCATCAGCTTTTCCCGCATGACCAGAATCCTCGATGTGGACATTCCGAATCAACGTATCACCGTTGAGCCCGGAGTGATTAACAACCACGTGACGCAGCGAGTGGCGCCTCATGGATATTTCTATGCCCCTGATCCGTCGTCGCAGACTGTTTGCACGATTGGAGGAAATGTGGCCGAGAACTCAGGGGGGGCGCACTGCCTGAAGTACGGCTTCACGACGACGCATGTCCTGGGCCTTGAGGTTGTGCTGCCCACTGGCGAGTTGGTGAGCTTTGGCGCATCTACGCTCGATGCGCCCGGCTACGATCTTGCCGGTGTCTTCGTGGGCTCCGAGGGTACGCTTGGCGTCGCCACGTCGGTTACGTTGCGCATCGTCAAAAAGCCGGAGACGGTACAGGTGCTTCTTGCCGCCTTCGATTCCATCGCGGCAGCCGGGCAGACCGTCTCGGACATCATTGCGGCGGCAATTCTGCCAGCGGCGATGGAGATTATGGACCGCCTCTCCATCCACGCTGCTGAGGCTTCCGTGCATCCGAACTACCCCGATGCAGAGGCTCTTCTTTTAGTTGAAGTCGATGGCTCCGCAATCGAAGTTGAGACGCAGATGCAACAGGTCCGGTCGCTTTGCAAGACCAACGGAGCCTGGGAGGATCGGCTGGCTCAAAGCGAGCGGGAGCGCATGCTGGTCTGGAAAGGACGCAAGGCTGCGTTCGCTGCCGCTGGGCGAATTGCGCCGAACTATATCGTTCAGGACGGCGTCATCCCGAGAACGAAGCTGCCTGTCATCCTTGAAGAGATTAGTCGAATGGCAGAAGAGACTGGTCTTCTTGTTTCAAATGTCTTTCATGCCGGTGATGGCAATCTACATCCCATCGTCCTCTATAACGCTTCGATTCCCGGACAGGAAGAGATCGCGGTCGATCTCTCCATGCGCATTCTGCATCGCTGCGTCGATCACGGCGGTTCCATTACCGGAGAGCACGGAGTCGGAAAAGAAAAGCAGCAGGCGATGGGATATATGTACTCCGAGCCGGACCTCGACACGATGCAGCGTGTGCGCTACGCATTCGATCCTCAACATATTGCCAACCCTGATAAACTCTTTCCTCGGCCGCGTCTGTGCGGAGAGAAGACCGGACCCTATCGGCTTCATCCGCTGGAGAGGGAAGGAACAGCCGAATTCTTTTGATAGCTGGCAGGAAATAGGAAAAATTGATTGAGCAACTCTCCAATTCGCAGATGCTATCCGCTCATCTAGGAACGATCGTCGGCTCGGAGTATGTAACCATCGCCAACGGGATGATTGCCGTTGCGCCGGCAGATACTGCGCAGACTGCGGCGGTGCTGCGATTTGCAAACGATAACCGGCTCTCGGTAAGTCCCGTTGGCGGTGGTACAAAAAAAGGATGGGGCAATCCGGTCAACTCGAAGATCGCTCTTCACACCCATCGCATGAACGCACTGCTGGAGCATACCTGGCAGGACATGACCTGCACGGTACAGGCAGGTTGCACATGGTCTTCCATGCGGAAGGCGCTCGCCCGGCACGGCCAATTCGTTGCGCTTGACCCTTTATGGCCAGATCGTGGAACCGTCGGCGGCGTCATGGCGACCAATGATTCCGGCGCTCTCAGACTGAAGTATGGAGGTCTACGCGATCTGATTATCGGCATGACCGTTGTCCTTGCAGACGGCACGGTAGCCCGCACCGGAGGCAAGGTTGTCAAGAATGTCGCGGGCTACGATCTGCATAAACTGATGATCGGAGCATTTGGGACTCTCGGTCTAGCGACGGAGATTACCTTCCGCTTGCACTCTCTCTCGGTCAGTTCGCAGAGCTTTACGATCGTCTCGCCAATGGTAGAGCCGCTCGGCTGCTTCCTGCTCCAACTACTCGACTCTCATCTCGGTGCGCAGAGCATTCAGCTACGAACCGTTGGCGATAGTTTCGGATTGGATATCCAGCTTGGTGCGCTACCCGAAGTTATTAAGGGGCAATCGGCGTTGCTGCTGGAGATGTCGCAAAGAGTGAAGCTCTCTGTTGAAAAAGCATCTATCGAGGTATGGAGTAATCGCGACCTTTTTTTCCCCGATGCGAATGGCTTTACGATCAAAGTAACTATGCTGCCCTCCGATATTGCGCGGTTTACTGCAATCATTCACAACCTCGGCGGCAGTGCTGTTACGCAGGCAACGGGCATGATGACAGCCTTTCTTCCGGGAGGAAAGGAAGAAACGATCTTAAAACTTCGCCAAGAGTTTGCCAGCAGCGGTGGATCGCTTGTTGTTCTTCAACAGCCTGCCAATGCGGACGTCGATCTTTGGGGTTTGCCTCCCAACTCTTTTCCGCTGATGCAGAAGATTAAACAGCAATTCGATCCAAACCGGATCCTTAACCCCGGCCGTTTTTTAGGTGGAATTTAAGCATGGCCCATCTCTCTGCAAATGAAGAGCGGAAGCCGTCCAGTTTTGACCATCATCATCCGCCCGATTCTGCCCTGATTGACGATTGCGTCCATTGCGGCTTCTGCTTGCCTGCCTGTCCAACGTACGCGCTTTGGGGCGAAGAGATGGATTCTCCGCGAGGCCGCATTTACATGATGAAGAAAGCGGCCGCCGGAGAAGCGCCGCTCGACCGGCGCTTTCAGCAGCATATGGACAACTGCCTTGGATGCATGGCGTGCATGACGGCCTGTCCCTCGGGCGTGCAGTACGACAAACTGATAGAGGATACGCGCTCGCAGATGGAGCGTAATATTCCACGTACGCCTTCGGATAGCCTCTTTCGGAAGATGCTGTTTGCGATCTTCCCCTATGCCAATCGGCTTCGCCTTCTGGCTTTGCCTCTGCTTATTTATCAGCGTTCCGGCCTGCAGAAGCTGGTACGTGCAACCGCCCTACTACGACTTATCCCCAAACAGCTAGCGTCGATGGAGGTGCTGCTTCCACAGGTTCCGGCTAGGCTATTCCGGCGGCTGCCTGCTCATATTCAACCCAAGGCAACTCCTCGCCTCCGCGTAGGAATGCTCGCCGGCTGTGTGCAACAGGTATTTTTCCAGCATGTGAACGAGGCGACGGCGCGCGTTCTTGCCGCGGAAGGTTGCGAGATATTTATCCCTCCCTCGCAGCAGTGCTGCGGCGCGCTGATGGTTCACTCCGGCCTCGACGATCAGGCGTCAGATTTTGCCCGGAGAATGATTGCTTCCTTCGAGAGTGAGAACGTTGACGTCATCGCGATCAACGCCGCGGGCTGCGGCTCCACCATGAAAGAGTACGGCCATCTGCTTCGTGACGATCCGGCGTGGGCGGCACGGGCGGCGGCCTTCAGCGCAAAGTGCAAGGATATTTCCGAGATCCTCTGCGATCTGCCGCAGCAGTCTCCGCGACATGCGCTGCCCATGCGCATCGCTTACCATGACGCCTGTCATCTGCGTCATGCACAGGCTGTCTTCGAGCAGCCTCGCCGTTTGCTTGCCACCATTCCCGGTTTGGAAGTTGTGGATGTCGAAGAGGTGAACCTCTGCTGCGGTTCTGCCGGAGTCTACAATCTGCTGCACCCCGATGCGGCGAATCAGCTTGGCGACCGTAAGGTCACGAACCTTCTCGCAACGAAATCGCAGGCTGTCATCTCGGCGAATCCCGGCTGCCTGATCCAGTTGATGAATGGCCTGCGGCGACGTGGTCTGGACGCAATGCCGACCTTCCACATGGTGGAGTTGCTGGATGCCTCGATTCGGAATGTATCACCTTTATCTCTGCTCCATAAAATGTCTGCTGGAATTTCGAGCGAGGAACGTTGAGACCCTCCTCCGTACGCTGAAAAGGGTACGTTTGGGCACACTTTACGGCACAGTACCGAAATGGTGCAATAAGAGGGTTGAGGCATGTAGCTGATTCACGATACACTTACAAGACGGAGAGGTGGCAGAGCCCGGTTGAATGCACCTGACTCGAAATCAGACATAGTCGCAAGGCTATCGGGAGTTCGAATCTCCCCCTCTCCGCCACAAATTCTTTTCAGAGACTTCCTGAACAATTTATAACCAGCCATCAAGCCCAGAGCGTGTGGGGATCATGATCTTAGCTATCAATAAGGATAGCCGCAGGCCGCGCTGGGGCATATCATTTCGCTATAAAACTTCCTGTCCTCATCCCGAGACTGGGAAGAGGATGCGTCAGAAACAAGCCTGATTCCCGAGTTTGAATATCTGTATGCGAGAGCCGATCATTTAATCAATTAGCCCGGGCGCACTACAGTGCACCCGGGCCAAGCTGCAATGGGTCGAAAGTGATTTAGCAGTTCGTCTGCTAAATCAGGGAAACCCTAGAACAAAAGCTTGCCGCCAAACTGGAAGCTACGTGCATCCCAGGCTGAGGTAACCTGTCCGAAAGTGCTACTCGTCAGGCTATTGCTCAAGTTCTGAAATTGGGTGTGATTGAACGTGTTGTAGGACTCAGCACGTATCTGGAGCCTGAGCCCTTCTTTGAGAATCGGGAAGGACTTGAAGATCGACAGATTGGTGTTGAACCGGCCAGGACCAACGACCTTGTCCTTTCCAGAGTTACCGAATCCAGCATTGGGAGAACTGGGATCAGGGCTATCCCATGCATTCATGGGAGCAGAAAATGCTGCCGTATTGAAGTATTGTTTCTGCGTCTTCGGCCCTTTGGTTGAAACGCCCGGGACGAGATCGGCGCGGTTGCTGACGCCACCGCCAAGACCAAGCGTATCGGTTCCATAAGTGATGGCGACAGGTGTTCCGCTATTTGCAATCGTAATGCCGGAGATCTGCCAACCGCTCAAAGCCTGACGCTCGAGGAAATTACCATTCTTGAAGAATGGCACGCTATAGATGTAATTCGCGCTGAAGATATGCCGCCGGTCGAGTGAACCTGAACTGCGATCATAATCTGGGTTAAAGGGGTTGGAGAGCCGCGCCAGATCACCATTTGCTAGATCGATCTCGTGCGACCACGTGTAAGAGAACTGCATCGTAAGGCCGTGCTTGTTTTCCACGCGAAGGCCGGCCTGAAGCGAGTGATAGTTCGAGTTGGTAGTCTGCTCTTCCTGTGTAATGCTCGCATAACCGAGATACTGCCTGTACTGGTTTGCGTCCGCTGTACCCTTCGCGACAGCTTCCCGTTGCGCGCGCGTGCTGCTCAAGGGGAGGGTGTTGATGGAGCGGTCATCATTCTGATGCCACCCGGTGGTTCCCACATATTGAAGAATGCCCACGACGGAAGGAGCAATCTCTCTCTGCATCCCCAAACTGAACATGGAGACGCCGGGGGCAGGATAGGCATACGCCAGGTTCGTCATGCTAGCCGGATGAATGGCTTCTTCCGCAGCCTGACCAGACTGATTGTCCCTTGAAGGATCGGAGAAGTACACGTTGTTGGCGGATGGCTGGTAGGAGAAGGGGGGATTGCCGCCCGCATTGTAGACGTCATTTCCCTGTACCCGCTCAAAGAACATGCCATAACCTCCTCGAATCACCGTCTTGCCGTCGCCGGTGATGTCGTAAGCAAAGCCGATGCGAGGCTGGAAGGTGTTGTAAGGATTTTTGACAGCTCCGCGCGGGAAGCCATCGACGCCGGCAATCTTCATACCGTTGAGGTAGAAAGGCGCCGGAGCACCCGCTGGCTGGCTAAAGCCGGGGTTTGCCGGATTGAGCGTGCCATCCGAGGTACCATCTGTTCTGCGATTGAATGGATCGCCAAGGGAAGCATCGTAGGCAGAAGGCACAAAGTTGGCAAACCGATTATCCCTCTCGAATGCGTGTGGCAGCGCATCGAATCGAATACCGAGGTTGAGTGCCAGTTTCCTGGTCACCTTCCAGTTATCCAGAGCATAGACAGAGTAGGTATTGTTGACCCAGTGAGGAGTGTTGAGAGCCTGAAGCTGGGTGTAGGAGTTGGCAAAGCCCAGCAGGAAGTTGACGTAAGAATCCCCAGAATAGGAACCATTAGTGAAGCCATAAGTTCCCTGCGTATTGAACTGAAGCTGCTGATTCTTGATGAAGTGCATGTAAGAGAAACCGAACTTGAAGTTGTGCTTTCCATGCGACCACGAAAGATCATCGCGGGTCTGATAGTCCATCGCCGCGTTCTTCCATGGAAAGTATTGGGAATTCCAGGTCGTGCTATAAGGTGCGCCCAAGTCAATCTCCGGGAGCCGGTTCAGAGCGTTGTTGCCGGTAAAGAAGCTCCCGGCGTCCCAGCCATCAGGCTGAGCAAAGATGCCGACGGGAGTAAATCTGAGCTTGTTCCCATCGAAGTTGAACGCCGTTTCATTCAGCAGGTTGGGAGAGATCGTCTGCGTCAGCTTGACGACAGCCGCCCACGCCGGGTTATCCATGACGCTTCCCACTGTGGGGTAAGAGTCGTTGCTCCATAGCGGAGGATACTTGGTCTGCTTATTGGCATCGTGAATGTAGTGGCCCATCAATTGAAGCTTTGAGCTGATAGCGTGGTCGATACGAACCAGGTCCTCGCGAACATAGGTAGGCGCGGCGATGGACGCAACGTATACATTACTGCCGTCCGGGGAGTTAGGCTTCGGAAACGCGCCGGTCCCCATGAATCGAACTGCATTCGGATCGAGCAGGTTGGCAGGAATAATGTAAGTCTTTCCATCATGGCTGGGATTGGCAAATGGTTGACCAGGAGTTAGACCGTTTGCGGCATACAGCGCAAGCTTGGCCGGATCTCCGGTGACTGGAACAATGGGCGCCGTTCCAGTGGGGGGAAGCACATAAGCGAGATCCTGCCCCATGGTCGGGAAGTCAGCCGCGGGGATCGTGGTAGTCCTCGTAGGAGCGCTTCCACGGATCTCGCGGCGAGCCTCTTCGTTGAAGAAGAAGAACGTCCTGTCGCGATGCGTGTTGTAGAGATGCGGGATGAAGAGGGGGCCACCAATGTTGCCGCCGAAGATATTCACGCGCAGCTTTGGCTTGGGCCTTCCTCCCAACTTGGTAATGTAGTTGTTGGCGTCGAATTTTTCATTGCGGTTGAATTCCCAAAGTCCGCCATGAAAGCTTCGCGTACCGGACTTCAAGACCATCAGAATCTGGCCGCCGGAGCCAATTCCGTAGTCGGGGCTGTAGTTGCTGTTCAGCGTCTGAAACTGTGAGATCGCGTCCTGCGATACCAGAATGCTGAAGCAACCGCCGCAGCCGCGGTCGTAGATCTCTCCTCCGTCGACCAGATAGATATTGTGACTTGGCCGCGTTCCGTTGAAGCTGATGCCGTTGCCGGCAGTCAAAGCATTGACGCCGTTGTAGTCGGGAAGATTGTTCGAGACCCCGGTGCCGAGAACGGCAAGGGCAGTGATATTGCGTCCATTGGTTGCCAGTTCGGAGACCTGGCTCCCTGAGATCAGGTTACTCACCTCGCTGGTCTCGGTCTGCACCCGCAGCGCATTCGCTTCGACTGAGACTGTCTGCTGCGCGCTTCCCACCGCCAGAACGATGTTTTCTTGAAGAGTCTGCGCGACGTTCAGCACAATGCCGGTAGTGGAGGAAACCTGGAATCCCGGAGCTGTCACCGTAAGGTTGTAGTGACCGATGCGCAGTCCAGTAAAGTTGAAGATTCCAGCCTCGTTCGTAGTCGCGGTGCGCGTCTCGCTAGTCTCTGTGTTGACAAGTTTGACGGAAGCATTGGGAACGACCGCGCCGGAAGGATCGGTGGCGGTTCCATTGATGGTCGCGTTCTCCTGGCCGTAGGCGAAGGGAATGGCGAGCAAGAGGGCTATTAGGACTACACCAAACATGAGGAAACGAGCGCGATACATAATAATCACCTTCCATCTCCGCAGAGTCAGTCTCTGCTTATCGTTTTCGGTAAATGTTTACTTGAAATCCCAAAACTACCCCATTGGGTTGAAGTTGGCCTCATTATTTTGCATTACTTCGGTATCAGAAGCACTCTAGATAGCCTTCCATTCATTAGTCAAGCACTAAATCGATTCTGGGAGGGAAAAATCGTCTTTTTCAGACACAGAAAACAATGCTGAACGCACATGGGTAATGGGGGATTTCCGGCGATGCCGGACTGGAGAAGGAAACTTGAGATTGGAGAAGCACATTTAACTATTGGCATTTCAATACTTATGCCATATTTATCCAGAGGCGTTTCGTCGAAAATCCACTGGCAGCCACTTCGATAGGGGATACTGAAACTCAACTTTCTGTTTGATAGGGAGAAAAGGTTTTTTTGTGCGGCGACAGCGTGGTGCATCTAAACTTTTACTCTCTGGATAAGGGTTTCACTTTATTCGACTCTAAAAATAAATGACACCCTATTAAATTTAGAGGCTTCGAGAGGTAAGGGGGTACAAACGTGGCGTGCCGTTTGAGGACGGTAACCGCTTCAGTAAAAGGGAGTAGAGTGAGCGGGATACGAACGTGAACGGCCCTCGTCGCCGATGCGCTCAATCGGATCCTGGCGGCGCGTCTCCTTTAATTTTGTGCAAATCCCGCTTATCTTTGGACTGCACTAAGACGCTCCGTCTTGACCACTCCTGCAGCCTCTTTGACCGTCACGAGCCTGTTGGATGACACTCCCTTAATGCGTTCGACGTGGCCGTTGGTCCAGTGAATTTCAAGATCGGCCTGTGTGCTCTTCCCCAATCCAAAATGAAGTCTTCGATCGCTGACGGAGTAGAAGCTTGATTGCGCAGTAACGGTTTGCGCTTGCGCTTTCCCGCCATATCTTGCAATCACCTTTGAGCCGATTGCGCTACGGTTCGACTTCGTTCCGACGAGAAAGACCTTGAGCCAGTTGCGGTCTCCCTTGACATCATTTCGCAGCAGCGATGGCGGTTCGTTCAGATTGATGACTGCCATGTCGACATCGCCGTCATTATCGAAATCGCCGAAGGCGCATCCGCGGCTACAATGAAGCGCCGAGATCCCGGGCCCCGCCTCTTCAATCAACTCTTCAAACGTGCCATTGCCGAGATTGCGAAAAAGGATTCGCGGTGTTTTCAGAGGGTACTCAGGAAATCTGGCTTGAACTTCCGGATAGACGGAGCCAGTGACAACAGCGATATCCGGCCAGCCGTCATTGTCGAAGTCTGCAAATCCGGTTCCCCAACTGATATAGCGCGTCTCGACCGCAATCCTGGACTCGATCGTAACGTCAGTAAAGTTGCCTTTACCGTCATTCTGGTAGAGGACGCTGGTGTCATCTGAAAAATGTGTCTTGAAGATGTCGAGGTTTCCATCCAGGTTGAAGTCTCCGACTGCGACACCCATTCCAGCCTGTTCCATGCCATCGTTGCTCAACCCTACGCCGCGCTCAACTCCTTCCTCTGCAAAGATCCCATCGTGCCGGTTCAGGAAGAGCAGGCTGGGGGTGGAGTCGGATGCGACATAGAGATCCGTCCAGCCGTCGTTGTCGAAGTCCGCCGCGACGGCAGTCATCGCATAGGTGCTTGGAGCCTTCAGGATGCCGCTGGCCTCGGTAACTTCTTTGAAGGTTCCATCGCCCTGGTTGCGATAGAGATAGTTGTGTCCGAGCGGAAGACCGCGTGGGCCGCAGTTCACGGGTACTCCTTTGAAGTTGCAGTAAGGATTCTCGCCCGGCTTCGGAATGCTGTGAAGATTCAGATCGACGTAAGTCGAGACGAATAGATCGAGATGCCCATCGCGATCATAGTCGACGAAGGTGCAACCCGAGCCCCAGCGGGGCGGTCCGGTGTACAGCAGGCCGGCCTCCCTGGTGACGTCATTGAAGGTGCCGTCACCATTATTTTTGTAAAGAACATTCTGACCGTAATAGGTGATGAAGATATCTTCAAAGCCGTCGTTGTTGTAGTCGCCGATGGTGACGCTGCTGGCCCATCCGGTGCGAACGAGTCCTGCCTTCTCTGTGACATCGGTGAAGGTGCCGTCGCGGTTGTTCTTGTATAGCCGATTGGTGGCGTCGGGGGGAGGGGCTTCCATGCGGGTTCCGCAGAGCACGAGAATATCCAGCCACCCATCGTTGTCGTAGTCGAAGAAGGCGATGCCGCACCCGACGGTCTCGATGATGTACTTCTTCTGATGAAGTCCGCCATAAATTACTGGATGAGTAAGACCCGCTGCCGCGGCCACATCCGTAAAACGCGAAAGAAATGGAATACCGGAAGGCTTGCCGCGCGGCAGCGGCTTGACATTGCGGGAGGCGACGCCCTGCGCCATCGCCGCAGTTGATGCGGCCATCCACAAAAACTCGCGACGAGTGCTAATAGAGCGGCGGTTGCTCATGGACGCAGTAGAACACCGGAGTCATATCAAATGCCAAATAAGTTTTCTGCAGCGCGGCATGGATGAGATAGCGGTTCAGGGCTGCTGCTGCGACGCGCCTGTGCTTCCGGTTACCTTCTGAATCAATGATTCCGTCGTCTTGTTATGAAGGTTCTTGGTCTTTGCGAATTCAAGATCAGCCTTCTGTTTTTCACCCTGTGCCATATAGATTCGCCCCAGACGGTAATGAGCATCGGGTTCCTTGGGGTCAAGCTCTTCAGCACGCAGAAACGCCTTGATTGCCTCTGGATTGCGTTTCTGCTTCGCATAGATCATGCCCAGGTCGAAATAGGCCAGTCGAATATTCTTCTGTAGCTGAACCGCCCTGGTGAGCAGGGTCTCGGCTGTCTTGTCGTCATTGTTTCGAATCTTGATGTCACCCAAATAAGTCAAAGCCTGCGCATGATCGGGATTGCTCTTCAACTCCAGTTCAAACTGGGTGGCCGCGCGCTCATAGTCGTGGTTCGTGAAGTAAAGGTATCCCAACTCAAAATGGACGTTTGGCTCGTTCGGGGCGATGCGAACGGCTGTCTCAAGCTCGGTGATTGCGTCTGTACGTTTATCCAGGCTATCGAGCGCCTGGCCGAGAAGCATATGGGCCTGCACCGAGTCGGGGTCTGCGCTCAGGATGGACTTATACTCGGCCATTGCACATTCATACTGCGCGCTGCCGAGGCAGCTTTGCGCCAATACCTTATGGAGTTCGAGGTTGGACGGCTGAGAGGCGACGGCTTCCTGAAGGTAAGGCACTGCCTTGGCGTACCGATGAAGCCCAAAATAGCTCATGCCGATGAGCAGCCCGCTGCGCTTGTCTTGCGAATCCTCTTTCGCCGCAGCAGCAAGCGGTTTGATAGCGGCGGCAAAGTGACCTTGCTTGAACTCAGCCAGTCCCAGATTGAAAGAGACACCGCGCAGATGTGGATTCAACTTCAGGGCTCTGCGATATTCGCTTGCAGCCTCCTGAAGCTTTCCCTGTTGGGCGAGCGATACGCCGAGTCCCACGTGCACATCGGCATTTGTAGGATGCGTGTGTGCAAGCTGACGCCAGATAAGTTCAGCATCGTGTGGCTTGCCTGCTTGTGACAGCTCGGCAGCGCGTTTGACGTCATCTTGTTGTGCATGAATTGGAGTTTGCGAAATTGCCAGCAAGACAGCCATTCCGAGAAGGAAGATTCTGGCCGCCATGAAGTTAAACAGAGACGAGCGTCTTTTGCGGGTTCGAACGTTTGTAGGGAAGAGTTTGGCCATGGAGGAACAACATGCTGTCTCAGTTATAGATGAGAATAGCCTCGAATCAGGCTTCCATCAATGTCTATGCGGAAGGTCGGCATTTTGTGGCGACGGACTTAGAATAGAGCGTTGAGGTGATAGTGATGGGGATGAGCGATGAGGTATTCGAGGTAATGTGCCCGGATTGTGGGGCGATGCTGAAGATCGATCCGGTGACGCGAGCGATCATCGCGCACACATCTGCTCCAAAGAAGAAGATGTTTGAGGACTTTGGCGAAGCTGCGAAAGCGCTGCGGGAGGCCGATGCTCGTCGGGATTCGATCTTTGCTCAGAGCGTGGATGCTCAGAAGAACAAGGACGATGTGTTGGCGAAGAAGTTTGCCGAGGCGGTGAAGAAGGCCAAGGAAACGCCGCTTGGAGAGCGGCCGCTGCGGGATTTCGACCTGGATTAAGAGGACCTCGCTAGAATGATTAAGTTGCCGATGCCTTCAGGCGACTGCGAATAGAGAGAAAGTTGAAGCGAGGTGTTGTGTGGGCATGTTGCAAACGTTCCTTGCGATGCTGGCGTTCTGCCTCCTGTCGAACTCGGCATGGACGCAGACCTGCGTGGATACGCGGCACGTCGATTTCAGGAATGCAACGATTCATGTGGGGCCGCCCGACGAGAATGAATTACGGACCACCTATAACGAGCCTCACCCTGACGCGTTTACATTTCACCTAAGGAATGGGGTTGCTCTTATTTCCTATGACGATAGTCCGTTGAAGTCTGCAGGGCCGGCTTGGCGAGCGGAGTTGCTGGTTGACCGAACCGTGCATCCTGATCCGTCAAGTTGGGTTCGCGTGCTCGTCATCGAAAACGATAACCTGCACGGATCAAGTACGTGGCGCTATGTTTTGGCTTTTCGCTGTGAAAAAGGAAACCTAGTCCGACTCTTTCAGTTCTGTTCCGAGGGAGTCAGGCTGAAGCATTTGGAGAGCGGGACGCTTCAGTTGTATCAGGCAATCTGGACATCGGCTGACTCTCATACAAGTCCGAGCAAACATCGTGAAGTGTCCTACCGATGGGATGCGTCCGAGCATCAATATCGCCGTGCATATGCCTCAACGCCCAGCGATGCGCTCAATGGGAACCTGACGAGAGATCAGCCACGTTAGGAATTCGGTAACCTGACTCCAGATAACCGTTAGAACTTTATCCAAAGCAAACCCATTCGTGGAGTGCGGCGCGGTACAGGCTAAAGTCGTTCGTCGAAGCGCGAGTGCCTCAAGCGTGAGAGCTTGAAAGGAGATAAGCCCCTTGGATCCCGCGCGACCCGGCATATGAATTAGGACTGGCGCGACGTAGACCGTAAACTAGAGAGATGCCACCAATCTTAAATGCGCAGGGGTTGACCAAGTCCTTCGGCGCGACTGCTTTATTCCGCGAAATCTCTTTTACTGTTTCAGATGGCGACCGTATCGGCCTGATTGGGCCCAATGGGGCAGGGAAGAGCACGCTGCTGAAGGTGTTGGCCGCTGAAGAGGATGCGGATGCGGGCGATGTTGCGGTTCGAAAGCGAGCGCGGGTCGGTTATGTCGCGCAGGAGTCGAGCTTTGCGCCGGGAATCACGGTGCGCGCGGTGCTGGAGGCTGCGCTGGTGCGGGCGAAGGTGTCTGAGGGCGAGCACGAGGGAAGGCTGAGGGAGACCTCGGGACGAACCGGATTTCCTGATCTCGGTGCTGAGGCGGCGACGCTGAGCGGCGGTTGGCGGAAGCGGCTGGCGATTGCTGAAGCCGTGGTGACGCATCCCGATGTACTGCTACTTGATGAGCCGACGAACCATCTTGATCTGGCGGGTATTACGTGGTTGGAGGAGTTGCTGAATGAGGCTGGTTTTGCTTGCGTTCTCGTTAGCCATGATCGTTATTTTCTTGAGAATGTTGCGACGGAGATAGTGGAACTGAACCGCGTGTATGCGGACGGACTGCTGCGGGTGAAGGGAAGCTACTCGAAGTTTATTGAGGGCAAGCAGGCTTACATGGAGGCGCAGTCGAAGCTGCAGGACGCGCTGAAGAACCGCGTGAAGATCGAAGTGGACTGGCTGCGGCGCGGACCGAAGGCGCGGTCGACGAAGGCAAAGGCTCGGATCGACAACGCGAACGATCTGATCGGGCAGTTGAAAGAGGTGAATTCGCGGGTGCAGACGGCGACCGCCGGAATTGATTTTTCGGCGACGGAGCGGCAGACGAAGCGGCTGGTGGAACTGGAGGATGTCAGCGTTGTCCTCGGCGATCGGAAGATCGTCGAGGGGCTGAATTTTCTGATTACGTCGGGAATGCGCGTCGGTCTCGTGGGGCCGAATGGGAGCGGGAAGACGACGCTGTTGCGGCTGCTGACGGGCGAACTGGAGGCTTCGGCTGGAGTGGTGAAGAAGGCTCCGCTATTGAAGATTGTGTATTTCAGCCAGATGCGCGAGCTGGATGAGAATGTGACGCTGCGGCGAGCGCTGGCTCCGGATTCGGATTCGGTGGTGTATCAGGGACGCGTCGTTCATGTAGCGAGTTATGCCACGAAGTTTCTGTTTACCAGCGAGCAGTTGAACCAGCCGGTTGAGCGGTTGAGCGGAGGCGAGCGGGCTCGTGTGCTGATTGCGAAGCTGATGCTGGAGCCTGCGGATCTGCTGCTGCTGGACGAGCCGACGAACGATCTGGATATCGCGACACTAGAAATTTTGGAAGAGAGTTTGCTCGAATATTCAGGTGCTCTGGTACTGGTGACGCATGACCGCTACATGCTGGATCGGGTGTCGACGGTGGTGCTGGGACTGGATGGGCGGGGTGGGGCAGAGCGTTTTTCGGATTATTCGCAGTGGGAGCAGTGGCGGGGTGTGAAGGTGGAGGAGGCGATCGCTTCGGGAGCGACAGGGAAGGCGGTTGCTCCGGCTGCTGGTGGGAAGAAGAAGCTGTCTTACCTTGAGGCGAGGGAGTTTGCCGGGATCGAGGCACAGGTGGAGGCGGCGGAGGAGCGGCTACAGGCTGCGCGCGAGATGATGGAGCGGCAGGATGTAGTCACCGACGCGGCGAAGTTGACGGCTGCTCTGGCGGAGATGGAAGCGGCGCAGACGGTTGCGGATGGTTTGTATGCACGCTGGGCCGAGTTGACCGAGAAGGCTGGGTAAGGTTTCGAGTAAAAAACGGTTCGCGCTTTCGCGCGAATTCCCCCACCCATCGCAAGGAACAGAGACGCGATGAATAGGACACCCGGCACCCGACAAAGTACAGAGGTCTCTCCACTCCGCGACGGACGATGAAACTGTCCGTCGCTCCGGTCGAGATGACATGCTTATTTTGTCTTAGTGGAGAGACGAAAAGGCGTTAGAAGCCCATCCTGTCGTCGGCAGAGGGACCGTAGAGCGGTGGAACGGGCAGGTCGTTGAGGCGGAGGTAGACGCCTAGCTGGGCGCGGTGATGGATCAGATGGTTGAAGAACATGCTGCGGTAAGTGGTGGAACGGGGCTCGTTGGAGATGATCGTGTCTCCAAAGCTGAACTTCCAGGGCTGCTGGAGGTCGGTGTCGCTGGATTTGGCGAGAGCGGCCCGGGCTTCAGCGGCAAGAGTATCGAAGGTTTCAAGCAGCTTCTCACGCGACTCAAATTCGAGGGTGGGAAATTGGGTGGTGGCGAGATCCATGCCCGGCGTGGTGAGAATGCTGGTGCCGAAGCGGGGAAGACTGGCGACGTGAACGGCGAGCCGGCCCATGGGCATCGATTTGTCGTGACACTTGAAGTCGGGCTTGTCGGTTGGGATGCGCTCAAGTGTGGTGCGGGTTCCGGCCATTTCGTGGTCGAAGTCCTGGAGGAGAATTTCGGCGATCGTCATGTGATCCCTTTCTTGTGGCGGTTCTGCGCATTGAGGGGAGCATAGCGTAGTTCTACTGACAGCATTCTGTCAGTAGAGACTCTATTTCAGCATTCCTACAGGCCGGTGATGTTGTAGCCACAGTCGACGAAGGTGGTTTCGCCGGTGATGCCGCTGGCGAGGTCGCTGACGAGGAAGAGAGCCGCGTTGCCGACTTCGAGCTGATCGACATTGCGGTGGAGCGGGGCCCGCTCTTCGACGGCGGTGAGGATTTTGGTGAAGTCGCCGATGCCGCGCGCGGCCAGGGTCTTGATGGGGCCGGCGGAGATGGCGTTGACGCGGATGTTCTTCGAGCCGAGCGAGGCGGCGAGGTAGCGAACGGTGGCCTCGAGCGCGGCCTTAGCGACGCCCATGACGTTGTAGTTGGGGAAGACCTTGGTGGAACCGTAGTAGGTGAGGGTGAGGATGCTGCCGCCCTCGGTCATCAACGGGACGGCGGCGCGGGTGACGGCGATCAGCGAGTAGACGCTGACGTCGTGGGCGATACGGAAGCCCTCGCGGCTGGTGAGCAGAAAGTCGTTCTTGATCTCGTCGGGAGGAGCGAAGGCTACGGCGTGGACCAGGGTATGGATGGTGCCGTAGGTCTCCTTAAGCTGGGCGAAGAGGGCTTCGATCTCTGCGTCGGAGGAGACGTCGCACTGGAAGGCGCGGGCGTTGGTCAGCTCGGGGATGAGGGTGTCGGCTTCCTTCTTGAGGCGCTCGTTCTGGTAGCAGATGGCAAGGGTGGCCCCGGCCTGGGAGAGCCTCTGGGCGATGCCCCAGGCGATACTGCGCTTATTGGCGAGGCCGAAGACGACGGCAACTTTGCCTTTGAGATCAATCATGGGTGTTCTGTGCTCCTGTTGGTTTCCGTTGGTAAGGATAGCAGTGTGGAGGCAGTTTCTGGAGTTGCTGGTAGATTGAGGCCAGGAGCTTCATCGGTAAATGATTCTTTCTGAATGCATTAGGTCGAGTCATTTCAGTTCTGTTGGGTCGAGCTTCCCACTAGCAATAAGGAGATTGACTAGGGCTAAAGCGAATTGTCTATACCATTTATTTTCTATTTAGTGCCGTTAATCCTTCAACCTAAACATTCATTATGATGCTTGTGAGTGCTGCGGTTTTCCTATCTCTGGCTTGGAATTCAGAGATAGGGAATCAGAGAATGTCAACCTTCGAGCTTGTAGCGAGTTTCGGCGACGCGGTAGAGGGGACGCCAGAGGAGGCGGTTGATGGTGACGACCATCAGGGCCATGACGATGGTAGCCAGCAGCAGGATATGGAAGCGGCCGCTGTCGGTGGCGGCGCTGATAACGGCACCGAGGCCCACCGTTTGGTAGGTATGGTTG